>Ga0299913_10000365_pt1 | contig 27622 bp, 30 predicted proteins | sample RVTome_9_FD_201360 | JGI IMG/M metagenome (GOLD analysis project Ga0299913, IMG submission 201360) | Soil microbial communities from uranium-contaminated site in the Upper Colorado River Basin, Wyoming, United States - RVT155D38 (version 2) ... | reverse complement strand
CTATCCGTAGCCCGGTCTTTTCGATGAACAGCGCTTCATGCCCGTCGTCGACCAGCTTGCGGCAATATTTCGCCGTGCGCCGGTCCTGCCACACAATTGCCGGATGCAGGCACCTGCCGGAAGTGCGGTCCCACACCAGCGTCGTCTCGCGCTGGTTCGTAATGCCGAGCGCCGCGAACTTCTCGTGTGGCACGCGGCTGCTCGCGATCGCTTCCTTCGTTACTGCGACGACGGAGTGCCAGATCTCCTCCGGGTCGTGCTCTACCCATCCCGGGCGCGGGTAGTGCTGCACGAACTCCTGCTGCGATGTAGCTATCGGCCGGGCATTTCGGTCAAAGACAACGGCGCGGCTGCTGCTCGTCCCCTGATCGATGGCGAGAAGATGATCAGCTGCCGACATCGGACGCCTTCATGGAATAAAGCGGCCGCGCAACAGTCATCCGTTTTCCGGCTTCCTCCGGAAAAGGCCGGCCCTCCTGGCGGCTTGTTGTCTCCGATAGCGCCCGCAGTACGGAAGCCGGCCATGAGCTTACTCTGCGAGTCTCGAGATCGACATGAAGGTTCATCCATTCCGCTGTCGCCGAGAGAAACCTCTCCTCGGCGTGGTACATGCGTTGGAACTGGTGAATGCGCTTTTCGTCATAGGCAAGAATCTCCGACGTCACCCGGTAAGGATCGCCCTCGCGCAGCTCCCGCTGGTATGTAACGTGACATTCCACGGCAAACGTCGTACCGGCGCCCGACCGAATGTATTCGTCGGTGATCCCGAACCGCGCCCACAGGTCGTCGACGGCTTTATCGAACGCCAGCACATAGTACGCGACGTTCATGTGGCCGTTGATGTCGATCCATTCGGGCCGCACAACGCCTGCCGTTACATTGAACCCCTGCAGATCTGACATGGCCTCAGTCCGTCGCCAGTTCGGGCAAATTCCGGAAGTGCCGCAGCGCGTCCGGGTTGGCGAGCGCGTCCGTATTCCGGACCGGCTCGCCGTGCACCGTCGAGCGCACGGCGAGTTCGACCAGCTTGCCGCTGATCGTGCGCGGTATCTCGGGCACTGCGACGATCTTCGCCGGAACATGTCGCGGCGTCGCGTTCTCCCGGATCACCGTGCGTATCCTTGCCCGCAGTTGCTCGTCCAGAGTTACGCCCTGGCGCAGGACGACGAACAGCACCACACGTACGTCGTCGTGCCATTGCTGACCGATCGCAATGCTCTCCAGCACCTCGTCGAGCTTTTCCACCTGCCGGTAGATCTCCGAGGTACCTATGCGGACTCCTCCCGGATTCAGCACGGCGTCGGACCGTCCGTGCACGATCAGGCCGCCGGACCTGGTGATCTCCGCGTAGTCTCCGTGGGCCCACACGCCGGGATAACGCTCGAAGTAGGCGGCGTGATATTTCGCGTTGTCGGGATCGTTCCAGAAACACACCGGCATCGATGGAAACGCCGTCGTGCATACCAGTTCGCCCTTCTCGCCCCATACCGGCTGGCCTTCCGCGTTGAAGATCTCCACGGCCATGCCGAGCGCCAGGCACTGCAGTTCACCGCGCCGCACCGGCAGTAACGGGTTTCCCGTAGCAAAGCAGCTGATGATGTCTGTGCCTCCGGTGATCGATGCAAGCTGCACGTCCTCTGCGATGGCGTCGTATACGTAGTCGAAACTGGCGGGGGCAAGCGGCGAGCCGGTTGAGAAAATGGTTCGGAGCGAACGGAGGTCAAATTCGTCGCGGGGCCTGAGGCCTGCTTTCTCCAGTGCGGAGATATACTTCGCGCTGGTACCGAAGGCGTTGACTTCCTCCCGTTCGGCCATTTTCCACAGGACTCGCCCCTCATTGTGGAACGGGGAGCCATCGTAAAGGAGCAGCGTAGCACCAGCCGCAAGCCCGCTCGCAAGCCAGTTCCACATCATCCAGCCGCAGGTCGTGAAATAGAACAGTCGGTCGCCGGGGATGATACCGCCGTGCAGTACGTGCTCTTTGAGATGCTGGAGCAACGTGCCGCCCGCACCGTGCACGATGCATTTCGGGACGCCGGTGGTGCCGGAGGAATACATTACATATACGGGATGGTCGAACGGCAGAGGCGTGAACGCAAGCGGGGCTTCGTCCACCGCAAACTCCTGCCACCATACAAAATCGGTGGTTGCAGGCAGTTTTACATCGCTTTCGGTGAACGGAACGACAACTGCGCGGCCGATGCTTGCGATCGCCTTCACCACTCCGGAGACAGCCTGCAGGGAATCGAATCGTTTGCCGTTGTAGAAGTACCCGTCCGCACAAAAGAGAACTTTCGGCTCGATCTGCCCGAAGCGGTCGACGATGCCGTTGACGCCGAAATCCGGCGAACACGAGGACCAGATGGCTCCAATGCTGGTTGTCGCCAGCATCGCAACTATCGCTTCGGGACAGTTGGGCAGCAGTCCGGCTACGCGGTCGCCCTTCATGACTCCCGCGTCGGCGAGAGCAGCCGCAATACCGGCCACGGCGCGTCTGAGGTCGTCGAAGCTCAGTTCACGCCGCGAGCCATCCTCGCCGCAAAAAATGATGGCCGGCTGGTCGCCGCTGTGCCGAAGCAAATGTGCTGCAAAGTTGAGTTCGCTGCCGTTAAACCATTTTGCGGTCGTCATGTCGCCCGGCTGATCCAGCACCTCACGGGAAGACTTGTCGAAGCGCACGTCGCAGAATTCCACCAGCGCTTGCCAGAACGGTGCGGGTTCGTTGACGGACCATGCGTACAGCTCCGCGTAGTCGTCAGCGCCCCGCTCTGCCATGAAGCGATACATTGCGGAGCTTTTGCGTCTGGCTTCGCCGGGTTGCCAGATTATCGGGTTGTCTGCGGGAGTCGTCGTCACGTTCGATTTTTGTTGCCGGGGGCGCGGGGATTATCTCAGCAATGCGAAGGGTTGCATAACGGGTGGGGGTTGCGGACAACCGCGCTACCTGTACGGGCCACAGCCCAGGGGTCATACTGCGCAGGCTGGTTCACCATGTGACAGCGCCCCGACAGTCGCACAGGATCGTTTTCCGAATGCAGAACATGCAGGCCATCCGTATCGAGAAGCCGGGGGGACCCGAGGTTCTGACCCTCGACACGCTGCCCATTCCCGAACCACGGGCCGGCGAGGTGCTTGTGCGCGTTGCGGCCGCGGGAGTGAACCGACCGGACGTCCTGCAACGGCAAGGCAAGTATACCGTGCCTCCCGACGCGAGTCCGCTGCCGGGGCTCGAAATCTGCGGGGAAGTGGTGAAAGACGGCACCGGCGCAACCCGGTGGAAACGCGGCGACAGGGTGATGGCGCTTACGCATGGCGGCGGGTACGCCGAGTACTGCCGCGTGCATGAATCACATTGCCTTCCGATTCCGGACAGCCTTACATCGGTGATGGCAGCAGCCGTTCCGGAGACGTTTTTCACGGTTCACTACAATGTATTCATGCGCGCAGGACTGTCGGGCGGCGAGACTCTGCTTGTGCACGGGGGATCGAGCGGCATCGGGTCGACGGCCATTCAGCTGGCCAAAGTGAACGGTGTAAGGGTCATCGCAACAGCAGGCACGGATGAGAAATGCCGTTTTTGCCAGATTCTCGGTGCGGAGCATGCCATCAATTACCGGACCCTCGACTGGGCGGAGGAAGTGTCCCGCCTGACGGAGCGACGCGGCGTCGACGTCGTGCTCGACATGGTCGCAGGTTCCTATGCGCAGAAGAACATCGAATCGCTGGCGCGGGACGGACGTTACGTAATTATCGGTTTTCTGCAGGGATGGAAGGCTGACCTCGATTTGCGGCCGGTGCTGGCCCGGCGGATAACGATCACCGGTTCCCTGCTGCGTCCGCAAACGGTGGCGGAAAAAGCGGCGATCGCCCGGAGCCTCGAAACTCACGTGCTGCCGTTGCTGGCATCCGAGGCCGTGACGCCTGTTATTCACGGCACGTTTTCGCTTTCACAGGCGTCAGCGGCGCACGCTCTCATGGAAAGCAGCCGCCACATGGGCAAAATAGTGCTCGAGGTCAGCCAGGAGTCGTGAGAGCTATGGCTACGGACTACAGTCTCTGGCTTGCCCTCGCCGCGATGGCCGTGCTGGCGGGCATCGCCATTTACCTGCGCCGCAATCGCGGCGAGCATCCGGTGCCCGACATCCTGCGCCCGGGAAAGCCGCTGCCGGAGTTTCGCGCGATGGACGAGCAGGGAAACCCGATGCGATCGACACAAATGGTCGGGTCGGCATCCGTCATTCTGTTCGTCCGCGGCGGATGGTGCCCATTTTGCAACGAGCAGGTCGAAAAACTCACGTCGCACTACAAGGACATCGTCGATCTCGGTGCGAAGCTCATCATTGTGACGCCAAAACCGCTGCAGACCACGCGCAGGGTGGCGCGTTTCTTTGAAGTCGAGTTTGACTTCTGGCTGGATGATTCGCTGGAAGCAGCTGAGAAACTGGGTCTGTTACACAGGACCGCTGTGCCGAACTCATTCCGGGCGGAATACGGCAACGACACCGTCTGGCCGACCGCCCTGGTCGTCGATCGCTCGGGGATCATACGTTACACGGAATTGTCGAAGCGCATTTCGGATCGACCCGATCCGGAGGCTTTGGTGAATGTGTTGCGGAAGCTTTAGGGACGTCGCAAGAAATCGCAAAGGTTCGGTCGCCCGCAATGGCGGGCTCCTACGGCGTGCTGGGTGGACAATTTGCGGCCGGTAGGAGCCCGCCATTGCGGGCGACCTGCGGAAGCTCTAACGCCGCGCATCGGCAATGATCTTGCGCGCCTGTCCGTCCGCGATAACGTTCGTCGGCCGTCCCGTGGAAGCTGCTTCCTCGAATATCCGCGTCAATCTCGGCCCGATCGCGGCGATGAGCTGCATGACTTCATCGTCGTCCTCCGTGCCGTGGTACTCGCTGGCAACATTGATGATACCGCCGCCGTTGATCACATAATCGGGCGCATACAGAATTCCCGCATCCGAGAGGCGCTGACCGTCGGCGAGTGTTTCGAGCTGGTTGTTCGCCGCGCCTCCTACGATCGGCGTTCTCAGTTTCGGAATCGTTCGCCCGTTAAGAATGGCGCCCAGCGCGCAAGGCGACAGCACGTCAACCTGCTGAAACAGGATCTCGTCCAGCGTCACCGCCTCGGCGCCGAACTCGTCGCATGCGGCCTGCACTCGCGCCTCGTTTATATCCGCAACAATGAGCTTCGCGCCGGCCTCATGAAGATAGCGGCAAAGGTTGTAGCCGACGTTACCGACACCCTGCACCGCGACCTTAAGGCCCTTCACATTGTCGCGCGACAGCTTGAACTGTACCGCTGCTTCAATGCCGTTGAATACGCCAAACGCGGTCTTCGGTGAAGGATCTCCACCTGCCTGTCCTGCCTTTTTGGGCAGGCCGGACACAAAGCGGGTGCGCCGGGCGATTGTTTGCATGATTTCGACGCTCATCCCGACGTCTTCTGCAGTGATGTAACTGCCGTTCAGCAACTCGACAAAGTCGCCGAACTTTTCGTACAGCGCGTCGGTGCCGGCGAAACCTTTCGTCTTCAGAATGACGGCCTTGCCGCCTCCGAAGGTCAGGCCAGCCATCGCGTTCTTGTAACTCATGCCCTGCGACAGCCGCAGCACGTCGTGCAGTGCCTCGTCATCCGTTGCGTACTGCCAAAGTCGGCAGCCGCCGGCAGCCGGACCCAGGGCGGTCGAATGAATTGCAATGATTGCTTTCAGGTCGGTAGCCGCATCACGGCAGAAAATCACGCGCTCGTGGTCATCGAATGCTGAATCTTCAAAAACGGCCATGGCCCGTCCTGATCAAGTTGAGAATTTCGGAAGACGCCGCCTGCATCGCGCCTGTTTCGAGCATGCCGGCCGGTCGTGGCGCGCGGATTATAGTGCACCCGGTCGCAAATAATCGACCATTCTCGCGGCGCCTTTTCGCGTCTGCGGCGTTGCGGCTCCGCGCAATAGCGGTGCTCACGCGTCGCCGCGTCCTTGCCAGACACCAAAAGTCGCTCACGATTTATGGCCGATTATTTTTGCGACCGGGTACACGAGTACCGCAGAAGCGGCAGGTCACAAAGCGCAGCACGTTTTCCGGCAGCTGTCTTTCAGCAGATATCGTGGCCTTTGAGGGGATGCGGGAACAGGTCTGCCTCGTCCTCACCTTCGCGCGGCGCGAGGCAGGCGAAATCCTTTTCCACCAATATCGACAGTTGGCCGTTTTCGAGAGGTTGTGCGCCGGTTATGGACACCTCCTCCGTCACGGCCCAGTGCCGCGCCGCTGCCTGCGGGACTTGTACGACAAGTCCATCGGGGGAATAACTCGCGCGTGGTTGGCCGGTCAGGGTCGAGGTCTCGACGGAATATTCGAGGCTTGCGCCGTCGGGAAAGGAAACCGCGGCGCTGACGCGACCGTCAGCGCCGAGCGCATCGACTTCCTTGCGGGTGAGCCGAAAGCGTATGGAGTTGTCCTGAATGCGAAGTTTCAAGGGCGGAGCCCGCGATTAGAGTGAGGGATCAGTTTAGCGGTCCTGCGGGCGAATGCGAATGGTATCCTTCTTCGACTGCTTACGAGCCTGCCTGTTGATCACAGACCCCGCCTTCTATATTGCCGCGATTCCGGCGGTCCTGCTTTTCGGCATCGCCAAGGGCGGGTTCGGCGGGGGGCCCGGCGTCATGGCCGTCCCGCTGATGGCGCTGGCAGTTTCGCCCGTGCAGGCCGCCGCGATACTCCTGCCGATTCTGTGCCTGATGGACCTGGTCAGCCTGTGGGCTTATCGCGGTCGGTGGGTCTTGCCCGAGTTGCGCCTGCTGTTGCCAGCCTCGCTCGTCGGCATCGGTATCGGCACCTGGATGTTCGGTGTCATGAGTCCCGCGGTCATCCGTCTGATGCTCGGCATCATTGCCGTCGCGTTTACGCTGCATCACTGGTTGCAGACGATGTGGACGGATTCGCCGCAGAAACGGTTACCACCGTTCGCGGGCATCGTTGCCGCAGCCACGGCAGGGTTTACCAGTTTCATTGCACACGCCGGCGGGCCTCCGATAAGTATGTATCTGCTGCGCCGTCACCTGGACAAAACCGCTTTCGTAGCAACCACAGTCGTGTTCTTTGCCGCCGTGAACTACGTAAAGCTGATTCCGTACGCCTGGCTCGGCCAGCTTGACGGCAGCAATCTTTATACATCGTCGGTGCTTGCTCCGCTCGCGCCAGTCGGCGTCGCAATGGGCGTGTGGCTGCACAACCGTGTCGCCGATCGCCTCTTCTTTCAGGTGGCGTACACGTTGCTGTTCGTGGTAGGGCTCAAACTCGTCTACGACGGAGCCATCGAACTCAACGGCCCCTGAGGCAGCGAAAGCTGCCCACGCCGCTGCACCGGGCAATCGCCGGCCAAAACGCGGCCGTTCTTCCTGCCCGCACTCGCCCCGGCAGACGCTGCCTCATTTTTCGACGCGTTCTGCCCGGCTCCGGCCAGCCTGTCTGCCTGACGCTCGTCAGGTTCCCGGCGAGCCCGACCCGGTTCTCAGTCGGCCATTACGTTTTCTGCCTGCGGGCCCTTTTGTCCCTGTGTTACTTCCATCGTGACCTTCTGGCCTTCCTTAAGAGACTTGAATCCTTCCATCTTGATCGAGCTGTGATGCACGAACACGTCGGGACCACCCTGACGCTCGATAAAGCCAAACCCCTTGTCGTCATTGAACCACTTGACGGTTCCGCTCACTCTTTCGCCTGCCATATCAACCTCTTCGTATTTCCCGCCGGCCCAGGCCGGCCTTTCGCACGCGCCGCTCAGTTGCGGAAGCAATTCTCATATTACCCGCAACGCCGCGTGAGGCACACGGTTTAGTGCGGGAAAATGGCGAATTTCGCAGCCGCTTTTGCAGTAGCGGGGCGCCCGGGCGCAATGCGGGAATCAGCTCGACGTATCCGGTGAAATGACGCCACGCCGAACCTGATCGGCTTCGAGGGACTCGAAGAGCGCTTTGAAGTTGCCTTCGCCGAAACCCTCGTTGCCCTTGCGCTGGATGATCTCGAAGAAAATCGGACCGATGACATTCTTTGTGAAAATCTGCAACAGCAGACCCTGGTTGTCCTGCGGCGCACCGTCGATGAGGATTCGGCGCTTTCTGAGTTCGTCGAGCGGCTCGCCGTGTCCAGGTACGCGCTCGTCTACTTTGTCGTAGTAGGCGTCACTGGTATCCTGCAGCTCGACGCCGTTGGCCGACAGCCGGTCCACCGTGCGATATATGTCATCCGTGCCGAGCGCGATGTGCTGTATACCCTCGCCCTTGTAGTCGCGGAGGTATTCCTCGATCTGGCTCTGATCGTCCTGGCTCTCGTTCAAGGGGATGCGAATTTTGCCGCAGGGGCTCGTCATCGCCTTCGAGAACAGACCGGTATGCTGTCCTTCGATGTCGAAATAGCGTATCTCGCGGAAACTGAACAGCGTCTCATAGAACTCTGCCCAGACTTTCATCTGCCCCTTGTGGACGTTGTGCGTCAGGTGATCGATGTACGTCAGACCGGTATCGAGCTCCGCGGCCTGTTGCCGCCAGCCCGCCTCGTAGCGAAAGTCGATGTCATAAATCGATTCATCGCCGTAGCGATCGACGAGATACAACCTGCTGCCGCCAATCCCTTCGATCGCGGGGATGTTCAGTTCCATGGGACCGGGATCGCCCCGTACCGCCTTTGCTCCGAGATCCACGGCCCGGTTAAGTGCGAAATTGGCGTCCTTGACGCGAAACGCCATTGCACACGCGCAAGGCCCGTGCACACGCGCAAACTCCTGCGCAAAGCTGTCCGGTTCGGCGTTGATGATGAAATTGATGTCGTGCTGCTTGTGCAGGGTTACGTCTTTGGAACGGTGATGGGCAACCGCGGGAAGACCCATCTTCGAAAACAGCTTGCGCAGCAGGTCGGGGTCCGGCGCCGCATACTCGACGAACTCGAAACCGTCCGTGCCCATGGGATTTCTGTGCGAGTCGATGTGACCTGCCGTCTTCTTTGTCGTTCTGACCACGCGCGTGATGCCCCTGTCAACTGCCGGAGTGTTACTCTCGCGCGCCGGGAGGGCGGGCGACCTGCGATCGGGAATTTTATCGCAGGCGCCCGTTCGTTATCCTGCAAATTGCGTATGCCGCCGTCTATCACTTGCAGTATTCTTTACGTTCCGGCTCTTCTAACGAAGGATTCCTGCGTTGTTTGACGACACCAATCGAAAAATCCTGCGCGAGCTGCAAGTCGACGGCCGGATACCCTGGGTCGAGCTTGCAGAGCGGGTCAACCTGTCGGCGACTGCCTGCCAGCGGCGCGTGCAGTCGCTGGTCGACAGCGGCGTGATCGATGGAATTTCGGCGCGGGTCAACCCCGAGGCGCTCGGCTATGAGGTGGAGGCATTCGTCTCGGTTTACGTGGATCGGCAGGACGTGAAGCTCGCACAGCAGTTCCGCAAGGCTATTCGCAAGTACCCCGAAGTTCAGGCCTGCCACATGATGACAGGGCAGGTCGACTACCTCCTGCGCGTCGTGGCCAAGGACCTGAAATCGTACGGCCGTTTCGTCGAGGAAAAGATACTTGGAATGCCGGGCGTGAAGGACGCTTCCTCGTCCATTGTGCTGGATCGCATCAAGACGAGTTCGTCCGACCTTGTCTGAACAGCACTCATGAAAGACCTGCAACGCCGATCAGCCGCTCCGCGAACAGCGAGATCAGGAGCAGACTACCGCCGCCTATGAGAACGGCTGCGAACAGCCCAAGCAGGAACGGCCGTATGCCAATGCTGCGGAGCCCCGCGAAAACGGAGGTCAGCCCGACGGCGGCCATTGCGATCAACAGGAAACGTTCCGCGGCGACTTGCATCACCTCAACCGCAGCTCGCCACTCAGCGGGCTCCAGAATGCCGAAAGGACGTGAGCCGAAGTCCCCGATGGTGCGCAATGCCGACATCAGCGCAAATCCCACGATGAACCAGGGAATCATCGAGGTCCAGCGGACACTGCCGGAGGGCTTTCCCCGGTCACCGGAATAAAGAATACCGACCAACGGAATAACGGCGACCATGCACAGGTTGCGCACGAGCTTGGTGACCGTGGCAATGTCCAGCGCCACGGGTGCGTCGTACTGGGCCTGGTACATGAGGCCGGCGCCTGCGACTTGCGCGGTTTCATGAATCGATGTGCCGAGAAACAGCCCCGCGAGCGCCGGTTGCTCGGGAAAGATGTAGTGGCCGAGGACGGGATAGATGAACATGACCGCAAGCCCGAACACGGTTATGCACGCGATCGAATAACTGACTTCCGCTTCGTTCGCCTTGATCAGGGGTGCGGTAGCGACGATCGCCGTGCACCCGCAGATGCTGGTGCCGACCGCGATCAGACCGGTCAACTGCCGCGACAAGCCGAGCGACCGTCCGAGGAGGACGACAATGGTCAGCCCGGTGGCTATGGCGGCGATCACGAACGGCAATGCAACGAGCGTGAACCGCCCGGCGCCCAGCAAACTCAGTCGAATGCCGAGCAGCATGATGCCGATGCGAAGAATCGTACTGGCGCAGAACTTAAGCCCGTCGGCGATGTGGTCCGGTACGGCTATAGAGTTCGCGACCATCATGCCGATAGTAATCGCCATGACAATGGGACTGATCGGACTCTTGTCGAAGCCAAGGATCGCTTCGCCCAGCCATTCAGCGGACACGCCGGCAGCGACAGACACCGCCACGGCGAGGCCGATGCCGGCCCACCAGTGCGGACTGCGAGCTTTCAGCATTGTCAAAAGGTGTTGTTCCCTTGTCCGTGCCGGCGGCAGGTCGCGCTACGGCCGCGCAACAACCTTCGAGGAGTCGAGATCCGCAATCGAGCGGCAACCCATCAATAGCATGTCGCGCTCTATTTCAGCCCGGAGCAGTGTCAGCGCCCGCTCGACGCCCGCCATGCCTGCGGCGGCGAGAGCATACAGGTACCAGCGCCCGCCGGAACAGGCCGTGGCGCCGAGGGCCAAGGACTTCAGGACGTGCGTACCGCGGCGAATGCCACCGTCGACGACGATCTCGATCTCGCCGCCGACCGCGTCAACGATGGCTTTGAGCTGATCGAACGGTGCGCGTGAGCCGTCGAGCTGACGGCCGCCGTGGTTCGAGATCATGATGGCGCTGGCGCCGATCTGCACCGCCCGCCTGGCGTCGTCAACCGACATGACGCCCTTTATGGCGAAAGGCCCCCCCCACTCTTCCACCATTTTCGCGGCATCGTCCCAGTCGATCGAGCGCTTCATCTGGCTGTCGATGTAGGCTGCCACGGACGACGAGACGTTGGAGCCCTGTTCAACGTATCGCGACACGCTCGGCAGATCGAATCGCTCCCGAAACAGGTAATTGAGCGTCCATTCGGCATGCCACAGGAAGCTTATGAGACTTCGCACAGTGAGCTTCGGCGGCGTCGTCATGCCCGTCACCAGGTCACGCTCGCGATTGCCCGCGACAATGGTGTCGACAGTGAGGGCGAGCGCGCTGAACTTCGACGTCTTGCAGCGCGAGATAAGATCCGAAGTGAGCGCTGGATCGTTGTGCACGTAGATCTGAAACAGCTTCGGCACGTCGGCAAAACCGCCGAGTTCCTCGATGCTGCAGGTGCCGATAGTAGAAACCCCGAACATCGTGCCGAACTTCTTCGCAACGTTGGCGATCGCCCGTTCGCCGTCGTGGTGAAAAAGCCGCTGCATTGCGGTGGGTGAGAAAAACAGCGGCAGACTCAGTTGCTGTCCGAGAACCCGCGTCCGCAGATCGACCGATTCGACGCCCGCAAGGACGTTCGGCACCAGGTCACAGGAATCGAAGGCTTCGGTGTTGCGGCGGAGCGTGACCTCGTCGTCGGAACCGCCGTCGATGTAGTGGAAGATCGGCGATGGCAGCCGCGCCTTCGCAAGCTTCCGGAAATCGGCAGTTTTAAAACATCTCTTCAGACGCACGGCATTCCGCTGGCCATGACCGGGTTGGTGAGCGGCAAGACTATCACAGGAGAGCGGAGCCCCGGCTTGCTGGTAGGATAGAACGACCGCCGGGGACCAATCCATATTATGGCCGCAACTCAGGACGTTTCAACCGTCAATATAGCCGGCACCGCCGGGTGCCGGTTATTGCCGGATCTCGAGCAGAGCGCTCGCGACAGCACGATCGTCAAAAAGCGATACAGTGCTTTCTTCGAGACAAACCTTGATGACTTACTTGCGGAGTTCGGTACTGAAGTGCTCGTCGTAGGCGGAATAAACACGCATGCCTGCGTTAGAACGATTGTGATCGATGCATACCAGCGTGACTTTGACATCATCGTCGCGTCCGACTGCATCGGCTCGCATGACCTGGAACACCACAACGTTACCGTACAGTATCTGGATGGCAAAATGGCTCGGTTCATGAGCAATGCGTCGATTGTGGGATTGATCAGTCGTGAAGAACGAGGGTACTGAGAAATGGCGGGTATGGAGCGATGCGACCTGAAGCCATAGTTTTCGACATGGACGGCCTCATGCTGGATACCGAGCCCCTGTACAAAATCGCCTGGCAACAGGCGCTCGCGGAACTCGGGCACGAGCTTGATGATGCCGCCTACCTGCGCTTCGTCGGCCGCTCCACGAAAGACTGCGAGAGCGACCTACTGCATCAGCTCGGTGCGGAATTCCCCTTGCAGACCTTTCGCAATCGCTGGCCGTACCTGTGGCGGGCCTGTGCCAATGAGCAGGGCATCGCAAGGAAGGCCGGACTCAGCGAACTTCTGGGCCTTATTCAGGACGCGGGGCTGCCAATTGCGCTCGCCACCTCGAGCAATGCCTCATATACGGAGTTCAGTCTCGGTCTGGCAGATCTCCTGGAAACCTTCGATGTTATCGTGACCGGCGACCAGGTCGCGCAGCCCAAGCCTGCCCCGGACATCTATCTCGAGGCTGCGAGGCGGCTGGACGTAGATCCCGCTTGTTGCATCGCGCTTGAGGACTCGGATGCCGGCATCCTGGCAGCCAGCCAGGCAGGCATGGTGTCGCTGCTCGTTCCGGATCTGAAGCAACCTTCAGAAGAAGCGGTTCACGCGGCATTTCGGGTGCTCAAGTCTCTGCACGACGCTCGCGAGATAGTCGCCGCTCTCATTGAGCGTGCCGTTGACTCTTCGTAACAGCGGCGGGCTGCGCAGTCGGTACCGCGCACCCTTGCTCGCATTCCTGCGATACATTATAGTCGATGTATGAAGACCATCACGATCAATGTAAGCGAGCCCGTCTACGAAGACTTCCGGCGTGCCTCGAAGGCGCTCGGTCGACCTACCGCAGAGCTGATCCGCGAGGCCATGGATAGCTATCGTCGGCAAAACTTGCGGCCCCGTCGCGACCTGCGGGGATTTCGACCGCGCTCGCTCGGGAAGGTGCTCGAGCCGCTGGCACGGAACGATGATCTTCTGTCCGAGATGCTTGATTCTCAGCCGTGATCGGGGTCGACACGAGCTTCCTGGTCGGTCTCGCGGTACGTGAACACCCGGCCCACCGCGCCTGCTGGAAGCTGTTCGAGAAGGAGATTCTCGGAGGGACAGCTACTATGGCAATTGCCGCACAGGTTCTCGCCGAGTTCTTTCACGTCGTCACCGACGAGCGCCGCTTCGAGCAGCCGCTCGAGATGCCGGAAGCGCTGGAATTGTGCGAGCAATGGTGGAACGCGCAAGAATGTCTGCCAGTGCTGGTCGATGCCGAGGTGGGCGTGCTGTTCCTTAACTGGATGCACGAGTTCAAGCTCGGCCGCAAGCGCTTGTTGGACACCCTGCTCGCCGCCAGCTACCACCGGGTCGGGGTGCGTCGCCTGGCGACGACGGACTGGCGGGATTTCGAGCGCTACGGCGTATTCGAGCTCGAACGGCTTTAGGCGGACCGCGTGCCGGGCTCAGCATGTATCGTAATCTGACATGGCTATCGATCGCGTTTTCGGCACTTGTCGTTGGCAGCCACGCCGCTTCAGGCTCCAGCGCCATTTCATCGTGCGAACTGTCTGACAACGAACTCGCGCGATGCTTCCCTTTCATGCGGGCAGATGAATCTGGATGTCGTTGATGGACTCCCTGAGGGAGGTATCACAGGAGGTTACGCGACAAATGAAAATTATCCTTAAGCGGTTCGACTCGGCAGACGAGACGCGAACGCTTGTCAAAGGTAAGTTCGAGATTGTCCGGCTGGGCGGTATGACCATCGGCCGGGCTACTTACGAGCCGGGGTGGAAGTGGAGCGAGCATGTCGGCCCCGACGTGGGTGCCTCGCACTGTACCGTCGAGCACGTCGGGATGGTTTTATCCGGTTGTGCGACAGCGGCTTTCGAAGACGGCACAGTCATAGAAATGAAGCCAGGCGAGTTGTTTTACATCCCCTCCACGCCTCATGACAGCTGGGTGGTCGGTGACCGCCCATATGTGTCCCTGCATTTCCGCGGCGCGGACGCCTACACGAAGAAGTAATGCATTCAACGGTTACGCTGCGCTTGCAGAGCATTGGAATACCAAAACCGAATACCAAAACCGGAGATGCGCATGGACCTCGACACACTGGCGAAGCTTGGTGAATTTGTCGGCGGCTTTTTTGTAGTCCTTTCCCTGATTTACCTGGCGCACCAGGTGCGGATGAACACCAAATCATTGCGTTCCGAAAACTACGCTCGCTTGCTCGAGCGGATGTCCACGCTCCAGTCGCGCGTGGCCGCGGAGCCGGACCTTAATCGTGTGTTCACGGTAGGGTCCGAAGACCCCGGGAGGCTGACCCGCTCGGAGCGGGTTCGTTACGCCTGGGCGCTTTACGACCTGTTCGGCACGGCAGAGTTCATGTTCCACCAGTCTCGTGCGAAGGCGCTGCCGCGTGGCGTCTGGGCGCGGTGGGAGGCAACGATGGGTTGGTGGCTTTCGCATCCCGGCATCCGCGCGTGGTGGGCGGCCAAGCCGTCTCCCCTGACTGCCGACTTCGAAGCGTTCGGCGACGAACTGATCCGGAACAACCGGTTCGATGCCGCGGCGGTTGATCGCTGGCAGCGCTTTGTCGCGGGAGATGGTTTATCGGTGCAACCAGAAAAGTCCCGCCCAGTTAGTAGTGCGGGAGGACACGAGTCAATCTGATCGCGAAAACTGAGATGGCACAGACTTACGACATCGTCACGATCGGTGGCGGCCTCAAGGCAACGGCAGGGTCAGGGCCTACCGGGATGGTGTAGTGCTCATTGGCGATGCGGCATCGACGAGCGACCCGTCCTGGGGACAGGGCCTGTCCCTTGCGGTACGTGACGTTCGCCTGCTGCGCGATGCGTTGCTCGCCGACGACGATTGGGATCGCGCCGGTCGCGCATATGCTGACGGTCACGATCGGGGGTTTGCTGCCATACACTCCGCGGAAGACTGGTTCACGACGCTTTTTCTCGAAACGGGTCCGATAGCGGATGCCCGCCGGGAACGGGCGCTGCCGCTGATTGCCTCGGACCCCGACCGCGTGCCCGACACCTTTATGTCCGGGCCGGACGTTGCGCTGTACGGCGAATCGGCGAGGCAGCGCTTTTTCGGCGAGGTGTAGCGCGGACGCCGCAATGCCCTCGACCGCGTAGCGCTTTCCTGCGAGGAATCCACGCCCCTGCTACTATTGCGCGCCTTCAAGCGCCAACAAAGCAGGTGCTCGCGTCATGCAGGACACAGCCGCCGGGAATAACCGCAAGGTCGCGCTCTGGCTGTTGATTCTGTGCGCGCTCGTGTTCGCCATGATTGTACTGGGTGGCGTCACACGCCTGAGCGGCGCGGGCCTGTCTATCGTCGACTGGCGGCCGATCATGGGCGTTCTCCCGCCGCTCTCGCAACAGGACTGGCAGCAGACATTCGAGATGTATCAGCAGTCGCCGGAGTTCGAGAAAGTCAATTCCCACATGACCGTCGACGACTTCAAGGGCATTTTCTGGCTGGAGTATCTCCATCGGTTGTTGGGCCGACTTATCGGTTTCGCGTTTTTGTTACCTTTCGCCTACTTCATCTGGCGCGGCTACATACACAATCGGGAACTGCTCAAGTACGGGCTGATGTTCATGCTGGGTGGTCTGCAGGGCGTGCTGGGATGGTACATGGTAAAAAGCGGACTGGTCGACAACCCGCGCGTAAGCCAGTATCGCCTTACCGCCCACCTGGTTGCCGCGATCACCATTTATGCATACATGCTGTGGATCGCGCTGTCACTCCTGACGCCACCAGGCGAGGCGCGATCGCATCCCTGGTTTCCGCGTACGATTCTGCTTGCCGTGCTTGTCCTTACGACAATCATTTCCGGCGGATTTGTCGCAGGACTTGATGCGGGGCTCATCTACAACACGTTTCCGAAGATGGGAAGGTACTGGATTCCGCCGGATGCGACGGCACTGTCGCCGCTGTGGCTGAATTCGTTCGAGAATATGGCGACAGTACAGTTCAACCACAGAGTGCTCGCCCTGTCTACTTTTTTCGCAATCGTTCTGTATTGGTGGTTCGCGAGAAAAGCCGAGTTGCCGGCGCGAGTGCGGCCGGCTGTGAATGCGTTGTTGCATACGGCTGTGCTGCAGGTGGCGCTGGGTATTTCGACGCTGCTGTTGATGGTGCCGCTCGTGCTTGCAGCAGCGCATCAGGCAGTGGCTGTGCTGCTGTTTAGTGTCGCGCTGTACCTGTGTCACGGGTTGTGGCGTTAGTGAGTTGCAGAGCGGCGGCGTTTGGCGGCGTCGACCGCAATGGCGGGCTCCTGCGGCCCGGGTCTCCAACCAATTCCTGCGCTGTCGCAGCCCGCCATTGCGGGCGACCTCCCCGGCGCAGCGAAATTACCTGATGCCGCAACGTATTCTTCTCGGCCCGCAGCGACCGATTACCAATCTCGGTGCCGCGATCGTCGATGCCGCCCTGCCGGACGGCCCGCTCGCGGTGATCTCGGCCGGGTGGCAGGAAGCGGAAAGCGATATCGACGACATAAAGGCCGTCGTTCAGCGTCCCCTGGTGGACCTCCGGATATATCAGCGCGCTGAGGAAGTTTTCACCGCTTCCCCCGAACTGCTCGTCGCTTACCGTGCCCGGCAGGACAAACTCAAGGCACTGCAACGCCTCTATCGACTTCGCCTCCGTCGTCTGCTGAACGCCGCGCGTCAGATGTTGCGAGCACGGGGAGAGGCCTCCGTGATCGAGGCCGAACAGCGTCACGCGATCGCGCAGCTTCGCGCCCTCGACCGCCATCATATGCGCCGGGTCGGCAGCGTCCACGAAGAGTTCGACGCGGTGTTCGATGTCGCCACTCACGCGCTGCTGGCCCGCCACAACGCAGAAATCTCCGCCCTGCTGGATGGTTCGGAAACCGTCCTCCTCACTGGCGGTAACGTAGCCGTGCTGATCAACCGATTGCGCCTGTTCGGGCTCGGCGCGCTGCTCGCCGGCAAAAACCTCGTTGCGTGGTCCGCCGGCGTAATGGCAATGAGCGAACGCATCGTGCTCTTTCACGACAATCCACCGCAAGGACGTCGCAATCCGGAGCTTTTCGGGCCGGGGCTCGCCCTGATCAGGGGCCAGGTTCTGTTCCCGAATGCACGCACTCGACTCAGGACATCCGACCGTGTGCGCATGCAACTCTTATGTCGGCGGTTCGCACCGGCCGTTTGCGTCACCCTGGATAGTGGCTCCGTTCTGCGTTTTGTCGACGACGGACTTGCGGCGACGGACAGTGTGCGCCGGATATCCGACGATGGCAGGCTGCGCAAGGTAAAAGCCCGGTGAATGCCGCATTGCGAAAGCTGTTCCGGAAGGGCTCGCCGGGCAAGGCCGAGATAGATGCGTTTATCGCCGGTGCGGAGTTTCCGCTGGTCGATGGTAGCGAAGTGACGTTTGTCTATCGAGGCGCAGCGGATGCCGTCTACCTCCGCTGCTGGATATCCGGTTTCGACGCCGCGCAGCCGTTCCAGCTCCTGAACGGCACCGAGCTCTGGGTGTCGACGATCGAACTGCCGGCAGGATCGCGAATTGAATACAAGTTCGAGATCGAGGCCGGCGGCAACCGCCACCTGATTGTCGATCCACTGAACGACGTGCTCGCACACGATCCTTTCGGTGCGAATTCCGTCTGCCAGGGTTCAGGTTACGAGCGCCCGGTGTGGACGCTGCACGACCCCGAAGCTCGCAGCGGCTCAATCGATTCATTCAATGTGGAAAGCGCCGCATTTCGCGAATCGCGCGAAACGAACGTCTACCTGCCGGCGCGTTTTCGCCGCAAACGGCGCTATCCTCTGCTCGTCGTCCATGACGGGCACGACTACGTAAGGTATGCGGACCTCAAGATCGTTCTGGACAATCTCATACACTACCTCGAAATCCCACAGTTGATCGTTGCATTGACCCAGTCGCCCGATCGCCTGAAGGAATATGCGGGGGACGAGCGGCATGCCTCATTCATCGCTCACGACCTGCTGCCGCAGCTCGCCGAAAAGTACCCGCTTTTAGACGACGTAAGCGCGCGCGGCATCGTGGGGGCGAGTTTCGGGGGTGTGGCCGCACTTCATGCCGCCTGGCGTCACCCGGAGCTTTTTCGGCGCCTGTTACTCCAGTCCGGTTCTTTCGCCTTCAGTGACCTCGGGAGGCACCGCCGCACGGCGGTTTTCGATCCGGTCGCACGATTCATGAACGCCTTTCGCGAAGACGCCGGCGAACTCGCCGGCAAGATCTACATGAGTTGCGGCGTGTACGAATCGCTGATCTACGAGAATCGCTCGCTGGTGCCGCGGCTGCAGACGCAGGGCATCGACGTGCGTTTCGAGGAAGTGCGCGATGCGCACAACTGGGAAAACTGGCGCGACCGCCTGCGGAGCGGGCTTTCCTGGCTGTTTCCGGGGCCGTTGTGGATGGTTTACGAATAGGCGGATGCGCGCCTGGAGTAGAAATGCATATTCGGCTCGAGGAAGAACAGGACTGGCCGGCCGTACGGGCCGTCAATGAATCCGCGTTCGAAACGTCGGCGGAGGCAGATCTTGTTGACGCACTGCGCGAACAGGCAGCACCGCTGGTTTCGCTCGTCGCCGCGAATCATGGATCGATAGTTGGGCACATCCTGTTTTCTCCGGTAACGCTCTCCGGCCATCCCGAACTGAAGATCATGGGTCTGGCGCCGATGGCAGTCACGAGGCCTTATCAGAGCCAGGGCATCGGCTCGTTGCTGGTTCGCGCCGGCCTCGAGGAGTGCAGCAAGCTCGGCTTCGGTGCCGTTGTCGTCCTGGGACACCCGCGGTACTACCCGCGGTTCGGATTCGTGCCCGCTGGCCGTTACGGAATCGCCTGCGAATACGAAGTCCCGGAGGATGCCTTTATGCTCGTGGAGCTGCAGCCCGGCTACCTGCGAACGGCTTCCGGCACGATTCGCTACCACGCGGCGTTCGCAAGCCTCTAGCCCGGACGAGCCGGGAAGGCAAGGCTGCCAGGATCGCCGCTATCAGTGATAGCCGTCAAGGGCCGCCTGCCAATAACCGACATCGATCCATCTGTTGAACTTGAAGCCGACTTCCCTGAAGTGGGCGACTTTCTGAAAACCGAGCCTCTCGTGCAAGGCCACACTGGCAGCGTTGGGAAGCGATATGCCACCGATAACGACATGTACGGATCTGTCGCGTAAAGTATCGAGAAGCACCTCATACAGGGCCCTGCCAAAACCCTGACCGATCGCGGCCGGGTCAACGTACACGGTACTTTCGACACTGAAACGGTAGCTGCAACGCCCGCTCCACTTGCCGGCATACGCGTAACCAACGACTTTCCCCTGCTTTTCTGCAACCCGCCAGGGAAGACCGGCGGATCGTATCACTTCGAAACGGACCGCCATTTCACTGGCGGAAACGGGCTTCTCCTCGAATGTAGCGATGTCGTTGATGATGTAGTGGTTGTAAATGCGAGCGATCTCCTCGAGATCGCTGTGTGCTGCAGGTCGAATCATCGAATTGACGGCCTCGAAAGTTCATAGCGAAGTTCACTACCGGCAGCATATCCAGAATTTGTCCAGCCTGCGGCTTCATAAAAGTGCTGTGCCCTGGTGTCCGCTTGGGTAGTGAGCCATATTTTTTCATGCCCTTGCTGCCATAGCCACGCGACCATCCTGTCGTGCAGTCGTTTTCCGTATCCAAGTCGTTCGTGACCGGGATCGACAAACAAGGCCCAGATGCTTCCTGTGACGGCGTTTGCAACTCCGAACGCGACTATGTTGCCCAGCTGCTCGATGACCCAGCCACGACCGGAAGCGTCAATTTCGCGAACATAATCGCTTTCGGAAAGACTTGTCGAGACGAGCTGGTTCTCGAGCACGGCCAACCGAATACGATGAAGTCCTGCGATATCCCCTCTTCGGGCTTGTCTCAGTTGTGCGCTCATCGGGCGAGATTCAGAGCAGGTCGAGGTTGTTCGTATCCACCGTTTGGCGAAGCGGTGATCGAAGTCCGCCGCCATGGCGCGGCTTTTGTCACTCTCCTGGCCCTAACCGGTCAGGGCCACGAAAGTAGCTGCGTGGCCGCCGCCAGAACTGCGAATTCTTCGAGCAACGTCTTAGCCGTTCTGCCTGGTGGCAAACGAGGGCGCCTGGCCCGGCATCCTCGACCGGACGGACCGACGCAGGACTCCAGCGAACGGGCCAAACAGCCCGGGTATCTGCAATCCGGGAATTCCCGCATTGCTGCAAGCTGACACAAAAGTTCTGTAACCGGTTGATTTATCCCGATTACATCGTCCGCAGCCCGGACAAAATCAAGGCGTACCGCCTTCGCTTACACGCTATAGTATCCGGAACCAGAAAAAGAGTATCCGGAAGCGGAAAAAGGATCCTGCCGTGGCAACAAAGACGCGCCGCATCGGGCTGTCGCTTGGTGCTGATATCTGCTGGCCCATTTGTTACGAGGCATTGCTTCGCAAGCTCGACCTTGCCATTCCGGACGGCAAGGACACGCTGAAATTCGATGTCGAAAGAATCTACATTGAGCCTTTCGATCTGCGCCAGTCCTGCCGGTACGACCTCGTCATCGACCGTCTGACGCACTGGTATCACACGTCGCGCGAATGGATCAAGAAGGCCATCATCATGGATGACCTGTACGTTTTCAATAATCCGTGGACCTTGCAGTCCATGGAGAAACAGACCACTTACTGCGCCATGATGCGACTGGGCTTCCCGGTGCCGGAGACCTGGTTGATCCCGCCCAAGTCCTACACGGAATCCGCCGATCTGAAGCCGACACTCCAGCGCTACGCCAGGCTTTTCGATCTCGGCACGATCGGCGACCGCATCGGTTATCCCCTTTTCATGAAACCCTATGATGGCGGCGCCTGGGTCGGCGTCACCGCAATTCATGACAGGGAACAGCTAAGCAAAGCCTACGATGGAAGCGGTACGCGCGTGATGCACCTGCAGAAAGCCGTACCCGAGCACGATTCCTTCGTGCGCTGCATAGGCCTCGGCCCGCAGTGGCGCTGCGTCAATTACGATCCGGCAGCGCCGCTGCACGACCGCTACCGGATGGACGTCGACTTCCTGTCGATGCAGGAAGAGAATCACCTGGCCAACATGACCATGGTCATCAACGCGTTTTTCGGCTGGGACTTCAATTCCTGCGAAGCACTGCGAAGCAGCGGTACCTGGTATCCCATCGATTTCGCGAATGCCTGCCCGGACTCCCAGGTTACGTCACTGCACTTCCACTTTCCGTGGCTGATCAAGGCCAATCTTCGGTGGTCGGTGTTCTGCGCCGCGACCGAACGGCGAATGAACACCAACCTGAACTGGCACGAGTACTTCCGCATAGCCGAAGAGGACAAACCTTTCGAGGAGAAGCTCGCCGATTATGTAACGATTGCGCAGGACCGGTTGGAGGCCGACCGCTTCTACGAGTTCTGCGACGCCCACTTGAGTCATCTCGACGAAGTTGCCCTGGAATTCTTCGGCACGGACACCGTCCGGGATGCCATTCGGCAGAAAGTCGAAGCTCTGTTCCCGGCGCACGAGATCGATGAGTTTACCGAGCGCTTCTGGCAGCGCATCCAGGACTGGCGCGCGACCGAGGGAAAGCTCGAGGGATGATCGCCAAGGATGCATTTCGCTGGTATTCGCCCAACGTAGAGCAGGAAGTGCAACTGGTTCGCTGGGGCCATTTCGGTACGCCGGTTCTGGTTTTTCCGACCGCCGGGGGCGATGCCGAGGAGATCGAGCGCTTCCTCATGATCGGAGCGCTGCAGCCGCTTCTCGATGCCGGACGAATCAAGGTCTACTCCATCGACAGCGTTGCGGGAAGAGCGTGGATATCCGGTCAGCATTCCCCGGAATATTGCTCCAGGCTGCAGAATCTGTTCGACTCTTACGTTTATCATGAAGTGACCCCGGCGATACGCAACGATTGCCGTTCCGAGAACCTGGAAATCATCGCTGCCGGCGCGTCCATCGGAGCTTTCAATTCGGTCGCCACCGTTTGCCGCCATCCGGATGCGTACAAGATGGCGATAGCGATGAGCGGCACGTTCGATCTTTCGAAGTTCCTGAACGGAAGTTTCAACCAGGACTTCTACTTTTCCTCACCTCTCCATTACCTGCCCGACCTGCACGGAGAGCAGCTGCAGGCTCTGCAAAGTCGCCTGATTCTGATGCCGACGGGCGAAGGCGAGTGGGAAGACATCGGGGAATCCTGGCGCATGGCAACCGTGCTCGGCGCCAAAAGAATCCCGAACCGAGTCGACCCCTGGGGGCGCAACTACGATCACAGCTGGTCTACCTGGCGCGAGATGCTGCCGAAATACCTGGCCGAGTTCGCCTGAGTTGCAGTGATGGTGCCAGGAAAGAAGAAAGCGCCTGATTCCACGCCGCTCAGGGTCTGCCTCGCGACGTCCGAGCTGGCGCCGCTCGCCAAAACTGGTGGCCTGGCGGATGTTTGCGCGGCCCTGGCGGCATATTTGCACGGGAAGGGGCACGACGTGCGGGTATTGATGCCGCGCTACTCATCCATCGACGCCGGCAACCTCGAAATCGTACCCGTGGAGTATCTGCAGAACCTGCCGATGCGACTCGGCAACCACGAGGGGAGCTACTCTGTCGATACCACATTGCTGCCCGGCACCGACCTTTCGATTTACCTGTTGCGCTGTCCGGAGCTTTACGAGCGCAGCGCCATCTATACGAACGACGGCGACGAGCACCTGAGATTCATTCTTCTTGCCCGCGCCGCGATCGAGATGTGCCAGAGCATGGGGTTCTCGCCGGATATATTCCACTGTCACGACTGGCACACGGCACTCATTCCGCTTTATCTGAAATCGCGTTACGCCTGGGACAACCTGTTCGCCGCGACACGCTCGGTGCTGACCATTCACAACATAGGCTACCAAGGCATCGTCAGTGCGAGCGTACTCGACGATTTTGGACTCGAAGGGGCCGTGCATCAGCTGCACCAGGAGGACCTGTCGGCGGGTCGCATCAGCTTTCTGAAGACCGGCGTGCTGCACGCCGATCTGCTGACCACGGTCAGCCCGACCTACGCCCATGAAATCCAGGGCGACGAATACGGCTTGGGCCTGCAGCACCTGCTTCGAAATCGCAGTGAAACGCTGGTCGGCATTCTGAACGGCGTCGACTACAAGGAGTGGAACCCTGCATCGGACGAACTCATCCCGGCCACCTACTCGCACCGTAACCTGAGCGGCAAGAAGACCTGCAAGCTGGCGCTGATGAGCGACATGGGCCTCCAGGGCGGAGTCCGTCAGCCGCTCATCGGCATGGTGACGCGCCTCACTTCGCAAAAAGGCATCGACCTGGTGCAGAAAGTCGTGCCGGATCTGCTGCAACGCCGGAATTTCTCCCTCGTCGTTCTCGGCAGCGGCGAAGGCCGTTACGAACGCTTCTTCGACTGGTTGCAGGAATATTTTCCAGGACGAGTATCGTTCTATCGGGGCTACAACAACAAGCTTGCGCACTGGATCGAAGCGGGTGCCGACATGTTTCTCATGCCATCTAGGTACGAACCCTGCGGCCTGAACCAGATGTACAGCCTGCGCTACGGGACAGTTCCCATCGTGCGCGAAACCGGCGGGCTTGCCGATTCGGTACAACTGTACGATCCGGCTACGCGCAAAGGGGACGGAATCGTGTTTCGTGATTATAACGAGGACGGCTTGCGGTGGGCCATCGAGACGGCTCTAGACCTGTATCCGGATCGCCCTCAGTGGCGTCGCATGGTGCAGAACGGCATGCGCAAGAATTACTCCTGGAAGAAACAGGGGCAGGAGTACGTTGATCTGTTCCGCCGGTTGAGCGGGAAGGTTTGACCGGATAGCGGGACACCGAATGTGGTCGCCCGCAATGGCGGGCTCCTACAGCGCAGAATTGTCCGCGTTGGCAAGACGAATGAACAAAGCGCTGTAGGAGCCCGCCATTGCGGGCGACCACACCACATCGTCAGGACAGCAACCATGAACGTCATCTTCATAGAACCCACGTTCCCCTACAACCAGCGTGAGTTCGTCCGCGCCCTCAACGCGACCGGCGCCAATGTCATCGGCATCGGCGAGCGTCCGGCCGCCTCGCTCGGCGCGGAGATGCGGGGATGGCTCGGCGACTATCTGCAGGTCCGGTCGGTGGTGCACGAGCCGTCACTGCTGCAGGCGGTGAGATCCGTGCAAGGCAAGCTCTGGGTCGATCGCCTGGAGGCTACCGTGGAAGCGCATATCATGGCGGCCGCCGTGGTTCGCGAAGCGGCCGGCATCCCCGGCACATCTACGGAGACTGCTTACCTCTGCCGCGACAAGCCGGCTATGAAGGACGTCCTGCGCCGCGCCGGCATTCCCTGCGCGCAGTCCACCCGGGCGAGTTCCCCGCAGGACGCGCGGGACTTCGCCGATACCGTCGGCTATCCGCTGATCATCAAGCCTCCCGCCGGCGCGGGCGCCTCGGCCACCTGGCGCGTTCGCGACAGGCAGGAGCTCGAGCGAGTAATTCATGAGTCGGGACTGGCTGACGGCAAGGCGGTCGCCATCGAGGAATTCATCGAGGGGCATGAAGGTTTTCTCGACACGCTGACCATCGACGGGGATGTGGTGCATGAGTTCATTACTCACTATTACCCGAACGTGCTTGAGGCAATGCGCGAGCGCTGGATCTCACCGCAGATGGTTACGACCAACCGCATCGACTCGCCGGGCTACGGCGAAGTGCGCGAGATGGCGCGAAGGGTAATCGGCGTGCTCGACATCGGAACCTCCGCGACGCATATGGAATGGTTTTTCGGGCCGAAGGGCCTCAAGTTTTCGGAGATCGGATGCAGACCGCCCGGTGTCGGCCAATGGGATGTATACAATGCCGCGAACGAGTTCGATCTTTACTTCGAATGGGCTTGCGCGATCGTGCACGGCCGCGCGCACCAGCAACCGTCGCGACGATTCTCGGCGGGGATGATCGCGTTACGGCCCGAACGGGATGGAATCGTCAGTGGTTATTCAGGAGTGGATGAGATCAGCCGGCGCCATGGAGACTGGATCGTTGCGGCGCACCTGCCGGCAGTCGGAACGGCAACGCAACCGGTCGAGGACGGGTACATGGCAAATGCATGGATGCGGCTGCGGCATCCGGATTACGACCGCTTGAGGGAAATTTTGAATCACGTGGGGGAAACGGTGAAGGTGCACGTGGGCTGACGGCGGGTGGGAACTGCTGGTCGCCCGCAATGGCGGGCTCGTACGCCGCCGGATTTCGCCGAAGCATGCGCTGCAGGAGCCCGCCATTGCGGGCGACCCTCACACTTATCGGCCGGCCGCCTCAACCGATTCCCGGATCCTTGCTGCAAGCGTTTCCGACAAATCACCCCGCCCCAGCTGCCACAGCCAGTTCCCCTCCGCGACTCCCGGACGATTCATCCGGTGCGCTGAACAGAGCCCGAGGTAGTCCTGCATCGGCACCATGGCAAGGCGCGCGCGGGAGCGCAACACGGCGCGTATCGCCGGCCAGGGCATGTCCGCCTCCTCGCCGCCGGTTTCGTTCAGCACGCCGGTTCTGACCTCGGGCGCCAGCGACTGGAACCATCCGAGTGTCGTATCGTTATCGTGCGTGCCGGTATAGGCGACTCCCTGCGTTTCGTGATTGCGCGGCAAGTGCGGGTTGCCTTCGGTGCCGTCGAAGGCGAACTGGAACACGTGCATTCCCGGCAGGGCAAAGTCGTGGCGCAACCGTTCGACTTCCGGGGTGATGATGCCGAGGTTCTCCGCGATCAGCGGCAGCGCGCCAAGGTCGCGCCGTAACACCGCAAGCAGTTCCTGCCCGGGTACGTCGCGCCACTCGCCTTCCCGCGCCGTCTTCGCTGCTTGCGGAATTTCCCAGGTCGCGACGAGCCCGCGGAAATGGTCCCAGCGCAGCAGGTCGAACCGACGGAGTTCGTGTCGCACGCGGTCGCGCCACCAGCGAAAACCTTCGTCGCGCATCGCGGCCCAGTCGAACACGGGATTGCCCCAGCTCTGCCCATCCTCCGCGAAAAGATCCGGAGGCACGCCCGCGGTGACACTGGCGCGGCCGTCCGCTTCGAGCTTGAACAGATGGCGGTTGACCCAGACGTCGGCACTGTCCGCGACCGGAAACATCGGCAGGTCGCCGTATACGAGAATGCCGTGATCGTTTGCGTAGCGCCTGAGCGAATCCCACTGTCTCGAGAACAGAAACTGCCTGCGGAATACGTCGGCGACGTCATCGGCCCGCCGGTTCATCAAAGCTGCGACCGGTCCGGGTTGCCTGTCCCGCAGCTCTGCCGGCCACTGCCACCACGGCGCGTCGCTGACGACGTTTTTCAGTACGGCGAACAGCGCATAGTCCTGCAGCCAGCTCCGTTCACGCTCGATGAAGTCCGCCAGCTCGTGACCGCCACCGGGCTTGCCCTGCAGAATCCCGTCCGGCAGAAGCCTCGCGGCGCCGGCGAACGCCGACACCAGGCTGTAGGGCGATCGCGCATGGCCGGTCGGCCCGAGCGGCAATACCTGCCAGACGCCGCAGCCGGCCGACCGCAGGAAATCCACGAATGCAAACGCCGACTCGCCTATCCTGCCATCGGGCAGCGAAGTCGGGTGCAGCAGGATGCCCGCGTTGCGCCGCCGGAGAACTGGCTCGTCCGCCATCAAATGCGCATCGATGGACGAGCGTCAGCGATTGGCGCGCCGCATCGCGCCTTCCGCACCAGCCGACGAATCGCCGGTTTCGACGCCCGTTGTCAGTTCGTCGGGCGGCGCCTCGCCGAGCATGCCGTAGAGCACCCCGAGATGCTCCCGAAACAGACTGTCGAATGCCGCACTGTCTTTCGCGGTATTGCCGCCGCCCAGCCACCAGAACCAGTCCGACGCTTCGCAGACCGAGAGCTGCTCGAGGATGGCGTCCCGGTCGACGCCCCGGTTGCCCGAGAGTACCCGGTCCACCGCGGTCTTCGCGGCGCACAGCAGTTCCCACGCCCGGTTTTTCTGCGGATCGCCGATCCACACGGAAAAGTCGCCATACACCCAGCTGCCTGCCACGAGGCGCGGCAGCTCGCCCGCGTCCCATTCATCGTCGAGCAGAGACGAGAAAGTCGTCAGATCGATCTGCGGATGGGT
>Ga0299913_10000364_pt1 | contig 27642 bp, 21 predicted proteins | sample RVTome_9_FD_201360 | JGI IMG/M metagenome (GOLD analysis project Ga0299913, IMG submission 201360) | Soil microbial communities from uranium-contaminated site in the Upper Colorado River Basin, Wyoming, United States - RVT155D38 (version 2) ... | reverse complement strand
GGTGTGGGACCGCACTTCCGGCAGGTGCCTGCATCCGGCAATTGTGTGGCAGGACCGGCGCACGGCGAAATATTGCCGCAAGCTGGTCGACGACGGGCATGAAGCGCTGTTCATCGAAAAGACCGGTCTACGGATAGACCCTTATTTTTCGGCCAGCAAGCTCGTATGGATTCTGGACAATGTGCCGAAGGCACGCCGGCTGGCGAATGCAGGAGAACTTGCATTCGGAACGGTGGACAGCTTTCTGATATGGCGGCTGACTGGCGGACGGGTGCATGCAACCGACGCAACCAACGCATCGCGGACGATGCTGTTCAATATCCAGACGCAGCAGTGGGACAGGGAACTGCTCGACATTCTCGACGTGCCTGAAAGCCTGTTGCCGGAGGTAAGGGACTGCGCCGACGATTTCGGCGTGACCGACCGTTCCGTAACGGGGTTTGCATTGCCAATCGCCGGCGTCGCCGGAGACCAGCAGGCCGCACTCGTCGGACAAGCGGGGTTCGAACCCGGAATGACGAAAAGCACTTACGGCACTGGGTGCTTTGTCATTACCAACACCGGCGGCGAGGTGCTACGGTCGAAGAACAAATTACTGTCTACGGTCGCGTACCGTCTCAGAGGGGAAGTGACCTACGGAATTGAAGGCAGCATCTTTGTCGCGGGATCGGCAATACAATGGCTTCGTGACGCATTGAAGGTGATCGGGTCGGCCGCAGAAACGGAAGCCATCGCGGCCGCGACAGGTATTGTCGAACACGTCCACGTCGTGCCGGCGTTCGCGGGCCTTGGGGCGCCATACTGGGATCCGGACGCGCGCGGCGCAATTCTGGGCCTCAGCAGGGACTGTGGCGTGCCGGAAATCGTCACTGCGGCGCTGCAGGCGGTCGCCTACCAGACGAAAGACCTTGTCAATGCAATGGCCGAAGACGGTATCAGGCCGAGCGTCATTCGCGTCGACGGCGGCATGGTCGCCAACGACTGGCTGCTGCAGTTCATGGCCGACATTCTCGGCCTTGAAGTTGAACGGCCAGAAAACGTCGAATCCACGGTACTCGGCGCCGCATTGCTCGCCGGCTTGCAGGTGGGTATGTTCGCGTCGACGCACGCCCTTGCCGACCTGTGGCGACGCGACGCGGTGTTTGTCCCGCAAATGGACGGCGAGCAACGTGACAGGCTTTATGACGAATGGATGCGTGCAGTCGCGAGAGTGCGTAGCTGATCGGCGCTCTCGCCTCCCGTTAGGCCCGCGGAATGCCGGCACGTTCAAGCGCCGACAAAAATGGCTCCCTGATCGCTTCGTTCTTGTGCGGAAAGCTTCGGCGGAAAACGTCGATGCTGTATCTCGGCTGTCGCTCGATCGTCCACTGTGCGTTGTTTCGCGCATCGTCGGAGCGGCCGGCCAGTTCGAGACAGGCGGCAGCGATGGCATAGATATGAAAATGCGCGTTCGGCTCCTGCGTTGCACGCATTGCCCATGATGCAGCTTCCGCATAGTGGCCCTGGTTGGCCAGTGAGATCGCGCGGCACGATATCATCGCGAACAGCAATGGGTCAAACGGGCTCAGGCGTTGCGCTTTGTCGAGAGACGGGAGCGACGCACCGTCCAGCCCGGCGTGGATGCCAACGAAGCCTCTGGCGTAATGTCCCTGAGCATAGTTCGGATTGATATCCAGCGCACGCTCGATCGCAGTAAGCGCGTTATCGTGACGCCTTGACAGAAACAATGCTCGCCCAAGCGCCCAGTGCCCCATGGCATCTCGTCCGTCAAAATCGACGCTTTGCCTGCCTGCCTCGAGCGCTTCGCCGATTTCGCGATCTACGTCGCGCACCGAGTTAAGAAACGCGCGGGAGTAGTGCGTGAACGAGAGCCCGGCGTGAGCTCGGGAAAAGTGAGGGTCGAGAGTCACGGCCCGGGTGAAAAGCTCGTGTGCAATCTCGTTGTCCTTCTCCGTGAACCTGAAACAGTGCCACAGTCCGCGGTGAAACTGCTCCCATGCCGTCAGGCTGTCCGGCGGCTTGAGGAGGGCGTGTGCCATCTCGGCCCGCTCGATTGCCGGTTCGATCGCAGCGATAACACTATTGGTGATGTCGTCCTGCACTTGAAATATGTCATCGAGCGGACGATCGAAATGATCCGACCATAGTTCGCTCTCGCCCGCTACGTCCATCAAGGTTACGGTCGTTCGAACCCGCTTGGAGTCGCGCTGGATAGACCCGCTCAGAAGGTAGCGGACGCCGAGTTTCGTGCCGACCTGTTGTGGCGCCAGTCGTTTGGCATCGATTGCGGCGGTCGATTGTCGGGCAATGACGAACAGGCTCGGAAGTTGCGCGAGCCTGGAGTTGAGGTCGACGGTGAGGCCGTTCGCGAGCACTGCGCCATCGCCATGCGAGCCGAGGTCAGCAAAGTCGATAACCGCGAGCGACGGCTTCTCGCGAGCGACCGCCGCATCGTTGCGAACCCCGGCATCATCAGTAACGCCGGCTCTGTTCGATGGCGTGGCATGCGCGATTGAGCGCCACGCGGACGTTAACGCTGAGTCGTTCTGCCTCTCGGCGCGGTAATGTTCACGAATTCTATCGAATGCCTGCCGCGCTTCGCTCAAGCCGCAGGTCTGCAACGTAAGAGCCAGATACTGAATGTTGGAAGCATCGTGGAGGGGGTCCAGCGCAACTCTCTTGCCGGCCAGCCGCAGCCGTGTCGTCGCAGACAATGTCGTTCGTGTCATCAACTCGCTGATAATCTCGCGGTGCAATTCTCGCAGCGATTTGCGTTCGGCTTCGAGCCATAACTGAAAGCCGCGGTTGCCAACGTCCTCGAGCCCGTTAAGGTAACCCCCTGCGAACCGTGTCTCGAGGTCGGCCAGTACCTCGTCCGTGACCTCGTCGGGGCGACCGGACATGATTGATCGCACTTCGAGGACGTCGACAGACAGCAGAGTGAAATCGAGGCCGACGGTGTCCATCTCGGTAAGCAGGCCCGTGGAAGTACCGATTCGAAGCAACGAGCGGAGCTTCGACAGGCTCCACCGAAGCGCTCCACGCGGGTCGCCTGGGGTATCCCACATCAGCTCGCACAGGTCCTCGCGCCGATGCCTCCGATCGGCCAGCGCCAGGTAGGCAAGGAGTCCCCGGGTCTTGCGAGACTGCGGCAGTAATACCGGCATCCCCTCGCGGTACACGCCTGTCTCGCCAATCAGCCTTATGCTCAGTTTCCGGGCAATGTCCACGTACGTTTCCCGAGGATGCCGCCTTCGATTGGCGCTATGCAACGCGCTTTTTCAGGTCCATGCTATCAAAGATGCTTTTAGCGCGGAACAAAAGCGCAATTGGTCGACCGGCCATCGAGCCGGACGACAAAACCGCAAGCGTGCCCGCTGCCATGCCTCGACCAGGAACTGACGTCAGGCGCTAAGGCCGGTATCCGACCCGCTGCCTCATCGGCGCCAACCAGCATTCAGTCGCGGATTTCAGCGGCAGAGTCCGCCGCCGCAGGAACACCGTCAAGCGGAAGATGGCGGCCGAGAAAGGCGAAAGTTGATCTGCAGCACTGCATAGCCCTGATGCACCAGAACGCGAGCGTAGAGACGCCGCGCACCGTCGCAGTGGCCGCGAGAAAGTCCCCGTCCGGCGAGATTTTCAGCGTCCCGAAGCTGTCGTCCCTGGTGAAAAACTCGACGGGCAGCGACTCCCCGCCCGCCGGCAGCGCACTCACGAGCGTCACTGATGCCAGCATGATCTGACAAAATGTCAGGACCGGGGCTGCGCCGGTGAAATCGACTGATCGCATGACAATTCCCTGGTCGGCCGGCGCCGTGCGGCATGGTCGGAAAACGCCACGACTCTAGCACCAAGCTGCCGGCGGACTAGGGACCAGACCACGGTTTCCACGTTGGAACCGGGATCGCTGCTCCGTACGTTTCGCTTATACTCCGCGCCATGCGCAATTTTGTCTCCGAACTTCGGCGGCGCAACGTGCTGCGGGTGGCCGCGGCTTACGCTTTGTCCGCGTGGATCATCATTGAAGCGGGTTCGGTGCTGCTTCCGACATTTGGCGCCTCTGAAGCCTTTTTCAAAGGCTACGTGATCGCCGTCATCGCGGGTTTCGTGGTTTCCGTGATCCTGGCCTGGATTTTTCAGATCACGCCGGAGGGAGTGAAGCTCGATCGGGATGCGGACCGTACCGCTCCGGTGGATCACCGCGCACGACAGAAGATGAATTACGTCATCATAGGCCTGCTGGTCGTCGCGCTGACGGTGTCCGTGACCTTCAACGTATCCAATATCGAGACAGGAGAGGTTTCGAGGGCGTCCATCGCAGTACTCCCGTTTGCGAGCCGCAGCGCCAATCCCGAAAATCGGGTGTTTGCCGACGGGATTCATGATGACCTGCTGACGCGGCTGGGGAATGTCAATGCCCTCAAGGTAATCTCCCGGACTTCGGTAATGGAATACCGCGATACCGCCAAGAACGTTCGCCAGATTGCCGAGGAACTGGGCGTCGTATCCGTGCTCGAGGGTGCGGTGCAGCGAATCGGCGACAACGTGCGAATCAATTTGCAGCTGATAGATGCCCGCACCGATGAACAAATCTGGGCGAAAACCTACGACCACCAGCTGACAATGGAGAATATATTCGCAGTGCAGAGCGAGATTTCCGCCTCCGTTGCGGACGCGCTGCAGGCCACGTTGTCGTCTGACGAGCGAGTGCGCATCGCGTCCGTGCCGACCAGCGACCTCCGTGCGTACCGCCTTTACAAGGAAGCGAGAAATAATCTTTACCAGCGACAGCTGGGCACGATCAGAAGCGCCCGTGGCCAGTTTCAGGAGGCTGTCGCCCTCGATCCGAAGTACGCGGATGCACATGCCGGGCTCGCCGAAAGCATCATGCTGCTGTCGATAAACCACCAGGAAGTTCCCGAACGGGAAGCCATGGAACTCGCGCAGGCCAGTATCGACAGAGCGCTGCAGCTGGACCCGAACCTTGCGGACGCGTACGCAATCCGCGGCCTGGTGAACGCGACCGCCTGGGGAAAGTCGCGGGTGGGGCGGGGGAACGTCGAGGCGGAAGCGGCCTTTCGACGGGCCATCGCTCTTAACCCGAATCATGCGAGTGCCTATATGTGGTTCGCCGCCCTCCGCGATTCGGAGGAACGTCTCGATGAAGCCATCGAACTGTACCAGCGCGCCATGGAACTCGATCCGCTCGCGCGCATCCCGGCGACGAATCTGCCGATGGTGTATGCAAAGCGCGGCGAACACGCCGCCGCGATGACCCTGTGGCTGGAAGCGACGCGGATTCACAGCGAGTGGCCGACTGTTCACCAGTATGTCGCGACTCATCTCTGGGGACTCGGGAGGTTGGACGAGGCCTACGGGTGGTATGCAAAAGTGCGCGAACTGGGAGGCGACACAGGGCTGTCCGGGAATATCGACATGGGAGTCATGGTCGACCTCGGCGATCTGCAGCGGGCTGGCGACCTGCTCGATCGTTATCCCGAAACTCATCCCTTTTACCCGTTTGCCCTGGGTCTTCGACGGCTTATCGATGAAGACTACAGTGCTGCCGCGGAGGGATTTACACGCATCATCGATGAGAGCCTGTTTCCGGAAAGATACGTATTCCACTTCGCGTCCAACAGTGCGGTGCTCGCTGGTGATCTCCAAACGGCCAAAAAATATGTGCTGGCGGCGGACCCGATTCTCGGGGGTGATACTGCGGCGCGCGTCGACCGCGCAGCGGCCCAGAACGCCGTCAAGCTGGCGTACATCTATCAGCGCGAGGGCCGTAACAGCGAGGCCTCGCGCCTGCTGATGGAAACCCTCAACGTCATCCGCGACCTGCCGCGACTCGGCACTCATGGGTTCGGCATCCGGGACGTCCAGATCTACGCGCTGCTCGGGAGACGGGAGGATGCAATTGCAGCCTTTCGCGACGCGCTCGACGCGGGCTATCGTGGTTCGATTCTGTTCGATGGCTGGCCCCTGGCGGTCGATCCGTACCTGGACAGCATCCGCGAGGAGCCGCGTTTCATACAGATGCTGGACGAGCTCGACACTTACCTTGTGGTCATGCGGGAAAACATCTACGGGGCTGAGGCAGCAGGTAGCCTGGATGATTTGCGATCGCGGACGGAGACGATTTGACTAGCCGAGCCTGCCGGCAACGTTGTTCCGTGTTGAAACTGACGTCCGGGCGCAGGGCCCCTCATCCGCCCATGAGCTTGCCGCGGAATATGAAAAAGACCGCGCCCAGAATGCACAGGGCCGCCCACAAATAATCCAGTTTCAATGGTTCGCGCAGGTAGTAGAAAGCAAACGGCACGAATACCGAAAGCGTGATGACTTCCTGAAGTATTTTCAGTTGTCCCACCGACATGACCGTGTAACCGATGCGGTTTCCGGGCACCTGTAACATGTATTCGAAGAACGCGATGCCCCAGCTCAGCAGGGCAGCCACAATCCACGGCTTGTGGCTGAGCTCTTTCAGGTGCGCGTACCAGGCGAAGGTCATGAAGACGTTGCTCAAGGTGAGCAGCAGTATGGTCGTCAGAACGGAGCTCATCGCGGCATTGACCGTCTAGGATGTTTTACGGGAACGGCGAGTGTACGGCCGCAGAAATTCGTTTGAAACCATGATGCGACCGGATGGCGTCTGGCCGCGGTTTCACGTTGGCGGAGCATCAAGCGGTCAGCGCAACTCACTCTGGCCGGAGGAGGTGACCCAGCCGACACCATCGAGCCGGCGCGCGAGCTGAGCCACGAACTGTTCGGTGGAGTGACGCCAGGTGCGCGACTCCGCAAAAGTCCTGCAGGCGCTCCGGTCGATCTGCAGCGCCTCCAGGCACGCGCGCTCCAGGTCGTCGTCGAGCATGCCTGTTACGCCCTGGCGTACCACGTCGACCGGCCCTGTAACCGGCAGCGCTGCGACGGGCAGACCGCAGGCCATCGCCTCGAGCATCACCAGTCCAAACGTGTCCGTGCGACTTGGGAACACGAACACGTCGGCCGCAGCAAGATGCGCCGACAGCTCGGCGCCGAACTTGTAGCCCAGGAAATGGCAATCAGGGTACTCGTGTTCCAGGCGCGTGCGCTCCGGCCCGTCACCGATCACGACTTTGCTGCCGGGCAGGTCGAGCCTGAGGAACTGTTCGATATTCTTCTCGACCGAAATTCGTCCGACATTGATCCATACGGGACGATGGCTCCGAAATTCGATCTTGTCCGCGGGGTTGAACAGAACTGTATCCACTCCCCGCGACCAGATTTCGACGTTCGAGAAGTTCCTTGCTTCGAGCATCTTCTTCATGCTTTCCGTCGGTACGAGGGTTTTCCTGGCTGGCCCGTGGTACCAGCGCAGAAAGGCAAACGAAAGCCCAACGGGTATCGGCGCGCGAGCGCGAACGTACTCGGGAAACTGCGTGTGATACGAGGTCGTGAATGGCAAGCGACGCTTCACGCAGTAACGACGCGCGGCCAAACCCAGCGGACCCTCCGTCGCGATGTGAATGCAGTCTGGCGAGAATAGCTCGAGTTGCCGCGCGACCTTTCGACCCTGGAACAACGCCAGCCTTATCTCCGGATAAGTGGGACAGGGAACGGTGCGCCGCCCCTCGGGGGTGATCATCAGGACATCGTGACCGAGAGCAGCAAGCTCTGCCCGTGTCCGTAACAAGGTTGTAACGACGCCGTTGATCTGCGGGGTCCACGCGTCCGTAGCAATCGCGATTCGCATCGGCCGCATACTCCACGGCCGCAATGACGATGGCGTTACAAACCGGTTACGGTTTGGCGAACAGTCCGTTGAAATTTCACGGGATTGTCATCTAAACGTCATTGGGTTGCCGCATCGCGACCGTACAGTTGCGGGAAGTTGCAGAGCGGAGAGCGATGACCGCAGTCCTTCAATATTTCAACGAGCTCGAGATCGGCCTCTGTCTGAGGGCCAATCGGTACGGGAGGCCTCACGCCATACGCCGCTTTTTTTCGATCATCAGTCGCATGGGCGACGGCGGCGCCTGGCTGGTGCTCGGCGGCGCAGTGCTTCTGGTCTACGGCTCGAAGGCGGTTCCGTTCATCCTGCAGGCTGCCGCCATTGCAGCGATTGGCATAGCAATATACAAGCTGCTGAAACACCGGCTGGTCAGGGAGCGGCCCTACATCGCGAACGGCAATATCCTCTGCGGCACGCCGCCGCTCGATCGATACAGCTTTCCGTCAGGCCATACTTTGCACGCAGCCTGCTTCACGGTCTTGTTCGGCGATTTCGAACCGCTGCTGCTGTTCGTGGCGGCGCCCTTCGCCACCCTCGTGGCGATTTCGAGAATCGTCCTCGGCTTGCACTACCCGAGCGATGTGCTTGTCGGTGCGGCGATCGGTACTGCCCTGGCGATTGCCGGCCTGGCGATCTGAAACGCTCAGCCGAGAAACCGCTGGCCGGCTATCGTAAGCCAGACGGTTGCGACCACAACGAGGCTCACGAAGACGGCCGCCGATCCCAGGTCCTTGGCCCTTCCGGACAGTTCATGCTGTTCGTCGCCGACTCTGTCGACTAAAGTTTCGACGGCCGAATTGAGCAGTTCGACGATCAGCACGAGCATGCAGGATCCGATCAGGAGGATCCTCTCGGTACTGGTCCGCCCGAGCAGCATGGCCAGGGGCGTGAGCATCAGGGTAAGCGCGATTTCCTGGCGAAAAGCGGCTTCGTATTTCCACGCGTGCCCAAAGCCCTTTGCCGAACAGCGAGCGGCAAGCAGAATCCTGCGCATGCCGGTGTTAGCGGGTTTTCCCAATTGAGGTTCTCCAGCGCCAAGGTGAAATGCCGAAACGTCAGAACCGTACCAGACACAGCACCGTCAGTTCGTTTCGCCGATTTGCTGCCGGAGCCACCAGCCAATGGTCTGAATGTTCCAGTCGTCCGATTCCGAATCGTCCCAGAATTCCGCGTATTCTGCGACATCCCGCACCGCAATCCGCGGATGTCCGGAAGGCGACGTCAGTTCATCTTCCGCAGACATTTCCGCCCGCCAGTGTCCGAAATTCGACGTCGTGGTTTCCCCGGGACGCGCCCGTCCCCAGGTGAACGTCGGAGAGCCGGAGCGCTCGGTACGCGTGTCGCATTCCCCTGCCCTCGGAAGTGGTATTGAACAAGTTATTGAACAACTTATAACCTTTTCTTGACCGTAATCTTAACCTTCGATGACGGTTTCGTGTCATCGCGGGCTCGGCCGGCGGGCGACGGCTGCAAAGGCCTGACGCGGCAACGCGGCGGACAAAACCGGTACACTCGTCGTCTCGACGCTAATGAGAAACCTCGCGGATGTCCTACATGGCCGGTGCGAATCACCGGCCGGGCTTTTTGCAGACGGTCATATGTTGACCGTGCCCGGCCACGAACTGAGCGATCACATAGATCGAGAGCTGCCACCCTCCGAGTGGCTGACGATCGACCAGGCACGCATAAATGCGTTTGCCGATGCGACGCTCGACCATCAGTTTATTCATGTCGACGAGGCGAGGGCCGCGCGTACACCGTTCGGCCGGACCATAGCGCACGGCTACCTGACGATGTCGCTGATCTCCTACTTTGCGGGCGAATGCGGGATTCGCCCGGAAAACGTGGCGATGGCGATCAACTACGGCTCCGACAAGGTCCGTTTTTTGCAGCCCGTGAGGGTCGACAACAGGATCAGGGCGCGCGCCGTACTGAAAAGCGTGGAGGAAAAATCCCCCGGGCAGATCCTGCTGAAGACGCGCTTTACGATTGAAATCGAAGGTGAGCAAAAGCCGGCTATGGTTGCCGATATACTGAGCCTGTTCTTCGTCGCATGACGTCGTGCTGACCCGAGAGGAAGTCACGTGGCAATTCGATTCGACAACCGTGTAGTAATCGTTACAGGATCCGGTAACGGCCTCGGAAAATCGCATGCCCTGGAGTTTGCGCGTCGCGGCGCTCGAGTCGTTGTAAACGACCTGGGTGCTGCCCGCGACGGCTCAGGTGCATCCAGCGAGGCGGCCGACGCGGTTGTCCGGCAGATTCTCGACGACGGCGGCGAAGCCATTTCGAACGGTGCGAACGTTGCGGACTTTGCAGAGGTCGAGGTAATGGTGGCGGAAGCGCTCGAGCGATGGGGCCGGGTGGATGTACTCGTCAACAATGCCGGCATTCTGCGTGACAAGACTTTCGCCAAAATGGATTTGAAAGACTTCCGGCTGGTGGTGGACGTACATCTCGCGGGTTCAGTCAATTGCACCAAGGCAGTCTGGGAAGTGATGCGCGAGCAGCAGTACGGACGAATCGTCATGACATCATCGTCGAGCGGCCTGTACGGAAACTTCGGCCAGACAAATTACGGTGCAGCAAAAATGGCACTGGTGGGCCTCATGAACTCGCTTGCGCTCGAGGGCGCCAAGTATGGCATCAACGTCAATGCCCTTGCCCCCATTGCGGCGACACGAATGACGTCCGATCTCATGACGGAAGAAGTCCTGGCCTTGCTCGAGCCGGAGGCAGTGACGCCCGCCGTCATTTTTCTTGCTGGCGAGGACGCACCTACGAGACAGATCGTTGCGGCAGGCGCGGGCGTGTTCGCGCGCGTGGTCATCCAGGAAACCCCCGGCGTTTTCCTCGGGACGGACCGCCGCGACGCCGAACACGTAGCGTCGGCGTGGGAACAGATCTCCGATACCGGCGGTCAGCGCGAACTCGAGGCCGGGGGCGAGCAGACTGTCAAGTTCCTGCAGAAGGCCGCGGCCGAACTCGGCATACACTTAAGCTGACGCGGAGCCAGTACCAGCCATGAAAGAAGCTGTAATCGTTTCCACGGCGCGCACGCCGATCGGCAGGGCGTACCGTGGCGCATTCAACAATACGGAAGCACCGACGCTCGGCGCCCATGCCATCCACGAAGCTCTCAAGCGCTCCGGCGTCGATCCCGCCGAAGTCGACGACGTTATCATGGGTTGCGCGATGCAGCAGGGTTCGAGCGGTCTCAACGTCGCGCGCCAGTCGCTGCTTGCCGCCGGGCTGCCGGTGACCGTTGCCGGCATGTCAGTGGATCGCCAGTGTTCGTCGGGCATGATGGCGATTGCCGTTGCCGCCAAACAGATCCTCGAGGACAACATGTCGATCGTGATCGGCGGTGGCCTCGAGTCGATAAGCCTGGTGCAGAACGAACACTACAATCGCTATCGGGCGTCCGACCCGAACGTCCTCGAGGCGGCGCCCGACATATATATGAGTATGCTGGAAACGGCCGAAGTCGTGACCAGACGATACGGCATCTCACGGGAGCGACAGGACGAGTACGCCGTCCTTAGTCAGCAACGGACTGCGCGCGGGCAGCAGAACGGCGCCTTCGACGACGAGATCGTGCCGATGAAGGCGAGCATGGGCATCAAGGACAGGGATTCCGGTGAGGTCAGTTTTCGCGCCGTCAGCATCGATCGGGACGAGGGGAATCGCCCGGAGACGACGCAGGAGGGGTTGGCATCCCTCAAGCCTGTGTTCGAGGGCGGCCACATAACGGCCGGCAACGCCAGCCAGTTGTCCGATGGGGCATCGGCGGCGGTGCTGATGGACAGCAAGCTCGCGGAGAAACGCGGGCTAGAGCCTCTCGGTATTTACCGGGCCATCGCCGTCGCCGGCACCGAACCCGACGAAATGGGCATCGGACCCGTGTTCGCGGTGCCGAAGCTGCTGCAGAGAAGCGGCCTCAAATCCGACGACATCGGCTTATGGGAACTGAACGAGGCATTCGCGGTGCAGGTGATTTACTGCCGCGACAGATTGGGCATTCCGGACGAGTTGCTCAACGTCAACGGGGGCGCCATATCGATAGGTCATCCCTACGGCATGTCCGGCGCGCGCATGGTCGGCCACGCGCTGATCGAAGGAAAACGCCGCGGCGCCAAGTTCGTGGTGTGCACCATGTGCGTTGGCGGCGGCATGGGCGCGGCGGGATTGTTCGAGGTTCTCTAGAACGCCGGGATCGATCGCATTGGCGGTTTCGCTCGAATCGGGCGCTGTAGGAGCCGACCGCCATGGATGGCGGGAATGCAGATCACGCAGGAGCAGTTATCTGCCGCCATTGCGGGCGACCCACTGAGAGACAGATTCACGCCTTGACTAAGCACGTCGACGACTCAATGATGAACCCCAACGGTCTCGCCACAAAAGAAGAGCCGACATTGCCCGCAAACGACCGAAGGAAAAGACGTTCATTGCTGAAAGCCAGGCAGACGCTCGGCAAGTATCGCATTCTGCGCCGTATTACCAGCGGACCGCTGGCGGATGTTTACGCGGCATCCGACACCATCCACAGGACCAGGGTAGCGCTCAAGCTTCCCAGGGCCGGCAGCGGGGTCAGCAGCGAAGACTTCCTGCGCGAAGTCCAGGTCGGCGCAAAGCTCCGCCACCCGAACATCCTGTCGGTGCAGAATGCGAGCTACATCGGCGAGCATTTCGTCATTGCCATGGAACTCGGCATCGAGTCCCTGGCCGACCGGCTGTTCCGGCGGATCTCGACGGCGCGCGCGCTTGAACTTGCCGACCAGGCTCTGGCGGGCCTGGCGCATGCGCATTCTCACAAGATCATCCACTGCGACATCAAGCCCGAGAACTACATTCTCTTTCCGGACAATGTGCTCAAGCTGACCGATTTCGGTTTCGCAAAGATCAGCCTGCGCACCCTCAAGGCATCGGGCTCGGGCACTATCGACTACATCGCGCCTGAGCAGGCGATGGGGCGACCGAAGTTCCAGTCTGACGTGTTTTCGGTCGGGCTGGTCCTGTACCGGATGTTTTCCGGGATCCTCCCGGAATGGCCTTTCAGCTGGCCGATGCCCGGCTCCGACCGGCTCGGGTCCCGTGTTCGACCCGAATTTGTAACGTTCCTGCGGCGCGCTATCCAGCTCGACCCCGCGGACCGGTATCGCGATGCGATCCAGATGTACGACGCCTTCAAAAGGTTGCAAAGCCGAGCCCGCCGGACCCGGCGGAGGGATACACGGCGCAAGGTGACGCAGTCGTCGTCGTGGCGGCAACAGCAATGGAGAGAGTTTCAGATTCTGTACAAACGTGCGCTCGATACGCGTTACCAGTGCCGTCGGTGTGAAGGCCCGGTCTCGGAAAGCATGCAGGCGTGCGCCTGGTGCGGCATCGACAATCCGTCGCGCGGCGCGCAGACGAGCATGCCGTCGCAATGTCCGCGATGCGAACGAGGCCTCAAACTGGACTGGGTCTACTGTCCGTGGTGTTACGGCCCGGGATTCGAGGCCGAGACAAACCGTCACTACACCGACAAGCGGTACACCGCGCGCTGCACGAACAATCGCTGCCGAAAGCCGTTGATGCCATTCATGCGTTATTGTCCCTGGTGCAGAACGAAAGTGCGGAAGCCGTGGAAGCTCGAAGGCAGCCGGCACAGCTGCCGTCGCTGCAAATGGGGCATCGCGAAGGAATTCTGGAACTTCTGTGCGTGGTGCAAGTTGCCGGTGCAGCGAAAGTGATCGTCGGCGGCGATTCTTGCCGGTTGTCCGGGAGTTCACATTGAATTCTGAAGCGGGCACTGCCGAGGGGATGGTGTTGCTTGATGGCGGCGCCACCGCCGAAACCCACGTCATCGAGATCGGTGGCGGAAGCATGGTCGCTTACACATGCCGCTCGCCCGACAAGGAAACCGACAACGAAGACACCGTGGCGGCGATCCCCTACGGCCCGGATGCTGCCGTTCTGGTCGTTGCCGACGGTGCGGGCGGTCTGCCCGCCGGGAGGCGCGCGTCGCGAACCGCCGTCAGCAGACTGGAGGCCTCCTTGCAGACGGCTATGTCGGAGACGATGCTGTTACGAACGGCGATCCTGAACGGCATCGACGAAGCAAACCGCGCGGTGCTCGAACTGGGCGGTGGTTCGGCAACGACGTTGACGGTCGTCACCATTGAAGGGTCCATAGCCCGCACTTACCAGATCGGCGATTCCGAAGCGATCATCGTGGGACAGCGGGGCAAGGTCAAGGCGCAGACACTGGCGCACTCGCCTACCGGTTTCGCGGTTGAGGCCGGCTTTCTCGATCAGCGTGCGGCGCTGCATCACGAAGAGCGCCATCTCGTGTCGAACTTCCTCGGCAGCAGCGACATGCGCATTGACATGGGCGGTACGGTGATGCTGAGCCCGTTCGACACCGTACTCCTCGCAAGCGACGGCCTGACCGATAACCTGCACTTCACGGAAATCGTCGAAGTCATGCGGAAAGGGTCGCTCGACGCCGCGGCGGAGAATCTGACGCGTCTCGCGAAACGGAGAATGACGGTGGAGTCGAAGACCCAGCCGAGCAAGCCGGATGACCTGTCGCTCATTCTCTTTCGCAAGCGGCAGAGAAGGAAGGATGCGGGCGGGTAGGCTGGCGGTCGGCAGATAACCGCTCCTGCGTGATCTGCACTCCCGCCGTCCATGGCGGTCGGCAGATAACCGCTCCTGCGTGATCTGCACTCCCGCCGTCCATGGCGGTCGGCAGATAACCGCTCCTGCGTGATCTGCACTCCCGCCGTCCATGGCGGTCCGGCCCCTACAGCGCGCCTGCAAGCCTTATTGTTACCGATAATCCGCCGGACTTGCGGTTTCTTGCGGTCACGGAGCCGCCGTTCAGCTTCACCGCGCGCTCGGCGATCGCCAGGCCCAGCCCAGTGCCGCGCTTCCTTATGTCGGCGGTGGCGCTTCGTGTTCTGAAGAACGGCTGAAATAGTTGCGGTAGTTCATGAGCGGCGACGCCCTCGCCCTCGTCCGCGATTTCAACGATCGCAATGCCACCCGGCTCCGCTGCAACCCGGACGGTCACCTTCCGGTTCGGTGGACCGTGCCGGACCGCGTTTCGCAGGATGTTTTCGATGGCGCTGGTCAGCGCATCGGCGTAGCCGGTCACCCTTGGCGAGGCGTCGAGTTTAGTCTCGACACTGACTCCCTCGTAGCCTTCGGCGCGGCACTCGAAGTTGACGTTCTCAACGACTTCCTGAACGAGATCCCCGATGTCGATGGATGCCGGCTGTGAATGCGAGCCGCTTTCCAGACGCGTGTAGCTCAGAATCTGCCCTATCAGGCGGTCCAGCCGTTCCGTTTCGTCGTCGATGCGGTCGAACTCCGGCAACTCACCCGCCTTTCGTTTCGCCAGCTCCATTGCAACCCTGAGGCGGGCCAGCGGCGAGCGCAGCTCGTGTGAAATGTTTCGCGAGAGCTCGGTCTGTTGCGCGGCTGCGTGCTGCAGCTTCTCCGCCATCGCGTCGAAGTCGCGAGCCAGCATTCCGAGTTCGTCGCGGCGTTTGCCGACCGAGGATGCCACCCGACTGTTCATGTCGCCCTCGGCAAGCGATACCGTCGCGTGGCGTAACTGCCGCACCGGGTTGCTGATTGCCTTTGCCAGCAGGTAAGAGACGACGCCACTGACGATCAATGCAAGAATGAGCAGGAGCGATCCGGCCGGGGCTCCTTCCCAGTAGCCGTGTGGGCGATGCGAACGCGACAGCAGCAAGGTGTAGGTTTCGCCATCTCCCGACACGAGCTGCGAAAGCGGACGCGCCCGGCGCAGATTCACTGGATCTGAATGCGTCTTCCGCGGCATGCTGGCCTCGTGGCGCTTGAGCTTCCGATCGAGGTAACGCGGCAGCTCTCGTCGCAGGATATCCTGCCCCCCGGCGTCGATAACGTAGATCGTGGCGTTCCTGGATGCAGGTGCCTGACGAAGCCACGCAGCAAGCCCTTCACGGCCGCCGGAAGAAAGTGCCGCACTGGCTTCGAGAATCGTGTCGTCGAACTCGAAATTATCCATCTCGTTGCGCACGCGCTCGGCATAGTAGAAGCCGGCAACCGCGGCGACGCCAATCGTGATTCCGATGATCAGCCAGAACGAAACGAAGATGCGAACAAGCAGGCTACGCATTATCAGGCCCTGGCTCCCGGGATCAGAAGATAGCCAACGCCGCGCTGATTCTGGATGGTGGTTTCGCGACTGCCGCTCTGCTCCAGCTTGCCGCGCAGATTGCTGATGTGAGTGTCGATACTCCTGTCATACGGCATCAGCCGCCTGCCAAGCGCTCGCTCGCTCAGTTGTTCCTTGCTCACCACTTTGCCCGGGGTTTCCAGAAGGCAGCGAAGGATTTCGAACTCCGTCCCGGTAACGCGCACGTCATTGCCGCGCACGGTGACGCGGTGCGTGCGAAGGTCGAGCTCGATGCCGCCAAGTTCGAGGCGCGTTGCATCCCCGCCGTTGCGTTGCGAGCGGCGCAATATCGCCTTGATCCTTGCGACCAGTTCCCGCGGATTAAACGGCTTGGGCAAATAGTCGTCCGCTCCGAATTCCAGACCGATGATCCGGTCGACATCGTCGCCCCTGGCCGTCAGCATGATCACCGGTACGTCGCTGCTTCGCCGGACGCGCTGCAGCACTTCGAGCCCGCTCAACCCCGGTAGCATGATGTCGAGTATCAGCAAGTCGAAATTGTCGGCCGCCACCTTCTGTAATCCTTCCTCACCGCTCGCGCTGACGACCAGCTCGAGCCGGTCGGTAACGAAGTAGTCTTCGAGCATGCTGCCGAGCTGCCGGTCGTCGTCGATCAGCAGAATTCTCGCGTCTCGCTGTGGTGGAGGCGTTTGCAATGAGGTGCACGGTTGGCAATTTGTTGCCGCATCGTCCTCGAAAGAGGAATTACACGCAACGCATACTTGACAATTCTTTGCAATGCCGGAAGTTCCGCTGACATTTGCCCACGCAATTGGGTCTAGTCTCGCGTCAACTGCGTCGGGACGCTCCGCATGGGTTCATTCCAGCCGCGCATCCTGACGAGTACCCATGACAACGGAGGCGACACCATGAAGAGGCAAGCAGTTACCGCATTATCGATCGTACTTTTTGCGTTGAGCAGCGTTGCAGCAACCGCCGTACACGCCGGCGAAGGCGATAGCCATGAACGCAAACACCGGTCGCATTCCGGTGGCGGTATGCACGAACACGGCGACCCGGCGCGAATGGCGAAACACCTTGGCCGAAAGCTCGACCTCGAGCAGGCGGAGCAGCAGAAAATCGAGAACATCGTGTCTGCCGCAAAGCCGGAGATCGACGCCCTGCGGGACCGCGCCGAGACGAATCGCAAAGCGATGCGTGAACTGGACGTCAATGACAGTAACTATGATGCAAGACTGCGCGAGCTGGCGTCGGAGAAAGGAGCAATTGCGACGGAACAGGCCTTGATGCATGGCAGGCTGAAGTCTGAAATAAACGCGGTATTGACACCGGAACAGAGGCAGGAGTTGGCCACGAGCGCCGGGAAAATGCGCGACCGGTTTCAGAAGCGCAAGGAAGGTCGAAGCCGGGGCTAGTCTCCAGACCGCCAGGATCAGCCGCCGGCCGCTCTGACGGCCGGCGGCCCCTCCTCTCGAGTGCGGCATTCGGCATTGCCGCCGGCGTCCCGTCATTTTTTCCCTGACGACGGCGCAAACCGGAAGCAAAACAGCCTTTTACATCGCCAGGCCGGATCGGTCGTATTCGGCTGTTTCCGGCGGACCTGCCGGACGTCGTATGCTGTTGCGGGCCGCTTTTGAGCGTATTATGGTGGCTTGAAACGGGCGCGAAAATTGCCCCCTCCGGCGCGATGTTCGATGGAACTTACGCGATGTTGTTGGCATCACAATGTAGTACGCAATACAGGCGCGGCGGTAGATGGAATGCGGGCGCGGTGACGGCTTGAAACGTCCGCGACTCTTCCCCGTATCTGCCCATTTCGTATTTGCTTCAAGCCGTTTCAGCGAGGCGATAAGACAATGAAGTTTATCAACCAGACGCAGCGAATGGTCGGTGGCATACGTCCCCTCTTTCTCGGTGTGGCCATCGCGCTGTTGCTCGGCGGCTGCGCGGTCGGCTATTCCAGTTCGGGCGGTGCGAGCGGCGGCGCCGGTGGCGTTGGCGGAGGCATGCCCGGAGGGTCTTCCGGCGGCGGAATGCCCGGTGGTGGCGGAATGCCCGGCGGGGGCGAGATGCCCGGAGGTTCGTCGGGTGGCGGCATGCCAGGCGGCATGTCGGGCGGCGGCGGAGGCGGTGCGTCGGGTGGCGGCATGCCAGGCGGCATGTCGGGCGGCGGCGGAGGCGGTGCGTCGGGCGGCGGCATGCCAGGGGGCATGTCGGGCGGCGGCGGAGGCGGCGCGTCCGGCGGTGAAATGCCAGGCGGCATGTCGGGCGGCGGCGGAATGCCGGGAGGTATGTCGGGTGGCGGCGGTGGCGGCGCAGCCGGCGGTGGTGGAGGAATGTCGGGCGGTGGCGGTGGCGGTGGCGGTGGCGGTGCCGCGGGAGGCGGTGGCGTGCGCGGTCTGGGAGGCCAGATGCCGGGCACCGGTGGCGCGGGTGCCGACGGTGCGGGCAGCTCCGATTGCGGTGCAGGCTTGCCCGGCGGCGTTGGTGGCATGGAAGGGGCCGGCGAATGCGCCGGAGGCGTAGGCCAGATGCCCGGCGAGACCGAGGCCGAGCGCCAGGCACGCCTTGAAGGTGAACTCGACAAATCCGTCGGCGGTTTCGACGAGGTTCTTGCTGAGGAACAACGCGAAATTTCGACCGTCGGCCGCGACACAGAAGGCTTTGGCGGCGGTGGCGCGGGCGGCCGTGGCGGCGTCGGACTCGGAAAGCAGGCCACCGGCGGCATCCAGGGAACGGGCGAAGTCGCGCGGGCGGAGGGTGCCGGCAGCGGCTCGACACCTTCCATAGACAGCATGTCGGAAGAGGAGATCGCGAAGCGCACCCCGGAGGACATCCCGGACCTGGTCAGCGAGGACATTGTCGCCAAACAGCTCAAGGAAGCAGCGCTTGCCGAGGACGACCCCGTACTTCGGGAAAGATTGTGGGAAGAGTACCGGAACTACAATAATCTCTAACAGCCACCGGAGAGCGTGCATTAACCTGTAACTCAGTCGCCAGGCAGTACCTGGGAGGACCTGGACGCGTTATGAAGAAAACTCCGCTTCTTCTGATATCGGCAGTGCTGTGTACGGGCTGCACTGTCTCGGAAGTCATTACGGCAGACAAGACGGAGTTGAATGTCGCCTCGCTGAACATTTCCGAAAACCTGCTGCTTGACGTCGGCATAGTCAATTTCGACGACGGTGTGGCGGAGGACAACGAAGCCGACAAAAGCGGCATCTATCCGGAGGTACGTGAAGCGGAAACCCGCTATCTGCCTTATCATCTGAAGACCACCTTGCAAGGCACCGGGTACTGGGGCGCAGTCCGCGTCATCCCGTCCCGTTACGTATTCACTGACGTAACATTAAGCGGCGTCATCGAGGATTCGGACGGCGAATTCGTTACGTTGCGCGTGAAAGCGGAAGATGCAATAGGCCGCGAGTGGTACGAAAAAAAATACGAGATGCAAACCGGCATCACGTCATATTCGGAAACGCGCGATCGCAGTATGGATCCTTATCAGAAGGTCTTTAATGACATCGCCAACGACCTGCGCACCTACGCTGCGGAATTGACCCCGCAGGACATCACGAGAATTCGGCAGGTCTCGGAACTTCGCTTTTTCGGCGATATGGCGCCGGACGTCTACGGGGAGTATCTCGCCACGGACAAGCGCGGCGTGACTACTCCGGTTCGTCTCCCCGCCAACAACGATCCGATGGTGGACCGACTTCGACAAATCCGCGAACGGGATCGGCTGGTCATCGACACCTTGAACGAGCATTACGCAAATTTCTACTACGGGGTGGCGATTCCCTACGAATCCTGGAGAAAGGCCGCGCGCGAACAGGCTGTCACCTACCGCCAGGTCAAGCGATCTGCCGCGTTGCGCGCACTCCTCGGTGTGGTCGTGGTTGCCGGCTCGATGAGCGTAGATACCGGCAGTTCGAGCCGCTCGAGCGCGCGGGCCAAGCAGGCCGCCCAGTACGTCGGCATCAATCGAGGTATAAACACGATCATCAGTTCATGGCAGCTTCGATCATCGGCGAACATCCATCGTGAAAACATCAAGGAGCTGTCGGAGTCGTTCGGCGCCGAGGCCGCGCCTATGGTGGTTCAGGTCGAAGGCGAATCCCGCCGGCTTACAGGCACCGCCGAAGCCCAGTACGAAGGCTGGCGCAAGCTGCTGAAGGAAATTTATCAGGTCGAGACCGGATTCTCCGAAGCGATCGACGTAGGCGTTCCCGCCAGGTCCGCGCAGCAGCAGCAGCAGCAGCAGCAACCTACCGGCTAAAACTTGTCCAACCAGGGTATGCGGGTACTGAACGAAGGTACACGGCTGGCCGGCAGATATACGCTCGTTCGCCGCCTCGGGTCAGGCGGCATGTCGGAGGTCTGGCTGGCCAAGGACGAACGCGCAGGGCAACGGGTTGCGCTCAAATTCCTTGCGTCCGCACTCGCCGGGCATTCTGGCACAAGAACGCGGTTTCATGACGAATGGCAGGCGTCAAGCCGCCTGATGCACCCGCACATCGTTCGCGTTTTCGAATATCACGACGACGAGCAAGGTCCGTTCTTCAGCCAGCAGTTCATCGACGGGCCGGACATCGGCGTTGTCGCCGGCCAGTCGCCGATGGAAAGCCTGCGGCCAATCTGCCTGGTTGCGGACGCGCTTCGTTACGCGCACGCCAAGGGCTATGTACATCGCGATATAAAGGCAAGCAACGTCCTCATCGATGCCCGCGGCGCGCCGTATCTGATCGACTTCGGCATTGCAGAGGCACAGGGCGAGAAGGCCTCCGGCGGCAGCCAGGTGGCGCTCAGTCCGCAGCAGCGGGCCGGCGAACTTCCCGCGCCCGCCGACGACATCTACGCGCTCGGCGTACTGATGCACGAAATACTCACCGGTCGTCCGCCATCGGGAGTTACCGGGGCGCCGGAGGAACTGCCGGCGGGTTCGCTGATGACTCCCGACGGCTCAGCGGTTCCCGAAGAATTCGAGCGCATCGTCCGCGACATGCTGTCGGTTGAACCCGACGACCGGCCGTCGGCAGAGGAACTCCTGCAACGACTGCGCGATGCCGGCGTGATGCCGGGCCCGGCGTCCCTCCGGCGCCATTCGGTGCGGCTCGAGGATACCGCGATCGAGACAGAGGCCGTGCCGTCGATTCGCCCGGTACGTCCGCATGCCGCGCGCCGAGAGGCGGCACCTCACGAGACTTCAGCGCATGGCGTGTCGCCAAGGATGGTTTTTGGCGGACTGGCCGTGCTGGTTCTGGTGTTTCTGACGGTGATTTTCTGGCTGCCGGACGCGGTGGAAGTTGACAGCGAGCGTGCCGGCGAAGCACCGCAACCCGCGGCTGATCCGGCGGACACGGCCGACGACGCTCCGGAGCCTCAGAAACCCGCCGACCCCACAACGGAAGCCGCCCTGAAGGCGGCGACGGACGAATCCTTAGGCGATCTCCTGTCGCGCCTGCAGCGCCTGAAGTACCGGGGCATCGAGCTCTGGGGCGGACAAACCTACCTGAATGCGCTCGAAGTCTATGAACAGGGCGACCGCGCCTATCTCGGCAGGGACTACCGGACCGCCGGCGACCGCTACCGCCAGGCCGCCGACATGCTGGAGCCGTTCTTCGATCGCATCGATGACGTATTCAATGAGACCCTGCGTAGTGCACGGGCCGCGTTCGAATCCGGCGATCATGCCGAGGCGGTGAGGTTGTACGACCTTGCTGTCTCGATTACGCCGGGAAACGCGCAAGCGGAACAGGGCCTTGCACGTGCGCGCAACCTGGCCGGGGTGCTGAGCCTTGTGGATCAGGCACGGAGTTTCGAGGCCGAGCTCGACCTGCAGGCGGCGAAGGCTGCGTTCGAGAAGGCGCTGGAACTCGACCCGGTCTGGCAGCCGGCGGTGGCCGGCCTCGAGCGCGTAACTGCCGCCATCCGCGAGAGATCGTTCGAACAACGGATGACGGAGGGCCTGGATGCACTGGCGGCGGGTAACTTTCCAACCGCACGCGCGGCCTTTGATGCTGCGAAGGAACTGAAGCCGGGTTCGCAACAGCCGGTCGATGGTTTGTTGCAGGTCGATCAGGAAGTCCGGCTCGCGAACATACGGCGCCTTGAGCAGGAGGCAATCGCGCTCGAGAGCAATGAAGAATGGCAGGCGGCGATAGCCAAGTACGAGGAAATTGCGAAAATCGATACGGACCTGCAGTTCGTCAGGGAAGGGCTTTCGCGCGCGAGACAACGGGCGGCCGTACATGAAAGACTGGCGACGTTCTTGAGCGACCCGGACTCCCTGAGTGCTCCGGCTACAATGCAGGCGGCGACACAGCTCCTGCTGCAGGTAACGACGATGAACCCGACAGGTCCGCGGCTCGAAGATCAGAAGAACGAACTGTCGCGCCTGCTCAAACGGGCGGCCACGCCGTTAACGGTGCAGCTGGTATCCGACAACGCGACGGAGGTGTCGATTTACCGCATCGGCAAGCTGGGAACTTTTACGACCCAGGAACTCAGCCTCCCTCCCGGCGCCTACGTTGCGACAGGCAGCCGGACAGGCTTCCGCGACGTGCGGCTGGAGTTTCGCGTCGCGCCGGAACTGGATCCCGAGCCGATCGTGATCATGTGCGAGGAAAGGATTTGAAGGTAGTCGCTGTTGTCGTCAGGGATGCGGAGGGAGAACGTCGCTTCACTCTGGACCGCCTGCCGCTACGTCTCGGCACCGGAAGCGACTGCGAAATCCGTCTCCCGGGTCCGGGTCACTCTGCCGTTGCGCTGATCGACGAGCTTGACGGCGAGCCCTTCGTTCAGCCGGTCGGCAGGACGGGGATACTGATCAACGGGGAGCGCCTGGCCACGTCGAAGCGCCTGGCCGCCGGCGACGAACTGGGCTTTTTCGGTTCCCGTATCGTCATGGGCGAGGCCGTGGAGCAGCCGGATGCGCTGCTTGCGACGGTCCGCCTCGAAGACAGCGCCTATGTCACCCGCCCTCCGGAGGTTGCCGACAGCGGCCCGGCAGACGAAGCCATTGCACCCACCGCATTCCGCCGCGCCGCCGACATCCGGACTGCTGCGTCTCAATCGCGGAGCTGGCACTGGCAGGCGGGCGTCGGCACCGGCATCGTGCTGTTGTTGCTGGTATCGTGGCTGCTCTTCAGTTCGAAATCGATCCAGTTCCAGATCGAGCCCGGCGAGCCGGATCATTTCGCGGTCAAGGGGGGCTGGTTTCGCCTGCCGGTCGGCAACCGCTTTCTGCTGCGGCCGGGTCACTATACGGTCACCGTCCGGAAAGACGGCTATTACGAGGTAAATCAGAGCCTCGAGGTGGGGGACGACCCCAGCAGGACCGTGCTGATCGAACTGCGGAGGCTGCCGGGAAAGCTTACCGTGAGGACTGACCCGGAAACGCCGGCGGTGGTAACGGTGGACGACACGAACGTCGGACCCGCGCCTTACGGTCCGCTGACGCTGGAACCCGGCGTACACTCCGTCTCGGTGACCGCGGACCGCTTCCTGCCGTTCAGCGACCGTCTTGTCGTTCCGGGGCTCGACCGGCATCAGGAGCTTTACGTTCAACTCGTGCCGCGGTGGGCGAACGTCGAGCTATCGTCGAACCCGGCCGGAGCGGCAATTTACCGTGGCCAGGAGCGGATCGGCACGACACCTGCGCGCATCGAGCTGATGGAAGGCTCGCACCAGCTCAGCGTCGTGCGAGACGGCTTCAAGGCCTGGGATGGCATCGTCGAGACCGCGCCGAACGAACACAAGGTCATTCCGACCATCGAGCTCGAACCTGCGAACGCCGAATTGCAGGTCAGCAGCATCCCGCTGGGCGCAAGCGTCACCGTAAATGGCCTTTATCGCGGACAATCGCCGATCACGCTGGCGCTCACGCCCGATGTCGACTACGAGATCGGTCTGTCAAAGGCAGGATACGGATCCGCGGTACGACAGGTACGCCTCGAAGCAGCGGCGTCACGGGCGATCACGGTCGACATGACGGCCCGGGTCGGGATGGTCACCGTGAGGGCGCAGCCGGACGACGCAGAGATCCTGGTCGACGGGCGCTCGCACGGCAGCGGCACAGCCACCCTCAATCTTTCCTCGGCGCCGCATCGGCTCGAGGTTCGAAAGGACGGCTACCAGACCTACAGCCGCAGCATTACGCCGCGGCCTGGCTATCCGCAAACGGTCGACGTGCGGCTCCTGACCGACGAAGAAGTCCGGCGTCAGAGCGTTGCCGGCAGCATGACGACGTCGCAGGGCCAGGTGTTGCGCCGCGTGGAGCCCGGGAATTTCGTCATGGGGTCCTCCCGGCGGGAACAGGGCCGGCGCGCAAACGAGGTGATCGTGCCGGTCATGATTACCAAACCGTTTTATATCGGCGAAAAGGAAGTGACGAACAGGGAGTTCCTTCGGTTCAGGGCGAATCACAATTCCGGCGGCGAGCTGCACCCTGCCCTGTCAGGCGACCACAACCCGGCGACCAACATGACCTGGGCCGAAGCAGCAGAGTACTGCAACTGGCTCAGCGCCGAGGAAGGCTTGCCGCTGGCTTACGAGAAGAAATTCGAAAAGTGGGAACCGATCGTACCCGTGCCGAGCGGATACAGGCTGCCGACGGAAGCCGAATGGGTGCTGGCCATCCGCTACCAGGGGCGAAGTACGGCAACGACTTTTCCATGGGGCGATCGCCTGCCGCCTGCCAGGAACAGCGGCAACTATGCGGACAAGTCCGCGGAAGGGCTGGTGCCGTCGATTCTCCCCGGGTACGACGATGGTTTCGCCAGCACAGCGCCGGTCGGCTCCTTCCCGCCGAACGCGCTCGGTATCTACGACGGAGGGGGGAACGTCGCGGAATGGGTGCAGGACTATTATTCGGTGCCCACCCCGGGCCAGACGGAGCCGCTGGCCAACCCTGTCGGGCCGCAGCGCGGCGCGCACCACGTGATTCGCGGTTCGAGCTGGCGTCATGCGGGCATACTGGAGCTCAGGCATGCGTACCGGGATTTCGGCTCCGACGGACGTTTTGACGTCGGTTTTCGTATTGCACGGAACGCCGAGTAAGCAGCAGAAGTACGCACAGGACCGATGCCGGGTGGGGACATTTGCCGCCAACTGCTGTCCAATAGGCGTACGTAACACAGGAAGGGCAATTTGACGGGAAGCGGCATGCAGGGAGTACACGGCACTATGCTTGCGCTTATCGCAGCAGCGGCACTCGCCCTTGCAGCGGTCACGGCAGTGGTCATAGCCCAGGAAACGGAGCCGCCGCAGGATCCGCCCGGGCAGCAGGACAGCATCCCGGAAGATTCTGCCGAGGAGACCTCGGACGGGGAAGCCGGCGCTGTCGACGAGGTTGCTGTCGATCCGGAAATCGACGACTCCGATCTGGACGACCCGACCTACGAGTCGGACGATGACGTTTTCGTGCCGAGCGAGGAAATCCCCGCAGACGAACCGATCCCTTTTCCGTCAGATATATAATTTGCCTGCCGGGTTGCGACTTCCGGTTAGTTAAGAGTCCGCCTGGCGGGCGCGGATCGTTCGGCCCCGACCCAAGCTCGACTCCCAGGAGTCGCGAGTGTACATGAATGAAAAAAAAGAACATTCCGGTTGAATTTGTCTTTCAGCTTTTCGCGCTGATCATTTCGATCATCGTCGTGCACGCGTTCTACGTATCGGTCGTGAGGCCGAATGCGGCACAGGACATCGAGCATCAGTCGATACTGCGCGAGCAGGATCCCGGCGCTGTCCAGGAACGTTCGGTCTGGGTGCTGATCAAGGATCCGGAGCAGGAAGCCTGTTTCATCCTGATGTTCTGGGCGCTTGCGATCATGGGATACAAAGCCATGGTGCTGATGAACGAGCGGCGGCTCCTGGAAGTGGACCTGGTGCCGATTGCCGAGGGTATGCGCATTCTCCCCGAGGACACGCGCGAGTTCGCGCGCCAGGTGCAGGCGCTGCCTCCCGAGCGCCAGCGGCTGTTGCTGCCGCGCGTGCTGCTGAACGCATTGCGCCGATTCTCCTCGACCCGGAACATCCAGGACGTCGCCAGCAGCACTCATACCATTTGCGAATCCGAGGCCGAGCGGCTCGAATCCGAGCTGTCGATGATTCGCTACATCTCGTGGGCCATTCCGTCGATCGGATTCATCGGCACGGTGCGCGGTATCGGTGACGCGCTGGCGCAAGCGGACAAAGCCGTGCAGGGCGATATCGCCGGCGTGACCCAGAGTCTCGGCGTCGCGTTCAATTCCACTTTTATAGCATTGCTGATCAGTATTTTCCTGATGTTCCTCGTGCATCAGCTCCAGTTGATGCAGGAACGCCTGGTATTCGACGCGGAGACCTACACCGACGACAAACTGATCCGGCATATGAAGTCGGACTGAAGCTCGCTAACGGGACCTGTTTGTGACGCGAGTTGCTGCACACATTAACGACGCCGCCATCACGCTGTTCCGCGACGACAGGATCGCCTATCGCGAGCCCGGCTTTGCGCTTCTTGACGACCGGGATCTGATCACCGGAACGGAAGCGTTCGCCAACGCACGCGTACACCCGCGGCGTGTGCAGCATCGATACTGGACAAACCTGACGACGACGCCCCTGGAGGTGCAGCGTTTCAGCCATCTCAGCGCTGCGGACCTCGTCAGCCGCCAGCTCGAGCAAATGTGGAGCGTTGGCGGTCGCGACGCGACCGAACTGGTCGTGGCTGTGCCGGCTTACATGGATACAACGCACCTCGGTTTGTTTCTCGGAATTGCCGGGGAACTGGATCTGCCTGTCATTGCGATGGTCGATGCCGCGGTTGCGGCGACGCGGCGCGAGTATCGCAGCGCAGTGCCCGTGCACATCGACATGGGTTTGCATGTAACGACCCTTTCGCGACTCACGCAACCCGGGCACGTACAGGTCGAACGGGTCGAAGTGTTGCAGGACTGCGGCTTATACACGCTGTACGACGCATGGCTCAACACTCTCGCCGAGGCGTTCGTCCAGCAGTCGCGCTTCGATCCGCTGCACACTGCCGAGACCGAACAGATGCTGCTGAACAGTCTCCCCGCGTGGCTGGCGCAGGCGGCGCAACGGGACCGGGTAGAGCTCGAATTACAGTACGGCGGCATCAGCCACAAGGCGGAAGTGGAATCGCTTGCGCTGATCGGCGCCGCGGCGCCTATTTATCAGCCGATCACCAGCAAGTTGCGCGCCCTTTGTCGAGCCGGCGACACGCCCGCGATCCAGGTCACCGATCGTATTGCCCGACTTCCCGGGTTGCCTGAAATGCTGAAAGCCAGGGTGGGCGGCGAGGTCTTCGTACTGGAACCCGGCGCGACGGCGCGCGGCGCCCTCGCACGCATCCGCGACATCCCAGCAAAGGGGTCCAGCGTCAGCCTGAGGCGGCACCTTGCCTGGGACCAGTCCGCCGCCCGGGTCGAGAGCGACGAGACCGCTCGGGTTCACGCGGGCGTGCCGACGCATCTGCTGTTCGGCAGCAAAGCCTACGCAATAGCTGCTTCGCCACCGCTAGCGCTCGGCACGCAAACGGCGGACGGGGAGCGTACAATCGCACTTGGTACCGACATGCCGGGCATTTCGCGCCGCCATTGTTCGGTCAGCCTGCGGGACGGCCAGTGCGTGCTCGAGGACCACAGCCGCTACGGGACATTTCTGAACGGACACAGGATCGACGGGT
>Ga0299913_10000363_pt1 | contig 27672 bp, 18 predicted proteins | sample RVTome_9_FD_201360 | JGI IMG/M metagenome (GOLD analysis project Ga0299913, IMG submission 201360) | Soil microbial communities from uranium-contaminated site in the Upper Colorado River Basin, Wyoming, United States - RVT155D38 (version 2) ... | reverse complement strand
GCTGCACGACAAGCAGTACCAGATCGAGCAGGATCGCTTCATCAATCCCGGGGAAGACTTCACCCCGGAGCCGGAGCCCGAGGTCGTCGTCGTCCCGCCGGGCGAAGGCCGCGGAGGCGGGCTCTAGCCGCCCGCCACCTTCGTGACGGCGGTGACGACGCCCACGAGGTACTCGAGCTGAATGCGATCGCCCGGCTCGAGGCGATGGCTGACGGCCTCGGGGCCCACCCGCGCGACGTGCACCGGGCCGTCGGGATCCTCCGCGTCGGAGAAATAGACGTCCCAGGAAATCTGTCCGTGGATGCTGATCGGCTGCAGTTTGCGAAGGACGGCCAGGCGGGAGCCCTTGAGCATGCGTGCCTCATTATGGGGTCAGATCTCGATTTTCTGATGTCGTACTCGTTTTGACGACAGAATCAGAAAATCGAGATCTGACCCCAGTGACCCCCGGGGTCAGTCGAGCGGCAGCCAGCCTTCCCGCGCCTCTTCCTCCGGCCGGATCGTCCCGTCGTACAGGTTGTGCGCGCTGACGCCGAGCAGGCGCACCGGCCGGCGCCCGGCGTCGGTGCGGTCGAGGAGTGCCAGCGCCCGTGAGACGATCAGGTCGGCGCCCTGGATGGGACGCTCGCTCGACCCGCTCCGCGTCACCGTCGTGAAGTCGCTGTAGCGCACCTTGACGGTGATCGTGCGGGCCGAGATGCCCTTGCGGGCCAGCCAGTCCGCCACCTCGCGCGCCTGGCCGTCGATGGCCCGGCGGATCGCGTCGGGCTCCGTCAGATCCTGCGGGAACGTGTTCTCGGTGCCGACCGACTTGCGCGCGCGGTTGGGCTCGACGGGCCGGCTGTCCTCGCCCTGCGCGAGACGCACCAGCCACTCCGCCTGGCTGCCGACCACCGCCTGCAGCTCACCGAGCGGCCGGCTGCGCACGTCCACGAGCCGCACGATGCCTGCGGCGCGCAGCTTGCTCGCCGTGACCGGCCCCACGCCCCACAGGGCGTCGATCGGCAGCCTCTGCAGGAAGGCCTCGACGCGATCCGGCGGGATGACCGTGAGCCCGTCCGGTTTCTTCCAGCCGGAGGCGATCTTCGCAAGGAACTTGTTCGGCGCGACGCCGGCGGATGCCGTGAGCCCGGTCGTCTCGGCGATGGCCTGCTTCAGGCGCTTCGCGACCCTCGTGCCGAACGGCTCCCCCCACGCGTTCTCGGTGACGTCCAGGTAAGCCTCGTCGAGCGACAGTGGCTCGACCAGCGGCGTCACGTCCCGGAAGATCTGCAGGATGGTGCGGGAGACGTCCCGGTACCGCGTGAAGTCGGGGGGAACGACGGCAGCGTCGGGACACAGCCGCAGCGCGCGGGCCATCGGCATCGCCGAGCGGACGCCGAACGCCCGCGCCTCGTAACTGGCCGCGCAGACGACGCCGCGCCCCTGCGGGTCCCCGCCGACGACGACGGGCCGGCCGCGCAGCCCGGGTCGATCGCGCTGTTCCACGGACGCGTAGAAGGCGTCCATGTCGATGTGAAGGATGCGGCGGTGCACGCTCTAACGGGTGCCAACGGGTGCCGGCAGGTGCCAGCAGGTGCGTCTACGGGTGCCCGTGAGTGCCAGCAGGTGCCGGCAGGTGTCGGCAGGTGCCAGCAGGTGCCAGCGGGTGCCAGCAGGTGCCAGCGAGTGCCAGCGCACCCGTTGGCACCCGTTCGCACCCGTTGGCACCCGTTCGCACCCGTTGGCACCTGCTGGCACCTGCTGGCACTCGCTGGCACCCGTTGGCACCTGCTAATCACCCATACGCCTCTTCCTTGAACCGCTGCTTCGGCACGTTCAGTTCCTTCATGATCGCGTGCACGCTCTCCATGAAGCGCGGCGTCGGTTCCACGCCCTTCTGCTTCGCCGCGAGCCGATCCCACGGGCCGATCGCCGGGCCGCACGCGTAGAACACGGCCGTGTCGTGATCGGGCACGACCTCGCGGACCAGATCCGCCGTCACCCGGCCGGTGCGGACGTCCGGCGGGATGTCCGTGATGTCCTTCTGCCGTGTCAGCGTGTGGACGAGGCGGAGCCGTCCGGGGTGGGCCGCGGCCAGCGCTCCGAGCCCATCACGGAAGATGATGTCGTCCCAGGTCTTGTTGGAGTAGATGAACGTGTGCCGCAGGCGCGGGTGATCGCCCAGCGAGGCCTTGACGATGGCGTAGTCCGGCACGCTGCCGGAGCCCGCGCACAGGTGGACGACGTGATCCGTCCTCTGCTCGATGTCGTCGGGCAGGATGTAAGGACCGGTGAAGCCGGAGATCGTCATCGGCATGCCGGCCGTCACCTCGTACACGAGAAACGGCGAGAGCAGGGGCGGGTACAGCTGTTCTCCGGGCGTCCACGTCTCGGCCTTGATCGTGATGGCCAGCGCCTCGTGCGGCGCCGACGCCATCGAGTACGCCCGCGGCGGCTCCTTCCGCTTCTTCATCTGCTCGAACAGCTGGATGAAGCGCGCGAGCGTGGGGAACTGGTGCGGGTCGATCGTCAGGAACTGCCCGGCCTTGTACTCGAAGCGGTCGTTGCCGCGGTACACGAGCGTGACGGTGTCGCTCGTCTCCCAGATGACCTCGCTGACGACGACCTGCATCGGCCGCACGCGACGGCCGGACGTGACGGTCTCTGTGCTCATGGCTCGGCCCGATGGCGAGTCTAACATGCGGCTGGCAGCGGGCTGCCCGCTGTCCGCCCGCGGCCAGCTGCCCGCTGCCTGCTGCCCGCCGATCCCGATATACTCCCCTCGATGGCGCCGCAATTCATCTACACCATGAAGGGGCTCGGGAAGGTCCACCCTCCCGATCAGCAGGTGCTCCGCGACATCTGGCTCTCGTTCCTGCCCGGCGCGAAGATCGGCGTGCTCGGGCTGAACGGCGCCGGCAAGAGCTCGCTGCTCAGGATCATGGCCGGCGAGGACACGAACTTCCTCGGCGAGGCCTTTCCGGCCGCCGGCATCTCCGTCGGCTTCCTGCCGCAGGAGCCGCGGCTCGACGCGTCGAAGGACGTGCGCGGCAACGTCGAGGAAGGCGTCGCGTCCGTCCGCGCGCTCCTCGAGCGCTACGACGAGCTGAACGCGAGGTTCGCCGAGGATCTCACGCCCGACGAGACCGACAAGGTGATGGCGGAACTCGGAACGGTGCAGGATCGCATCGATCAGACCGGCGCCTGGGAGCTCGACTCGCGCGTCGAGATGGCGATGGACGCGCTTCGACTGCCGCCCGGCGACGCCGGCGTTGCGACGCTCTCGGGCGGTGAGCGGCGCCGCGTCGCGCTGTGCCGCCTGCTGCTGAGCGCGCCCGACCTGCTGCTGCTCGACGAGCCGACCAATCACCTGGACGCCGAGTCCGTCGCCTGGCTCGAGCGCTTCCTCGCCGAGTACCCCGGCACCGTCGTGGCCGTCACGCACGACCGCTACTTCCTCGACAACGTCGCCGGCTGGATCCTCGAGCTCGATCGCGGACACGGCATCCCGTGGCAGGGCAACTACTCGTCCTGGCTCGAGCAGAAGCAGCAGCGGCTCGCCCAGGAGGAGAAGGCCGAGACGAAGCGGCAGCGCACGCTGCAGCGCGAGCTCGAGTGGATCCGCATGTCTCCGCGCGCGCGGCAGGCGAAGGGGAAGGCGCGCCTCACCGCGTACGAGGCGCTGCTGGCCGAAGACACGCCCGACCGGGTCGAAGGGGCCGAGATCTACATTCCCCCCGGTCCCCGGCTCGGCGATCTCGTGGTGGAGGCGCGCGGGCTGCGCAAGGGCTACGGCGACGTCCTCCTGATGGACGACGTCACCTTCACCCTGCCGCGCGGCGGCATCGTCGGCGTGATCGGGCCGAACGGCGCGGGCAAGACGACGCTGTTCCGGATGATCGTGGGACAGGAGACGCCGGATGGCGGCACGCTCCGGCTGGGCGAGACCGTGGCGCTCGGGTACGTGGACCAGAGCCGGGACGCGCTGGAAGGGCAGCACACCGTCTGGCAGGCAATTTCCGGCGGCGAGGACGAGCTGACGCTCGGCAGGCGGACGGTGGCCTCGCGGGCGTACTGCTCCTGGTTCAACTTCCGGGGCGCGGCGCAGCAGCGGCTCGTGGGCACGCTGTCGGGCGGCGAGCGCAACCGCGTCCACCTCGCCCGGCTGCTGCGCCGCGGGGCCAACCTGCTGCTGCTCGACGAGCCCACCAACGACCTCGACGTCGACACCCTGCGCGCCCTCGAGGAGGCGCTCGTCTCCTTCGCCGGCTGCGCGGTCGTGATCAGCCACGACCGGTGGTTCCTCGACCGCATCGCGACGCACATCCTCGCCTTCGAGGGGGACAGCCGCGTGGTGTGGTTCGAGGGGAACTACCAGGACTACGAGGCCGACCGCCGCCGCCGGCTCGGCGCCGCCGCCGAGCAGCCGCACAGGATCAAGTACAGAAAACTTACAAGGTAAAAGGAAGAAGGAAAAAGGAAAAAAGGAGAATGCCGAGGCTCACGTCGCGCGTCCGCCCCCTTGCCGTATCGTCGCGTTTCCTGGTGCATTGTTCCTTCTTCCTTTTGCCTTTTTCCTTGACCGCCGCAGCGTCCGCGGCGCAGGAGTCGTCCGGTGCGCCGCGGACGATGCGCGTCGAGTACGTCCATTCCGGCAACGCCGGCGCGGAGCACTTCGGCCTGAGGCGCGTCGTCCTCGAGCCGCTGCCCTGGCCGGGCAATCCCGCCCGTCCGATCGACGACAGCAACCTCGGCAAGTACCTCTTCGAGATCGTCGATGCGGCGAGCCGCCGCGTGCTGTACTCGCGCGGGTTCGCGTCGATCTATGGGGAGTGGGAGACCACCGGCGAGGCGAAGCGGATCGACCGGGCCTTCGACGAGTCGGTGCGCTTCCCGGCGCCTTCCGGTGAGTTCGACCTGCGGATCAGCAAGCGCGATGCGCGGAACGCCTTCGCGGCGATTTGGTCGGTGCGCCTCGATCCGGCGGCGCCCGACGTGGAGCCCGGGCGCCCTGCGCCGCCGGGGCCGCTGATCGAGCTGCACCGCAGCGGCGACCCGGCGCGCAAGGTGGACCTGCTGATCCTCGGCGACGGCTACACCGCGGCCGAGCGCGGCCGTTTTGAGGAGGACGCGCGGCGCCTGACCGCCATCCTGCTCGAGACCGCTCCCTTCCGGGAGCGCCGCGACGACATCAACGTCTGGGGGCTGTGCCCCGAAGCGGCCGAGTCCGGCGTCTCGCGCCCGTCAAGCGGGATCTGGCGCCGTTCGCCGCTCGGCGCGCAATACGACGCGTTCGGATCCGAACGGTACGTGCTCACGTTCGACGACCGCGCGTTCCGCGAGGCGGCGTCGTCCGCACCGTACGACTTCGTCGAGATCCTCGTGAACGCCGAGACGTACGGGGGCGGCGGCATCTTCGGCCTGTACGGGACGGTCGCCGCCCGCAGCGCCTGGGCGCCCTACGTCTTCATCCACGAGTTCGGCCACCACTTCGCGGGGCTCGCCGACGAGTACTACACGTCGGATGTCGCCTATCTGCCCGCCGCCGATCGCGTGGAGCCGTGGGAGCCGAACGTGACGGCCCTGCTGGATGCCTCCCGCCTCAAGTGGCGCGATCTCGTGGCCTCCGGCACGCCGCTCCCGACGCCGTGGGCGAAGGAGAGCTTCGAAGCGCACGGCCGGAGCATCCAGTCGCGGCGGCGGGCGATCAGGGCCGACGATCGCCCCGAGGCGCACATGGATGAGCTGTTCCGCGAGCAGCAGCTCGCAGAGACCCGCATGTTGAGCGCGGAGAGGTATGCTGACAGCGTCGGGGCGTTCGAGGGCGCGATGTACGAAGCGCGCGGCTACTTCCGTCCCGAGGTCGACTGCATCATGTTCACGCGCAACACGGTGCCGTTCTGCACGGTCTGTCGACGGGCGATCGGCCGGGTGATCGATCTGTACACGGCATCCCCGCCGAACTGAGCATGCACCAGCTGCGATCCTGGCTGCCCTGGGCGGTGCTGCTGGTCACCGCGCTCTTCACGGTGATCGGCACGACCTACGTGTCCCACGTGGCGCAGGAGCAGGACCGCCAGCGCTTCCGGGCGACGGTGCAGGATCTGACCGCGGAGCTCCACCAGCAGATCGACAGCAGCATCACGCTGCTGCGCGCCGGGCGCGCGTTCTTCGCCGCGCGCGACAATGTCACGCGCGCCGAGTTCGAGGAGCTGGTGGCGCACCTGGAGCTGGAGGCGCGCTTCCCGGGCGTGCAGGGGATCGGGTTCACGCGGCGGATCCCCGGCGGATCGGTGCCCGCGCTGGAGGCCGAGCTCCGGCGGCAGGGGATCCGCGACTTCCGCGTGTGGCCCACCGACAGGTTCGCCGACGAGCGTCAGGTGATCGTCCTGCTCGAGCCGCTCAACGAGCGCAACCGGCGCGCCATCGGGTTCGACGCCTCCAGCGACCCCGTGCGGCGTGCCGCGATGCTGCTCGCCTGGGAGACCGGCGAAGCGGTCGCGTCGGGCCGTATCGTCCTCCTCCAGGAGCTCGACGACAATGGCGAGGCGGGGTTCGTCGTGTACCTGCCCGTCTATCGCGGCGCGAGGCGCCCGGCTACCGTTGCGGAACGCCGCGAGGATCTGGTCGGCTTCGTCTACAGCCCGTTCCGCGCCCGCGATCTCCTCCAGAGCCTCGTGCACGGCCAGGTCGGGGAGAGCATCGTGCTGCGTGTCTACGACGGTCCGGCTCCGGCGGCCGAGCACCTGCTGTTCGAGTCCGGGAGCGGCGGCCGCGACGTCTCCCGGGCGCTGACGCTGACGCAGTCCCTCCAGGTCGCCGGCCGCGAGTGGACGCTGTACGCCGGCGCGCTTCCCGCCTTCGTGGGCGCCTCGTCGCGGCTCGTGCCGGTGATCTTCGGCCTGGGCATCGGCATCGCCGTGCTCCTCTTCCTGCTGACGCGGGCCGAGGCGCAGGCCGGCGCCGAGGCGCAGCAGGTCGCGCGCGACCTGCAGCGCTCGGAAGAGGAGCTGAAGGTGGCGAGCCGCGCGAAGGACGAGTTTCTCGCCACCCTGTCGCACGAGCTGCGGACGCCCTTGAACGCCATCCTCGGCTGGACGCGCATGCTGCGCCTGGGGCACCTCGACGAGGAGCGGGCCAGGACCGCCCTCGAGGTGATCGAGCGCAATGCGCGCGCGCAGGTGCAGCTCATCGAAGACCTGCTCGACGTGTCGCGCATCATCACCGGCAAGCTCCGGCTCGAGATGCGCACGGTCGCCGTGAACCCCGTGATCGAGGAGGCGATCAACACGGTCCGTCCCTCCGCGGAAGCCAAGGGGGTCAGGCTGGTCTGGCGCACCGCGCCCGACGTCGGCCTCATCCTCGCGGCGCCGGATCGCCTGCAGCAGATCATCTGGAACCTGCTGTCGAACGCGATCAAGTTCACGCCGGCCGGCGGCCTCGTCGAGGTCCGCGCGTCGCGCAGCGGGGACACCGTCCGCCTGCAGGTCCGCGACACCGGCGTGGGGATTCATCCGGCATTCCTGCCGCACGTCTTCGAGCGCTTCCGCCAGGCCGACAGCACCACCACCCGGAGCCACAGCGGCGTGGGCCTGGGCCTCGCAATCGTGCGGCACCTCGTCGAGCTGCACGGCGGGACGATCTCGGCGGCCAGCGGCGGCGAGGGGAAGGGCTCGACGTTCACCGCGGCGTTTCCGCTGCACAAGGCGCCCGGGGCGCTGCCGGCCGGCGAGCCGCAAGTCCCGGAGCCCGTGCCGCTCGGACGGCCGCTCGAGGGACTTCGGGTCCTCGTCGTCGACGATGAAGACGACTCGCGGGAGCTGGCGGCGCACGCGCTGACGGTGCACGGGGCCCGCGTCGAGACCGCCAGCTCGGTGACGCAGGCCATCGACGTCCTCCAGCAGCGCTCCATCGACGTCGTCGTGACCGACCTGGCGATGCCGAACGAGGATGGCTACTCGCTCATGCACAGCCTCCGCGCGCTCGGCTCGCCCCGCCTGCGGTTCCTGCCCGTCATCGCGGTCACGGCGTACGCGCGCCCCGAGGATCGCGAGCGCGTCATGTCCGAGGGCTTCCAGGGCTTCCTGGCGAAGCCGGTGGAGTTCGATCGCCTGGCCCTGATGGTGGCCCATCTGGCAGGAAGAACGGCGTAGGCCCCATGCGCCACTGGCTGATGAAGTGCGAACCGGCGGCGTACACGATTGACGACCTCGAGCGCGACCGCGTCACGAGCTGGGAAGGCGTCCGCAACTACCAGGCGCGCAACTTCATGCGCGACGAGATGCAGGTGGGCGATCCCGTCCTCTTCTATGCCTCGAACGCCGATCCCTCCGGCGTCACCGGCCTGGCGCGGATTGCGCGTGCCGCGTATCCCGACGCGTTCGCCTGGCAGAAGGGACACAAGTATTACGACCCCGCCAGCACGAAGGAGAAGCCGATCTGGTACATGGTGGACCTCGAGTTCGTCGAGAAGTTCCCCGCGGTCGTCCCGCTCGACGTCCTGAAGAAGACGAAGGGCCTCGAGCAGATGATGGTGACCAGGAAGGGCTCGCGGCTCTCCGTGCAGCCGGTCACGAAGGCCGAGTACGACATCGTGGTCAGGGTGGGGAGAGCGAGATAGGGGCAGCCGGAACCTGCCCGATCACCCTTCCGCTACAATCCTCCCCACCGTGTCCTTCCCCGACCTCCGTACCTTCATCGATCGGCTGAAGCGCGACGGCGATCTCGCCGTCGTCGACGCGCCCGTGGACGCGGACCTCGAGGCGGCGGAGATCCACCGCCGCGTGATCGCCGCCGGCGGCCCCGCGCTGCTGTTCACGAACGTCACGGGTGCGGCGTTTCCGCTGGCGACGAACCTGTTCGGCACCGCGCGCCGTGCGCAGCTCGCGTTCGGCGAGCGGCCCTTCCGCCTGATTCGCCGCCTCGTGGAGCTCGCGGAGACCGTCCTGCCGCCGACTCCCGCCTCGCTCTGGGGCGCGCGCGACCTACCGGCCGAGCTGCTCCGCGTGGGCCTGCGGCGTGCGGCCGGCGGTCCCGTGACGGAAGTGACCGCGCCGCCGCGGCTCGATCGCCTGCCGGTGCTCACTTGCTGGCCGGACGATGGCGGGCCGTTCATCACGCTGCCACTCGTCTACACGCAGCACCCGGAGCGTCCCGGCCACAACCTCGGCATGTACCGCCTCCAGATCCACGATCCGCAGACGACGGGCATGCACTGGCAGATCGGGAAGGGAGGGGGCTTTCACTATGCGGTGGCGGAGTCGCGGGGCGAGCCGCTGCCGGTGACGGTGTTCCTCGGCGGTCCTCCCGCCCTGATTCTCGCGGCGGTGGCGCCGCTGCCCGAGAACGTGCCCGAGGTGCTGCTCGCTTCGCTCATCGCCGGACGTCGCCTCCGCGCGATCCGGGGCGCCGGTCCGCACCCGCTCCTCGCGGATGCCGAGTTCGCGCTGGTCGGAGCAGTGCCGCCGCGCGAGCGGCGTCCCGAAGGCCCCTTCGGCGATCACTACGGCTACTACTCGTTGCGGCACGACTACCCGGTGTTCCGCGTCTCGCGCGTGGCGCACCGCCGCGACGCGATCTATCCCGCCACCGTGGTGGGGAAGCCGCGGCAGGAGGACTTCTACATCGGCGATCTCCTGCAGGACCTGCTCTCGCCGCTCTTTCCGCTCGTGATGCCGGCGGTCGAGGCGCTCTGGTCGTACGGCGAGACCGGCTATCACTCGCTCGCGGCCGCCATCGTCCGCCAGCGGTACGAGCGGGAGGCGATGGCGAGCGCATTCCGCATCCTCGGCGAGGGTCAGCTCTCGCTGACGAAGTTCCTCCTCGTCACCGACCAGCGCGTCGATCTGCGCGACTTCCGCGCCACGCTCGAGCATCTGCTGGCGAGAACCCGTCCCGAGACGGACCTGTACGTCTTCGCGAACCTGTCGATGGACACCCTGGACTACACGGGTCCCGAGGTGAACAGGGGATCGAAGGGGGTCTGGCTCGGGCTCGGCGATCCCGTTCGCGAGCTGCCGCGCGAGTTCCGTCCCGGCGGCGGGGCGCCTCGCGGCGCCGGCGAGGTGCTCGTCTTCTGCGCCGGCTGTCTCGTCGTCGGCGCGGCGCCGTACTCGGAGGAGCCGGAGGCCGCGGCACGGCTGGCCGCCGATCCGGCGTTCCGCGGCTGGCCGCTGCTCGTCCTCACCGACGAGCCGCGGCGCGCCGCACGGAGCGCGATGAACTTCCTCTGGACGACGTTCACGCGCTTCGAGCCGGCGAGGGACATTCATGCGGCCGGCGTGGCCGTGCGGCGGAACCATCTCTCCTATACCCCGCCGGTGGTCATCGACGCCCGCCTGAAGCCGGGATTCCCGGCGGAGCTCCTGTGCCGTCCCGACATCGCCCGGCGGGTCACCGATCGGTGGCGCGAGTACTTTCCGCCGGGCGTCGAGATGGGCGATTCCGACACGGCTCATCTGGATTGAGCGGCAGCGGGCAGCAGGATTTGTGTGCAGGCGGCCCGAAATAGTGTGCAGGCGGTCTTGAACCGCGGGCCTCGCTCAATCATGCTGAGAGACGCTTCCGCGGCGTCCCACCTGATTCGCGCGGTGTGAGCGCCTGTTCGCCCGTTGCTCTCGATGCCCGATTCCGGTTCCGATCTCGCCAGACTGCGGCGCGAGGTGCTCGAGGCGCTTCTCGAGCGCGCGCCGGTGATGATTGCCGTCCTCGATGACGGCGGTCTCATCGTCTGGGCGAACCGGGAGCACGAGCGCGCGCTGGGCGGCACACGCGGCGCGCTGATCGGGAGGCGCTTCGCGGACCTGTGCGCCGCGGCCGAGGACCGGACGCTCGGCAGCCGGTTCCTCGAGGGGCTCGAAGGCGGCTGGCAGCCGCTCACGCTGCGCCGCGCCGACGGGACCGTCGTCCAGACGGCCTGGTCGGGCGTCCGGCTCGCTGCGGGCACGATCGTCGTGGTGGGCCGCGACGTCACCGAGGAGCGCGACCTCGCGGCGCGGCTCGCCCGGGCCGAGCGGCTCGAGGCGATCGGGCGCCTGGCCGGCGGCATCGCACACGATTTCAACAACCTGCTGACCGTCATCGGGGGCAACGCGCAGCTGCTGGTGGAGCTGCGCGAGCTCACCGGACCGGCGCTCGACGAGGCCGAGGAGATCGTCCGGGCGGCGGATACCGCCCGTTCGGTCGTGCGCCAGTTGCTGACCTTCACCGGCCGGGCGCCGCAGCCGGCGCGGGTGGTCGACGTCAACGAGCGCATCGACCACCTGCGCGAGATCGTCCACCGGCTCATCGACGCGCCGATACAGGTGGAGTTCGATCTGTCCGCGGGGCTTCCGCCCGTTCGGCTCGAGGAAGGACAGCTCGAGCAGGTGGTCATCAACCTGCTCATGAACGCGCGCGACGCGATGGCCGCCGGCGGTCGCGTGACGGTTCGAACGGCGCTCGCCGAGGTTGGTCCGGAGGGCGCCGACGCGCTGTCCGGCCGCGTCGATCCGGGACGCTACGTCAGCCTCTCGGTCGCCGATACGGGGCACGGCGTGGCGCCCGAAGCGCGGCAGCGTATGCTCGAGCCGTTCTTCACGACGAAGGCGAGCGCCGGCGGCACGGGACTGGGCCTGTCCACCGTTCATGCGATCGTCCAGCAGGCGGGCGGCAGCCTCGGCATCGACAGCACGCCAGGGCAGGGCAGCACCTTCACGATCTACCTGCCGGCGGCCTCGCCGGAACCCGTCGCGGCGCCGGAGAGGACAACCGTGCCGCCGCCGGTACCGCCGGCGCGGATTCTCGTGGTGGACGAGCACGAGGCGATCCGCGCCCTGTGCCGCCGGGCGCTCGAGAACGACGGGCACGAGGTGCTCGATGCCGGGACGGTGGACGCCGCGCTCGAGGCCGCCCGCGAGGCGGAGCGGCTCGATCTCGTCATCCTGGATCTGCGGCTGCCCGGCGAGAACGGCCGCGAGCTGCCGGGAGCCGTGCGCGCCATGCAGCCAGGCGTCCGCGTGCTGCTCACGTCGGCGCAGCGGGGAGCCGCGAGCCCCGGCGCGCCGGTCCTCGAGAAGCCCTTCACGGCCGCTTCGCTGGTGGCGGCGGTGAGACGGGTGCTCAGTTGACGGCGTGGGGGACGGCCAGCGTGAACGGCGCGATGGCCGCGTCGAACGTCTCCCCGTTGCCGGTCACCATCTGGTAGGTGCCCCGCATCGAGCCCACGGGAGTGGGCAGCGGACAGAAGCTCGAGTACTCGAACGTGTCGCCGGGATCGAGCACCGGCTGCTCGCCCACGACCCCCGGCCCCACCACCTGCTCCTCGTCGCCATCGGCGTCGGTGATGATCCAGTGGCGGCTGACGAGCTGCGCCCGCTCCATCCCCACGTTGGAAATCCTGACGAAATAGGCGAAGAGGAAGCGCCCTTCTTCGGGCGCGCTACGCTCCGGCAGGTAGGCGCTCGTCACCTCGACTCGAATCCCCCGGGTCGTCGCTTCGCTCATCGGGATGATTATGGCACTTGGCTCACTGACGCTGTGCAGTTCACGTCCCTTACACCCCCACCCCCGCGACCGCGTAATTCGTACAAACGGATGAGTTCCTTTTTCGATCAGTGTGCGTCTCTCCACGCCGCGTTTCGCGCGCGCGCCGCGTGATCACCGGGCAATGCGCACATGGCAGCGCGCTTGCCTCGCCGTCGGCGGGCTGCACCCAACAAACGAACGCATCATGCGCGGTCGCGGCGCGGACCGCTTCGGGGGGCGAGTGTGAGCAGGCGCGTGCTTCTTCTGTCTGTGGTCGTCGTGATCGGAGTCGTGGCCAGCGTGGAGGCGGGCACCCACCGCGTCTGCGCGAGCGGGTGCGCGTACTCCGATCTGCAGCAGGCCATCGACGCCGCATCACCCGGCGACACGATCCTGCTCCGCGCCGGGGAGACCTTCACCGGCCACTTCGTCCTCCGGCGCAAGTCGGGCGACGCGCGGATCGTGATTCGATCCGACGCGCCCGACGCCGAGCTGCCCGGCGCCGGTGTGCGGCTCGTGCCGTCCGGCCGCACCGGCGCGAACACGCCGCTGTCGCGGCTCGCGCGCCTGCGCGGGATCGGCGGCGGGTGGCGCACGACGCCCGTCATCCGGACCGAGGCCGGTGCGCACCACTACACCCTCCGGTTCCTCGAGATCGACGGCTCCATGCAGGAGGGCTACGAGACGCTCGTGGCGCTGGGCACCGACTCGCACACCGCCCTCTCGCAGGTGCCGTTTCAGCTCGTCTTCGATCGGGTCTACGTGCACGGCCACCCGTACCGCGGGCAGAAACGGTGCCTCGCGCTCAACAGCGCCTCGACCGAGATCCGCAACAGCTACTTCGCCGACTGCAAGAGCTTCACGAGCGACGCGCAGGCGATCGCGGGCTGGAACGGCCCGGGACCGTACGTCATCGACAACAACCACCTCGAGGGCAGCGGCGAGAACATCGCGTTCGGCGGGTCCGATCCGAAGATCTCCCAGCTGGTGCCGAGCGACATCGTCATCCGGCGCAACTACATCGGCAAGCCGCTCTCGTGGAAGAACCCGATCCTGTCGACGCCCGCCGGCGTGCAGGCCGCGGCCTCGTCCACGGCGGGAGTCCTCGCGGCGGGCACGCACTACTTCAAGGTGGTGGCCATCATGATGTCGGGCGGCTCGCCGGCCAACTCCGCCGCATCCGCCGAGGTGCCGGCGGCGCTGAGCGTCGCGGGACGGTCGGCGCTGGTGCGCTGGAGCCCCGTGGCGGGCGCGACGTCGTACCGGATCTACCGCGGCACGCGCGCCGGGGGCCAGAGCGTCTACATGACGGCGCCGGCCGGATCGTCGAGCCTGGCCTACACCGGCTCGGGCGAGCGCTCGGGCACGCCGCCGTCCCGCGCGTCGTACTGGATGATCAAGAACCTGCTGCAGCTCAAGAACGCCCAGCGCGTCACGATCGAAGGCAACCTGATCGAGCACGTCTGGACGAACTCGCAGAACGGCTACGCGCTGCTCTTCACGCCGCGCAACCAGTACAACACGGCCCCGTGGACCGTCGTGCGCGACGTGACCGTCAGGTACAACGTCATCCGCCGCGCCAACGGCGGCATCAACATCCTCGGCTACGACTACTCGGCCGCGGGCGGCAGCCAGCGCACGCGCCGCATCACCATCGAGCACAACGTCGCCGAGGAGATCGGCGGCGCGTCGTGGGGCGGCGGCGGCCATTTCGTGATCATGACGCAGAGCCCGACCGACGTCCGCATCGACCACAACACCATCCTCCAGACGAACATCCTCGTCGGCATCGACGATGGGCAGTCGAGCGGGTTCGTGTTCACGAACAACCTGGCGCGCCACAACGACTACGGGATCTTCGGTTCCGGCGCCGGCTCCGGCAACGGCGCGCTGAGCGCGTACTTCCCGGGCGCGATCGTGCAGCGCAACGTGTTCGCCGGCGGTCCCTCGTCGCTGTACCCGGCGGGCAACTGGTTTCCGTCGCTGTCCTCGCTGCTGGGCCAGTTCGTCGCGCCCGGCTCCGGCGACTATCGTCTCGTCGCCGGAAGCCCGTATGTCGGCGCCGGGACCGACGGCCGCGACCTCGGCGCCGACATCGGCGCGCTCACGGCCGTCATGCAGGGATCGACTCCGCCGCCCGGCACCGCCGATCCGGATCCGGCTCCGGCTCCCGATCCCGGCGGCGGTGGCGGCGGCACCATCGTCACGCCGACGGAGATCGTGCTGACGGCGGCCGACGTCCGGCTCACGCGCGGCCACTGGTCGAAGGTCACGTCGGCCGGCAGTCCGGGAGGCCAGGCGCTCGCGTCCACCGACACGGGGTGGAGCGCGATGAAGGCGCCCCTCGAGGAGCCCGCGCACTACTTCGAAGCCGTATTCCAGCCGGTCGCCAACGTGCCGTATCGCGTCTGGCTCCGCCTGCGCAGCCCGTCCACGTCGAGCGACTCGGTGTGGGTGCAGTTCACCGGCGCGGTGGACGGGGATGGCGTGCCGCTCTGGCGCACGGGGACGACCAGGGGGCTGCAGGTCCTGCAGTCGCCGTGCTCCGGCTGCCCCTCGTCCGGATGGGGATGGGAGGACAACGGCTGGTGGGTGAACGGCGCATCCATCGTGAGATTTCCCTCGGCCGTGCCGCAGACCATCCGCGTGCAGACGCGGGAGGACGGCGTCATGGTCGACCACATCGTGCTCAGCCCCGCGCGCTACCTGTCGGCGGCGCCCGGGCCGCAGAGCCGGGACGCCACCGTGCTGGCGCGCTCCGCGCCGCCGCTCGCCGCCGGCGACATCGTCCTCCGCCCCGAGGACGTCGTCCGGCGGAATGGCAACCTGTCGCTCCGCGCCGATGCGACGGCCGCCAACGGACGTGTGATCCGGAGCGAGGATCGCGGCTGGTACACGGCGGCGCCCCTGACCGATCCGCACGACGTCGCCGAGTTCACGTTCACCGCGGTCGCGGGCGTGAAGTACCGGGTGTGGTTCCGCATGGCGGCGCAGGGCGGTTCGGGAGCGAACGACTCGATCTTCGCGCAGTACACGCGCACGCGCGCCCCTGACGGATCGCCGGTTCACCGGCTCGGCACGACCAGCGCGATCCTGGTGAACCGCGAGTCCTGCTCGGGGTGCGGCGTCTCGGGATGGGGCTGGGCCGACGGCGCGTGGTGGACCGGCGAGGCCGGCGCCGTCACCTTCCTCACGACGGGGATGCAGCGGATGCGCATCCAGCTTCGGGAGGACGGCGTGCGGATCGATCAGATCGTCCTCAGCCCGGCGCGGTATCTGGGCGGCGCGCCCGGCGCGGTCGACAACGACACGACCATCGTTCCGCGGTAGACGCGAAACGGCCCGCGGGCCGGAAATTTGACGGATCCTTCGCGCCACGGCGAGACTGCGTGCATACGGCCGAGTTGTGTATAGCGACATCTGATGAGGTCGGTGCAGCACAGCTGTGTTGTCATTCCGTCCACGGCCTCCTCTGAGTGGCTACGGATGAGTTACGATCCCTGTCATCGACGGAAAACCGACGGCGCCCGTCAGCTCGACGTCGGCAATCGGGCTCATCATTGGTCGATCGCCCGATAGGGTGTCGAGCCGGTCGGTAGACCGTCAGGGGTAGCCACGCCGCCAGTCGACCCGCCAGGAAACCCGACAGTAACCCATACGGCCGAGTCACTTACAGCTCATCTGCCACTGATCACGGCGTCGTGATCCACTCGACAGAAGTGTGATCGCCGGCCGCCTCCGGCCGCGCGCTGCCAGGCGCGAGCGGCTGAAAAACGGCGCGAACGAGCGGAATCCGACACCTCAGCCACTTGGCGCGGTCTTCGCCTAGGACCTCCTCGGCTCGGGGACCACGCGCGGCCTCTCAGGTCCCTTTCCACACGACGAGGACAAGCGGCCATGAACAAGTGGATGAAGGTGTGTACGCGGGGCGCGCAAGTGGTGGCGGGGGTGATCGGCCTCGCGGCGCCCGCGATGGCTGCGGACCTCTATGTCGGGCCGGGCGGGAACCTGCAGTCGGCCATCGACGCCGCGCAGCCCGGCGATCGCATCCTGCTCGAGCCGGGAGCGACCTACTTCGGCAACTTCGTGCTGACGGACAAGGGCAGCTCGGATCAATACATTACGATTCGATCGGCCGCCCCCGATGCGCTGCTGCCGCCCGACGGCGTGCGGGTCACGCCCGCCGACGCCGCGAACCTGCCGCGCATCCAGTCGCCGAACGTCGCGCCGGCGCTCTCGACCGCACCGGGCGCGCACCACTGGCGGCTGCTGTGGCTCGAGTTTGCGCACAACGATCGGGGCTACAACGACATCATCGCGCTCGGCGCCGATGCGGCGCAGACCTCCCTCGCCAGTGTGCCGCACCACATCGTTCTCGATCGCGTGTACGTGCACGGTCACCCCGTCGTCGGCCAGAAGCGGGGCATCACGCTCAATAGCGGCCGCACCTGGGTGCTCAACTCGTATATCGCTGACATCAAGGGCGTCGGGTTCGACACGGCGGCGATCGCCGGGTGGAACGGCCCGGGTCCCTGGACCGTCGTCAACAACTACGTCGAGGGCGCCGGCGAGAACATCCTCGTCGGCGGCGCCGACGCGCGCATCACGGATCTCGTGCCGTCCGATCTCGAGTTCTCGCGCAATCATCTGCGCAAGCCGGTGTCCTGGCGCTCGGGAATCCTGTCCACGCCCGCCGGCGTCACCGCGACCTCCGGCTCCGGCGGCTCGCTGTCCGCCGGCACCTGGTCGTACCGCATCGTCGCCGTCGTGAAAACGGCGCAGGACTCGCCGGCGTACTCCTCGCGCTCGGCGGAGGTCACCGCGACGGTCGCCAGCGGCGGCCGCGTCGCGCTGTCGTGGACGCCGGTCCCGAACGCAACGTCGTACCGCGTGTACCGCGGCCCGGCGCCCGGCGCGCAGGACCGCTACTTCACGACTGCCACCGCGTCATTCACCGACAGCGGCGACCTGGCCGGGACGGCGGACACCGGGAACTGGATCTCGGCGTCCCGCTGGACGGTCAAGAACCTCTTCGAGCTCAAGTCGGCGCAGCGCGTGAAGGTGGACGGCAACGTCATGGAGAACAACTGGCTGCAGGCGCAGAACGGCTACGCCGTGCTGTTCACGCCGCGCAACCAGGACGGCCGCGCGCCTTGGACGACCGTCCGCGACGTCACGTTCACCAACAACCTCGTGCGCCACTCCGGGAGCGCCGTGAACATCCTCGGCTACGACAACCTGCAGCCGAGCCTTCAGACGCAGCGCATCACCATCCGCAACAACGTCTTCGACGACATCTCGGGCACGAACTGGGGCGGCCACGGCATCTTCGTCCTGCTCGGCGACGAGCCGCGCGACATCGTCATCGATCACAACACGGTCGTGCACACGCACGCGGCGGTCTACGCCTACGGCGGCAGCAGCACGTCGCCGCGCCAGATCCTCGGCGTCGTCCTCACCAACAACCTGTTCAGGCACAACGCCTTTGGCATCCTCGGCGACAGCCGGGGCAGCGGCAACGACACCATCGCCACCTACATGCCCGACGCCGTCGTGCTGCGCAACACGTTCGCCGGGGGCAATGCCTCGCTGTATCCGGCGAACAACGAGTTCCCGACCGTGTCCTTCTGGCAGAGCCAGTTCGTCGACTTCGCCGGGTCCGACTTCCATCTCCTTGCGACGAGCCCCTACGTGGGCACGGCGAGCGACGGCACCAGCCTCGGCGCCGACATCGATGCGATGATCGCCCGGACGTCGGTGGCGCTGTCGGGACGCGAGTCCGGCGACCCGGGGGTCATTCCCGTGGCGATCGTCACCACGGCGCTCCCGGCGTCCGCCGTGCAGGCGCCGTACGCCGCGCAGCTGAGCGCCAGCGGCGGCAGCGGCACGTTCGTGTGGGCCGTACAGGGCGGGACGCTGCCTCCGGGGCTCACCCTCGACGGCGCCACGGGGATCGTCAGCGGCGTGCCCACCGTCATCGGCACGTATGCGTTCACCGTCTCCGCGGCGGACTTCACGGATCCGTCGAACGCCGCGTTCCGCGAGCTCCAGATCGCGGTTGGGGGCGCGGCGCCGCAGGTGGCGCTGACCAGTCCGCTGGCCGGCGAGACGATCGCGGACACGAGCGTCCAGTTCCAGGCCGCAGCCAGCGACGCCGACGGCATCGTGACGCGCGTGGAGTTCTTCGCGGGAGCGGCGCTCGTCGCGACGAGCGTGTCAGCGCCCTGGACGGCGACGTGGGCCGGCGCGGCGCCCGGCAGCTACGACGTCCGCGCGGTCGCGACGGACAACGACGGGCTGTCGGCCGCGTGCGCGGCCGTGTCGATCACGGTGGCCGGCGACGAGCCGTCGCCCCCGCCGCCGCCGCCGCCTCCTCCTCCTGTCGCGCGGCCGGCCGGTGAGATCGTGCTCTGGGCGGCCGACGTCACCCGCTTCGCCGGTCTGTTCAGCAAGGCGTCTGACCCGACGGCGGCCGGGGGCGTGAAGCTGACGACGCCCGATACCGGCTGGAACTCGATGATCGAGACCGGCGTGGACCGGCCGTACGCCTCGCCGGCGAGCTTCTTCGAGGCGGCGTTCGACGCGCCGGCCGGCGTGGCCTACCAGGTCTGGGTCCGGCTGCGCGCGATAGCGAACGGCAAGTCCAACGACTCGGTCTGGGTCCAGTTCTCCGATGCGGTCACCGGGAGCGGCGCGCCGCTCTACCGCGCCGGGACGACCGACGGACTGCTCGTCAACCTCGAGAACTGCGGCGGCTGCGGCAGCAGCGCCTGGGGCTGGAAGGACGGCTCGTACTGGGTCCCCTCGGCGCACGTCTTCTTCCCGCACGGCGGCACGCACGTCGTGCGCGTGCAGCCGCGCGAGGACGGCGTCGAGGTGGATCAGATCGTCCTCACGCCGGTCTCCGCGGGCGCGGCGGCGCCGGGTCCGGTCCGGGATGACACGACAATCCTCGCCGCGTCGCCGAAGCCCTCGTCCGACGTGGTGCTCTACGCGTCCGACTTCGCGGCGGCCGACATCCACGGGCACTGGTCGCAGGCCGCGAACGCCTCGTCGCCGGAGGGCGTCTGGCTGCGGACGGAGGACGGCAGGTGGGCGGCGTCGCAGCCGCTGGCCTCGCCGGCCCATTACGTGGACGTCACGTTCGCGGCGGCGGCCGGGGTGCCGTACCGTGTCTGGCTCCGCCTCAACGCGGCGAAGAACTCCACTGACAGCGACGCGGTCTGGCTGCAGTTCTCCGACACCGTGTCCGGCCCGGCGCCGGTCTACCGGATCGGGGAGACGGGCGGGTTCGGCGTGGCCGCGGACGGCAAGCCGGTGAACTGGGTGTGGGCGGGCCGTGCGCCCGGCCTCGTCCAGCCGCCCACCGTCACCTTCGAGTGGAGCGGCCTGCACCGCCTGCGCATCCAGACGTGGGAGGACGGGGTCGCGATCGACCAGATCGTGCTGAGCCCGGTGCGCTACTTCAACGAGGCGCCCGGGTCGCAGAAGAACGACGGGACGATCGTGGCGAAGCCCTGAGGGGGACACGGTAGGGGCGACGCATGCGTCGCCCCTACCATGTCTGTGTCCATCCCTTCTCCCTTCTCCCTTCTCCCTTCTCCCTTTTCCCTTTTCCCGTTCTCGTATGGTGTAATGCCTTCCGCATGGAGTGGCTCACCTCCCCCCAGATCTGGGTGGCGCTCGTCACGCTGACCGCCCTCGAAATCGTCCTCGGCATCGACAACATCATCTTCATCTCGATCCTCGCCAGCCGCCTGCCGCAGGGGCAGCAGGCGCGGGCGCGCCGGCTCGGCCTCGGCGCCGCGATGCTGATGCGGATCGCCCTGCTGTTCTCCCTGAGCTGGGTGATCGGGCTCACCACGCCGATCTTCACCGTCCTCGGCGAGGCGATCTCCGGCCGGGACCTGATCCTGATCGCCGGGGGGCTCTTCCTGCTCGCGAAGAGCACGCACGAGATTCACCTGAAGCTGGAGGGGACCGAGGAGCAGAAGACCATCGCGCGGCGCGTGTCGTTCGCGGGCGTGATCGTTCAGATCATGCTGCTCGACATCGTCTTCTCGCTCGACTCGGTGATCACGGCCATCGGCATGGCCGACGAGTTGGGGGTGATGGTCGCGGCCGTCGTGATTGCCGTTCTGGTGATGATGGTATCGGCGACGGCGATCTCGAACTTCGTCGAGCGCCATCCCACGGTCAAGGTGCTGGCGCTCAGCTTCCTGCTGCTGATTGGCGTCTCGCTGCTGCTGGAGGGCTTCGAGCAGCACATCCCGAAGGGCTACATCTACTTCGCGATGGCGTTCTCGGTCTTCGTGGAGATGATCAACCTGCGGGTGCGGCCCAGGGCCGTCCCCGGCGTGCGGCACTGAACCATGGTCGCTACAGATTGCCCTTCCTGATCTCCTCGGCCAGGTAGTCCGTCGCGCGCCAGGAGAGCGCGAGGATCGTGAGCGTCGGGTTCTTCTCGCTCGCGCTGGTGAACGACGACCCGTCCACGACGAAGACGTTCTTCACCTCGTGCATCTGGTTCCACCGGTTGAGGGCGGACCGCTTCGGGTCGTCTCCCATGCGGCAGCACCCGTGCTCGTGGATGGCGGAGCCGTTGTTGTCGAGCTCGCCGCGCTTGAAGTGGACCCACTCGATGCCGGCGGCCTTCCCGACCTCCTCCAGCGTGTCGTAGATGTACTCGGCCATCCGATGCTCGTTGTCGCCGAGCCGGTAGTCGATGTGCAGGCGCGGGACGCCGTAGCGGTCCACGCGGTTCGGGTCCACCGTGATCCGGTTGTGCGCGTAGGGCAGCGTCTCGCCGAAGGGGTGCAGCTCGACCCAGGCCGGGTACCGCCGCTTGATCTCGCGCTTGAGGCCTGCGCCGAAGCCCGGGAGCGCGTTGCCGATGGCCGGCAGGTTCGCCGGCAGCTCGCCCGTGTTCCAGAACTGCATCTGGAAGCCGCGGAGGAACCCGAGGTTCTCCCGCGCGTGCGTGAACCGCGGCATGTAGATGTGCGAGCCGCCGATGCCGGGCCCGGTGCGCTCGATGCGGCCGTAGACCTCGGGCAGGAAGCCGCGCACGTGCACGCGGATCTGCTCGCACAGGTACTTGCCGATGACGTCGGAGCCGTTGCCGATGCCGTTCGGGTACCGCTCGGACTTCGAGTTGAGCAGGATGCGGGTGGTGTCGACCGCGCTCGCGCCCATCACGACGACCTTGCCGTAGACGCGCTCCTCCCGGCCGCTGTGCCGGTCGAAGTACTGCACCCCGTTCGCCAGGCCGCGGTCGTCCACGAGGACGCGCGCGACGACGGCGTTCGACCGCAGCTCGAGGCGTCCGGTCTTCATCGCGAACGGCAGCAGGTGATCGGCGGAGCAGAAGAAGGACGCGGTGTCGCAGCCCAGCCCGCACGCCCCGCAGTAGTGGCAGGCGGGGAAGCCGCGCACCGGGCGCGTCATGTTGGCGCGCCGCGTCGGGACGATCGGTATGCCGAGCTGGCCGAAGGCGCGCGTGAGCACGCGCTCCGAGCAGCGCGGCGGCGGGGCGGGCAGCAGGTGCCGGCTGCCCGGCAGCGCCTCGGAATCGTCGTCGCCGCCGAAGACGCCGATGAGCTGCTCGACCTGATCGTAGTACGGCGCGACGTCCTTGTACTCGATCGGCCAGGGGATCTCCCATCCGTCGCGCGCCGGGCCCTTGAAGTCGAGGTCCGAGTACCGGAGGCTCACGCGCCCCCAGACGTTCGTCTTGCCGCCATGGCCCCAGACGCGGATCAGCTCGAAGGGGCGATCCTCGGGGGTGAGGTACGGCTGCTCCTTCGTGTCGAGGAAGAACCGCGGCGGGCGCTCGCCCTTCGCCAGCCGCTCCCGCCACTCCCACGGCCGCACGTGCGTCCAGAACCGGCTGCGGTCGAACGCCTCGCCGGCGTCGAGCATCAGCACGTCGACGCCCTTGCGCGTGAGGTTCCACGCCGCCATGCCGCCCGAGGCGCCGCTGCCGACGACGATGACGGGGTGGACCTTGGGGGAGGGGACGACTTGCATGAGGGAATTCTAGTCAAGGAAAAAGGAAAAAGGAAAAAGGAAGAATGCGTCTCTCCTGCTAAGATGCCCCTTTATGACATCCGAGACCGTCCACCTGGACGGCCACATCATCGACTCGCAGACGCTGTCGCGCGTGCTCGATCTGATCCTGCTGCACGGCGGGTCGTACGAGATCACGGAGTTCCGCATCGGCACGCGCCGCGAGGAGCCCAGCCACGCCGAGATCGTCGTGCAGGCCGGCTCGCCGGCGGACCTGCACCACATCCTGCAGGAGATCGGCCAGCTCGGCGCGACGCCGCTGGCGAACGAGGCGCGCTGGGTCCCCGCGCCTGCCGACGGCGTCTTCCCGGACGACTTCTACTCGACCACGAACCTCGAGAGCTTCGTGCGCTCCGGCGGACGCTGGCTGCCGGTCGAGCACATCGAGATGGACTGCGGCGTCGTGCTCGCCGGGCGCCAGGACGATCCGCACGCGCTCTGCGTGCCCGTGCACCGCGTGCGCAAGGGGGACCCCGTTCTCGTCGAGGATCTCGCCGTCAAGGTCGTGCCGGCGCCGCGGAAGGATCCGTCGCACGTCTTCGGCTTCATGTCGAGCGAGGTCTCCGCCGAGCGGCCGAAGGAGCTCACCGTGGCCGCCGTCGCCCGCGGCATGGCCGAGACGCGCCGCCGCGGCCAGAAGATCCTCTTCGTCGGCGGGCCCGCGATCATCCACACGGGCGCGGGCGGGTACCTCGAGCAGCTGATTGCCGCCGGCTGGATCGACGTGCTCTTCGCCGGCAATGCGCTCGCGACGCACGACATCGAGGCCGCGCTCCTCGGCACCTCGCTCGGCGTGCAGCTCCAGACCGGCGTCCCCACCGCGAGCGGGCACAACCACCACCTGCGCGCGATCAACACGATCCGCGGCGCCGGCGGCATCCGCCAGGCCGTCGAGCAGCGCGTCCTCACCCGCGGCGTCATGCACGCCTGCGTCGTCCACGGCGTGGACTTCGTGCTCGCCGGCAGCATTCGAGACGATGGCCCGCTGCCCGACGTGATCACCGATGCCGTGAAGGCCCAGGACGCCATGCGCGACCGCGTGCCCGGCGTCGGCTTCGCGATCATGGTCGCCACGACGCTCCATTCGGTCGCGACGGGGAACCTGCTGCCGGCGTCGGTGCAGATCCTGTGCGTCGACAACAACATGGAGACCATCACGAAGCTGATGGACCGCGGCACGCGGCAGGCCTTCGGCCTCGTGACAGACTGTCAGTTCTTCCTGAAGGAGCTGGCCGCGAGAGTCGGAGAGCCCGCCGTGACAGGGTAGGACCCGCTGTGACAGGGTAGGGGCGACGCATGCGTCGCCCGGCGAGGTAGGGGCGACGCATGCGTCGCCCGCGAGAAAGCCCGAGGCCCTCGGGCCCGAAGCCGACGAGGATCACAAATGCCCAGACTGACCGTTGAGAACTTCGGGACCTTCGACGTGCCCGGCGGCAAGCGCCTGGTGCTCGCGCTGGAGCAGGACGCCGGCGTCGATCAGCTGCACGCCTGCGGCGGGAACGCGCGGTGCACGACCTGCCGCGTCGAGTTCGTGGAGGGGGAGCCGGCGCGCATGACCGAGGCCGAGAAGAACAAGTTGGCCGAGCGCGGTCTCACCGGGTTGCGGCTGTCGTGCCAGATCCTCTGCGACCACGACATGACCGTCCGCGCCATCAGCCGGCTGGAGGGCAGCGGCCGGGCGGATCCCGGTCCGACGCCGAACGAGGAGATCACGCCGCCGCCGGTGTGGGTGGAGTAGGAAAGGGAGAAGGGAGAAGGGAGAAGCGGAGAACGAAGACGCTCAGCGGGCGCCCTGGACCATGAAGAAACGGGACGTCATCACGCGGTACTCGTAGGCGTACCAGCGCTCGTCCGGCGTGATGCTCGCGGTCTGCACGGCCATGACCCCGGTCGTGTCCGACGGCACCAGCCGGTGCACCACCGTCCGCAGGCCCGTCTGGACGTCCACCCGCTCGATGGCGCTTGGCACGGCGCCCCAGCGGTGCGCGTACACCGCACGCCCGTCGGTGCTCCAGTCGAACACGCGGTCGTTCGCATGGAGAAACGGAAGCGGCGTCGGAGGGTGTTCGGCGCCGAGCGTGTACAGCTCGTAGCCGTTGCGGCCGGAGGCGACGAACCGGCTTCCGTCCGGCGACAGGACGCCATTGTTCGTGCCCTCCGGGCTGACGGGGTGCGGCGTCCCCCCATCGATCGCGTGCGTATAGCACCGCGGCGGCTTTCCCCCGGTGGTCCCGCAGACCAGCAGGCCGCGGCCGCCCGGTAGGAAGTTCGCCGAGTCGTAAACGTCGAGCCCGGCAGTCACGTGACGCGCCTCTCCGGGACCGGTGGGATAGAGCGCAATGCGCGGCGGCGCGTCCGGCACCAGCGCCGCGATCCACCGGCCGTCGCTGGTCACGTCCGCGGGCACGCCGGCTCCGAGCTGCACCACGCCCGAGCCGGCGCTCGTCTCCCGCACGCACGTGGCGTAGTTGGCACCCAAAGCGCCGCTCTGCTCGCTGAAGAAGAGCCGCCCGGCATCCGGCGCGAGCAGGACGGCGCTGCTCAGATCGAGCCAGGCGAGATCCACTTCCTCTTCGGCTCCGGGCACGCGCGCGAACACGCGCTTGCGGACGTCGTCGCGCGTCACGAGCCAGCGGCCGTCCGGCGCCGCGTCGTGCAGCGTCAATCCCCCCGCGCTCGTCAGCGCCATGCGGACGCGGCCCGAGAGGTCGACCGCCTGGACGAAGAAGTTCTCGAACCCCGTGCCGGCCGAGAACAGGATCTCGCGGCCGTCGGGCGACCACGCCAGCCCCTCTTCACCCCAGAACTCCCCGGTCAGAACGGTGCGCCGCCCCTGGAGATCCACTACGCTGACGACGCCGCGATTGTCGAACCGGAAGGGATGCTCGAGGAACGCGATGCGGCTGCCGTCGGGCGAGAACCGGGGATCGCTCACGTAGCCGGACGTCTCGTACAGGACGGTCCCGATCGGGTACTCGAGCCGATCCCGGCCGTCCACCTCGCGCACGATGGCCAGATCGCCCTCGGGCGACCAGTCCGCGTCCCGGACGCGTTCGAGGATCTCGCGAGGCATCTGGGCTCCCGCGGGCATGCGGGCCAGGGTGCCCTCGAACATGCGGTGCGCGACGTACTCGGCGTTGGTCAGCAGCGCCAGCTCGCCGGTGGTCGAGACGCGCAGCAGGTGCGATCGCGGCAGTCCGGTCGATCGCCCCTCCGGGTAGTCGGAGCGGATCGTGAAGATCGCGGGCGTGTTCCCGCGAATCGCGGCGCTGTAGAGAATCGTCTGCCCGTCCGGCGCGAACGCGGCCCTGAAGATCGTCTCCGGCCGGAAGTTGAGCACGGTATAGGTGACCTCGCCCGGCGGCTCGCGCTGCCGCAGGAGGAGGGCCGCCGACGCCAGCACGATCAGCAGCAGCGCCGCGCTCGCGATCGCCAGCCAGCGGCGGCGGCGCGGCGGAGCGCCGGCCTGCACGCTCACGCTCGTGCCGCCCGACAGTGCTTCGACCGCGAACGCGAGGTCGCTCGCCGACTGGAACCGGCGCTCGGGCGCCTTTTCCAGGCACCGGCTGATGATGCGCTCCAGCGCCGGCGGCACGTGCGCGCCGCTCGACGCGAGATCCGGCGGCTCCTCCTTGAGGATGGCGCTCATCGTCTCGGCGCCGGTCTCGCGCTGGAACGCCCGCCGCGCCGCCGCCATCTCGTACAGCACGGCGCCCAGGCTGAAGATGTCGGAGCGGTGGTCCGCGGTCTGTCCGCGCACCTGCTCGGGCGACATGTAGCCGACGGTCCCCATGACGGTGCCCGCCGCCGTGTGCGACAGCGCCATCGTCGGGCTCTCGCCCACCTCGGCCCGGATCGCCTGGAGCTGTTTGGCGAGCCCGAAGTCGAGAATCTTGATGCGTTCGTCCCGCGTGACGAAGATGTTCTCCGGCTTCAGGTCCCGATGGACGATCTCGCGCCCGTGTGCCGCCGCAAGACCGCTCGCGATCTGGACGGCGTGGTCGATGAGCCTCCGCATGCCCAACGGTCCCCGCTCGAGCCGCTGGCGCAGCGTCTCCCCCTCGAGAAACTCCGACACCAGGTACGGCACGCCCTTCTCGGCGCCGACGTCGTGGATCGACAGGATGTTCGGATGACTGAGCGTGCTGAGCAGCTTCGCCTCGTGCTCGAAGCGCTGCAGGCGTTCGGGGTCGGTCGCCAGGCCGGGAGGCAGTACCTTCAGCGCAACGGTGCGCCCGAGCCGCGTGTCGCGGGCGCGGTACACCTCGCCCATGCCGCCCGCACCGGCGGGGGCGACGACTTCATAGGGGCCTAGACGGGCGCCGGGGGAGAGCGACATCGCAGGGGTGCGTCATTATAGGCAGACGCCGCCCCGCGCCCTGTTTTCCCTTCTCCCTTCTCCCTTCTCCCTTTCCCCCTACCGCGTCGCCGTCCCGGCCGCCGCCGCTTCCTGCTTCGCCGCCTGCAGGTTGATCGACACCTCGACCTCGTCGCCCAGCACGAACCCGCCGGTGTCGAGCGTCTGGTTCCACACGATCCCGTAGTCCTTCCGGTTCAGCATCGCCGACGCTTCCCAGCCGGCCTTCGTCCGGCCCCGCGCATCCTTCATCTCGCCCAGGTACGTCACCGGCACGACGATGGCCTTCGTCACGCCGCGCATCGTGAAGTCGCCGTGGACCTCGAAGGCGTTCTCGCCCTTCGGCACGATCCGCGTGCTCCGGAAGACGATCTCGGGATGCTGCTCCACGTCGAAGAAATCCGCGGAGCGCAGGTGCGTGTCGCGCCGGTCGTTGTTGGTATCGATGCTCGCGGCCTTGATGCGGAACTCCACGTTCGACTGCTCCGGCTGCTCACGGCTGAGGTCGATCGTGCCCTCGAAGTCGCCGAACGTGCCGCTCACCTTGCTCATCATGTGGCGGATGCGGAACGAGATCTCACTATGTGCGCGATCGATCGTAAAAACCTCGTCGGCTGTGACGGGCGCAGTGACGAGCAGCAGGGCGAGAGCGGTTCCTGCAGGGGCACGAAGCATCGGTGATCCTCCGGAGATGGTGAAAAACGCGTGTTCACCGAAACTACGCCCCCCGCCGCCAGGTGTTTACCGGGGGTGGGGGCGCG
>Ga0299913_10000362_pt1 | contig 27727 bp, 15 predicted proteins | sample RVTome_9_FD_201360 | JGI IMG/M metagenome (GOLD analysis project Ga0299913, IMG submission 201360) | Soil microbial communities from uranium-contaminated site in the Upper Colorado River Basin, Wyoming, United States - RVT155D38 (version 2) ... | reverse complement strand
CGCCCCGGATCGGCCGCGTCCGCCGCTTCCACGGCGCGCTCGAGGACTACCTGCGGGCGCTGCACGAGCGCTTCGCGGGCCTCGACCTGAGCGGCCGCCGCGTGCTGCTCGACTGCGCCAACGGCGCCACCTACGAGGCCGGGCCGGAGATCTTCCGCCGCCTCGGCGCCCACGTCGACGTCATCGGCGCCGCACCCGACGGCCGCAACATCAACGCCGGATGCGGCTCCACGCACCTCGACACGCTGCGCGAGGCGATGGCGGGCGGCGGCCACGACGTCGGCTTCGCGTTCGACGGCGACGGCGACCGCGTGCTGGCCGTCGACCGCACGAGCGCCGTGGTCGACGGAGACGAGCTGATCGCGCTCGCGGCCAAGCACCTCGGCGTCGACGGCGTGGCCGTGACGGTCATGACCAACTACGGCTTCCATGCCGCCATGCGCGAGGCCGGCGTAGAGGTCGTCACCACAGGTGTCGGCGACCGCTACGTGCTCGAGACACTGCGCGAGCGCGGCTGGCGGCTCGGCGGCGAGCAGTCCGGCCACATCATCGACATGGGGTTCGTCCCGTCCGGCGACGGCATCGCGGCTGCGCTGCTGACGATGGAGGCGCTCGGCGGTGGCGACCTGCGCGGGCGTCACGCGATGCAGAAGCTGCCGCAGACGCTCGTCAATGTGCGGGTGCGGGATCGCGACGCACTGGAGGGGGCGACGGCGGTCCACGAGGCGGTCGAGCGCGAGTCCGTCGCGCTCGAGGGCCGCGGCCGGGTGCTCCTGCGCCCGAGCGGCACGGAGCCCGTCGTGCGCGTGATGGTCGAGGCGCCCGCCCACGAGGAGGCCGCCAGGGTCTGCGACCGGCTCGTGGCCACACTCGAGGCTGAGCTCGCCTGACGGTAAGGTAGAGGGTTAGATCTCGCTCGCGTCGGTCGGCCTGACCGGAAGAACGCGGGTTGCGGCGCGTTGATCTGACGAGATGAACCGTGCGCGGCTCTTCGCAGTTCTGGTCGTCGTCTGCCTGCTCGCCAGCGCCGCAGCGATCGCCGTCGCGGTCCTGCAGGCCAGGCCTGGAGAGGCCTCCGGCGGCGCGAGCGGGGCGCTGGCCTCGGCGCGCGACGCAGCCCGGCCCGTGATGGTCTTCCGCAGTTTGGCCGACGGGACGCGAGACCAGGTCGGCATCGTGCCGACGGCCGCGTCGAGCGGCGGGACGTCGATCTCCGCCCTGCGGTGCGAGCGCGTGCACATCGATGAGGGGAGCGGCATCTGCGTCGCTCGCGGCAGCGGTTTCGCCGCCGGTTACCGCGCACGCATCTTCGACGCCGACCTGCGCGTGCGTGCAGAACTCGAGCTGGCCGGCATCCCGAGCCGCGCGAGGGTCTCCCGGAACGGGCGGGTGGGGGCGGTGACGATGTTCGTCACCGGCCACTCCTACGCCGCGGCGGGTGCTTTCTCGACGCAGACCACCCTGATCGACCTGCGCACCGGCCAGGCGATCGCTGAGCTCGAGGACTTCACGGTCTCCCGCGCCGGGCGCGTCGTGACGGCCCAGGACGTCAACTTCTGGGGCGTGACCTTCGACCCCGACGGCGATCACTTCTACGCCACACTGGCCACGGGGGGCCGGACCTACCTCGTCCGCGGGTCGATCCGCGACCGCAGCATGCGCACGCTCCACGAGAACGTCGAGTGCCCGTCGCTCTCGCCCGACGGCACGCGGATCGCCTACAAGAAGCGCGTCGGCTCCGGCGAGACCCCGTGGCGCCTGACCGTCCTGGACTTGGCCACCATGCGCGAGACGCCGCTGAGCGAGCCCGGCGGGTTCGACGACCAGGCGGAATGGCTCGACGACGAGCACGTCCTGTACGGGCTCGACGGCGAGGTCCGCGTGGCCGCCGCTGACGGCAGCGGGACGGCGCAGCGGTTCCGCGCGGACGCCGATTCGCCGGCCGTGTTGCGCTGGTGAGCATCGGCGTGAAAGGAACAGCTCCTCGCGCCCGTTGATCGGGCATGAGCAATTCTCTGCGTGGCTCTCGTGTGCTAGTCACGGGCGGCGCCGGCGCGATCGGGTCCAACCTCTGCGATCTCGTCGTGCGGGCCGGCGCGCGCGACGTCGTGGTCATCGACAACTTCGTCCGCGGGCGCCGCGACAACCTCGCGTGGGCCGAGGCCAACGGCCCCGTGCAGGTGGTCGAGGGCGACATCTGCGACCGCGCGCTCGTCGACGAGCTCACGCAGGGGATCGACGTCGTCTTCCATCAGGCCGCGATCCGGATCACGCAGTGCGCCGAGGAGCCGCGCCTGGCCAAGGACGTCATGATCGACGGCACCTACAACGTGCTCGAGTCGGCCGTGCGCCACAAGGTGCGCAGGGTCGTCGCCGCGTCCTCGGCGTCCGTCTACGGCCTCGCCGAAACGTTCCCGACCACCGAGGCGCACCACCCGTACGCCAACGACACGCTCTACGGGGCGGCGAAGGTCTTCAACGAGGGGCTGCTGCGCAGCTTCCACGCGATGTACGGGCTCGACTACGTCGCGCTGCGCTACTTCAACGTCTACGGCCCGCGGATGGACATCCACGGCGTGTACACGGAGGTCCTCGTGCGCTGGATGGAGCGGATCGAGGCCGGCACGCCGCCGCTCATCCTGGGCGACGGCTCGCAGACGATGGACTTCGTCTACATCCCGGACGTCTCGCGCGCGAACGTCCTGGCGGCGGACGCGGACGTGACCGACGCCGTGTACAACATCGCGAGCGGCACCGAGACGAGCCTGCTCGAGCTGGCAGAGATGCTGCTCAAGGTCATGGGCCGCCCGGACCTCGACGTGGAGTTCGGTCCCGAGCGAGCGGTCAACAAGGTGCCGCGCCGGCTCGCCGACACGACCGCCGCGCGCCGCGACCTCGGCTTCGACGCCGGCACGGACCTCGAGGCGGGGCTCCGCGGACTCGTCGAGTGGTGGCGTGCGGAGCGCGCCCCGAAGCTGGTGGCCGCCTGATGCCGTCCATTCCGATCTCCAAGCCCTATCTGACGGGGGACGAAGGTGCGTCGGTCGCGGAGGTCGTGGCGTCGGGCTGGGTGTCGCAGGGCCCAAGGGTGCGCGAGTTCGAGGCGGCGTTCGCCGAGCGCGTCGGCGCTGCGGACGCCGTGGCGACCACGAGCTGCACGACGGCGCTCCACCTGGCGCTGCACGTGATCGGGGTCGGCCCCGGCGACGAGGTGATCGTCCCGTCGCTTTCGTTCATCGCCACCGCCAACGCGGTCTGGCAGTGCGGCGCCACACCGGTGTTCGCTGACATCGACCCGCTGACCTACAACCTCGACCCAGACGACGCCGAGCGCGCGATCACGTCGCGGACCAAGGCCATCATGCCCGTCCACCAGGTCGGCCTGCCCGCCGACATGGACGCGTTCCTCGAGCTCGGTCGCCGCCACGGCGTGCCGATCCTCGAAGACGCCGCGTGCGCGATCGGCGCGAGCTACCGCGGCCGCCCGGTCGGGTCGCTCAGTCCGCTGGCGTGCTTCTCGCTGCACCCGCGGAAGGTGATCACGACCGGCGAGGGCGGCATGATCGCTGTCCAGGATCCCGAGCTCGGCGACCGGCTGCGGTTCCTGCGCCAGCACGCGATGGACGTGTCCGACCTGGCGCGGCACTCGGCCACCGACGTCGTGATCGAGAGCTATCCCGAGCGCGGCTGGAACTACCGGATGACGGACATGCAGGCCGCTCTCGGCCTCTGCCAGCTCGAGGTACTCGACGAGATCCTCGAGCGCCGCCGGCACCTCGCCGAGCGCTACACGGCGGCCCTGGAGGACATTCCGACGCTGCACGCGCCGTACGACCCGCCCGGCTCCGAGCGCACCTGGCAGTCGTACTGCGTGCGCGTCGATCCCAGCTCCCCGGTGGAGCGGACCGAGCTCATGCGCCGGCTGCTCGCCGACGGCATCGCCACGCGCCGCGGCGTCATGGCGATCCACCAGGAGCAGTCGTACGCGGCGCAGCGGCCGCTGCCCCACACGGATGCGGCGGCGGCCGACGTGCTGATGCTGCCGCTGTACCCGAGCCTGACGGACGACGAGCAGGACTTCGTGCTCGAGCGGCTCGTCGCCCACGCCACCGTCTCGACCCCCGATCCCGCCCCGATACTCGGCTGAGGTACATGAACGCATGAGCGCCCCCACCATGGACGGCAGCGGGAACCTCTCGGCAACGCTGATCGGCGTGCACGACGACCGCCGGGCGATGGACGTCGCCTGCCGTGCGCTGGACCTGATCGCCACGACGGCGATCCTGCTCGTCCTCGCCCCGCTGATCGCGCTCATCGCACTCATCATCAAGTTGGACTCGCCCGGCCCGGTGTTCTTCCGCCAGCATCGCGTCGGGCGCCACCAGGCGCAGTTCCTGGTCGCGAAGTTCCGGACGATGCAACACGGGGCTGACCACGAGGTGCATCGCGACTACATGCTTGCCCTGATCGAGTCCGGCACGCCGGCGCCCAAGCTCGCGGGCGACGCGCGCGTCACGCGCTTCGGCAAGCTGCTGCGCCGGACGAGCCTCGACGAGCTGCCGCAGCTGTGGAACGTCCTGCGCGGCGAGATGTCGCTGGTCGGGCCGCGTCCACCGATCCCGTACGAGGTCGAGCGCTACCCGGTGCACTGGTTCGCGCGCTTCGCGGTGAAGCCGGGGGTGACCGGGCTGTGGCAGGTCAGCGGGCGCTCCGAGGTGAGCCTCGAGCAGATGATCGAGCTCGACACCGAGTATGTGCGACGGCGGTCGCCGTGGTTCAACGCATGGATCCTGCTGCGCACCGTACCCGCGGTGCTCAGAGCGAGAGGAGCCGGATGATGCGCAAGGTCCTGTCCACCTTGGCGGGACTGGTCATCGTCGCGGCGGTGATTCCATCGGCAGCCCACGCCCAGGGGGGCGACCCCTGCGCGCCGCCGGTCACCAGCCCGATCGCATGCGAGAACTCCAAGCCCGGGACGCCGTCTGACCAGTGGGAGATCTTCCGCGCCGGCGACGAGAACATCCAGGGGTTCGCGACCACGATGAGCGTGAACCGCGGCTCGTCGATCTCGTTCAAGATCGACACGACCTACACGTACAAGATCGACATCTACCGGCTCGGCTACTACGGCGGCGACGGCGCGCGCCTGATCGACGATGACGTCCCGCACGTCGCCTCGCAGAACCAGCCGGACTGCCTGACGGACGCGACGACGGGCTTGATCGACTGCGGGAACTGGGCCGTCTCGGCCACCTGGACCGTGCCGAGCACGGCGGTCTCCGGCCTCTACATCGCGAAGATCTATCAGTCGACCAACATCGACGCCGCGAGCCACATCACGTTCGTCGTGCGCGATGACAGCCGCGCGTCCGACATCGTGATTCAGACCTCCGACGCGACGTGGCAGGCCTACAACACCTACGGCGGCAACAGCCTGTACAAGTGCGCCGTCGCCTGTCCGCCGGGCAACCCGCGCACCTACAAGTCGGCGTTTGCGGTCTCCTACAACCGCCCGATGAACTCCGCCGACGACGACGGCGGCCGGTCGTTCATCTGGAACGCCGAGTACCCGATGATCCGCTTCCTCGAGCGCAACGGCTACGACGTCAGCTACCTCAGCCAGGTCGACACGGAGAGCCGCGGCGACCTCCTGCTCAACCACGACGTCTTCCTGTCGAGCGGCCACGACGAGTACTGGTCGCCCACGCAGCGGGCCAACATCAAGGCCGCCCGCGACGCCGGCGTAAACCTCGCCATCTTCAGCGGCAACACGGCGTTCTGGAAGACGCGCTACGCGCCGAGCGGCGACGGGACCAGTACGCCCAACCGGACGCTCATCTCCTACAAGGACACGCACTTCGACGCGCCGGCGGATCCCGTCGAGTGGACGGGCACCTGGCGTGACCGCCGCTTCACGGCGCCGGGCGCCGACTACGAGCCCGAGAACTCGCTGATCGGGCTGTCGTTCCTCGTGAACCTCGACGCCTCGCCGATCACCGTCCCGTCGGAGTTCAAGTCGCTGCGCCTGTGGCGCAACACCGCGGTCGCGAACCTCACGCCCGGCAACTCGGTGACGCTCGCGCAGCAGACGCTCGGCTACGAGTGGGACGCCGACGCCGACAACGGCTTCCGCCCGCCGGGCCAGTTCCGGCTGTCCTCGACGACCGTCAGCGGGCTCGAGAAGTTCACGGACTACGGCAGCTCGGTCGACATCGGCACCGCCACGCACAACATGGTCATGCACCGGGCGGCGAGCGGAGCGCTCGTCTTCAACTCGGGCACCGTCCAGTGGGCTTGGGGCCTCGACGACAAGAACTTCGAGGACGTCCCGTCCGACACCAACATGCGACAGGCGACGGTCAACCTGTTGGCCGACATGAACGCCCAGCCGGCGACGCTGATCTCGGGGCTGCAGCCGGCCTCGAAGTCGGCCGACACAACCGCGCCGACGGCGACGATCTCGTCGCCGGCCAACAACGCCACGCTGCCTGACGGCACGAGCGTCACCGTGTCCGGTACGGCGAGCGACAGCGGCGGCGGCGTCGTGGCCGGCGTCGAGGTCTCGACCGACGACGGGCAGTCGTGGCATCTCGCCAACGGCACGACGAACTGGACCTACACCTGGACCGTGCACGGCCACCCGTCGACGCGCGTGCGCGTGCGGGCCGTGGACGACAGTGGCAACCTGCAGACTCCCGGCCCGGGCAACCTCGTCACCGTCAACTGCGGCTGCTCGATCTTCGGCGACACGACCCCCGACGTCGTCGACTCGGGCGACCCGACCCCGGCCGAGCTGGGCGTGAAGTTCCGCGCCGACCGGTACGGCCAGATCAGCGGGATTCGCTTCTACAAGTCCGCGGCCAACGCCGGCACGCACGTCGGCAGCCTGTGGAACGCCAACGGCGACAAGCTCGCGCAGGCCACATTCACGAACGAGACCGCCTCCGGCTGGCAGACCGTCACCTTCGCGAGCCCTGTCACGATCGAGGCTGGCGCGACGTACGTGGCCTCCTACCACGCGCCCAACGGCCGATACGCAGTGACGCCGGACTACTTCTGGCGTACGCCGTCACCGCCCCCGCACGGTCTCGCGATCACCGACAGCGGGCCGCTGCACGCGCTGCGCAACACCAGCTCGACCACCAACGGCGTCTTCCGCTACACGACGTCGCCGACCTTCCCCAACCTGACGTCCAGCGCTGCGAACTACTGGGTCGACGTCGTCTACAACACGCTGCCCGCGCCCGGCCAGGTCACCGGCGTCGCCGCGGAGTCCGCCGGCCGCACCTCGGCGCAGGTCTCCTGGAACGCGCCGTCCAGCGGCGGCCCGGCGACCAGCTACACGATCACGCCGCACGTCGGGGGCGTGCCGCAGTCGTCGACGACGATCACCGGCAACCCGCCGCTGACGACGGCGACCATCCGGGACCTCACCAACGGGACGACGTACCAGTTCAGCGTCCAGGCCGCCAACCCGGCCGGCGCCGGGCCGGCGTCCAGCCTGTCGAACCCGGTCACGCCGCTCGATCCGGTCCCGCCGTCCGCGCCGACCGGCGTACAGGCGCGGCCCGGCACGACCTCCGCGCTCGTGAGCTGGACGGCGCCCGGCAGCGACGGCGACAGCCCGATCACCGGGTACACGATCACGCCGTATGTCGGCAGCACGGCGCAGACCCCGGTGGACGTGCCGGCGGACGCGACGAGCAGGACGGTCAGCGGACTGACGAACGGCACCGCGTACACGTTCCGCGTGCACGCGCGCAACGCGGTCGGCGACGGTCCGCAGTCGGCGGCCTCGGCGCCGGCCACGCCGCAGCACACGCTGTTCGAGTTCGCCACCCCGGGCGTGGTGGACTCGCAGGACTCCACGTCGGTCGAGCTCGGCATGAAGTTCCGCGCCGACGTCAGCGGCACCGTGACCGGCGTGCGGTTCTACAAGTCCGCGGCGAACACGGGAACCCACACGGGCAGCCTGTGGGCGGCCGACGGCACGCGTCTCGCGCAGGCCACGTTCACGAACGAGATGGACAGCGGCTGGCAGACGGCGACGTTCTCGACGCCGGTGACCATCACGGCCGGGACGACCTACGTGGTCTCGTACTTCGCTCCGGGCGGTCGCTACTCCTACACCTCGGAGGGCCTGCTGAACGGCGCCGAGAACTGGCCGCTGCGAGCCGTCGCGAACAGCACGAGCGCCAACGGCGTCTACGCGTACAGCGGCACGAGCACGTTCCCGACTTCGACCTACAACGCAGCCAACTACGCGGTCGATCTGCTGTTCGCTATGCCGGTTCCCGGCGGCGTCAACGGCGTCACCGCGGCCGAGGGCGGCATGACCTCCGCCTACGTCTCGTGGACCGCTCCGACCACCGGCGGGCCCGTGACCGGCTACCGGATCACGCCGTACCGCGGGACGACCGCGCAGACGCCGACGACGATCACCGGGACGCCGCCGGCGACCGCGAAGAAGATCTCCGGCCTGGAGACCGGGCAGTCCTACACGTTCACCGTCCAGGCGCTGAACACCAGCGGCGCCGGTCCCGTGTCGGCGCAGTCGAACGCCGTCACGCCGTCCCAGCCCGTCGCGCCGGGCGCGCCCACCGGCGTCGTCGCGCGACCGGCGGCCCGGTCCGCGCTCGTGAGCTGGACGGCGCCCGAGGACGACGGGGAGAGCGCGATCACCGGCTACACGATCATCCCGTACGTGGACGGCGTCGCCGGCGATCCGACCACCGCCGGCGCGTCGGCGACGAGCGTGACCGTCAACGGCCTCACCAACGGCACGACCTACGCGTTCCGCGTCCGCGCGACCAATGCCGTCGGGACCGGTCCCGCCTCGGCTCCATCCTCCGCGGTGATCCCGCGTCACACGCTGTTCGGCTTCGCGACGCCGGCCGTTGCAGATGCCAACGACGGCAGCTCGGTCGAGCTCGGCATGAAGTTCCGCGCCGCCGACAACGGCTCGGTGACCGGCGTGCGGTTCTACAAGTCGGCCGCCAACACCGGCACCCACACCGGCAGCCTGTGGACGGTGACCGGCACGCGACTCGCGCACGTGACGTTCATCGACGAGACGGCCAGCGGCTGGCAGACCGCGCTGTTCTCCTCGCCGGTGAGCATCACCGCCGGCACGACGTACGTCGTCTCGTACTTCGCACCGAACGGTCACTACTCGGTGAACGGGGGCGCGTTCGGCTCGGCGATCAGCAACCCGCCGCTGACGGGGCTGGCCGACGCCACCAGCCCGAACGGCGTGTACGCCTACACGAGCACCGGCGCGTTCCCGACCGGCTCGTACAACGCGACCAGCTACTGGGTGGACGTGCTGTACGCGTCCGAGCCCGCGCCGGGCGCGCCCACGGGCGTCACCGCGACCGCCGAGCGCGGCGCGGCGACCGTCTCCTGGACGGCGCCCTCCAGCGGCGGCGCGCCGACGTCGTACGACGTGATCCCGTACATCGGCACGCAGGCTCAGACCGCGAAGACGGTGACCGGCACGCCGCCCGCCACGACGACGCGGGTGACCGGCCTGACGCCCGGCACCGCGTACACGTTCCGCGTGCGCGCCGCCAACGGCGAGGGCCCGGGACCGCTATCCGCCGCCTCGAACGCTGTCACGCCGACCGCCTCCGAGGCGCCTGACGCCCCGACCGGCGTGTCGGCGCAGGCCGACACGCGCTCGGCGGACGTCTCCTGGACGGCGCCCGACGACGACGGCGGCAGCGCCATCACGGGCTACCGGATCACGCCGTACGTGGGCGCGACGGCCCAGTCCCCGACCAACGTCGGGGCCTCGACCACCGCGACCCGCGTGACCGGGCTGACGAACGGGACCGGCTACACGTTCCGCGTGCAAGCGATCAACGCGGTCGGCACCGGGACGGAGTCGGCCGCCAGCAACGCCGTGGTGCCGAAGAGCTCGATCTTCGACTTCGCGACGCCCGGCATGGTCGACGGCAACGACGGCAATGCGGTACAGCTCGGCCTGAAGTTCCGCAGCGCCGTGGCCGGATCCGTCACGGGAATCCGCTTCTACAAGTCGGCGGCCAACACCGGCACGCACGTGGGCAGCCTGTGGTCGGGGACCGGCACGCTGCTCGGGCAGGCCACGTTCAGCGGCGAGAGCGCGAGCGGCTGGCAGAAGGTGACGTTCGCGACGCCGGTGCAGATCCTGGCCGATACGACGTACGTCGCCGGCTACCACGCGCCGAACGGTCACTACTCGGTTACGGGCGCGGCGTTCTCCGGCGGCGGGGTGACCAACAACCCGCTGACGGCGCTCGCCGACGCGATCTCGCCGAACGGCGTCTACGGCTACACGAGCACGCCCGCATTCCCGACCAACACGTTCAACGCGGCCAACTACTGGGTCGACGTCATGTTCGAGGCGGCCCCATGATCCGGCGATCGACGCTCACCGCGGTCATCCTCTCGCTGCTGGCGCTGCTCGGCGCCTGCGGCGAGGGCGAGCCGGCATCGAAGGCGCCTCCCGGCAGCCTGGAGAACCCGCTGGTGTCGCAGGCGCGGCACGACGGGATCGATCCGGACGCCCCGGGGGGCGCAACAAAGCCGAGCTACCGCTCGCTCGTCGACCGCCAATCCGGCAAGCCGGCGGAGCGCAGCTCCCCGTGCGCCTTCGTGACCAAGCGGCAGGCACAGCAGATCGTCGGCTCGAGCCTGCTCGACCCGGTCGAGGCGCCGCAGGGCCCGACGTGCATCTACCGCGATCGCGGCGGCAAGACATTCATCACCGTGGCGCTCCAAGACGGCGGCTTCGGCGCGCTGCGCGACGACGTCCGCCGCCTTCGCCACGTGTCGGTGGCCGACCGCCGCGCCTACTGCGGCGTGTACGGGTCGCCGATGCTCTTCCTGCCGCTCGACGGCGGCCGTGTCCTCAGCGTGACCGCGCAGTGCGAGGTCGCCATGCAGTTCGCTCGCAGCGCCGTGCCGCGGCTCGACGGCTAGCATCGAACGCTCGCATGGACCCGCAGCATCTGCTGTACGAGCGCTACGCCGGGTCCGGCGGGCGCTCGCGCAAGATGGACGTCTACTACGCGGTCAAGCCGCTGCTGCCGCGCCGTGTGCAGCTGGCGCTGCGGCGCGCCTACGCGCCGCGGCAGGCACGTCGCGAGTTCCCGCGCTGGCCGTTCGAGCCCACGCTCGCCGAGCACCGCGACGCCGAGTTGCTGCAGCGCGTGCGCGAGTCCGGCGCCGACCGCCTGCCGTTCGTGAACTACTGGCCCGAGCGCAAGCGGTTCTGCTCGGTCCTCACCCACGACGTGGAGGGCCCGGCGGGCGTGGCCAACATCATGCGGGTGATCGAGCTCGAGCGCCGCTACGGGTTCGTGAGCTCGTGGAACTTCGTCGCCGAGTGGTACCAGATCCCCGACGGCCTGTTCGACGAGGTGCGGGCGGCCGGCTGCGAGATCGGCGTTCACGGAATCCTCCACGACGGCAAGCTGTTCGCCGACCGCGAGAGCTTCGAGTCCAACCTCCCGAAGATCGGCTCCTACGCGCGCGAGTGGGGCGCGGTCGGGTTCCGGTCCCCGGCGACGCACCGCAACGCCGACTGGATGCACGAGCTGCCGGTCGAGTACGACAGCTCGTTCCCCGACAGCGACCCGTTCGAGCCGCAGTCCGGCGGCTGCTGCTCGATCATGCCGTACTTCTTCGGTGACGTCGTCGAGCTGCCGATCACGCTCACGCAGGACCACACGGTGTTCGAGATCCTGCGCGAGCCTGGGATCGCCCTGTGGCGGCGGAAGGGGGAGTGGCTGATGGAGCGCCACGGTCTCGTCAACATCATCGTCCACCCGGACTACGTGGTCGAGCAGCGCTTCCTCGACCGCTACGAGGCGTACCTCGCCTTCCTCGCCGAGCGGACCGACGGCTGGCACGCCCTGCCGCGCGACGCGGCGCGCTGGTGGCGCCAGCGCGAGGGCCTGACGGTCGGCGGCGAGGACAGGATCGCCGGCGCGACCGACTACGACGCCACCGTCGCGTACGCCTCCGAGCGCGACGGGCGGCTCGTCGTCGAGACCTGAGCGAGAGAAACGCCGCGCCCGGACCGTTGGTAGGGCGATGTGCGGCATCATCGGACAGCTACGCCCCGCCGGACACGCGGTCGATCCGGCCGTGCCCGACGCGATGTGCGCGGGCCTCGAGCACCGCGGCCCCGACTCGCGCGGCATCCACCGTGACGAGCGCGTCTGGATCGGCATCCAGCGCCTGCGCGTGATCGACCTGCACACGGGCGACCAGCCGATCTACAACGAGGACCACTCGGTCGTCGTCGTCATGAACGGCGAGATCTACAACTACCGCGAGCTGCGGGAGGACCTGCAGGCCCGCGGGCACCGCTTCGCCACCGGCGGCGACACCGAGGTCATCGTCCACCTCTACGAGGAGCACGGCGAGGACTGCGTCCGCCACCTGCACGGCATGTTCGCGTTCGCGCTATGGGACAGTCGCCGGCAGCAGCTCCTGATCGCCCGCGACCGCGTCGGCAAGAAGCCGCTGCTGTACGCGCTGCGCGACGGCGGGATCTCGTTCGCCTCGGAGATGAACGCGCTGCTGCAGGACCCCGAGATCCCGCGCGAGGTCGACCATGAGGCGATCGACGCCTACCTGGGCCTCGGCTACGTCCCTGCGCCGATGACAGCGCTGCGGGCCGTGCGCAAGTTGCCGCCCGCGCACACGCTGGTGTTGCGCGACGGTCACGCCCGAATGCGGCGCTACTGGTCGCTCGACTACTCCCGCAAGCGCGACCTCGCCGTCGAGGAGTGGCGTGAGCTGATCCGCGAGCAGCTGATCGCCGCCACGCGGCGCCGGATGATCGCCGACGTGCCGCTCGGCGCGTTCCTGTCGGGCGGGATCGACTCCTCGGCCGTCGTCGCGGCCATGGCCCAGGTCGCGACCGAGCCGGTGCGCACGTTCTCGATCGGCTTCGACCATGCCGCCTTCGACGAGCTGCCGCACGCCCGGCGCGTCGCCGAGCAGTTCGGCACGGTGCACGAGGAGTTCCGCGTGGAGGCCGACGCGGTCGAGGTCGTCCCGCGGATGGTCCGCCACTACGGCGAGCCGTTCGCCGACTCGTCCGCGATCCCCAGCTTCTACCTGGCCGAGCTGACCCGCCGCCACGTCACGGTCGCGCTCAACGGCGACGGCGGCGACGAGTCGTTCGGCGGCTACACGCGCTACGTCTCGAACGCGATGGCGGCCCGCCTCGAGCGACTGCCGCTCGCGCTGCGTCGCGGCGTCGGTGCGCTCGGCGCGCGCGTGCCGCCGAGCGGCGAGATCACCAGCGTCCGGAACAAGGCGCGGCGCCTGGCGTCCGGCCTCGCGCTCGACGCCCCCGGCCGCTACGCGCGCTACATCTCGTGGTTCGACGCCGCTCAGCGCGCCTCGATCTACGCGCCGGAGTTCGCCGCCCGGCTCGGCGCCGGGGCCGAGGCGGTGATCGGCGCCGCCTGGGCAAGGACGTCGGGCGCCGACGTGGTGGACCAGATGCTCGAGGTCGATGCCTCGACGTACCTGGTGGACGACCTCATCGCGAAGGTCGACATCGCCACGATGGCCCATGGGCTGGAGGCCCGCTCGCCGCTGCTCGACCACCAGCTGATGGAGCTTGCGGCCACGATCCCGGCCGGCCTGAAGGTCCGGGGCCAGCAGAAGAAGTGGATCCTGCGCGAGGCGCTGCGCGGGTGGCTGCCCGACGACCTGCTCGATCGCCCCAAGCAAGGCTTCTCGGTCCCGCTGTCGAGCTGGCTGCGCGGCGACCTCCGCACGTGGGCGCGCGACATCCTGCTCGACCGCGAAGCGGTCGAGCGCGGCTACTTCCGCCGCGGCGCTGTCGAAGGGCTCCTGCAGCGGCACGCGGCCGGCGCAGACGAGGACGCCTCGCGCATCTGGGCACTCGTCATGCTCGAGCTCTGGCACCAGGAGTTCACCGTGCGTCCCTCCATGCGCCCCGCCATCCTCGCGGCATGACCGTCGACGTCGTCGTCGTCAGCTACAACAGCCGCGACACGCTGCGCGCGTGCGTGGAGCCGCTGCTCGCGCTCCCCGGCGTCCAGGTCACGGTCGTCGACAACGACTCGCCGGACGCGTCGCTGGAGGCGGTGGCGGACCTACCGGTCCGCGCGATCCAGTCCGGGCGCAACGGCGGGTTCGGGTTCGGCTGCAACATCGGCGCCGCGGCCGGATCGGCGCCGCTGATCCTCTTCATCAACCCGGACGCCGAGATCACCGACGGCGCGCTGACGCGGATGGCCGCCGTGCTGGAGGCCGAGCCGGACGTCGCGCTGGTCGGCCCGCGGCTGACCGAGGAGGACGGCGAGCTCATGCACAGCATGCGCCGCTATCAGCGCACGCGCTCGATGTGGGCCCAGGCGCTCTACCTGCACCGCGTGTTCCCCCGCGCCCGGTGGGCAAACGAGATCGACTATCGGCCCGAGCACTACTCGACGCCGGCCTATCCCGAATGGGTCTCGGGCGCCTGCATGCTCGTCCGCCGAACGGCGTTCGAGGCTTTGGGCGGGTTCGACGACGGCTTCTTCCTCTATTGCGAGGACCAGGACCTGTGCCGGCGCCTGCGCGCCGTGGGCAGCCGGATCCGCTACGAGCCGTCTGCCGTCGTCTCGCACCGCGGCGGGCACTCGGCGCCGCGTACGAGCCTGTACCCCGTGCTCGCGCAGAGCCGGATCCGCTTCGCGCGCAAGCACAACGGGCGCCATCAGGCGGCCCTCCAGCGCGCCGCGATCGCCACCGAGGCGCTCACGCACGCGCTGGCCGGCATCGCCGCGCGCCCGGCGCACTCGCGCGGGCACCGCGCGGCGCTGCGGGCGAGCCTGCAGCGCCCCGTGGCCTGAGCCAGAGGCTCAGCCCGTCGCCCCCCGGCCCTCCGGGCCAACCCCGTTGACGGGGGCGGCCATGTCAGCCTGGATCTCGGTCGCGGTGAGCGCGCGGTTGTAGACGCGGACCTCGTCGATCAGGCCCGGCGAACCACTCGCCCCAGATCGAGTTGCCGCCAATCGAGACCGGTCCGTCGCCGGGCGTGATGGCGCCGCTGCGGGCGGTGCTCGCGCCGACCTGGGCGCCGTTTGGGGTCACGTGCAAGGTGGTGCCGTCGTACGTTGCTGCGACGCACCTTCAGCATCACCGTCCGCTAGCCGGTCGTCGCCGCGAGCTTCACCCACGCCTCGAGCGTCATCCCGGAGGCGAGGCTCAGCGGACCGGCGTCGGCGACATGCACCACGTCGTCGACGCCGTCGAACGAGAGGCCGGTCCAGTGCCGCCCTGGCACACGGCCCGTGCCTGGACGGTGCCCGTGTTGCCGAATCCCGACGAGTCACCGGCGGACGCGGCGGTCGCGTCCTCGAACCCGTGGGCCGCGACCGGTCCGGAGGTCGCCTCGGCGCTCGCCGGCGCGGCGGCGACCATGAATGATCAGCAACGAGGGTCTGAAAGCGAACGGCACGTCGCACCAGCGCATGGTCCCGGTGCGAAAGCGACCGCGCCCGGGCGCAAGTCCAGGATTCGGAGGGCAGTTGGGCTAGGAACGTGCCGCGACCGGTCCGCCGAGGCGCTGGACCAGCCGCAGCACGCGCGCCGGCACGATGCGGCGGACGACCCGGCCGACCGGTCCGCCGAGGCGCTGGACCAGCCGCAGCACACGCGCCGGCACGACGCGGCGGACGATCCGGCCGAGGTCGGCGGCGGCGTCGGGGAACGCCACGCGCAGCACTAGGAGGTAGGCGACTGCCGCGACGACGGAGACGGCGGCGAGGTGCACGAGCGCCGGCGTCTCGGTTGCCCGTAGCGCCCCCGCGGTCGGTCCGGCGGCGAGGACGAGCCCCGCACACGCCAGGGTGGCGGCCCGCACGTCGATCCAGAGGCTGTGGATCGCGTCTCGCAGCCGTCCTCCGAGCATCAGCTGGTAGGCGATGAGCAGGAACAGGCCGTGCACGGCCGACGCGGCGATCGCCACCGCGGCGATCCCGTGCGACGCCACCGCGAGCACCGCGCCCGCGTAGATGACGAAGTGCCCTACGCCATACCCGAGCAGCGCTTTCGCGCGCCCCTCGGCCATCAGCGCGGGGCCGACGGCGTCGATCACCAGCGTGGCGGCGCCGCCGGCGGCGAGGATCTGCGCCGGCAGGACCGCCGGCTCCCACTGCGGCCCGAACAGCCAGGGGATGGCGACCGGCGCCACCAGCACGAGCAGCGCCAGAAGCGGGAAGAGGATGACCGTGAGCATCTGGACCATCCGCCGCCGCAGCGCCAGCATCTCCGCCTTGCTCGCGGTGCGCGCGAGCACCGGGAACGCCAGCTGGGCCATCACCGTGCTGATCTTCTTCTGGTACTCGACGGCGAGCTGGTACGCGCGCCAGTAGAAGCCGGCCTGGGCGGGGCCGAGCGTCGCGCCGATGATCGCGTAGTCGCCGTTCCGGAACCCGGTCCAGGCCAGAGAAGCCACCGTCGCGGGGCCGCCGTACGGCAGCAGCTCTGAGATCTCACGGCGCCGCCAGCGCGGCAGCGGCGGGGGCGCGAACGCGCAGGCCATCCCGACGCCGACGACCAGGCTCGTCAGGTAGCCGAGCACGAGCGCAGCTGCGTCGAGGCCGGCGAGCGCGAGCCCTACCGTGGCGAACGTGCGGGTCAGCGTCGCGGTGATGTCGATCAGGCTGAGCCGCGCGAAGTCGAGCCGCCGCCGCAGAACGGCGGACGGCACCGCCCCGAGCGAGCTGAGCAGGAAGCACGGCGAGACGATCATCATCAACCGCGCAGTCTCGTCTCCGAAGACCGGGCGGACGAGCACCTCGGCGAGGATCAGCACGACCGTCACGAGCACCGCGCCCATCCCCAGGCTCAACAGCAACCCGCCCTCCAGGTGCCGGCGGACGATGCTGCGGCGCTGCACGATCGCGCTTCCCACGCCCTCCGCGGGGACGGTGTAGGCAAGCTCCTGGGCGATGACGACAATCGCGAACACGCCGAAGGCGGCCGGCGGGATCAGCCGCGCCAGCACGACCATCGAGGCGAGGGTCACGACCTCGCTCACGATCCGGGCGTACGTGATCCAGCGCAGGCCCTCGCCGGTGGCCTGCGTCAGATCCTCGTTGGTCCGGACGTCCCCCGGCTGCTGCCCCTCCATCGGGCTCAGAGCTCGCGCACCACGCGCGCCGGGCTCCCGGCCGCGATCACGCCGGACGGGATGGACGAGGTCACGACCGAGCCCGCGCCGATGACCGAGTCGGCGCCGATCGTCACGCCCTTGAGCACCTTGACGCTCATGCCCATGAAGACGTTCTCGCCGATGTCGACGGGCGCGATCTTCGGCGTGCCGCCGTGCCGGCGCCGGGGATGCAGCTCATGGAAGTCGCTGTCGAAGATCTCGACGTGCGCGCCGAACAGTCCGTCGCGGCCGACGCGGATTCCCGCGCCCTCGCTCTTGAGCATCGAGTTGTTGTTGATCTCGGTGCGGTCGCCGAGTTCGATCAGCGCGTCAGGACCGGCGACCTCGACGTGGCAGTAGCCGGTGTAGAAGAGCGGCGAGCGCTTCCAGCCGAACTGGACGCGGTCGCCGAGCACGATGCGCCCGTTGCCGACGAACAGCACCGGCTGGAGCGTGACAGGGGTGCCGCTGACGTTCGGGCAGCTCGAGAGCACGCGGTATTTCCAAACGCGCGGGCGCTGGAACGCGGCCTCGAGCTTGTCGCGGGCGCCGATCGAGCGGGTGAGCCGGCGGAGCGGCGAGCGGCGGACTGCCTCGAGGCCCTCAGCGGCCTCGGCGCTCGAGGGGTCGGCGTCGAGCACCTGGTTGTAGAGGAGCTCGGCGGCGTCGTGATGCCCGGCGCTGCGGTGGTCGCCCGCCGCGGCGAGGGTCCGCGCGACCAGCGGCGAGCCGGCCGGGGTCGAGTCGTTCGGAGCCATCGTGCGATCAACGGCGGCGGCGCCCCGGTGCTTTCGCGGAAGTCGCGCCGCCGCCCGTCCGTTGCATGGGAGGCATGCGATTCGGAATGCGCCTGCGTGAGCTGTGGGGCCACCGCCTCGGCCTGATGGTCAGCCTGGCGATCGCGCTGTTCGCGGCGTTCTGGAGCATCGAGAAGGTCTCGCTGTTCCCGCCTGGCGTCGAGTCCCGGAATCTGGAGACCGCGTCGGCGTCGACGCGCGTGCTCGTCGACATGCCGAAGTCGCTTGCGCTCGACCTCTCGGTCCAGGTCATCGACATCGAGTCGCTCACCAACCGGGCGCTGCTGGTCGGCAACCTGATCGGCAGCGCGCCCGTCCGCCACGCGATCTCCGAGCGCGTCGGCGTCCCGCCCGACCGGCTCGAGATCTCGGCGCCGATCACGCGCGAGTGGCCGCGCGCGATGCAGCAGGCCGGCACCAAGCGCAGCACCGGCGACATCCTCAAGTCGCCCGACCAGTACCGGATCAACGTGCGCGCCAACCCCACGGTACCGGTGCTCGAGATCACCGCGCAGGCGCCGACCGCCGCGGCCGCCGAGCGGCTGGCCGACGGCGCCGTCCTCGGGACGCAGGATTACCTGAACGAGCTCGCCGTCGAGCAGAACATCTCCGACAGCAAGCAGGTCATGCTCGAGCAGCTCGGGAGCGCCAAGGGCGGAGTGATCAACGAGGGCGTATCCGTCAAGGTCGCCGTGCTGTCGTTCATGCTCGCCTTCAGCGCCTCGTGCCTCGGCGTCCTTGCGCTGGCCCGGATCCGGCGCGGCTGGAGCACCGGAGCGCCGCCCGAGAACCCGGTCGCGGGTTCGGCAGCGCCGTAGAGTTCTGACACCCTCGTTTCCGGTTAACAGCCGCGGACTCGTACATCCGGTTACCGGTAGACCGCAGCACTGGCCACCCGTATAGGCCTCGTCATTGACCTACCACCGGGGAAAGCGTTCCCCTTGCACCGTTTCAATTCCCACTCGGGAAGGGGGAAGGTGATGTTCCGCAGGTCCCTTGTCACCGCTGCAGCTGCGGTGATCGTCGGCGCGGTCGTCCTGGTAGCACCGGGGTCCGCCCACCCGCCGACGACGCCGTTGTCCGGGGCGATCTTTACGACCGACGCGTCAGGCAACCCGGTCAACCTCAACATCTACGACGCCAAGGAGGACGTCTATCTCAACGGCGGTCCGGGCATCAACGCGCCCGACGACGCCGCCGGGCTGCCGGCCGGAACGTACTCGTTCCAGGTCACGGACCCGTCGGGCAAGACCCTGCTGTCGACCGATTCCGTGGAGTGTCGGCAGTTCACCGTCGACGATTCCGGCGTAATCCAGAGCGTGGCGCCCTCGGGCGCGTGCGCGCACCTCACCGGCACCAGCACTGAGGACCTCGGCCTCACGGTGCAACTGATGCCGTATGCCGACACGCCGAACAACGGCGGCGTCTACAAGGTCTGGGTGACGCCGACCGACGAGCTCGACTGCGACGCGCCGGGCAACAAGCACTGCTTCGTCCCGCACCACAGCAAGACGGACAACTTCAAGGTCCGTAGAGGCCCGATCGTGGAGATTGACACCCGGTTCTGGAAGTGGGGCGTCAGTGACCCGCTCGACGGCATGAAGGCGACGTGGATCGACACGAACGGCGCCAGCAACGTCAAGTACTCGGAGTACAACCCCGCCGTGCTCGCCTTTCACGAGGCGCACGTTGAGGCGGCCGAGCAGGGCAACCACAAGATCGTGGTCTCTGACCAGGTCGGCTGCACGATCGAGGACGTTCTCGCCGGTGGGAAGACCTACCTGCCCGTCAACGGGTCGGTGACGGTTCCGGTCGCGGTCAAGAACCACGCGGCCGGTGACGCGACGTACTTCGTCGACGTCTTCTGCGCCGACTAGATGCGCGCGGTCGGAGGGGCGGCGATGCACGGCGCCGCCCCACCGGTCGGGAACTTCTGAGGCCAGAACTGGACCTTCGTCCAACGACGCGACGGGGGCGGTCGGTGGATGATCGACTCTTGAGCCGGAGAATCTCCCTGACGCTCGCTGCCGCCCTCGTGGCGTTCGCTGCCGGTGCGAGCCCCGCATTCGCCGCCTGCAACAACCCGGTCTCGTGCGAGAACGAGCGCCCAGGGTCGCCGCCGAGCACGTGGCAGATCAACGGAACCGGCGACGCATCGATCCAGGGCTACGCGACGTCGATGAGCGTCAACAACGGCCAGACGATCCGCTTCAAGGTCAACACAAACGCGAGCGGCTACCGGATCGACATCTACCGGCTCGGCTACTACCAGGGCAACGGCGCCCGCCTGCAGGCGTCGAACATCAGGCCGAGCGTGACGCTGCCGCAATCCCAGCCCGCGTGCCTCCAGCAAGCGTCGACCGGACTGATCGACTGCGGCAACTGGGCGCAGTCGGCCTCCTGGAACGTCCCCGCAGACGCGGTCTCGGGCGTCTATATCGCGCGCCTGGTGCGCGACGACAACGGCGGCGCCAACCATATCCCGTTCGTGGTGCGCGACGACGCGCGCGACTCGGAGATGCTGCTCAAGACCTCCGACGCGACCTGGCAGGCGTACAACCTCTACGGCGGCAACAACCTCTACCGCTGCAACGCCTTCTGCCCTCCCGGCAACCCCGGAGGCTACAAGGGCGCGTTCGCGGTCTCCTACAACCGGCCGTTCGACGGCACGCTGCCGGGCGACGGCGGGCGCTCGTACCTGTTCTACGCCGAGTACCAGATGATCCGGTTCATCGAGCGCAACGGCTACGACGTCGCCTACACGAGCCAGGCCGACGTCGCCGCCAACCCCGCCGAGCTGCTGGACCACGAGCTGCTGATCTCCAGCGGCCACGACGAGTACTGGTCCGGGCCGGAGCGGACGAACTTCGAGGCCGCCCGCGACGCCGGGGTCAGCCTCGCCTTCTTCAGCGGCAACGAGGTGTTCTGGAAGACCCGCTGGGGCCCGAGCACCGACGCCTCGGCAACGCCCTACCGCACGCTCACCTCCTACAAGGACACGCACTTCGAGGGGCCGACGGACCCGCAGGACTGGACCGGCACCTTCCGCGACCCGCGCTTCGCGCGCTCGGGCCAGGGGACCACACCGGAGAACTCGCTGACCGGCCAGCTCTTCATCGTCAATGCCGGCACGTCGGACATCACGGTCCCGGGCCAGTACCGAAACCTGCGCCTGTGGCGCAACACCGCCGTCAGCCAGCTCGCGCCCAGCGGGTCGCGGACGCTGGCGCCCGGCGGCGGGACGCTCGGCTACGAGTGGGACCTGGACGTCGACAACGGCTTCCGTCCGCCCGGCACCTTCCGACTGTCGTCCACGACGGTGAGCGACCTCGAGTCGTTCTACGACTACGGCACCGGCGTCAACCGCCCCACCACCCAGACGCACAACCTCACGATGTACCGCGCGGCGAGCGGCGCGCTGGTGTTCGGCGCCGGAACGGTCCAGTGGGCGTGGGGCCTCGACGTCTCGAGCGGCTGGCTCGGCTCGGCGCCGAGCCCGCCGGGCGCCGCGCCCGACCCGGTCATGCAGCAGGCGAGCGTGAACCTGTTCGCGGACATGGGGCTGCAGCCGGACACCCTGATGGCCGGGCTGCAGCCGGCCGCGGCGTCAACCGACGCGACCGCGCCGGACACCGTCATCGGCTCGCCGGCCGTCGGCGCCACGGTCTCGGACGGCACGCGCGTCACGGTGAGCGGCACCGCGACCGACGCCGGGGGCACCGTCGCCGGCATCGAGGTCTCGGTCGACGGCGGCACGACGTGGCACCCGGCGACCGGCACGACCTCGTGGTCCTACAGCTGGGTCGCCCACGGCGCGCCGCGGGCGACGGTCATGGCCCGCGGCGTCGACGACACCGGCAACCTCGAGTCGAGCCCCGCCAGCATCGCAGTCGACATCGCCTGCCCGTGCGGCATGCAGGGCAACGGCGTCACGCCGTGGCAGGCCGACTCGGGCGACACCAACTCGCTCGAGGTCGGCGTGCGGTTCAAGTCCGACCTCAACGGCACGATCACTGGCATCCGCTTCTACAAGGCGGCCGGCAACACGGGAACCCACATCGGCAACCTGTGGCGGTCCGACGGCACGCTGCTGGCGCGCGGGACGTTCACCGGCGAGTCCGGTTCCGGTTGGCAGCAGATGACGTTCACGACCCCGGTGGAGATCGAGGCCGGGACGACCTACGTCGCCTCCTACTTCGCGCCGAATGGGCACTACTCGTTGTCCGAATACTTCTACTACCGGCCGAGTCCGGTCGGCGGGAACATGATCGACAGCGGGCCGCTGCACCCGCTCAGCGCGAACGGCGGGGGCGGCAATGGCGTTTTCGCGTACGCAGGCAGCACGACCTTCCCCGGGCTGAGCGGCGACGGCGGCAACTACGGCGTTGACGTGATGTTCACGCCCGCGCTTCCGCCTGGCCCGCCGAGCGGCGCGGCTGCGACCGCCGGGCCGGGCTCGGCGACCGTCACGTTCACCGCGCCCGGGGGCGGCGGCACTCCGTCGCGCTACATCGTCACGCCGTTCATGGGGTCCGTCGCCCAGCCGGCGGTCACCGTCACCGGCTCGCCGCCGGCCACGAGCGTCTACGTCGGCAACCTCGACCCCGGCTCGACCTACACGTTCCGGGCCCAGGCGGGGAACGCCAACGGCACGAGCGCGATGTCGGCGCCGTCGAACGCCGTGACCCCGGGGCAGCCGACGGCGCCGGGGGTCGCCACCGAGCTGGTCGCCAGCCAGGGCAACGGGAAGGTGAACCTGCGCTGGGCCGCGCCCTCCGACGGCGGGCGGACGATCAGCTCGTACACGGTCACGCCGTACGTGGCCGGTGTGCCGCTCGCACCCACCACGGTCACCGGCTCGCCGGCGCCCACGACCGCGGTCATCCCCGACCTCAGCAACGGCACGTCGTATACGTTCACTGTCAAGGCGACGAACGCGGTCGGCACCGGCGGCGAGTCCATGCCTTCGAACGCCGTGACGCCGAGCCCCGCGCCGGAGTTCGTCCAGCGCGTGTCTGCGCGCTCGGTGTCGGCGGCCAGCCTCCAGCTCACGCCAACCGCCAACGTCACGCTCGGCAACCGGATCGTCGTGATGGCCGGCCTGTGGAACTGGGGCGGGGACGTCATCGGCGGCGTCACCGACACCGCCGGCAACACGTACACGCGGATCGCCAACGTGCGGGCGCCGGACAACACCGAGCTCAGCGTGTGGACCGCGCCGGTCACCGCGGGCGGCGGCACGCGCCCGACGATCACCGTCGCCGCCCAGGGCGCCGGCGGCATCGGCGCCGCGGCGGTCGAGTACGCCAACCTCTCGCCCGCGGCGGGGACGACGAGCGTCGACCGCTTCGTCACGGCGAGCGGCACCGCGGGCTCCACCGGCTTCGTAGCGTCGGGCCCGACCGGCGCCGTCACCGGCGACAACGCGCTCGCGCTCGGGTTCTACGTCGACTCGGGCTTCGCGCGCTCGCTGCTGCCAGACCCGGCGTGGACGGAGCGTGTCAACGTCTCGCCGACCTCGGACATGGAGTTCGTGGTCGAGGAGCTGCTGCCGCTGCGCGGCGACACGCCGAACGCCCGCGTCTCGACGGTGGCGAACACGCCGTGGGCGATGGCCACCGTCGTCTTCAAGACCGGCGCGGCCCAGCCGCCCGCGCTCGCGGTCTCCCCGGCCAGCGTGTCGTTCTCCGGGACGGCGGGCAGCGCGGACCCGGCGGCCAAGACGCTCGACGTCTCGAACGCGGGCGGCGGCTCGCTCAGCTGGACCGCGTCGGAGAGCGCTCCGTGGCTGTCGCTCTCGCCCGCCGGCGGCACAAACGCGGGCACGGTGACGCTGACGCCGAACACCAGCGGCCTCTCGGCCGGCACCTACACGACCGACGTGACGGTCAGCGCGGGCGGCGTCGCCGGCTCGCCCAAGGTGATCCCGATCACGCTCACCGTCAACCCGCCGTCGCCGCCCGCGCTGGCGACATCGCCGGCCTCGCTGTCGTTCTCGGCGGAGACCGGCGGCAGCGCGCCGGCGGCCAAGACGATCACGGTGACGAACTCCGGCGGTGGGACGCTCTCGTGGTCGGCGACCGAGAGCGCGAGCTGGCTGACGGTCTCGCCCGCGAGCGGCACCAACGACGGGGCCGTGACCGTCACGCCGTCGATCACGGGGCTCGCGGCCGGCACCTACACGACCGACGTCACGATCACCGCCGCCGGCGCCTCCGGCTCGCCGCGCACGATCCCGGTCACGCTCACCGTCACCGACCCGCCCGCCTGCCCGACGCCGGCCGGCCTCGTCGGCGCCTGGGGCTTCGACGAGACGACCGGCACGAGCGCGACCGACACCTCGCCAGCCGCCAACGCGGGGACGATCGTCGGCGCGCTGCGCTCGACCACGGGCCGGTTCGGCGGCGCGCTCAGCTTCGACGGCGTCAACGACCGCGTGACCGTCCCTGACAGCAACGCGCTCGACCTCACCACCGGCATGACGATCGAGGCGTGGGTGAACGCGACCGCGACCGGCGGCTGGCGCACGGCGCTGCTGAAGGAGCGCGCCGGCAACCTCGTCTACGCGCTCTACGCGTCCTCAGACAACGGCCGCCCGAGCGCGCACATCCAGACGCCGCTCGAGACCGACGTCCGCGGCACGGCCGCGCTCGCGACCGGCACGTGGACGCACCTGGCGGCCACCTACGACGGGTCGACGTCGCGCATGTTCGTCAACGGCACGCAGGTCGCCACGCGCGCGGTCAGCGGGCCGATCACCACCAGCACCGGGGTGCTGAGCATCGGCGGCAACGCGTCGTGGGGGGAGTGGTTCGCCGGGCTGATCGACGAGGTGCGCGTCTACAACCGCGCGCTCACGGCCGCCGAGGTCGCCGCCGACATGACCACGCCGGTCACCTGCGCGGGCCCGCCCGCGCTCTCGGTCAGCCCGGCGAGCGTGTCGTTCACGGGCACGCAGGGCGGCGCGGCTCCGGCCGCCAAGACGTTCTCGGTGGCCAATACGGGCGGCGGGTCGATGGCGTGGTCGGTGAGCGAGTCGGCGACCTGGCTGTCGGTGTCGCCGGGCACCGGGACGAATGCGGGCACGATCACGGTGACGCCGTCGCTGGCCGGGCTGGCGGCCGGGACGTACACGACGGACGTGACGGTCACGGCCCCGGGGGCGGGCGGCTCGCCGAAGACGGTGGCGGTGACGCTGACGGTCGATCCGCCGCCGCCGGTGTTGTTGGTCACCCCGGCGAGTCTGTCGTTCGCCGGCACGGCGGGCGGCCCCGATCCGGCGGCCAAGACGCTGACGGTGGCCAACACCGGCGGCGGCACGATGACATGGAGCGCCTCGGAGACCAGTGCGTGGCTGTCCGTGTCGACCGCGGGTGACACGATCACGGTCACGCTGGCGATCGCGGGCCTGTCCGCTGGGACGTACACGGCCGACGTGACGGTGACGGCGCCGGGGGCGACAGGGTCGCCGAAGACGATCCCGGTGACGCTCACGCTCGATCCGCCGCCGACCCCGCCGGTGCTCTCGACCTCGCCGGTCAGCCTGACCTTCACGGCGACCGAGGGCGGCGCCGACCCGGCCGCCAGGACCATCTCCGTGACGAACACGGGCGGCGGCACGCTGAGCTGGACGGCGTCCGATGACGCGAGCTGGCTCGCCGTCGCCCCGGCGAGCGGGACCCAGAACGGCACCATCACGGTGACGCCGTCGATCACCGGTCTCGCGGCGGGCACGTACACGGCCGACGTGACGGTCAGCGCCGACACGGTGCGCACGATCCCGGTTACGCTCACCGTGGATCCGCCGCCGCCTCCTGCGCTGGCCGTCACGCCGACCACGATGATGTTCACCGCCACCCAGGGCGCGGCGAGCCCGGCCGCCAAGACCGTGTTCGCCACGAACACCGGCTCGGGCACGCTGCAGGTCACCGCCTCCTCGAACGCCTCGTGGCTCGCGGTCACGCCCACGAGCGCGACCGCGCCGGCCACGCTGACGCTCACGCCGACCACGAGCGCGCTCGCTGCGGGCACCCATGCCGCCACCGTCACGGTGACGCCCGACACGGGCTCGCCGAAGACCGTCGACGTGACGCTGACGGTCAACTCGGCCGCGCCGCCGGGCCTGGTCGGCGCGTGGGGCTTCGACGAGCCCAGCGGCGCGACCGCGATCGACAGCTCGGGCGGCGGGCAGGCCGGCTCCATCACCGGCGCGACCCGCACCACCGCCGGGCGGTTCGGCAGTGCGCTGAGCTTCGACGGCGTCAACGACTGGGTCACCGTGCCCGACAGCAACGCGCTCGACGTGACCACCGGTATGACGATCGAGGCGTGGGTGCGGCCGACGGCCGTCGGCAGCGCCTGGCGCACGGTCCTGCTCAAGGAGCAACCGGGCAACCTCATCTACGCGCTGTACGCGGGCGACGGCGCCGGCCGACCGGCGACCTACGTGTTCACGACGGCCGACCGCGGCGCCAGCGGAACCACGGCGACGCCGCTCAACACGTGGACGCACCTCGCGGCGACCTATGACCGCACCACCCTGCGGCTCTACGTCAACGGCACGCAGGCCGGCAGCCGCGCGCTGACCGGCAGCCTGGGCACCTCGACCGGCGTCCTGCGGATCGGCGGCAACGCCGTCTGGTCCGAGTGGTTCGCGGGCCTGATCGACGAAGTGCGCGTCTACAACCGCGTGCTGACGGCGACCGAGATCCAGGCCGACATGGCCGCCCCGGTCACCGGCGGCTGAAGCTCAGGCCGCGGCAGCGGCCGGGCGGCTCCCGGCGCTCACGACGCCGCGGATCGCGCGCTCGACCTGCAGCCCGGCGTCCTGCCACGAGCGGCTCTGGACGCTGCGCGACGCGGCCTCGGCGGCCGCCTGGCGCTCCGCCGCGGGCCGCTCGACCAGCGCGGAGAGCATGTCGGCCAGCTCGAACGGCGTCGGCGGCGCGTAGACGACCTTGTCGCTGTCGAGCACGATCCGGTTGTGCTCGGCGTCGTTGACGAGCGGCAGGCAGCCGGAGGCGAGCATCTCGTGCGGCACCAGCGACACGTTGGTCGCCGACAGCACGAGGCCCGCGATGCAGCGGTTGTAGAGCGTGTTCAGGGCGTCCGGCACGAGCGAGCCGTGGTTGATTGCCCGGAACGGCAGGCTCTGGGCGACGTCGCCGAAGAAGTGGATGTCGATCTCGGGGTGGCGCTCGGCGAACAGCTCGAGCGCCACCACGCCGAGCTCGTACGCCCGCCGCGGCTTGGAGAAGCGCGCGTAATAGCAGATGCCGCTCCGCTCGACCGACGGGTCGAGGCCGTAGCGGTCGAGGTCGCAGCCGAACTCGAAGAAGTCGGCCGGCATGGCGTAGTCGCGCGTGAGCCGCTCGGCCAGCCAGCGGCCGGCAGTGACGCCGTGGAAGCCGAAGCGGTAGGTCGCCTCGGCCAGCAGCGCCTCGCTGCCGTCGGGATAGAAGGAGGGCTCGAAGTCCTGGACCAGGTAGAAGCGCGCGCCTCGGGCCGGCGACGCCAGCACCGTGTAGGCGGTCGGCCAGCTCGTGGCGAAGATCGCGTGCGCGTCCTCGATCTCGGCGGCGTCGCGGACGTCGGCCTTGATCGACGGCCACCAGCCGCGCACCGTCTCGCGGTGCTGGTCGATCGACCACCCGTGGCGGTTGGTGAAGTAGACGACGCAGGTGTGGCCGGCGCGCTCGAGCGCCTCGACCTGGCGGAACATCGTCGTGTGGCCGCCGGACTCTCGGCCGCTGGT
>Ga0299913_10000361_pt1 | contig 27771 bp, 25 predicted proteins | sample RVTome_9_FD_201360 | JGI IMG/M metagenome (GOLD analysis project Ga0299913, IMG submission 201360) | Soil microbial communities from uranium-contaminated site in the Upper Colorado River Basin, Wyoming, United States - RVT155D38 (version 2) ... | reverse complement strand
GTGCTCTTTTCCTCCGGGTACTGCATGGTCACCTTCTTCTCGAACATGTGCTTGAAGGTGAGTGCCATACCCTTGAGGGTCGCCCGAACGTAACTCACCTCCCGCTCGGGACGCTGCATTACCTTGATGCCTATAGCCATCAGTACGTCACCGTAGCGCGACGGGCACGCGCGTCGATTGTAAGCCGCTGCCGGGCAGAGCCCTTGATGAACACGCCCCGGTCGAGGAGTCCGAAAACGAGCACCGCCACTACCAGACTGAGACCGAACAGCGCCAGCCCCTCGTAGACCGGGTCGGTGATGCCAAAGACTCGGCGGATCACATAGATCGCCACGCACACCAACATGATGTAGGCCAGCGCCAGCGGCATCAGCACCTTCCAGCCAAGGGTCATGAGCTGGTCGTAGCGGAAGCGCGGCAGCGTCCACCTGATCCACATCACGAAGAAGACCCAGAACATCACCTTGAGGAAGAAGAGCCCCGCGGTAGCAACGGTCTGGAGAACCCCGCCGGCCTCATCCCAGTGGGTGAACGGGATGTCCCAGCCGCCGAAGAAGAGCGTGCTGACCATGGCGCAGATGGTTACCACGTTCGCGTACTCGGCGATGAAGAAGAAGGAGAACTTCATGGCGCTGTACTCGGTGTGATAGCCGGCGATCAGCTCTGACTCGGCCTCGGGCATGTCGAACGGAAGCCGGTTGGTCTCGGCAAAGCCCGCGATGAGGAAGATGAAGAAAGAGAGAAAGATCGGGAATACATACCATAGCCCGATCTGCTGATCCCGAACGATGGCGGAGAGGCTCACGCTGCCGGACATGAGCAGCACCGGGATCAGGCTCAGCCCCATGGCCACTTCATAGGAGACCATCTGAGCGCTGGCCCTGAGCCCACCGAGCAAGGCGTACTTGCTGTTCGATGACCAGCCCGCCAGCGCTATCCCGTAGACCCCCATGGAGCTGATCGCCAACACGAACAGGAACCCGATGGGAAGGTCGGCCACCACCATCGGCATGGGCCCATGGTGGACGAATCGGCCGAGCGGACCGAGGGTGAAGTCGAAGTCCACCGGTAATGGGGCGCCGAAGGGAATGACGGCAAAGAGAAGCAACGCAGGGATGAACGAGATGGCGGGCGCGAGCAGGAAGAGGCCGCGGTTCGCCATCGCAGGAAAGGTCTCTTCCTTGAGGATGTTCTTGAGGCCGTCGGCGGCCGGCTGAAGCAGTCCGGCTGGGCCCACGCGGTTCGGCCCCCGACGGTTCTGCATCCAGGCGCTCACCTTGCGTTCCATCAGCGTCAGGAGCGCCACGCCCACCATGAGAACGGTGAACACGGCCAGAATCTTGATGACGCTGAGAAGCAGGAAGCCCTTCATCTCGGGCGTCACGTGATGCCTGCCTTCGAGGGGCGGCTCCCTCCGGGGGCGGCCGCGCTCCCGTCGAGTACCCGGCCAGTGTAGCCCATGTCGCCGTAGCTGGTGGTGGCGAACACCGGCCACCGTTCCCCGAGAAGCTCGAAAGCCTCGGCCGCGGTCGAGGGAGCGGAGGCACTGGGCCCGGGCCCGGCGAGCACTTCGCCCGCTATCCACCAGGCCGGCCGGGCCATGCCGGGCTGCGACCGGGCCTGGTTGTAACGCTGAATCCTGAGATCGCGATTGACGTAGGTGCCGTTCTCCTCCGCCATCGTCGTAACGGGAAAGACGAGCTCGGCCGTCCGAAGCCCTTCGGGAAATATCGTGCCCATCACCACGACGCTTGCGGGCGACTTGCCTATGAGGTCGAGGTCGGACGGGGAGAGCTCGGCATCGAGGACGATCACCAGCCCCGCGCCAGCCAGCTCCAGCAGGCCCGAGGCCCAGTCCGAGCCGTAACCCACCAACTCTGCCCCGGCGAGATTCGGCGTCCGCTCGGCCCGCAGTGCGAGGTTGGGAATGGCAGCCAATGGCGCTTCTTCACCGAGCGGTACCTGCACCACGGCAGTCACGCTGAGCCGGTCCAGCATCCGGCGCACCAGACCGAGAGACTCGGTCGAGGCCCTGCCCGTAGCCAGAATCACCGCCGAGCCTGAGGTGCCGCGCACGAGCTGTCCCAGGCGATCCAGCGCCGTGTCCCAGTCGGTGGCAACATGGCGCCCGCCGTCACGCACCAGCGGTGCTTCGATCCGGTCACCGCGATTGAGCCACCGGTAGTTCATCCGGCCGTAATCGCACATGAAGTGACGATTCACCTCGAGATTCGGCCGGGGTCGAAACCGGACCACGTTCTCGTCGCGCGTGTCGATGGTGATGTTGCACCCCTGGGTACATCCAGGGCACACGCTCGCGGCCTTGTCGAGCTCCCAGGCGCGAGCCTTGTGCAGGAAGTCCTTCGACAGCAGCGATCCCACGGGGCAAAGGTCCACCACATTGCCGGCCCAGGGGTGGTCCAGCAGCTGATCCCTGGAGATGCCGATATAGGCCCGATCGCCTCGCTCCGAGACGTTCAGCACCGGCTCCTCGGCCACGTCTTCCATGAAGCGCACGCAGCGGGTGCAGAGGATGCAGCGATTGGGAACGTAGAGGACGTCAGGGCCGAAGTCCTCCACCGGGCTGTACCGCTTGGCATAGTCGGAGTAGCGGGTGCCGGCCCGGCCCTCCTGGAACACGTAGTCCTGGAGCTCGCACTCGCCGGACTGGTCACAGATGGGGCAGTCGAGCGGATGGTTGATGAGCAACAGCTCGAGCACGCCTTCACGCGCCTTCTTTGCCTTGTCGCTGTCGACATGGACGACCTGACCCTCGGCCACCGCGGTGACGCAGGCCGGCATCAGCTTGGGCGCCTTCTCCACCTCGACCAGGCACATGCGGCAGAGCGCCGGCGACGGCAGCGACGGATGGTAGCAGTAGTGCGGCACCAGGATGCCGGCCTGCTTGGCGGCCTCGATGATCGTCATGCCCTTCGGCACGCTTACTTGGAGGCCATCAATCGTTACAGTAACAAGTTCGTCAGCCATGAAGACCCTTTAAAAACTCTACCACGAAGGCACGAAGGTCACGAAGGTCACGAGGACCCAAACCCGGTTCTCTTGTCATCCTGACATCGCAATTCACACCCCCGCCAACGCCGGCTCCCTGGCGCCCTGGATATACGCCTCGAACTCGTGCCGGAACTTCTGAATCCCGCTCACGATCGGCGCGGCGCAGGAATCGCTCAGCACGCAAATCGTCTTGCCGGTCATGTTGTCCGAGAGGTCGAGCAGCAGCTGGAAGTGCTCCTGCTTTCCCTTCCCCGCCAGGATTCGTTCGAGGATTCTGGTGGTCCAGGCGGTGCCTTCACGGCACTGGGTGCACTGGGCACACGACTCGTGAGCATAGAAGCGCGCCAGCCGCCAGATCTGATAGACCATGTCGGTGGTGTCGTCCATGACGATCATTCCGGCCGACCCCAGCATCGATCCTTTCTCGACCACTCCTTCGTAATCCAGCAGACAGTCCTCGGCTTCAGCGGCGGTCATGATCGGCACCGATGACCCGCCGGGAATGACGGCCTTGAGGGTGCGGCCCGGCCGCATGCCGCCACACATCTCGTAGATGAGCTCCTTCATGGGAGTGCCCATCGTGACCTCATAGTTGCCGGGCCGCTGGATGTGGCCGCACACGGAGATCAGCTTGGTCCCGGTGCTCTTGGGGTTGTTGAGCGACAGCCCCTTGTACCACTCGCCACCCCGCATCATGATGTGCGGAACCGCGGCGAGCGTCTCCACATTGTTGATCGTGGTCGGCATGCCGAACACGCCGGCCTGGGCCGGATATGGCGGCTTGATCCGGGGATTACCACGCTTCCCCTCGATGGAGTTCAGCATGGCCGTCTCTTCGCCGCAGATGTAGGCCCCCGCCCCGCGGTGGAGGATCATCTCAATCCGCTTTCCGCTGCCGAACACGTTGTCACCCAATGCACCACGCTCGGTCGCTTCCGCCACCGCATGGTCCATGATCTTGTACGGGTCGGTGAACTCGCCGCGGATGTAGATGTAGCAGCGCTCGGCCCCGATGGCGTAAGAGGCGATGGCACAGCCCTCCAGCAGCTGGTGCGGGGTCCAGCGCATGATCTCGCGGTCCTTGAACGTGCCGGGCTCGGACTCGTCGGCGTTGCAGACCAGGTAGTGGGGCCGGCCATCGGCCTTGGGCATCAGCGACCACTTGAGACCGGTCGGGAACCCAGCGCCACCTCGGCCGCGGAGCCCGGAGTTCTTGATCTCCTCGACCACCGCCTCGGGCGCCATGCGCAGTACTTTCTTCAGCGCCTCGTAGCCGCCCCGTTTGGCCCACCCGTCGTAGGTGCGCGCCTCGGGGTCGCCGAAGTGCTTCGAGAGGACCGGATTCTCCTTGGGATGACTGGGATGGGGATAGCCCATTACTGGTACCTCTGAAGGATTCCGGAGACCTTCTCAGGTGTCACACTTTCGATGAAATCGTCATCCACGAGAATCGGCGTGGCAAAGCCGCAGGCGCCGAGACACTCGACCTCGATCACGGTGAACCTTCCATCCGGGCTGGTGGCGCCAAGCTCACCGCAGCCGGTCTCCCGTACCAGCGCCTTTACCACGTCTTCTGCCCCGCAGATGTTGCAGGGCGATGTGGTGCAGACCTGGATGAAATGCCGCCCGACCGGGTGGGTGTGATACATAGTGTAGAACGTCACTACACCCTTTACATAAGCCGGCGTGAGATCGAGCACCTCGGCCACCTCTCCGATGGCGGGCTCGGAGATCCAGCCGTGCGTCTCCTGCACCATCCAGAGCGCGGGCAGCAAACACGCCTGCTTGGTGGGATACTTGGTGAACAGCCTCTCGAGGCGGGCCATGGTTTCGCCCCGGAACACGCGCTCATATGGCGCCGTCTCAGTACCGTGTCCTGCCCCGCCGTCCCGCTGCCCCACTGCCCCACTCATCGGTCGACTTCTCCCATGACGATGTCCACGCTGGCGTTGATGGCTATCACGTCGGCTAAAAGCGAGCCCTCGCACATGGTAGGCAGGCTGGCGAGGTTGATGAACGAGGGTGGCCGGATCCTCCAGCGCACCGGTTTGCTGGTTCCATCAGACACCATGTAGTAGCCGAGCTCGCCTTTGGGGTTCTCGATTCCCATGTACACCTCGCCGGCCGGCGGTTTGACTCCTTCCATCACCTGTTTGAAGTGGAAGATCATGGCTTCCATGTCGCTCATCGCGCGAGACTTGGGCGGTAGCACGACCCGGGGATCCGAGACGTTGATCGGCGCCCCCTTCAGCCGGCTCAAGCGGTCGAGCGCCTGCTCCAGGATCCGGTTCGACTGGGTCATCTCCTCGAGCCGGATCCGGTAGCGGTCGTAGATGTCGCCGTACTCACCGATCGGCACGTCGAAGTCGTAGGTCTCGTAATCCAGGTAGGGCCGATCCTTGCGGACGTCATAGTCCACCCCGCTGGCCCTGAGCATGGGGCCAGAGAGTGAGTAGTTGATCGCCTCTTCGGCGGTGAGCGCACCGACTCCCTGGGTTCGCCCGATCCAGATGGCGTTCCGGGTGAACATGGTGTCCACTTCCCGAAGCGTCTTGGGGAAGGTGTCGGTAAACTCCCGCAGCCCGGCTTCCCAGCCATCGGGGATGTCGGCCATGAGACCACCCACTCGGGTGAGACTGGTGGTGAGCCGAGCTCCGGTCCACGCCTCCTGCAGGTTGTAGATCCGTTCACGCTCCTGGAACGACCAGAGGAACGGCGTGAACGCTCCCAGATCGATCCCGGTGGTGCCCAGCCAGACGAGATGGGAGATGATGCGGCTCATCTCGCAGGCGATAACCCGCAGCACCTTGCAGCGCTCGGTGAGCTCGATGCCCATGAGGGCCTCGACCGCCAGCGCCAGCCCGACGTTGTTGGCCATCGGAGACAGGTAGTCGGTTCGGTCGGTCAGCGGGATGATCTGGTTGTAGTGCCGGTACTCTCCCAGCTTCTCGAACCCGGAGTGCAGATAGCCGATGTGGGGGATACAGCGCTTGACAGTTTCGCCCTCCAGCTCCAACACCAGCCGGAGCACACCGTGAGTGGCCGGGTGCTGGGGACCGATGTTGACCAGCATGCGCTCGGCACCCATATCCTCGCGGTAGCTCCCGTTTTCATCGGAGACGCCGAGCGGGACCCGGGTGGGCTGGCCGGCCGCGTTCACACCGGGGGTGGCCAGGGCCATCTCTACCGTGCGCAGTGTCATTTCAGGAATCCCCGTTCGCCTCGCGCCAAGCGCTCCTGCATGTCCTTGGGCAGCTCGATATAGGACTCGGCCAGCGATAGCTCCTCCAGCGAGTAGTGCGCCTCAGGATTGGCCGCGAGCGCCTGCCGGGTCTGTTCCGCTCGGCTGAAGTGCCCGCGAAGAGGAAAGTCCTTACGCAGTGGGTAACCCTCGGCATAGGTCTCCCACATTAGAATCCGCCGGAGATCGGGGTGGCCGGTAAAGGTCACGCCGAACATGTCGAACACCTCGCGCTCCAGCCAGTCGGCGCCCCGCCAGAGGTCGTAGACCGACCGCACCTCGAGCGGAGCGCGCTTGTCGAGAGCTACCTTGACGCGGAGATCGGCCTTCCGGCCCAGCGACCGCAGCTGATAGACCACCTCCAGCGGGCGCTCGGGATCGCGGTACTCCACGGCCGTGACATCGGTCAGGTAATTGAACTCCTGGCCCGGCGTGTCCCTGAGCCACGCGAGCACGTCATGAGACCGGTCCCGGCTGATGTAGGCGATCGTCTGGCCGGAGGAGACCAGGTGCTGCTCGATGGCGATGCCGAACTCGGAGCGGAGGGCGGAAATCGAGGACGAAAGTTCGTTCACCCAACACCTTCCTCACCGCGCCAGAGAAGGTCCCTCGCGGTGCTCGGGACGAGATCAGCATGGCGTTCCGTCATGCTGATCTCGTTTGCTGAACCGAGTTCCCGAACGGCTCGCTCAGCTCGTCCACCCGTTCCGGACGCAGGAAGAGCCCTGAGGGACCGACCATCTTCTCGTCCCGCAGCATGTCGTCGGCGATCGTCTCCCCCTTGATCTTCTTTTGTAGCAGGAGAATCCCGTACATCAGCCCTTCCGGGCGGGGCGGGCAGCCGGGGACGTACACATCCACCGGGATGATCGTGTCGATGCCCTGCACCATCGAGTAGTTGTCGAAGATGCCGCCGGTCGAGGCGCAGGCGCCCATCGATATGGACCACTTGGGCTGGGGCATCTGGTCCCAGATCCGGCGGATGACGGGCGCCAGCTTGAACGGCAGCCGTCCGGCGCAGATCAACACGTCGGCCTGACGGGGCGAGAAGCTCTGCCGCTCCATGCCGAAGCGGGCGATATCGAACCGGCTGGCCGCCGTGGCCATGTACTCGATGGCACAGCAGGCGGTCCCGAAAGGCATCGGCCAGAGTGAGTTGGCTCGAGCCCAGTTGGTCAGGAAGTCGAGCCGCGTGGTGACCCAGTTCGGCGAGATCGAGGAGACGGTCGTGACTTCGTCGTCCAGGTTGCCGGCGGCCGGGTTGATCAATCCCATTGCAACGCTCCGCGCTTCCAGATGTATACGTACCCCACCGCAAGGATGAGGATGAACACGAACATTTCGATGATCAGGAGTCCGGAGATCTCGGTGAGCTGGTTGAACGCCACGGCCCACGGAATCATGAACACCGTCTCGATGTCGAAAACGATGAACAGCATGGCGACGAGGTAGAACTTGATCGAGAAGCGCTCTCGGGCGTCGCCCAGAACCGGCATGCCCGACTCGTAGGGCGCGATTTTGACGGCGGTGCGCCGGTAGGTGGAGAAGATGTGGGACACGCCGAGCATCATGATCGCGTTGAAGATCACGAAGCCAAGCAGGAGCAACAGCGGGATATAGGGCTGAAGCATGAGCGTCAACAGCTCGCTTTAGTGAAATTTTTCACTTATCCGTTCGAAATTAACGCTGTCAGGGACGTGATTCAACCAGGCTGATGCTTCCTCTTTACCTTTGCTGATCCGCGAGGCACTATGGGTCGTGCTCAGGGCCCTTTCGCCAGCCCCGCCCGATAGAAGTCGCGGAATGGCGGGGTGTTAGCTATACTGTTGTCGTAATCCTCACGCCATTGAGCTCTTTCGCCCTGATCGGTACCCGCACGCTACAAACGTTGTGTGCCGGGCGCCATCATAGCCGGCTGCCTTTTGCAGGACGCCGGGCCGCATTTCTTAGGATTGTCGGAGCTGCACCAAGCTCGGCTGGTAACCCTTGGACTGAGAGGATTCGATGACTGCACCTGGAGCCCCGCAGTGGTCTCTCACACCGCCGCTTCGGCTTGCCGCGGTTGCCCTGCTCCTCGCCGGCGGCTCTTTCCTGGTGGAGGGCTGGCTCTCTACGGCTCTTTGGTTGGGTGCCATCGTGGTCCTGGTGCTTGCCGCAGTCAAGTTCGTCAAGGTCTGGAAAAGCCGTCCATAGCGGCTGGACCGCCCCCCTGTAGCAGCTGTAATCCGCCTGATTGGGCAATCTCGTGTGCCCTGGTCAGCTCGCACTGCTGATCGATCGTGTCACGTCCCATAGCGGCTCTCGGGTAGCGGCATCTGGGTAAGACAGATTCCCTGATGCCACAGAGCCAGAACCTTCCTCGAGTAGATCCTGAATGGACACCAACGCTGCTCAGCTTGAGGTAAGCTCGCGGTCTGTGGCGCGCGCCAAGGTGCACCGCCGGGTTATGACCCTGGCGTTTACGCTCGCCGTTTTTGTCAGTGCCGCCCTGTTGTTCATTGTAGAACCGATGTTTGGAAAGATGGTGCTCCCACTGCTGGGTGGGAGTCCAGCGGTATGGACCACCTGCATGCTTTTCTTTCAGGGCGCACTCCTGCTGGGGTATCTCTACGCTCATATCGGCCCCCGCTGGTTGGGGCTTCGCCGCCACACCGCGATACACATCGTGCTGCTCGCCCTCTGCTCGCTGGTCCTTCCCATCAGCGTGGCCGCTACGGCAGGAACGCTTCGCCTCGAACATCCCAATGTGTGGCTTCTATGGGTACTTACGCTGTCGCTCGGGGCCCCGTTCGTGCTTCTATCGAGCACCGGACCATTGCTGCAGGTGTGGTTCTCCAAGACCGCTCATCCGGAAGCCGATCAACCCTACTTTCTCTACGCCGCCAGTAATGCGGGTAGCCTCATCGCCCTGGTGAGCTATCCCTTCCTGATTGAGCCCCTGATTACGCTCAAGGGGCAGTCGAGGCTCTGGAGCCTGGGTTTTTTCGCGCTGATCGCCATCGTCGCGATCTCTGCCGCCTACCTGAGAAGCGGTGCCAACGCGCGAGAGGGTGCTCCGGCAACCAGCGAAGGTGCCTCCCGGATCGGGACCCGAAAGATGCTTCGCTGGACCGTCCTCGCCTTCGTGCCGTCCAGTTTCTTTCTCGCGCTTACCACCTACGTGACGACGGACATCGCGTCGGTACCGCTGCTGTGGATCATTCCACTCGTCCTCTATTTGCTTTCGTTCACGATGGTGTTCGGCCGCCGAACCGTAATTCCTCATAGCGCGGTGGTTCGCTGGCAGCCGGTCGGGCTGATCACGTTGGCCGTGATCCAGTTCTGGGGGGCATCGGCCTCCGGTCCGTGGCTCCTGCCGCTCCACCTGATCGTTTTCTTCGTTACGGCGCTGGTCTGTCATGGGGAGCTGGCGGCCACGAAACCGCACCCTTCGCGCCTGACCGACTTCTACCTCTGCATTGCCATCGGGGGCATGCTGGGTGGCATTTTCAATGCTGTGGTGGCACCAGCCGTATTTGATTCGGTTCTCGAGTACCCGCTCACCATCCTGATCGCCTGCGCGGTTCGGCCGTGGCCTGCCGCACAGCCCTCATCAAATCGGATGAGATGGGACTTGGCACTATTAACTGTAGCATGCGCCATCATGGTGTGGACCCGCATAAGCAATCCTGATCGTCCGGCGATGGTGGCCGTGCTGATTTCGTCGGCTCTGGTCGCGGTAGCCTGTCTCAGGATGAGCAGTGATCCCGCCCGCTTCACTCTGGCTATCGGGCTGGTTGTCATAGGTGCGGTAATAACAAGCGGGGCTCGGCCCGGCATTCTTTTGAAGGAGCGGAACTTCTTTGGAGTACGAGAAGTACGAGAAGACCCTGAGAAACAAATGCGTTGGCTGATGCATGGCACGACCAATCATGGTGCCCAGAGCACAGATCCTGTAAAGCACCGAGAGCCAGTTACCTATTACTACCGGTCCGGGCCGATAGGCGACGTTTTCCGGGCGTTCCCCCCCGTGCCCGGCCGCCGGGTGGCGGTGATCGGGCTCGGAGCTGGTGGACTGTCCGCGTATGCAGGCAAAGGCGAGGAGTGGACGTTCTACGAAATCGACCCGGACATCGCCCGGGTGGCTACGGATACCAACTACTTCACCTATCTGAGCGACACGCCGGCCAAGGTACGACTCGTTCTAGGTGACGGCAGACTCGCGATAGCAGAGGCGCCGGACCACTACTACGACATGATCGTGGTCGATGCCTTTAGCTCGGATGCAATCCCGACCCACTTGCTGACCCTCGAAGCGCTGTCCGTCTACCGCAGCAAGCTGTCGGATACCGGGATCCTCGCGTGGCACCTGAGTAACCGATATCTCGACCTGGAGCCGGTGCTCGGCCGCCTGATCAAGACCACGGGAGTTGCCGGACTCATCCGCGCGAATACCGATCGCACACCAGAGCTGGAATCCAACGGCTATCCCACCATTTGGGCCGCTTTAGCCTCTAATCCGACACACCTCGGTGCATTGCGGAACGACAGTAAGTGGCGCCCGCTCCAAACTCGCGAGGGAGTTGGGGTGTGGACCGATGACTTCTCCAACATCTTTCGTGTCTTTATATGGTCGGTACCTCGCTCCGCACCGGACAAAGCTGGAGAAAAAGCTCCCTAGGGCTGTCGTGATACTCTCGCTCGGCTCTTCTGCCGCACTGGCCCACTGTGGAGTATTCTGTTGAATGGCCATCAACTCTGCTGAACTAAAGGAAGACGGTCGCGGGCTTCTTGTCTGGGCCAAAGCGTCGACCGGGCTGATCTTTACCCTAGCCGTGTTTCTCAGCGCGGCTCTTTTATTCGTGGTGGAGCCGATGTTCGGGAAGATGGTGCTCCCGCTGCTGGGAGGCAGCCCTGCGGTATGGACTACCTGCATGGTGTTCTTCCAGGGCGCGCTACTGCTGGGCTATCTGTACGCCCACATCGGCCCCCGCTGGTTGGGGCTTCGACGCCATACCGTCCTACATATCGTGTTGCTCGCCCTCTGCTCCCTGGTTCTACCCATCAGCGTCGCAGCGACCGCAGGCACGTTTCGCCTCGAGCATCCCAATGTGTGGCTGCTCTGGGTGCTTACCCTTTCGCTGGGCGCTCCGTTCGTGCTTCTCTCGAGTACCGGACCATTGCTCCAGGTGTGGTTCTCCAGGACGGCTCATCCGGACGCCGGCCGCCCCTACTTCCTGTATGCAGCCAGTAATGCGGGTAGCCTCATCGCCCTGGTGAGCTATCCCTTCCTGATCGAGCCGCTGATTACGCTGAGGGACCAGTCACGGCTCTGGAGTCTGGCCTTCCTCCTACTCATTGCGGTGGTTGCAGTCTCGGCCGCATACCTGAGAACCGGCTCAACCGGGGCGCGTAACGTTCCAGCAACAGGCCAGGCTGCTGTCGCGATTGGGACGCGAAGGATGCTTCGGTGGACCGTGCTTGCCTTTGTACCATCCAGCTTCTTCCTCGCCCTTACGACGTACGTGACGACGGACGTGGCCTCGGTGCCGCTCCTGTGGATCATTCCGCTGGTGCTCTATCTCTTGTCGTTCACGATGGTATTCGGCCGCCGCAACATAGTTTCTCACAATGCCCTGGTACGCTGGCAGCCAGTGGGTCTGATCACGTTGGCCGTGATCCAGTTCTGGGGGCACTCCGCCTCTGGACCATGGCTCCTGCCACTCCACCTGATCGTTTTCTTCGTTACTGCACTGGTCTGTCACGGCGAGCTCGCTGCCACGAAACCCCATCCCTCACGGCTGACGGACTTCTACCTCTGCATCGCCGTAGGCGGCGTTCTAGGAGGGGTATTCAATGCCTTGGTGGCCCCGGCGATGTTCGACTCGGTGCTCGAATACCCGCTCACGATCCTGATCGCCTGTGCGGTACGCCCGAGGTCCGCCGAGCAACCCTCTTCCGCTCGTCCGGGATGGGATCTGGCGCTGGTTGCGGCCGCGTGTGCCGTGCTGGTGTGGACCCGCCTGGGTGATGCAGATCGGCCGGCCACGGCAGCCGCCATTGTCTCTTCGGTGGTCGTGGCGATGGTCTGCCTTCGCGTGAGCCGCGATCCCCTGCGCTTCACCGTAGCGATCGGGCTGCTGGTGATCGCCGCGATCGTAACCGGACGGGCTCGTCCCGGCATTCTCCTTCAGGAGCGAAACTTTTTTGGGGTCCGTGAGGTGCGCGAGTATCCCGAGAAGCAACTCCGCATGCTGATGCACGGAACCACCAGCCACGGGGCGCAGAGCATGGACCCGAGCCGGCGGCTGGAGCCGGTGAGCTACTATCACCGGCCAGGCCCGGTCGGTGACGTGTTCCGGGCGTTCCCACCGGCGGCGGGCCGAAGAGTGGGCATCATCGGCCTTGGCGCCGGTGGTCTAGCTTCATACGCCGACCGGGGAGAGGAGTGGACGTTCTATGAGATCGACCCGGACATCGCCCGCGTTGCCGCTGACACCAACTACTTCACCTACCTGAGGGACACGCGGGCCAAGGTCGAGGTGGTCCTGGGAGACGGCCGCCTCGCTCTGGCCCAGGCACCGGATCACTATTACGACATCCTCGTGCTCGACGCATTCAGCTCCGACGCAATTCCAACCCACCTTCTGACACTCGAGGCCTTATCGCTGTACCGGAGCAAGCTCTCGGCTAAGGGAGTGCTGGTCCTGCACTTGAGCAATCGCTATCTGGATCTCGAGCCGGTGCTTGGCCGCCTGATCCAGACCACGGGAGCCGCCGGACTCATTCGAGCGAATACTGATCATACCGCAGAGCTGGAATCCAGCGGTGACCCGTCTATCTGGGCCGCTGTAGCTTCCCAATCTTCGTATCTGGGTGCGTTGCGCAACGACACCAACTGGCGGCAGCTTCGCGTTCGAGAGGGCGTGGCCCTGTGGACCGACGACTTCTCCAACATCTTCAGTGTTTTCATCTGGTCCGTCCCTCGTATGCCGGGGCTAAAGTCCGGCGCTCCTTCGGCTAAACCGGAGGACAACACCAGCCAACCGAAGTCTCGAGCCGCCACTGATCAGCCCGCGTCTGTAGGTGGAGCCGCACGCAACTAGCGGCTAACCCAATTTTTGTGCATGTTATTCTAGGGTACTCCGGCTGTCACGGGCTTGAGCTCGTCCTAGCCCAGTCGGTGCCCAGTCAGCGGGTATATACCGAAAACACATCGCCTTACCAAGGCCGCATGGCCCGTACTACAGATCTATCCATTGTTATTCCAGCGTACAATGAAGAGTCCCGAATCGCGCCCACGGTTCGGGACATAGTGGGCTATTGCCGGAACGGCGGGCGAGCTTTCGAGGTCATCCTGGTCGACGATGGAAGTCGTGACGGCACCACTTCAGTAGGGCGTCTTCTGTCGGAAGAGTTTCCGGAGCTCCGGGTTATCCGGCTGGCCGCCAATCATGGCAAGGGCTACGCCGTTCGGACCGGTATCGTGAACGCAATCGGGCAGCGGGTTTTGTTCGCGGATGCAGACGGAGCAACCCCGATCGAGGAGATCGAGCGATTGGAACGCGCTCTCGACTCGGGTGCGGATGTAGCAGTTGGATCTCGTGCACTTCGGGCGACGGGTGTCCAGGTCCACGCCAGGCTCTACCGGCACCTCATAGGACGCACCTTCCACCTGCTGGTCGAGTGGCTCGCCGATGGAGGCGTGAAGGACACCCAGTGTGGTTTCAAGCTGTTCCGGTCGGCCGTGGCGCAGGACCTCTTCTCCCGCATGCGGATGAATGGCTTCAGCTTCGATGTCGAGGTGCTGGTCATGGCCCGGCGGGGCGGCTATCGAGTGGCCGAGGTCCCCGTGAACTGGACCCACCGGCCCGGGTCTAAAGTGCGGCTGACACTGGACTCGCTTCAGATGGCCGCCGATCTGGTTCGAATTCGGGCCCATTGCCTGAGCGGCGAGTACGAAGTTCCCCATCTCGCTCCGTGGAGCCAACGTCTCGAGGCCGGGCCAACGGCCCCTTGAGCTCGGGAACTATCCGCCCGGCCGATCTGGCAGGGGCAGAGACACTCGAGATCATGCAGGCGGCGCCGCGGTACAACCGGTGGCAGTACAGCCGGGTCGCTCCGTACCTGGGCCGGCGGGTATGCGAGATTGGATCGGGGATCGGAAACATGTCCTCCTTGATCCTGGATGGCGCGCCGGAGCTGCTGGTACTCACCGACACCGATCCCTACTATCGCCACGCTCTGCAGCACCGCTTCGAGGGGCGGCCAGACGTAGTCGTGCAGGAGCTCACGCTTCCCGACTACATGGCCAAAATTCGCTTTGAAGAGTTCGGACTGGATACAGTGGTGGCACTGAACGTGATCGAGCACATCGCCAACGACCTCGAGGCACTTCGGTGTATCAGGAGCATGCTGCGGCCTCGGGGCCGGGCCGTGGTGCTAGTCCCCGCATTAGAGCGTTTGTTTGGATCACTCGATCGCGCGTTGGGACATGAACGGCGATACACAAGGCACAGCCTCACCGGATGTATGCGGCAGGCGGGCTTTCGAGTGGAACGCGTGTTCTACTTTAATTTGCTGGGCACCTTCGGGTGGTGGCTCAACGCCCGAATCCGAAAGGTTCCGCGCATTCCGCTCGCCCAGCTACGGTACTTCGATCGGTTGGTCCCGATCCTGCAGGTTGAGGACCTAGTCCCCCTGCCTTTTGGCCAATCCGTCATCGCTATTGGAGCCGTCGATGGGTGATTCGATCCGCCTCTCAGTGATAATTGCCGCTTATAACGAGGAGCGAACCATCGCCACCGTGGTAGACCGTGTGCGGGCGGTGCCACTCGACATCGAGATCATCGCAGTGAATGACGGCTCCTCTGACAGCACTGGCGCTGCCCTTGACCGGTTGAGACAGCAAGGAAAGGTGGACGTAGCGCTACATCATCCTCGCAATCGGGGGAAAGGTGCAGCGCTCAGGACCGGAATCGCGGGTGCTACGGGGGACGTTATAGTGGTGCAGGACGCCGATCTCGAGTACGACCCCAAGGAGTTTGTTCGGTTGCTCCAGCCAATCGCACGGGGTGATGCCGATGCGGTGTTCGGCTCCCGGTTTCTCGGCGGGGAGCACCGGGTGCTTTACTTTTGGCACTCGGTAGGAAACAAGCTGCTGACACTGCTGTCGAACATGTTCTCCAATCTCAATCTGACGGACATGGAGACGGGCTATAAGATGGTGCGCGCTCCGCTGCTGAAATCTCTCGTCCTGACCAGCGACCGGTTCGGCTTCGAGCCCGAGGTGACCGCCCGCCTGGCCCAGGCACGCGCGCGGGTATGGGAGATGGGCATCTCCTACTCCGGCCGCACCTACGCCGAGGGAAAGAAGATCAGTTGGCGGGATGGCGCCGCCGCGGTGTGGCACATCGTCCGCTTCAACCTTTCCCGCCCTGCAGCTCCCCTGCCCCATTCCAAAAATGCTCCGTCGACCACGGCGGAGCCCCTGGCTGGCCGCTGAGCCCGACCGCTCCCCGTAGCCCGAACGTTTCTGCGGCAGGTCTGCTGCCGACCGTTGGTAGCTCCGTGAACTCCGCCATTCGCCGATCGGCTTCCAAACTTCAGGCCCTGGCTGTCGGCCTGTTTCTGTTCGGCGCCCTCGTCAGGATCGTCGGTTTTCTCCAGAATGCATCCCTGAACGGGGATGAAGCCATGCTTGCCCTGAGCATCGGCACCCGAACGTTCGGTCAACTCCTGCACCCGCTCGATTATGGTCAGGTTGCTCCCATTCCCTTCCTCTGGGCCGAGCGTCTCGTTACCCTCGCCGCGGGTGTTTCCGAGCATGCTCTTCGGTTACTTCCCTTGATGGCCGGAATTGGTCTGCTCTGGGTGGTCTACAGTTTGGCGGACACACTCCTGGGCCGTGTTCAGGCATTGGTCGCCCTGGCACTGTCCGCCACTTCCTATCCGCTCATGCGCTACTCGGTGGAGGTGAAGTCCTACATAGTAGACAGTCTGGTCTCCGCTGTTCTGATCTGGATCGCCGTCCGCACCGTGGAGAATGCGGAAGACCGCCGCTGGTGGGCTTCGCTGGCCACCGCCGGATCGGTCGGCGTCCTGGTCTCGACCCCGGCAGTCCTGGTGTGTGCTGGTGCTGTAGCGGGATTGGCTGTCGCTGCCATGCGGAGGCGACGAGTGTACCTACTTCCCGCCGTCGCCCTCCTGGGAGTGCTGTGGGGCGGAATCTTCACGGCTGCCTACTTCCGCTGGTATGCGCCTAACGCCGATGCATCGTACATGCAAGAGTTCTGGGGCGAGAACTTCCTGCTGCCCGGAACTTCCGGCTTTCTCGCACGGTTTGGTTCGGGCCTGGGGGAGCTCTCGTGCACTCTTACATGCTGGCGAGGGGTAGTCGACGTCTGGCCGATGCTACTCCTGCTGGCAGCTATTGGCCTGGCTGGCCTCGTCCGCCGGCGCGGTCTTGAATACGCGATCTTTCTTGCAGGGCCCATCGTGGCTGTGTTCGGTGCTTCGATGCTCGGGCGATATCCAGTGGCGACTCGGTTGCTACTCTTCTCTGCGCCATTATTTGCCATCCTGGTGGCTGCCGGCGCAGTCACAGTCTCGATACGCCTCGAGCGAAGCTGGCCCCGAATACCCGCGAGATGGATCCTCCTGCTCCTCCTATACCCTTCCCTGGTGCTGGCAGTGACGCTCGCCTTTGCGCGCCCTCCGGATTGGGGATTTCACGGTACGGAAGTACGGCCGTTGGCCGACCTCTTTCGCCAGAGGAGTGGGGGCGAGCCAATCTACGTGTTTCCCCGCGCGGTGCCGCAGTGGGTCTTTCATACGACAGTCTGGACCGCTCCGGACATCTCGAGGCTGGCCTGGGTGGCCAGAATTGCCGGACCCGGCGGACCCGGCTTTATCAACGGAGCCAGTCGCGGGACTCGGACCTTCGGCGAAGGGAGCGATCTCGTTTATTCGTACGCAGGAGTGAACGAGCTGTATGGAACCTCAACCGGGGCGCAGGTCAGACGAGGTCATCTCTCGTCGCGTGAGCCCGACTTAGGGTGGGCGGAGAGCGAGGCCTGGCGTATCCGGAGGGCCGCTCGGCCGTACATATGGATAATCATCGCCGACTATACTCACGGACCGCTGGACGAGGGGGAGATCCTGATGAATGCGGTAGCTGCTGCCGGCGGCGTGGTCGTGTTCGACCGAGCCACGGCGGATGCCGTGCTCTTTCGGGTCCGTTTCCCTCCTGCCCTGGGGGATTAGGGCGGTGCAGCCGTACGAATACGAGCTGATGCATGCTCACGAGCTGCGACACTGGTGGTTTCGCGGCCGGCGGCGCGTGCTCATGGACCTACTGAGAACCGCGGCTGGCGTGCGAGCCGGATCGCTGCGGATCCTGGATTATGGCTGCGGCACGGGCGGGAACACCTTGGCATACGCATCGCTTGGTAGTGTGGTGGGAATCGAGCCCGACTCAGCCGCGGTCAGACTTGCCAACCAGCGCGGGGGCGGCCGATACTGCCGCACCAACGGCACACAGCTTCCATTTCGCCAGGACACCTTCGACGCAGTGGTGGCTTCCGATGTCATCGAGCACATCGAAAACGACATTGCGGCCGTTGCGGAGATCGCTCGAGTAACACGCCCCGGTGGCACAGCCGTTATCAGCGTGCCGGCCCACCAGTGGCTGTTCTCCGAGCACGACGCCGCGCTTCATCACTACCGCCGCTATGGCAAGGCGTTGCTGCGCGATGTGTTGCAGCGCAACGGCTTCAAGGTAGTTCGCCTCACGTACTGGAATTCGGCGCTCTTCCCAGTGATCTGTCTCCGCCGACTGTTGTGGAGACGTCGCACCGCCATTGATCCGCAGTCCGACATGGCATCATCTCCCTGGGTAGTCAACGAAGCCCTCGCCGCGCTGCTCGCCGCCGAAGCCGCAGTATTGCGGCACGCGCAGCTACCGTGGGGAGTATCACTCCTATGCGTTGCCGAGCGGATGTGAGGCAGACTATGGCGCTGGTCTTCAGGTCATTCTTCGACAGATCGGTAACCTGGGTGTCCGAAGTAAGGGGAACCCTGGAGCGGCACGAGAATCCAGCTGATAGGGTCCAGGATTTTATACGACTGCCGGGCAAGCGTTTGCTGGCAGTCGCTCTCCTGTTCATCCTCGGCTTCCGACTCACCGCCTACGCGGTCCACGCCGACCTCGGAACTGATTTCGATCTGCTTTACTACGCTGCGGTTCACCTGCTCGCCGGCGAAAACCCGTATCCGATCGTCTCGCAGTGGTCGAGCTTTCCGCTTTTTTATCCGCTTCCGGCGGTCCTGGTGGCCGTTCCATTTACCGTCCTCCCGGTGGCGGTGGCACGGCCGGCGTTCGACATCGTCATTGGTTGGCTTTTAGCCTACGCACTCTGGCGCTACCGCGGCACGTATGCACTCCTGGCACTCCTATCGGGGGCATACCTGCTCGCCGCCAAGCTCAGCCAAACGCCACCACTGCTGACAGCCGGAGCTCTGATTCCCGCCCTGGGGTTCGTCCTGGCCGTGAAGCCCAACATGGGCGTTGCACTGTTCGCCTCTCGTCCCACCAAGCCCGCTCTCATCGGGTTGGTCGTGATTTCACTTTTTAGTCTCGCAGTATTGCCCTCCTGGCCTGTGGACTGGTGGTCGGCCCTTCAGCAACGGAACGCACATCTGGTGAGCCCCGTAGCTCGGCCCTTCGGCTGGCTGCTATTGCTAGCTGCCCTGCGCTGGAGGACTACAGAAGGGCGGCTGCTGGTTGCCTTGTCCTTGGTACCGCAGAACTCGCTTCCGTACGAGCTGGTGCCGTTGGCGCTTATCCCGCGGAATGGAGTCCAGATGGGCGTCTTCGTGGTGGGCTCCTGGCTCGCCGTGAGTGCCCTGGGTAACAATCTCGACGAGCCGGACCTTGCGGCCATTACGGCCGAGATCTGGCCAGTGATGCTCGGGGCTGTGTACCTGCCGATGCTTTACTTCGTGCTCAGGCGGCCGCGCTCGGAGCACGCACCCGGCGCGGGGGGTGTCACGGACGTGCAGGTCCGGCACGCACGTGATAGCTCCGCGGTGAGCCACATCGATCGGGAGCTCCGCTGATGCCGCCGCTGAGGGGGCACGTCCCGTCCGCTGACCAGTAGTGGTGGTCTTGGTGGGCGAACGGCAGACGTTCACGTGGCACAGCTATTTAACGCGTCTTCAGCCGAGTCCGCGGCTGCCCGGGTAATGTCCGAAGCAGCCTCAGAGCGGCGAAGCAGAACGGCGAGAGAGTCGCAGTGCCACAGGGTCCATCTCCCATCTCTCGCGATCTCATGCGCCAGCGGCGATGTTCGGCGCAGCAACACCAAAGAGATATCACGCTCGGCCAGGCGGTCCCGCCAGCCAGGCTCCATCCGCTTGATCATTCCATATTCCCGAAAGAGCTCCTCCCCGAAGAAGTCGGTGCCGCCATCGATGTAAACCCTCTGCTCCGGCCAGGCGTATAGGAGGTAGCCTCCCCAGACGAACTCATTGTACAGGCGTCCTTCGAGGCGCTCGCTGCGTGCCTTTGCGACCGCCGCAGCAGGAAAGACTGTTCCATCGAACTCGCCCCGGATCAGCTGGAGCGATCCTACCCGGCCGCCTCCGAAGGCCAACGCCACGACGAGCAACCCGACCGGGAGAGCCCAAGCGACCGTGGCGGCACCACCAGCCGTCGTCTCGAAGCGGCCGCGCACCCCGCCAGGATCCGGCAACCGCCGCCACAGCTCATCCATATGAAGCGCGAGTATCGGGAGAGCGGTTAATCCGAACAATGGAATGTTGCGGACGGAGATGAGGGCTAACGCGAACCCGGCGCACACTACGAAGAGACGCGGCAGGGTCGGGCGACGACGATGAAGCGTCAGCGAAAGGAGAGACAGCAATAGGACCGCCAGGAAGACCTTGCCACTGCCGTCGTGGAAATCCGGCGACGCAAACTCGGCGGTGTTGTCCCGCAGGAATGGTTGCCCGAAGAATTCGATCAGGTGTTGGTGCAACGCGAGACCATATGGATTCAGGAGAGTGACAACAGTGGCTGTGGCGAGCATTGTGGAGTAGTACCTGACCCGCCCTCTCCAGAGAGGCCGATCATCGCCCCACACGAGCTCACCCAGACTACCCGTGAGATAGAGTCCTATGAGAATCCAGCCATATAGAAATCCGCCATGAATGTTGACCCAGATGCCAAAGAGCACCGCACCACGCAGCAGAGGTTTACTCCGGTTTCCCTCGAGCATGTCCAGCAGAACGACGACGGCCAGAAAGGAGAAGAGATGCGGTCGAGCCGTCCAATGGTCCGCCCCGAGAGCAATGGCCAAGGCAACGGTCAGACAAACCAGCAGTGGATCTACTCCCCTGTAGAGCATGAACCTGCTCAGAAGCGCGTAGGTGAGCGCGATTAAGACACCCGCGAGTATCGCCACTGCCGGAAGACCGCCGATGCGTTCCGCCAGAGCATACAACAACTGGCTGCCATACTCGAAGCCGATGAATGGAGCGCCCGGGCGCGTGAAAGAGAACGGGTCCGCCCGGATGAGCCCGCCGTGGTCGAGCATGTGATGACCGTGGCGCAGATGCCGGGCGAGATCGCCGTCGGAATTCAGGATAGGCATTTGCAACAGGATCGGAACGGCAAGCGCCAGAATCGTGAACACCACCGCCGGTATCGATGGCGGACCGAGCCGCCACGAAGATTTTCGCCGTGGCAGGCTCTCGACGGAGCGGTGCGCGTGTGTGACGACGGGCTGATCCAAGGCCGAGCCTCCCAGGAGTGGCGCAACTAGTTGACAGGCAGCGATATACGAGCTAGGCTGGGCTAGGTCTCACGGCGATCACGGGCTGGAAACATCGGCACTCGTCACCCCTCGCCGAGCTGGTGCGCTCTGGTGGCGGGATGGTGGCACTAGCGGAGTCGCGTTATGTGCTGTATATCATGGCCGTAGCGATTCAATAATCAAAACGAAGTCACCGTGAAATGGGACTGGCGGCCACGTAGCGTTATGGCTATAACTCACGTTCGCCGGAACATGTCCCGCAGCGCGAAATGCAGCCCATCCTATTTCAATCTCTGAAGTGCGTCGGTGGACCGCGAGGCCTATCGCGATTCCCGCGGTTTTCCCCTTGTGCGTTCGTCTGGCATTAACGGAACTTTCACGGTACTGGAGGTAACACCTATGAGGGAGCTGGTTAAGAAGTTCTGGGCCGACGAATCCGGGCAAGGTCTAGCGGAGTATGCTCTACTACTCGGACTCATTGTAATTGGTGTCGTAATTCTGATTCAGGGCATGGGGATCTCGATCAAGAAGATCTTCACCAAGGCAAACAGCGATCTCGGGACTGCGGCCGCGCAGGCTACCTGAGCTAGTCGGTATGACGCAGGCAGCAGAGCACGCAAGAGTGTGGGACCCTGTTGTACAACTATCAACCAGCACCGGAGGAAGCACCGTATGATGGCACTCGCGAAGAAGTTCTGGAATGACGAGTCGGGACAGGGGCTCGCCGAGTACGCTCTACTGCTCGGACTGATTGTAATTGGTGTCGTAATCTTGATTCAGGGCATGGGGATCTCGATCAAGAAGATCTTCACCAAGGCGAACAGCGATCTCGGGACAGCGGCCGCGCAGGCCACCTGAGCAAGTTGGTATGACGCAGGCAGCGGCTGATGTGATAATTGTAGTTTTCGTGTGTTCCGCTGCCTGGTGGGATGCCACTGCTAGCAGGATTCCTAACGCAGTAACGGTAACGGGGCTCGCAGCCGCTCTCATACTGAGAGCCCCGCTCGGTGTAGAGTCCCTCCTACAAGGTGTGGGGGGGTTAGGCTTGGCGTTCGGGGTGTCTGTCGTGCTGTACTTCCTCCGAGCGATCGGGGGAGGAGATGTGAAGCTGTTGGCCGGTGTGGGCGCATTCCTGGGCTCCGCCGAGGTCCTGGGAGCACTCGGCCTGATCGCTGTACTGGGAGCAGGTTACGCGTTGCTCAGCCTAACCTGGAGAGGGCTGTTGCCGCTACTGGTTTTCAACACGCTTGAGCTGGTCAAGTCCTTGCTCACACTGGGTCGCGCAGGCCCGATGCGGAAGCTCGAATCGCCTAACGCGCTCACCATTCCCTACGGCATCCCAATTGCCGTGGGGACGCTCATCTGGTGGTTCGGAGAAGGAGTTCGTTTATGAGGGGCAGACGTTGGGGTGCGGCCTGGCTCGATGAAAGGGGACAAGCACTGGCGGAATTCGCGCTGGTCTTGCCGATGATACTCTTTTTCATCGCCGCGATCATCGAGTTCGGGCGGGCCTGGAACATCAAGCAGGCTGTCACGGATGCAGCCCGCGAGGGTGCCCGGTATACGGTCGTCATGGATCAGACCGTAACCATCGCTGACGTGGAGGCCAAAATCGAGGAGCGGCTGGCCCTCTCCTCCATCGAGACCAGCAACATCGTCATCTCGAGCGCCGACCCTTTCTGCTCCCCAATCACCACCTGTTTTCACACCGAGGACGGTTGGGGCAGAGAGATGACCGTGAGCGTGGATACCGAGTATAGGATGGGGCTGGTTCACGTGCTGCTCGGCTGGGCGGGCGTGCCTTCGACTATAACGATTGGCACCGAATCCACGATGCGACACGAGTAGGTAAAAATTCACGGAGCAATCACGGCCGGGGGTACTCTTTGCTGGTCCGGCGTCAACTGTTGGTTAAGCGAGCGTTCTCATGAGAAAACGACGGCCCTGGTTCATGCTCGTCCTGGCACTTACCTCAGGGGTAGTTGCGGCACTCCTTGCGCTTCGGTATCTGAGGGAGCGTACCACGCCGCTGATGGCATCCGAGCCCCGGACGGCATCGATCGTCCTGTCCGCCCGCAATCTGCCCGTCGGCGCACTGGTGACGGAGCGTGACGTCAAGGTCGTGAACTGGCCTGGTACGGCAGTTCCCAGCGGCTACGTGCGGTCGGTAAAGGATGCCGTTGGCCGTGGAGTCATCACCCCGGTTTCCGAGAACGAGCCGCTGTTGGACTCCAAGATGTCTACCAAGGACGCGGGTGGCGGTCTTCCCATCATCATCAAGGATGGAATGCGGGCCGTGAGCGTCCGAGTGGACGAGGTGATCGGCGTCGCCGGCTTCGTGCTCCCGGGTACGCGGGTAGATGTCATGCTGACACTCGACAAGGGGCCCAGCCGGCCCCAGTCAATCACGAAGACGCTGCTGCAGAACGTTCAGACTCTGGCTGCGGGGCAGTCGGTGACCCGGGACAAGGAGGGGAAGCCTCAAACCGTTACCGTCATCACGGTGCTGGTGTCGCCGGATGACGCCGAGCTCCTCGCGCTCGCCGCGAAAGAGGGCCGGCTCCAGCTCGCGCTGCGCAACACCCTCGACACGCTGTCCGTAGCTACCAATGGTGCTCGAGCCGACAAGCTATCCCCAAGCAGCGGAGAGTCGGCTCCCCGCAGGCCGCAGCGCAGCCGCGCCGCCGCGCCGCCACCCCGGGCGAACCCCACCGTCGTGGAGGGGTACCGTGGGGGCGAGCGGACCCTGACCACGTTCCAGAAACCCTGACCCTTACCAATGGAAAACTCGTGCGCACCTTCCGCCACGGTTGGACTGTTGCTTCCCGGCATGCCTGGCGGTGGTGCCTCGCCTGCACCGTTCCGGTCGTTGCTCTCCTCCTCGCTGCTCCTTCGGTCGAGGCGCAGCGAGTAGTCCGGGCACCGGAGCAGGTCGTCTCGGTCTCAAAAGGAGCTTCCGCGTTGTTGGTCAACAACACCCCGATTCAGCGGTTCTCCATCGGTGATCCCACCGTAGCCGAGGCGGTGGTGGTCTCCCCGACCGAGGTCCTGATCAACGGAAAGACGCTGGGGACCACCAGCCTTTTTCTGTGGGACAACGCCGGGAACATCAAGCTGTATTCGGTCGAGGTGACGGCGGACGCGCCCGGGCTGCAACGCTATCTCAGCTCGGTCCTGGCGGGTGAGACGATCGACGTGATTGCCAGCGGTAACGTGGTAACCCTCTCGGGGCAGGTCCGCGACGCTAGCGTGGCCAACCGTGCGGTCGAGATCGCCAAGGGCTCCGGCGCCACCATCGTGGACAACTTGACCACGCCCGAGGCGGTGCAGGTACTGCTCAAGGTGCGGTTTGCCGAGGTGAACAAGAGCGCCATCAAGGAATTTCGTTCTCAGCTGGCCACGCTGAACCCTCATCGCCTCAATGCCGAGCGCGACTACGACCCCGGCTGGATCGGAGCCACCAACACCGGCGAAGGCGGCGGATTCGCCGACGGTGTGGTGGACTTCGGCCTGTTCAACGCAACCGCCAGCATCGAGGTGCTCATCCGCGCGCTCACGTCCAAGGGGCTCCTGAAGAGCCTGGCGGAGCCGAACCTGATCGCACTGCCCGGCCGGGAGGCCTCTTTTTTGGCCGGAGGTGAGTTTCCGTACCCCGCGGTTCAGGGTGGCGGCGCCAACAACGCGGTTTCGATCGTGTTCAAGGAGTTCGGCATCAGGCTTCGATTCACCCCGACGATCACTCGCGGTGGCAGCATCCGGCTCAAGGTGGCGCCCGAGGTATCGGCGCTGGACTTCTCGAACCCGCTGGTCTTCGGGGGGTTCACCATTCCCAGCCTCCTCACCCGCCGGGCCGAGACGGAAGTCGAAATGAAGAACGGCCAGTACCTGGCCATTGCGGGACTGGTCGACAACACCATGACCGACAACTCGACCAAGATTCCGATCCTGGGCGACATCCCCATCCTGGGACAGTTTTTCCGGTCCAAGGATGCGCGTCAACGGCGCACTGAGCTGCTGGTGCTGGTCTCACCCAAGCTGGTGCTGCCGAGCGATTCGCCGGCCCTGCTGCCCACCGGCGAGCCGGCCGCCTGGAAATGGACAGGTGACATGAAGATGAAGGGTCCCGCAGATACAGCATGGAGAAGTTATCAGGAGCATTGAGGGAGGGTGTATGAGGTGGCTTCGTAGGATCAGTTCAGCGCGCCTGGGTGAACGCGGTGTTACCCTGGTCATGATGGCGCTCATGATGTTTCTCGCCTTGGGGATGAGCGCGCTCGTCGTCGATTATGGAATGATCAAGGCCAGCAAGGCCGAGGCCCAGCGGGCAGTCGACGCTGCTGCCCTGGCTGGGGCAAGTGCTTTCCTGATCTCGGACCCCACCGTGGACAAGGAGGCCGAAGCCGAGGCACGCGCGCGGGAGTACGCAAAGAAGCACGCGGTCCACCGGATTGCGATAACGGACCCTCAGATCGCGGTAGACTTGAGCCTTCCCGACACGATCACCGTCACCTACACGGGTCCTCAGATGGCCCTCTGGTTCGCCCATGCCATAGGAATTCCTACCATGGCAATCAATGCTTCGGCCAGGGCCCATGCCTTTGAGACCAGCAACGCTTCCTGTGTCATGCCGGTAGCCCTCCCAGACCTGTGGCAGAACAATGACTGGGGTGAGGGAACTGATGAACCCGAAGAGCTTGGGGAGCCGGATGGAATTTGGAGCTATCTCGACGGCGTGATAGCTGATAACGGGTGGATGGATCCCGGAACCGGTAATACGGTGGAACGTGAGCTTTGGGAGTACGATCTTGGCGTGGACCTGTACGACGACGACGACGATGGCCAAGGCGATTGGGGCTACGGCACGGATGCCAGGAACGGGTTAGGGGGTTCCGATCCCTTCTTGAACAAGATCAACGATTACGGCCGCCAGATGATGCTTATGAACCTGTCCTCCAAGGATGGCACCGTCAGCTCCAACTACTATGCCTGGGGCTACACCGAAAACGACGCGAACAGTGGCAGTGTCTTGCACGATAAGATCGCCGACCCTTCCTGTGAGATCGCGACCATCGGCACCGAGTATCCCGCATCGGCAGGCAACGGCGCGACCGCAGGCCAGATAAGCCCGGCCTGGGACACGCGAATCGGGCACGACCCGGATGCGTCCTGGAACGATGTCACCAATGAGGTAGAGAATTCTGACTACTCCGATAGAGACCGGGACGGACTGCCGGACAGTCCGCGGGTAGTCATAGTGGCCCTTTACAACCCCCACGAAGAAATGACGGGCCCGAGCGACAATACGTTGCAGTTCAACAATTTCGCAAAGGTCTGGGTGGACGAGCGGCCCCCTGGCTGTTCGGGTGCAAGCTGCAAGGCGGCGATCATGGGCCGGTTCCTTGGGTTCGTCGGCGGACGGGGCGGTGGTGGTGGTAGCACGGGGTCACTGATCAAGACCATTCAGCTCATCCAGTAGGCACTTAGCCTGGCGGAGGTTCGCATCCATCAATCCTGTACTAATCACCTGGTAGAGCGTCCTTCATGAGCGAGGCTCAGCTGGCACGAGCGGCCCTCATCTCCAGCGACTCGACCTTCGTGACCCAGGTCAAGCAGCTCCTGACCGGGCCCGACCGCCCGGTCTCTCTCGATCTGGAGCTCACCACACCGCTCCACCAGTTCGGCGAGCAGCAGATCCAGGCGCTGCGGGCCGTTGCGCCCGAGCTGATCATCCTGGATCTGGACGAAAGTCAGGATCTCGGACTTCAGCTGGCTCAATACCTGGTGGAGCTGAACCCGGCGCAGCTCTTCATCGCCACCGGCCCGGTGCTTTCCAGCGAGCAGCTGATGCAGGCGATGCGAGCGGGGGTCTCCGATTACCTCCCCAAGCCGGTCGCGACCGAGGATCTCCGCGCGGCGGCCGCTCGTTGCGCCCATAAGGTTCGAAGGCCTAGTGACGAGAAGCAGGCCGAGCCGGGTCGCATTCTCTCCTTTTTCAGCCCGAAAGGAGGGGGCGGCTGTACCACGCTGGCCTCCAATCTGGCCATCTTGATCCACCGGACCACGAAAAAGAAAACCCTCTTGGTGGATCTGGACCTCGAGCTGGGCGAGAGTGCGCTGGTCCTGGGAGTTCAGCCCCGGTTCAGCTTCGTGGACTTCGTCGAGAACTTCCGGCGAATGGACGCCAGCCTGCTGGCATCCTATATCGAGCACCACCCCTCGGGGATACATCTCCTGTCTGCTCCGGTTCAGCCCGAGAAGGCCGAGTCGGTCACAGCGGAACATATCCGCCGTATTCTGGGATTCTTGCGCCAGCACTACGACTACATCATCGTGGACACGCCTCGCTCCTTTGCTCCGTCCACGCTGGCCATCTTCGAGCAAGCGGACCTGGTCTTCATCGTCAGCACTGCCGATCTCCCGTCGCTTCGCAACATTCAGCGAGGCATACCCTTGCTCAAGAAGGTGCTGACCAAGGGAGAGGAGCAGGTGCGTCTGATCCTCAATCGGTTCGATCCGGATGACACTATCACCGTTGCGGACGTCGAGAAGAGCCTGGGTCTCAAGGTGTTCTGGAAGATCACCAACGACTACGAGGCCGTGATGGGATCAGTCAACGCGGGGAAGCCGATCGTGCTCAACGGTGGGTCGCCCTACACGCGGGATCTCGGGGGTCTGGCCGCGGCAATCACCGGGGTGCGTGAGCAGAACGCACCGGGATCACGC
>Ga0299913_10000360_pt1 | contig 27789 bp, 22 predicted proteins | sample RVTome_9_FD_201360 | JGI IMG/M metagenome (GOLD analysis project Ga0299913, IMG submission 201360) | Soil microbial communities from uranium-contaminated site in the Upper Colorado River Basin, Wyoming, United States - RVT155D38 (version 2) ... | reverse complement strand
AAGACCTCTGGTGGGGACCGACGAACGCGGGGCTCGTGATCGCGATCGTGCTGATCGTCGCCGGCGGGCTGGCGATCACGCGATCGCTCGGGCTGCTCGGCATGGCGGCGGCGTTCTGGGTGACCTTCGCCGCGGGGGTCGCGGTGAACAGCGCGTCTGGCCACTGCATGACAGCCCGCTGGAGCTTCGGGCCCGTCTGCGACTCGCACTACTTCACCACGGTCGCGCTCTCCCCGGAGGTGCTGATCTTCCTGTTCTTCATGATCACGGATCCGCGAAGTACGCCGCGCGGGAAGGTGGCAGGCACGGTCTTCGGCACGTTGGTGGGAGCGGTCGCGGGCCTGCTCGTCGCCTTCCAGCGCACCGAGTTCGCAACGAAGGTCGGCATCCTCGCCGCTCTGGTCATCGTCTGCGCGGCACGGCCGCTCCTCGAGCGTGTGTGCCCCGAGCCCGGCGCACCCGATGATCGCCTGCGGGCGTGGCTCGCCCCTCGGCGCACGGGGGCGCTCCGGCGGGCGGGACGAGGGGCGGCGCTCGTGGTTCTTCCGACGGTGGCGTACCTCGTGTGGGTCGTCGGGCTGGATCAGCGCTTTGGGGAGGACCTCGCGACCGAGCGGAGTGCGACGGTCGCATCCCGAGCGACGAGCGGCGACTTCGTGCTCCCTCCGATCGAGATCGATCCCGACGCCGAGCGGATCGGGAAGGGCTTCGATCAGATGGCGGCGCAGGCGGCGGCGGTCGAGCTCATCGAAGACCTCGAGGTCGAGATCCGCGCGGTCAAGGAGCGAGATCGGGGGTTGGCGATGACGAGCTCCACCGGCGCGCGGCTCGACCACGTCTTGCGGCTCATCGACGCTCGAGGCCCGGACCGCGACGCTGCGCTCCCGACCTACCGGTTCACGAGGATGCGGGCCGTGCTGTCCCGCCCGAGCCCACAGTCCGCGCCACAACTCCAATTCGAGACGACCGCGACGGTCAGCTTCTTGACCGCCGACGGCAGACTCCATTTCTCGCCGTTCGTCGATGCGACGGTGGTGATCACGCTCGCCGACGGACCGGACGGCAGACGTCTGATCTCCGCGGCGACATGCCGATCCTTTGGATCAGAATGCCCACTTGGTTCTTGACGCGGTTGCCGGACAGGGACGGGGGAAGATGGATCGCCGTGACGATGTGAGCTACACGAGCGGCCCGAGCGAGGTGCCGTTGATCGGACGAACGATCGGCGACGATCTGGTGCGCACGGTCGAGCGCCTGTCCGATCACGAGGCGCTGGTCGACGTTCCCGCACAGCAGCGGTGGACGTACCGGGAGCTGAACACGGCCGTCGATCGCGTCGCCTCGGCGTTGCTTCGCGATGGCCTGGCCAAGGGCGATCGGGTCGGGATCTGGTCGCCCAACTGTGCCGAGTGGGTGTTCGTGCAGTACGCGACGGCGAAGATCGGCGCCGTGCTCGTGAACATCAACCCGGCATACCGGAGCCACGAGCTGCAGTACGTCCTGAACCAGTCCTCGATCCGGATGCTGATCGCCGCACCCTCGTTCAAGACGAGCGACTACGCGGCGATGATCGAAGAGGTTCGCGGCGAGTGCCCCGCGCTCGACGAGGTCGTGTTGCTCGGCAGCGATCGATGGGAGGCCATCGCCGCCTGTCCCGTCGATGCGCCCGCCCTCGAGGATCGCGCCGCGACACTGAGCTTCGACGATCCGATCAACATCCAGTACACGTCGGGCACGACAGGCTTCCCGAAGGGCGCGACGCTGTCGCACCACAACATCCTGAACAACGGGTTCTTCGTCGGCCGGTTGCTCGACTACACCGAAAAGGATCGTGTCTGCGTCCCGGTGCCCTTCTACCACTGCTTTGGAATGGTGATGGGCAACCTCGGAGCGACCTCCAACGGCGCGACCGTCGTCATCCCGGCACCAGCATTCGACCCGGCCGCGACGCTCCGGGCCGTCCAGGACGAACGGTGCACGTCGCTCTACGGCGTTCCGACGATGTTCATCGCCGAGCTCGGGCTCGCCGACTTCGCCGGCTTCGACCTCTCCTCGCTGCGAACCGGGATCATGGCGGGCGCGCCCTGTCCGGTCGAGGTGATGAAGCGCGTTGTCGCGGAGATGAACATGTCCGAGGTCACGATCATGTACGGCATGACCGAGACGTCGCCCGTGTCGACGATGACTCGGCGCGGTGACGACCTCGACCGACGGGTGTCGACGGTCGGGACGGTGATGCCGCACGTCGAAGTGCAGATCGTCGATCCCGCGTCCGGCCTCACCGTTCCCCGGGGCACGCCCGGTGAGCTGTGCACCCGGGGGTACTCCGTGATGCTCGGGTACTGGGACGAGCCCGAGCAGACCGCCGATGCCATCGACGGCGCCGGATGGATGCACACGGGCGACCTCGCGACGATGGACCCGGAGGGATACGTCGCGATCGTTGGGCGGATCAAGGACATGGTCATTCGGGGCGGCGAGAACATCTATCCGCGCGAGGTCGAGGAGTTCCTGTACGGCCATCCCGCGATCGACGACGTCCAAGTCATCGGCGTCCCGGACGACACGTACGGCGAGGAGCTGATGGCCTGGGTGCGCCTCAAGCCGAATGCGTCGCTGACCGTCGAGGAGCTACGCGCGTTCTGCGACGGCAAGCTCGCGCACTACAAGATCCCGCGCTACCTCCACCTCACCGACGAGTTCCCGATGACCGTGACCGGCAAGATCCGGAAGGTCGAGATGCGCGAGCGGTCGGTCGAGCTCCTCAGCGGAGTCGCCACTGGGGCCGTCGACCCGACGAGAACCGCTCCTGGCCCTCCTTGAAGGTGGCCGCGTCCGTACCGATGCGCGTGAACAGATGCGCAAGGTCGATGGCCTGCGAACGCGACACCTCGAGCGCCATCCACAGCGAGCGCAGCGTCCCCTGCACAGCGAGCGCGGGGGAGTCGGCGATCACGCGTGCCGCCCAAGCGGCCCGCTCGCGGAGCTCGGTGCGCGGGACGACCTCGCTGACGAGTCCGATCTCCCGGGCGCGCTCGGCCGACATGCGCTCATCGACTCCGAGTAACGCCATGCGCATCACTTCAGGGAACGGCATCTTGGTCAGCAGGTGGATCGGCTCGAACGCCGCTGTCATCCCGTAGGTCACGTGCGGATCGAAGAACACCGCGTCGTCGGCCGCGATGATGAACTCGGTCTCGCCGAGCATGTAGAACGCACCACCACAGGCGATGCCCTGCACGGCCGCGATCACCGGCTTCCAGAGATCATTCGACTTGGGGCCGACGTCGTCTCCCGGATCGTCGAACGTCCACGGGGTCGGATAGCCAGGAAAGTTCCCTGCGGCAATGGCGTCGTTGTTGTCGGCCGTCATCGCCTCGTTCCGGTCGATGCCGGTGCAGAAGGCGTCGCCTTCGGCAGCCAGCACGATGCAGCGAACGTCGTCGTCGTAGCGGAAGCCGCGCCACACCTCGCGTAGCTCGTCGCGCATCTTCTGGTTGAACGCGTTGCGAACCTCGGGACGGTTGAGCGTGACCCACGCGACACCGTCGTCCTTCTCGAGGAGGATCGTCTCGTACGTCGGCATCGGGCGATGATACGGGCCGACCTTTTCCGAGTACATACGAGACACATGTGTCCCGTATGTACTCGGAGAACGGAACGTCAGGTCCTGGTCGCGGGTTCCTCGTCGATGTCGATGACGGGTGCGACGAACTGCGACGTGTAGAGCCGGTAGTAGGCGCCCTCGCGGCTGAGCAGCTCGCGGTGTGAGCCCTGCTCGACGATGCGCCCGTTCTCCATGACGAGGATGACGTCGGCGCCGCGGATCGTGGAGAGGCGGTGCGCGATCACGAAGCTCGTACGGTTGGTGCGCAGCCGGTTCATCGCCACCTGGATCAGCACTTCGGTGCGGGTGTCGACCGAGCTGGTGGCCTCGTCGAGGATGAGGAGCGCGCGGTCGGCGAGGAACGCACGGGCGATGGTGAGCAGCTGCTTCTGCCCGGCGCTGATGTTGTCGCCTTCCTCGTTGATCTCGGTGTCGTAACCGTCGGGCAACGAGTGCACGAATCGGTCGACGTACGTCGCACGCGCAGCGGCGAGGATCTCCTCGTCGGTGGCGTCCGGGTTCCCGTAGGCGATGTTGTCGCGGATCGTGCCGCCGAACAGCCAGGTGTCCTGGAGGACCATCCCGATGTTCGACCGCAACTCGTCTCTCGGCATCGTCGCGATGTCGCGACCGTCGAGGGTGATGCGCCCGCCGTTCAGCTCGTAGAAGCGCATGATGAGGTTGACCAACGTGGTCTTGCCGGCTCCGGTCGGGCCGACGATCGCGATCGTCTGTCCGGGCTCGGCTACCAGCGAGAGGTCCTCGATCAGCGGCCTCGCCGGGTCGTACGAGAACGTCACGTGCTCGAACGCGACCCGGCCCTGGACAGCCGGGGCATCGACGGTCGGCTCCGTGTCGGGAGATTGCTCCTCGGCATCGAGGAACTCGAGGACCCGCTCGAGGGACGCGATGCCCGACTGGAAGACGTTCATCATCGACGCCAGCTGGGTGAGCGGCATCGAGAACGTCCGGGAGTACTGCACGAAGGCCTGGATGTCGCCGACGGTGATGGCGCCGGAGGCGACCCGAAGGCCGCCGACCACCGCGACGATCACGTACTGGACGTTGCCCATGAACATCGTCGCCGGCTGCATGAGGCTGCTCATGAACTGCGCGCCGAACGAGGCCTCGTACAGCTCGTCGTTCGTCTCGCGGAAGCGCTCCTCGACTTCCTTCTGGCGCCCGAACGACTTGACGATGGTGTGACCGGTGAACGTCTCCTCGATCTGGCTGTTGAGCAGGCCGGTGTTGCGCCACTGCGAGATGAACTTCGGCCGGGCCCTGGCGCCGATCACGCGCATCGACCAGATCGAGACCGGCACGGTCGTCAGCGCAACGATCGCGAGCAACGGCGAGATCGTGAACATCATCACGGCCACGCCGAGCAGTAGCAGCACTGACGTCAGCATCTGGCTCAACGTCTGCTGGAGGCTCTGCGCGATGTTGTCGATGTCGTTGGTGACTCGACTGAGGAGATCGCCGCGAGACTGCTTGTCGACGTAGCTCAGCGGGAGCGCGTTGACCTTGTCCTCGATTGCCGACCGCAGCCGGAACATCAACCGCTGCACCACGCCCGCGAGCACGTACGCGACGAAGATCGAGAGGGCCGCCGACACGGCGTAGAGAACGACGGCTTCGATCAGCGTTCGGTGCAACGCGACGAAGTCGATGCCTTGGCCACCGAGAACGCCGGTGACGATGAGGTCGGTGCCGTGGCCCAGGACCAGCGGTCCGAGGACGTTGGCCACCGCGCTTCCGATCGCGACCACGGCGACCACGACGAGGACGGGCCACTCCGGCCGCATGAGCCCGGCCAACCGGCGCAGTGCAGTGCCGAAGTCCTTCGAGCGCTCGGTCGGGACGCCCGCCGAGTGCCACCGTCCGGCGGCCCGGGTCTCGGGCGCGGCGAGGTCGATGTCGTCTGCGTCGTCCGGGTTGGTTCCCCGGGTCTCGTCGACGGCGGTCAACGCACGCACCTCACGCTCATGCGACCGCGTCTTCCCGCTCGCCGATCTGCGACTGGACGATCTCGGCGTAGGTCGGGGAGGTCTCGAGCAGGTCGTCGTGCCGCCCACGGCCGACGAGCGCTCCGTCCTCGAGCACGAGGATCTCGTCTGCCGTCGAGATCGTCGACACCCGTTGGGCGACGACCACCACGGCGGCCTCTCGCGTGTACGGCACGAGCGCCGTCCGCAGCCGCGCGTCGGTGGCCAGGTCCAGCGCCGAGAACGAGTCGTCGAACACGTAGATGTCCGGCTTGCGCACGAGCGCGCGAGAAATGCACAACCGCTGCCGCTGTCCGCCGGACACGTTCGTGCCGCCCTGTTCGATGCGGGCGTTCAGCCCTCCCGACATGGCCGCGACGAAGTCACGGGCCTGCGCCACCTCGAGCGCCTCCCACATCTCTTCTTCGGTGGCATCAGGATGTCCGTACGCGAGGTTGCTCGCGACCGTGCCGGAGAACAGGTAGGGCCGCTGCGGCACGAAGCCGATCGTGCTCCACAGGATGTTGGGATCGAGTTCGCGAACGTCGACGCCGCCGACGAGGACGCTGCCTGACGTGCTGTCGAACAGCCGAGGGATCAGGTGCACGAGCGTCGTCTTGCCAGCCCCGGTGCTGCCGATGATCGCCGTCGTCGTGCCCGGCCTGGTGGTGAACGAGATGTCGGTGAGGACGGCGTGTTCGGCGCCCGGGTAGTGGAACCCGACGTCGCGCAGCTGGAGCGACCCGCGCGTGACGAGCTCGCGTACTGGATTCTTGGGCGGCACGACGCTGACCTCGGTGTCCAGCACTTCGAGGATGCGGCCGGATGACACCGACGCCCTCGGGATCATCGAGATCATGAACGTCGCCATGACGACCGACATGAGGATCTGCACCAGGTAGGAGAGGTAGGCGACAAGCGAGCCGACCTGGACGTCGCCTCCGGTGATGCGGTCGGCGCCGATCCACAGCACCGCGACGCTCGAGGTGTTGATCAGGAAGTTGACCGTCGGGAACATCGACGACATGAAGCGGCCGGCCCGCAGCGACACCGCCGTCAGGTCGTTGTTCGCGGTCTTGAAGCGCGTTGTCTCCTCCGGCTCACGCACGAAGGCTCGCACCACCCGGATGCCGGTGACCTGTTCGCGGAGCACCCGGTTGATTTGATCGATCCGGTCCTGCATCAGCCGGAAGGCGGGCATCATCTGCGACACCAGCAAGCCGAGCACGACCCCGGCCACGGGGATTGCGAACAGCAGCACGACAGAGAGGTGCACGCTCTCCCGCAGCGCCATGAACGTGCCCACCGCGATCGTGATCGGCGCGGCGATGGCCATCGTGGTCGCCATCACGACAAGCATCTGCACCTGCTGAACGTCGTTGGTGATCCGGGTGATGAGCGACGGCGCGCCGAAGGTGCCCACCTCGCGCGCCGAGAAGTCGGTGACCTTGTGGAAGAGGTTGCCTCGCAGCTCGCGGCCAAATCCCATCGAGACCTGGCCGCCGTAGTACACGGCGGCGATCGAGAACACCACCTGGATCACCGAGAACGCGAGCATCACGACGCCCCACCGGACGATGTAGGCCTGGTCGCCGCGGAGTACGCCGTCGTCGATGATCTTGGCGTTGATCGTCGGGAGCATCAGCGCGGCCGACACATGGACCGCCGTGAGGACGAGGACGACGAAGAGCGTCTTCTTGTACGGCCGAAGGTGCGTGCCGAGCACACGTCTCAGCATCAGCGGGCCTTCGAGACGCCGTGGAGGAAGACCTGTGCGATCTCGCGGGGTGTCGCCGGCTTGTCGACCATCATCGGATGCGACATCGCGAGCACGAGCGCTCGCAGTGTCCGGGCTGCGTGACGAGTCGAGAAGGCGAGCTCGTCGCGGTGCGGTTCGAGCAGCCGCGCCAGCGCGGGACTGTTGGCCACCGGGCGCTTCGCGTGGTCGTGGAATCGGGTGCCGATGCTCGACGCAAGTCGCCAGATCTCGACGACGCGCTGCTGAGCGATCGCCGCCGCGGCGACCACGATCTCGGGGAGGGGCAACGTCGGATCGATCGTCGCCAGCGCTCGTTCCAGCGGTGCGGGGTCGAGTGCCGCCTCGATGACGGCGGCGAGGACCTCGTCCTTGCCCGCGAACGCACGGAAGATCGTGCCTTCGGCGATCCCGGCGGCGTCGGCGATCTGCCGGGTGGTGACCATCTCGCCGTGCTCGAGGAGGAGCGGGATGGTCGCCTCGATGATCATCGACCGGCGTGCGTCGGGGGGAAGCGCGGCCGCGCGGCGCCGGGTGGTGGCGGTTTCCACCCGGTCAGGTTATGAGTGAGAACTCACTCACAGCAAGCCCGGAGGCGAGAATGACCAGACGTTGCGGGAGTGTTTCGAGCCGCGCACACGCGGCGTGATGCCGCGGTGAGGGGTTTGGCGCGTTGCGTTCACGCGTCGGGAACCGACAGGTAACTCGTTCCAGGTTCTCTGATCGCATGCGAGGCCGCTGGATCGACCACTGGGACCCTGACGACGAAGTCTTCTGGGAGCACACGGGCGAGAGGATCGCCCGCAAGAACCTCGTGTTGTCGATGTTCGCCGAGCACATCGGCTTCAGCGTCTGGGTGCTGTGGACGATCGTCGTCCTCAACCTCGCCAACGCCGGCATCAACCTCTCGGTCTCCGAGCTGTTCCTCTTGACGCTCATCCCGAACCTGGTGGGCGCGCTGCTGCGCATCCCTTACACGTTCGCGGTGCCGAAGTTCGGCGGACGAGCGTGGACGACGATCAGTGCCGCGTTGTTGCTGATCCCGACGTTGCTGCTCGCGATCCTCGTGCCGAGCGGCTGGCTGTTGCATCAGTCGCACGGCGTTCAGGTGTGGGTGCTGTTCCTCTGCGCGGCGACGGCTGGCGTGGGCGGCGGCAACTTCTCGTCGTCGATGGCCAACATCTCGTTCTTCTATCCCGAACGCAAGAAGGGCTTTGCCCTCGGCCTCAACGCCGCCGGAGGGAACCTTGGTGTGGCGGTGGCGCAGCTGCTGGTTCCGCTGGTCATCGTGATCGGAGTCCCGGCTTCGGCCGTGAAGCTCGCGCAACACCAGGTGCACCTGGCCTACGCCGGGCTGATGTGGATCCCGCTGATCGTGGTCGCCACCTTCTGCGCGTGGCGCTACATGGACAGCTTGACCCAGGCCAAGGCCGACACGAAGTCGTACGTCGCCGCGCTGCGCTACCGGCAGACGTGGATCCTCTCGTTCCTCTACATCGGCACGTTCGGCTCGTTCATCGGCTTTTCGTTCGCGCTGCCGCTGGTCATCAAGAACACGTTTCCGGAGTTCTTGGCCGCCCATCCGTTCATCGCGACGTACCTGGGCGGGCTCGGTTTCGTCGGTGCGCTGATCGGCTCGCTGTCGCGCCCGCTCGGCGGTTGGCTCGCGGACAAGGTCGGTGGCGCCCGCGTCACGCTCATGGTGTTCATCGGTATGACCCTCGGGACCGCGGTCGCGATCGTCGGCGTCGAGCGGCGCAGCTTTCCCGTGTTCTTCGGGTCGTACATGCTCATCTTCCTGCTGGCCGGAATGGGGAACGGCTCGACGTACAAGATGATCCCGTCGATCTTCGCCCTGCTCGGCCGGGAGGACGCGCACGCAAGGGGTTACGACCTCAAGGACGCGGCGGTGGAGTTCAAGCGTCGCGCCGCCGCGGTGATCGGTATCGCCGGCTCGATCGGAGCCTTCGGCGGCGTGCTGCTCCAGGTCGTGTTGCGTCAATCGAGCCTCGAGGTGTCGAGCCTGGTGAAGGCGGCCACCACGCCCGCCGACAAGGTCGCGGTCGCCGCCGCTCACGCGGACTGGTCGGTACCTGCGCTGTGGGTCTTCCTCGGCTCCTACGTCGTCTTCGCAAGCGTGACGTGGTTGGTGTACATGCGCCCGATCTTCGTGACGGAGCGGAGTCGCGCGTTGGCGGCAGCCTCGGTGTGAGCGCCCTGACGCGCAGGACGATCGTGGTCGCCGGCAACGGCATGGTCGGCCACAAGCTGGTCGAACGCCTGCTCGACCGCGACGCGACGACCGACTGGGACATCGTCGTCTTCGGCGAGGAGCACCGGCCGGCCTACGACCGGGTCGGGCTGAGCTCGCTCTTCTCCGGGACGACCGTCGAAGAGCTGTCGCTCGTCGCGCCGGGAGCGTACGACGGGATCGAGCTGCACCTCGGTGATCCGATCGCGAGCATCGATCGTGATGCGGCTCGAGCCGTGTCCGCCGGCGGGCGCATCGTGACCTATGACGCGCTGGTGCTGGCGACCGGGTCGGTCCCCGTCGTCCCTCCGATCCCCGGGCACGACCAGCCGGGCTGCTTCGTCTATCGCACGATCGACGACCTCGACGCCATCCGCGCGTACGCCGACGGTCGCCGGGTCGGAGCCGTCGTGGGCGGCGGCTTGCTGGGGTTGGAGGCCGCGAACGCCCTGCGCAACCTCGGGCTCGTCACTCACGTCGTCGAGTTCGCCCCTCGCCTCATGCCCGTGCAGGTGGACGAGGGTGGAGCCGCGGCCCTCCGGACCCTCATCGAAGAGCTCGGCGTGTCGGTCCACACCTCGATGCAGACAACCGAGATCGTCACCGATGCCGACGGCCACGTGGCGGCGATGCGATTCGAGGAAGGCGACGACCTCGACGTGGACCTCGTCGTGTTCTCGGCCGGCATCCGTCCCCGCGACGAGCTGGCGCGCGGCTGTGGCCTCGAGGTCGGTGAGCGGGGCGGTGTCGTCGTCGACGAGCGGTGCCGTACCTCCGACCCACTCATCTACGCGATCGGTGAGTGCGCGCTCGCTGCTGGTCGCGTGTGGGGATTGGTCGCGCCGGGCTACGACATGGCGCGGGTCGCAGCCGACGGCATCGTCGGGGGCGACGCGACGTTCACCGGCGGCGACCTGTCCACGAAGCTGAAGCTGATGGGCGTCGACGTCGCCAGCTTCGGCGACGCCTTTGCCGCGACGCCCGGGGCCGAGACCATCACCTACAGCGACGCGGTGACCCGCGTCTACAAGCGACTCGTCGTCGGGGACGGCGGCAAGAAGGTGCTCGGCGGCGTCTTCGTCGGAGACGCCTCGGCGTACCAGGTGCTCGTCCAGATGGCCCGGGGGGACATGCCGACACCGGACGACCCCGCTCGACTCATCTTCCCTGACGTGGAGGGAAACGCGCCGCTCGCGATCGGCGTCGACGCGATCAGCCCGACGGCGACGATCTGCTCGTGCAACAACGTCACCAAGGCGGCGATCTGCTCCGCCATCGCCGAGTGCGGCCTCACCGAGATGGGCGGGGTCAAGACCGCGACGCGAGCGGGCACAGGATGCGGAGGCTGTGTCCCGCTGGCCACCGAGCTGCTGAAGGACGAGCTGCGCAAGGCCGGGGTGGAAGTGCGGAACGACCTGTGCGAGCACTTCGCCTACAGCCGTCAGGAGCTGTTCGACATCGTGCGCGTGCATCGGATCGTGTCGTTCTCCGAGCTGCTCGCCAGTCACGGCCAAGGGCGGGGCTGCGAGATCTGCAAGCCGGCCGTTGCATCGATGTTGGCGTCGATGGGCGGCGGCTACATCCTCGACGGCGAGCAGGCCACGTTGCAGGACACCAACGACCATTTCCTCGCCAACCTGCAGCGGGATGGCAGCTACTCCGTCGTGCCGCGGGTGCCGGGCGGCGAGATCACGCCCGATCAGCTGATCGCCATCGGCCAGGCCGCGAAGGAGTTCGGCCTTTACACGAAGATCACGGGCGGCCAGCGCATCGATCTGTTCGGTGCCCGCGTCGATCAGCTCCCCGGCATCTGGGCGCGGCTGATCGACGCCGGCATGGAGTCGGGCCACGCCTACGGGAAGGCCTTACGAACGGTGAAGTCGTGCGTGGGCCAGACGTGGTGCCGGTTCGGCGTGCAGGACTCGACGAGCCTCGCCATCCAGATCGAACTGCGGTATCGGGGCTTGCGCGCCCCGCACAAACTCAAGTCCGCCGTGTCGGGTTGTACCCGCGAGTGTGCTGAGGCGCAGAGCAAGGACTTCGGGGTGATCGCCACCGAGCAGGGCTGGAACCTGTACGTGTGCGGCAACGGCGGCATGCGTCCACAGCACGCGGTGTTGCTGGCGTCCGATCTCAGCAGCGACCTGTTGATCCGCTACATCGACCGGTTCCTGATGTTCTACATCCGCACCGCCGATCGCCTGGAGCGCACGGCGACGTGGTTCGACAAGCTCGAGGGCGGTATCGACTACCTGCGGTCGGTCATCATCGACGACACCCTCGGCATCGCCGCCGAGCTCGAGGCCGAGATGGAGCGGCACGTCGCGACCTACGAGTGCGAGTGGAAGGCCACCATCGACGACCCTGAGCGGGTTCGCCGTTTCCGCAGCTTCATCAACGACGAACGGCCCGACCCCACGATCGTGAAGCTGCCGGAACGGGCCCAGCATCGACCCGCGTATCCCCACGAGAAGCCGACCCCTGTGGAGGTGCTGCAATGAGTGTGATCGAGCGCGTGACGACCTGGATCGAGGTGTGCGCATTCGACGACCTCGTTCCCGACCGCGGCGTGTGCGCGCTCGTCGGGCCGTATCAGGTCGCGTTGTTCCGGACGTCGCCCGACGACGCGCTGTACGCCCTCTCGAACTACGACCCGTTCAGCGGCGCGTGTGTGCTCTCGCGCGGGATCGTCGGCTCGAAGGGTGACACGCCCAAGGTCGCTTCACCCATCTTCAAGCAGAATTTCGACTTGACGTCCGGCCGGTGTCTCGACGATCCGGCGGTGGAAGTCATGGCGTTCCCGGCACGGGTCGTCGACGGTCGCGTCGTCGTCGGCGTGCCATGACGCTGCTGTCCTCGGTCGCGGCGGTCGACGAGACACCCGTGGATCGGTACCTGCAGCTGCAGGCCGATCTCACCGCGGTCGAGCGCTTCTCGCAACACCACGACGCCGACGCGGCGCCGCTGCAAGCGCGGTACTACCGAGACCTGCTCCCGCTGAACCGACCCGAACCCGGCCAGCAGTACGCGTTCGCGGTTGACCTCGACGCCTGTACCGGCTGCAAGGCCTGCGTTGCGGCCTGCCACAGCCTCAACGGGCTGGACGACGGTGAGTCGTGGCGCTCGGTCACGCTGCTCACCGGGAGCACCGCGGTGGGGCCGTTCCAGCAGACGGTGACGTCGGCCTGCCACCACTGCGTCGACCCCGCCTGCCTGAACGGCTGCCCGGTCGACGCCTACGAGAAGGACCCGATCACCGGGATCGTGTCGCACCTCGATGATCAGTGCATCGGCTGCAGCTACTGCACGCTGACCTGTCCGTACGAAGTGCCCGTCTACAACAAGGGCCGCGGCATCGTCCGCAAGTGCGACATGTGCCAGGGCCGGTTGGCTGCCGGCGAGGCGCCGGCGTGCGTACAGGCGTGTCCGAACGAGGCCATCAGCATCGAGGTGGTCGACGTTGCGGCGGTCACGGCGGCCGCCGAGAACGGGAGCCTGGTCGCGGGAACGCCGCCTTCGTCGATCACGACGCCGACGACGATCTACCGCAGCGCGCGCGACCTCGGTCCGCTCACCACGCGAACCCGGACGCCGGCGACTACGCACACGCCGCTGGCGGTGATGCTGGTGCTCACACAGCTCGCGGTCGGCACGTTCGTCGTGAACCTCTCGTGGCGCGGGTTCTTCAACAGTTCGATGCAGCCCTTCGACGCCGGTCTCGCTGCCGCGGCGGGTGTGGTCGCGCTGGGGGCCAGCGTCTTGCACCTCGGGCGGCCGCGCTACTGCTACCGCGCCGTGATCGGGCTCCGGCACTCCTGGCTCAGCCGCGAGGTCGTGGCCTTTGGCGCGTTCACCGGGCTCGCCGTGCCGTACGCGAACGCGATCTGGCTCGACTGGCCGATCGATGGCCGTCCGGTCGACGTGCTCGGCCTCGCGGTCGCAGTTTCGGGCGCGGCCGGCCTCGCGTGCTCGGTCATGATCTACGCGACGACGCATCGCCGCTCCTGGCGGGCCACCACGGTCGCCTGGAAGTTCGCGCTCACCACGGTGATCTGCGGGCTCGCCACGGTGCTGTGGGCCTCGACGTTGTTGTCGCGACCGTTCGGTCGTTGGGCGTTGCTTGCCCTCGCGGCACTGATGGCGGTGAAGCTGCTCGCCGAGACGCTGCACTCGTTCGAGATGCAGCGCTCGGCCACGGCTCGACTGGCCGCGGGCCTCGTTGGTGGCGTGTTCCTTCCGCTGGTGCTCGCGTGCACCACGTTTGTCAACGGGCACACCTCGTGGCCGGGCGCGGCCGGCGTCACGCTCGCGCTGCTGTTGATCGTCGGAGGCGAGCTCCTCGAACGCTCGCTGTTCTTCACCACGGCGGGCCCACCCAAGTGAAGACGTGGCGCCGGCGGGAGGGCGCGCTCACCGCTGACCTCGAGCGGGCGCCCGGCGGCTTCGGTCTCGGGCAGGTGCCCGCTCGGTTGAAGCCGCACGCCACCACCTCGATGGTGTGCGGCTTCTGCTCCACGGGCTGTTCGCTGGACATCCACCTCCGCGACGGCGTCGCCGTCAACCTCTCACCGACGACGGACTATCCCGTGAACCTGGGCATGGCCTGCCCGAAGGGTTGGGAGGCGCTCACCCCGTTGAAGGCCGCCGACCGCGCCACGACCCCGTTGTGGCGCGATGCGCGCGGCCGGCTCCAGCCGATCGGGTGGGAAGCGGCCGTCTCGACGTTCGTCGAACGATTCAGCTCCATCCTCGACGCCAACGGCCCCGAGTCGGTGGCGTTCCTGTCGACGGGCCAGATCCCCACCGAGGAGATGGCGCTCCTCGGCGCGCTGACCAAGTTCGGGATGGGGATCGTGCATGGCGACGGGAACACCCGGCAGTGCATGGCGACGTCAGCGGTCGCGTACAAGCAGTCGCTCGGCTTCGACGCGCCGCCGTACACGTACGCTGACTTCGAGGAGTCCGACGTCATCGTGCTCGTCGGATCGAACCTGTGCATCGCTCACCCGATCATGTGGGAGCGCGTCTGTCGCAACCCGAACAGGCCCGAGATCATCGTGGTCGACCCGCGGGTCACCGAGACGGCGATGGCCGCGACGCAGCACTACGCGCTGCGACCGAAGTCGGACCTCACGCTGCTCTACGGGCTTGCTCACCTGCTGATGCGCCGGGGGTGGGTCGACCGACCGTTCGTCGACGCGCACACGAGCGGATTCGCCGAGTTCGCGGCGCACGTCGACGCGTTCACGCCCGAGCGCGTGAGCGAGGCCACGGGGATCAGCGCCGCCGCCCTCGACGGGTTCGCCGAGACCATCCACGCCGGAGAGCGCGTTTCGTTCTGGTGGACGATGGGTGTCAACCAGAGCCACGAGAGCACCCGCGTCGCGCAAGCCATCATCAACCTCGCGCTGATGACCGGCAACATCGGACGGCCCGGCACCGGCGCCAACTCGATCACCGGTCAATGCAACGCGATGGGCTCGCGGATCTTCAGCAACACCACCAACCTCTTCGGTGGACGCGACTTCACCGCTTCGGCCGATCGAGCCACGGTGGCCGACATCCTCGACATCGACGTCGCCCGCATCCCCGACCGCCCGAGCCTCGCCTACGACCAGATCATCGACGGGATCGCCGGCGGTCGGATCAAGGGCCTGTGGGTCGTCGCGACGAACTCGGCGCACTCGTGGATCAACCAGAGCCACGCCCGAGAGGCGTTGCGCGGGCTCGAGTTCCTCGTCGTACAAGACATGTACTCGACGACCGAGACGGGTCAACTCGCGCACCTCGTCCTTCCCGCCGCCGGCTGGGGCGAGAAGGAGGGAACGTTCGTCAACTCGGAGCGTCGGGTCGGCGTCATCAAACGGGTGGCGGAGGCTCCCGGGAACGCCGTCGCGGACTTCTACATCTTCAAGATGATCGCCGATGCATGGGGCTGCGGGGACCTGTTCGCCCGCTGGACGTCGCCCGAAGCCACGTTCGCGATTCTCCGCGAGCTGTCGGATGGTCGTCCCTGCGACATCACGGGCATCGGCAACTACCAGATGATCGACGACAGCGGAGGGATCCAATGGCCGTTCCCGGCCGGTTCCGCCGCCAACGCCCGTGAGGAACGACGGCTGTTCTCTGACGGCGCCTTCTACCACTCTGACGGCCGCGCCCGGTTCCTGTTCGAGGAACCGCGTCCGGTCGCCGAGCCGCCCACCGCCGACTTTCCGCTCGTGCTCCTCACAGGTCGGGCCTGTACGAGCCAGTGGCATACGGGGACGCGCACGGCGAAGTCCGCGGTGCTCCGCTCGCTCGGCACCGAGGAGCCCTACGTCGAGATCTCGCCGAGTGACGCCGAGTCCCGTTCGTTGATCGCGGGGGAGTGGGCCATCGTGCACTCCGCTCGAGGGTCGATGCGGGCGCGGGTGTGCATCACGCCCACGGTGGCGGTGGGGCAGGTGTTCGTGCCGATGCACTACGCCGGCACCAACCGCTTGACGAACTCGTCGTTCGATCCGTACTCGCGTCAGCCGTCGTACAAGAGCGGCGCGGTCCAGGTCCGGCGGGCTGGTCGGCGAGAGCGATGATGCTCGGGTCGAGTCGTCGTGCGCGAGCTCGGCTGGCACGACCGGTCGCGCTCGCCGATGGGCATCGCAATCAGGTTGCCAACCGGCAGGCCGCGGCGCTCCGGTTGGTCGGCCGGAACAGCCTCGCGGCCGCCCGCGTCACCAGCGCCCCCGCTGGATACCTGCTGGCGCATACGAGCGGCGACATCGCGCGGCACTGCGAACTGCTCTCTCCCGTCCCCGGGTCCGGCCAAGCTCGAGTCGTGATCACCCCCGGCCGGCTGACCGGCGAGTGGCATCTCGACGTCGGTAGCCGCGATCGGCCGGGTCTGCTGGCCGCGTTCACGGGAGTGCTCGCCCGGACCGGTATCGATGTGCGCCAGGCCGTGCTGGCAACGTGGGACGACGGCGCCGCGCTGCAAGCGTTCGTGATCGCCGCGACCCACTCGCCCGACCAGGGCGCGCTCCAAGAGGCGTTCGAGGCATCGCTGGGTGAGGCCCTGTCGTCGCCGCCGATCGAAGACGCCGAGGTGTCGTTCGCCAACGGCGCGTCGGAGCTGTACACGAGCTGCGAGGTGCGCGCCGCCGACCGACCAGGGCTCCTTCATGCCATTGCGGTGGCCATCGCGTCCGCGGGCGCGGACGTCCACGCCGCTCGCGTCACGACAATCGACGGCATCGCCCATGACCGGTTCGACCTCAGCAACGCGGCCGGCTTTCTGCTCGACAGCATCTTGGAGGACACGATCCGCGCCGGCATCACGGCCGGATCGGCGTTTGTGCGGTGATAACCGGCAAAATTCGCCGGTTATCACCGGCAGAACGGCTCAGTTCGGGTCGCGGCCGGTGTACGCGAGCAGCTTGTCCTGCGGCGAGGCGTTGTCAGCGACCTTCACCTCGGGCTCGAACACGCCTTTGCGTTGCTCGCCGGTGAAGCGGCCATGGATCATCTCGAACGCCGCCTCAGGGAGACCGTCGGGCATCGTCGCGTTCTGACCGGTCGCCTTCGCGAGGTGGGCGTACCCCTCCTCTCCAACCGCTACGCATAGCGCTGGTCGAGCTTGTCGACCAGCTTGACCAGCATGTTCATATTGCGGCTCGTGCTCTGGTGCTGTCCGACGATGGCGTCCCAGTCCTTGGTCTTGAGCTTCGAGTCCGTCGACTTGCCGTGCATCCGCCAGTGCACATCGCGGCCCTTGACCACGAGCGTGTCGAAGTCGTTGCTGAGCGCCTCGAGCGCCGTTCGTTCGGCCGGCGGGAGCGAGCCCTTCAAGAACGTCACGAAGTGGGTGTCACCGGACGTGACCTTGAACGGCTCGAACGAGATCGCGCGCCGCAGCTCCGCCGCGGTCCGCACGAACGTCGTGACCTCGAAGCCGAACTCGGACTCGAAGGCGGCTTCCAGCCTTCGCTCGACCGCGCCGCGAGCGCCAGTCGCGCTGAAGATGACGTTGCCGCTGTTGATGTGCGTCCACACGTCGTCGTAGCCGAGGCCTTCGACGATCTCCTTGAGACGAGTCATCTGCACCCTGCGCTTGCCCAGGTTGACGGCGCGCAGGAACGCGATCTGGGTCGTCATGCGCTACTCGTCCCGCACCGTGCCGGGATCGTTCACGCGATCCATTCTCAGTGCAGCTCGTACCAGTCGTAGTGCAGTTCCGAGCCGTTGAGCTCGCCCTTGCCGACGGCTTGAATCGCGTTGAGCCACGCGTAGCGCGGGTCGCCGGTCTCGAACAGCGGTGCGACGTAGATCGGCGCGCCCTGGCCTTGGCTGGTGTCGGTGCGGCCGCGGTACTGCACATAGATGAGTGCGCCGTCGTGGGTCTCGATGGTTCCTCGCACGTCGAGGGTGCCGATGGAACCTACGACGGTGAGCCAGTCGGCGGCTGCCCGCCCCTTGGACGCCCCTCGCAAGCGGTCTCCCGTTATCTGCATCGTCTCGACTTCGAACACGAGCCGTAGACCGCCCGGTCCTTCGCCGACGACGATCGGTTCGGCGAGCGTTACGTCGATGCTGCACAGCGGCACGAGTTCGAGCTCCACAGCGGCGAACCTATCTGCCAGAGAGAGGCTCGGCGCCGCTCATGATCCCGTGAAACATCCCATGAAACGTTGGCATCCCCGCGTGAGCGCGCGAGGGTGGGTGCGCGGGCTGATCGGGAGATGCGACATGGACTTCTTCGACCGAAACGTCGAAGATCAGGATCTCGAGCTCGAACTCCTCACGTCGAATCGCGAGGCGTTCACCGGGTTCACGAATCTCGGCGGCTCTCCACCGCCGGTCCCGCCGCCTCGGTGGCAAACGCCTCCCTGGTCGAGGTGAGTCCCAACTTGGGGTGGCTAGCGGGGCTATCGCCCCGCTAGCCACCCCAAGTTCGCAGTGGCCCCACTACGCTGCCCGCCTCGGTGATCCTCGGGGAAGGAGTGCGCCGATGCAGGGCAGCGGCGGGCAGCAGGCGTTCGAGACCACGATGGGCGCGATCCGCGACCCCTGGACGCCGCTGGCCGCGCTCCGGCGCGAGCACGGCGTGGTGACAGGAGACGCCGTTCCCGACCTCGGCGGTGGTGCGGTCACGGGGGCAGCCGCTGACGCTCCACCACGCTTCGCCGTGCTCCGTTACGACGACTGCGCACGGGTGCTGCGGGACAACATCGCGTTCTCGTCCAAGGTGTACGAGGGGCTCATGGGCCCCGTGATGGGCCACACGATCCTGGAGATGGACGAGCCCGAGCACCGGCGCTTCCGCAGCCTGGCCGGCCACGCCTTCCGGCAGAAGACGCTGGAGCGATGGGAGTCCGAGCTCATCGAGCCGCTCGCGCACGAGACCATCGACCGGTTCGCTCCGAAGGGTGAAGCGGAGCTGGTCGACGAGCTCACGTTTCCGTTCCCGGTGCAGGTCATCGCCCGCATCCTCGGCCTGCCCCAGGAGGACTACCCGCGCTTCCAGCAGCTCGCGTTCACGCTCACGAGCGTGGGCGGCGGCTACGACGCCAGCCTCGAAGCATCACGCCAACTGGCCGAGACGCTCACGCCCATCGTGCAGGAGCGACGCAAGGAACCCGCCGACGACCTCATCAGCGAGCTGGCCAGCGCCGAGATCGACGGCGAGACGTTGACCGACGAGGAGATCGTCTCGTACCTCCGGCTCTTGCTCCCGGCGGGCTCGGAGACGACGTACTGCTCGATCGGCAGCTTGCTGCTGGCCTTGCTCACCCATCCCGATCAGCTCGACGCGGTGCGCGCCGACCGAACCTCGATCCCCGCGGCGATCGAGGAGCTGATCCGCTGGGAGCCGGCGGTGCCGTTCATCCCTCGCCTCGCGGCCAGCGACTCCGTCGTCGCGGACGTCGAGATTCCCGCAGGCGCCCACGTCACCGTCTGTCTCGGCGTGGCCAACCGTGACGACACGCATTTCCACGATCCCGACGCGTACAACCTCCACCGCACGGAGCGCTCACACCTCGGGTTCGCCTCTGGCCCGCACATGTGCCTCGGCATGCATCTCGCCCGCATCGAGATGCGCATCGTGCTCGACGCGATCCTCGACCGGCTGCCCGACATCGAACTCGCGCCCGGCCCGGACGGTTCGCCCACCGCCGATCCCCACATCCAGGGCCTTGGTTTCCGGAAACCGAACTGTGTTCCCGTGAGGTTCAGCCCGGCAGCGTGAGCACCGGCGCAGCGTCTGCCGCCGGCGCCGGCCCGTCCTCCCGACGGCGATGCGTCCACGACGCTTCGATGCGGTTCCAGAGCTTGTGGGCGGCGAACGCGTACGCGGCACCGAGGATGATGTCGACGACGTAGTGCTCGCCGTTGGCCACCAGCATGAACCCCATCAGCACCGGATAGGCAGCGACGAACGGGCGAGCCCACCGCGGCACGCGCGACCACAGCGTGATGGCCACCAACGTCGCGAATCCGGCATGGAGCGACGGGACGGCGGCCACGAGGTTCGATTGGCTCGCACCGACCTCGATCATCGTGCGGATCGATTTCAGCTGCATCCACGAGAAGCCACGACCACCGAAGCGGCCGAGCGCGGGGTGGAGGTAGCCGTTTCTCGCCGCCAGCCAGGGGGGCGCCGCGGGGAAGAGCGCATAGGTGAGAAACCCGAGCGCGCTCAGCGTCGTGAACCGGCGAGCGTAGGCCTGGAAGTGGCGGCGGTTCTTCACCCACAGGACGGCGGCGAGCACGAACGACGCGAGGTAGTGCGAGAGGTAGGTGAGGTCGAAGACGACCTCGAACCACTGCATCGGCACGGTGGGCCGACCGCGTATCACTGGGACGCCGTTCGCCAGCCCGCGCGCGGCCTCCGGGTGATACAGGTGCTCCTGGAGCCACTCCGTCGGGACGTGCCCGAAGAACAGCCACCTGTCGGCTTCGAGTTGCGGCGTGTAGTGCACGGCCATGCCGAGCTCGTCGGCCCAGCCGCGCGAGAAGTCGTAGGCAACGACGACGAGCAGGAACGGTCCCCAGTCGAGGATCAGGTCGCGGATCGCCCGCCACGACTTGCCGATGGACGCAAGGGCCAATCCGACGAACGCCCATCCGAAGATGTAGTCGCGACCGATCGGCACGCCGTACTCGCCGCTCCACCAACCGAGCACGACGGCGTAGATGACGAGCGCGACCCGGCGCACCACGGTCGCGCTCGGCAGCATCAAACCAGACTGTCAGCCCAGGCTCGATGGAGTGCCGCATACCGGCCCGTGCCCCCGATGAGATCAGCGGGAGAGCCGTCCTCGACCACGCGCCCGTCGTCGACGACGATCACGCGGTCGGCGATCTCCACCGTGGTGAGGCGGTGGGCGATGATGATCGCGGTGCGGTCGGCGAGCAGGGTTTGCAGGGCGCGCTGCACGAGCCGCTCCGACGGGACGTCGAGTGACGACGTGGCCTCGTCGAGGATCAGCACCGCTGGGTCGGCGAGAAAGGCGCGGGCGAACGAGACGAGCTGCCGCTGGCCGGCGGACAGGCGTGCGCCCTTCTGGTGCACGTCGGTGTCGTAGCCGTTGGGCAGACCCGAGATGAACTCGTGCGCGCCGATCGCGGTGGTGGCCGCTTCGATCTCGTCGCGCGACGCCCCTGGCCGGCCGAGCTCGATGTTGTGCAGCACCGAGCCCGAGAACAGGAAGTTCTCCTGCGTGACGGTGATGATGGCGCGCCGCAGGTCCGCCTCGGACAGTTCCCGCTCATCGATACCGTCGAGCAGCACGCGGCCTTCAGTCGGGTCCCAGAAGCGCGCCGCCAGCCGGGCGATCGTCGTTTTGCCGGCACCGGTCGCCCCCACGAGCGCGATGGTCTGGCCGGCAGGAATCGCCAAGTCGAGATGGTGCAGCACGATCCGGTCGCGGTAGGCGAAGCGGACGCCCTCGAGCCGGAGCTCGCCGTGCGCGTGCGTGAGCGGCGTCGGGTGCTCGGGCTCTGCCACGCTGGGCGCCTCGTCGAGAACCCCGGACAGCTTCTCGAGCGCGGCGGCTGCGGCCTGGAACAGGTTGTAGAACTGCGAGAGCTCCTCCATCGGAGCGAAGAACCGGCGCAGGTAGAGCAGGAAGGCGGCGAGCACGCCGACGGTCATCTGCCCGTCGAGCACGCGCATGCTGCCGTAGACCAGCACGATGGCCGTCGTCGCGCGGCCGACGAACTGCACGCCCGGCCCGTAGGTGGCGCCCAGCCGTTGCGACCACATGTTGGCGGCGCGGTACCGGTCGTCGAGGTACTCGAAGATCTCCTGGTTCCGGGGCTCGCGACGAAAGGCGTGCACGGCCTGGATGCCGCCGAGGCTCTCCACGAAGTGGACGATGACGAGCGCGACGGCTTCGCGGGTCGCGCGGTACGCGCGCTCGGCATGGCTGCGGAACCAGCGGGTCATGACGAACAACACCGGGAACGCGGCGATCGAGACGAGCGCGAGCTGCAGGTCGAGCAGCAAGAGGGCGATCCCGATGCCGCCGACCAGCAGGATCGACGTGATGAGGTTGATCAGGCCGCTGCCGAGCAGGTCGGCGATGGCCTCGACGTCCGAGGTCTGCCGCGAGATCACACGACCCGACGTGTACTTCTCGTGGAACGCGATCGACAGCCGCTGGAAGTGCACGAAGAGCCGGCGTCGCGTGTCGAGCACGACCTCTTGGCCCACTCGTCCGAGCAGCAGCAGGAACGCGTTGAACGACATCGCCGCGATGACGGTCATCGCCAGCACGGCGAGCACGACCGTGATCAACGGTCGCGTGTCGCCGTTGCCGCCGTCGAGCAGTGGCGGGATGCCGTGGTCGATCCCTTGCTGGATGAGCCACGGAACGGCCAGCTGGCAGGCCGTGCTGAGCCCGATGAGCGCCGCGGATGCGATCAGCGCGCCGCGATGGGGACGGGCGAGGTCGGCGAGCAACTTCCGGCTCCGAGCGCGCAGCAGGCTCGCCAGGCCACCGGCGACCTGTTCCTCCTCCTCGGCCTTGACCCCACGCCATGCATCGACGAGCTCGTCGCCGGTGACGTCGAGCGCGGCCTCGGGGTCGAGCTCGTGGACGTGATCGACCTCGCTCATCAGGCCACCACCTCCTCTTGCTCGCTGTCGTCGTCGGCGTCGTGGGCCACCTCTTCGCTGAGGACGGCCCGGTAGCGCGGCTCGTTCTCGAGCAGCTCGTGATGCGTGCCGACCGCGACGATTCGGCCGTCCTCCAGGAGCGCGGCGCGGTCGGCGAGCGCGACGGTCGACGGCCGGTGCACGACGACGAACACCGTGCAGTCGCGCAGCATCGGCCGAAGCGCGTCCTCGACGAGCGCCTCGGTGTGGACGTCGAGCGCGGACAGCGGATCGTCGAGCACGAGCAGGCGCGGCCGACCGATGATCGCTCGGGCCAGCGCCAGCCGCTGGCGCTGACCGCCGGACAGCGAGAGGCCCTGCTCGCCGATGCGGGTGTCGAGGCCCCAGGGCAGGTCGCTCACGAAGCCCGCCTGGGCCACCGCGAGCGCCTCCCCGATCTCCTGGTCGTTGGCGTCGGGCTTGCCCATGAGCAGGTTCTCGCGGACGGACGCGGAGAACAGCGACGGCTCTTCGAACGCGAACCCGACGTTGCGCCGCAGGCTGTTGACCGTCAGGTCGCGCAGATCGTGGCCGTCGAGCGTGACCCGTCCGGTGGTCGGGTCGTAGAGCCTTGTGAGCAGCGTGACCAGCGTGGTCTTGCCCGATCCGGTGGCGCCGACGATGGCGATCGTCTCGCCCGCCGGCACGACGAGGTCGATGTTGCGCAGTGCCGTGCGGTCGCTCGCGGGATAGTCGAACGACACGTTCTCGAAGCGCACCTCCCCGACAGCGACGTCGATGTCGATCGCGCCAGGCCGATCGATGATCGCCGGTTCCGTGTCGAGCACCTCGTAGACCCGTACCGCGGCGGACTCGGCTTCGCCGGCGAGGGCCATGATCCACGCGAGGATCTCGAGCGGAAACGTGAGCATGAGCACGTAGGAGACGAAGGCGACGAGGCCGCCGATGGTCAAGCTGCCCCCGCCCACCGCGATGACGCCGGCCAGCAGCACGGCGGTGAGCGTGAGGTTGGGGACGAGGCCGAGCACCCAGACGAACTTCGTGTGGAGCTTGATCCGCTTGATCTGCGTGTCGTAGAGGGCCGTGCTCTGGGCGTCGTAGGCCTCGAACGCGTCCCGACCGCGGCCAAACGCCTTGAGCACCCGGATACCGCGGGCGCCTTCTTCGATCGTCGTCGTGAGATCGCCGGTCTGGTCCTGGATGCCGCGGACGATCACGTGGTAGTCGTGGAAGAACTTCCGGCAGAGCAGCACGACCGGGATCGTCGCCACGAAGGTGAGCAGCGCCAGTCCGACGTGCAGCGTGAGCAGCACGCCGAAGATGGCGACGACCTGGATGGCGATCAGTATGAAGAACACCGCGCCGAACCCGATGAATCGGCGGACGATCGCGAGGTCGGTGGTGGCGCGCGACAGCAGCTGACCCGACTGCCACCGGTCGTGGAAGCCGACGTCGAGTCGCTGGAGATGTGCGTACAGATCGTCACGCAGGCGCGTCTCGAGTTCGGTCGCGACGACCGCGAGCAGGTAGCGCCGCGCGAAGCCCATCGCGACGTCGAGCACGGCCAGGGCGCCGGCGACCAGACCCCACAGCACGATGCCGCGACGGTTGCCGTCGCGCAGCGGACCGTCGATGACGGTCTTCACGATGAGCGGCAGCGCCACCTGGAAGGCCGACGACATGATCGACGAGAACACGATCACCGTCATGTGGCGCGCGTAGGGGCGCAGGTAGGGCCGCGTCCGCCAGAGCGCGCGCCGCTGCAAACCCCCCAAACGCATGAAGAGAGCTTCGCCTACCGAGCCTGGTTCACTCCAACGGATTGGTGGGGAGCCGTTCGTCGCCTCGGGACTTGGTGAGCCGGTCGAGCTCACTTGCAGCTGCTTCACCCGAGTACGCAGCGCCGCGATCTCGGTGCGCACCGACTCGAGTGCTTGGCTCACGCCCTGGTTGACGACAGTCAATGGCCCGCGCGGCGAGGTCGGCATCGCTCGCGGCTCGATCCATCTCCGCCGACACCGCGTCGAGGCGCGTCGCCAGCGGGCGGGTGAGCCAGGGCGACCGCGACGCGTCGATCGCGCGCTGCACGTCGGCCAGCGCGGCGCGGACTTCGGCGAGCGGCTTGGCGGCGGCCTCGATCTTGGCGATGTCGACGTGGCCGCTTTGCAGACGAAGAGCGTTCACATCCGCTTCGGTCGTCGCCTTCGCGGCCGCGGCCGAAGCGGTCACTCCGGCGTTGGTGAGCCGGTCGATGCTGCGCACCTGCTGACCGACCAAGGGGATGAGTTGCGCCGGACGAGCCCACCACGAGCTTGCCTCGTCGTGGGCCGCGGCGAACGAGTTCGCTGCCGCGGCCAGCTCCTGTCCGGCGTGCTGCGAGTCGCCTTGCCGCGCCGCATCGAGGCCGGCGCGTACGTGCGCGATTGCGTGATTGGCCGACGACCGCGCCTGCACCAAGCTGAATGCCGCCGCCAACGACACGAGCCCTACAAGCGCACCGCCGACAGAGGCCGTGCGCCGCACGACCGTCCGCGTGCCGCTGTGGGCGACCGTCCACGCCGACCACAGCACCGGCGCGGCCACGGCCAAGACCACCAAGGCGCTCGACCCGGTGAACGGACCGTCACCCAGCCGCAGGAGCAGCTGCGCCGAAGCGCCACCGACCAGCGCGCCGGCGACTCGTCGAGCCGGGAGGCTCCGCACCGCGGCGGCAACCGCCACGAGCTCGATCGCGGCACCCACGACTTGCGCGGCACCCTCGCTGAACACGGTGGCCGCCCCTCCCAACACGATCCATGTTCACGTTCGCGAGATCGAGCAGGCCGCGGCCAGCAAGCCAGCGAACGCGGCCGTGAGCACCACATGGGGGTCGCTGCTGGTCGCCGCAGCGCCGTGCGACGCCGCGTCCAGGGGCGTCGCAGACCGCGCACCCGCGGCGCGGGCGCCGCGCTCGACCGTCGCCGTGACGAGTTCACGCTCGCTTCAGCCCTTCAACACCGGTACGTCGTACGCGTCGAACGCCGCGTCGCGGGTGACGATCGACAACCGCTCGAGCTGCGCCTGCGCGATCAGCATGCGATCGAACGGATCGCGATGGTGGGAGGGCAGCGTGCCGGCGTGCTCCGCATGCGCCAGCAGGACGGGGAGCGGCTCGAACCCAGCCGACGCGACGTAGTCGACGATCGAGCCTTCGAATCGCAACTTTCCGAGCGCCTTCTTGATCGAGATCTCCCAGATCGATGCCGCGCTCACGGCGACGAGGTTGGCCGGATCGGTGATCCGCGAGCGCGCCTCGGGTGCGATCGTCCCGTCGCCGAGCCACAACAGCAACACCTGGGTGTCGAGCAACAGGCTCACGGTGACCCCCCGAAGGCATCGACCAGCCACTCCGGCGTCTCATCGAAGTCGTCCGCGATCCAAAGGTGTCCTTTGAGCGCGCCCGACCGGCGAGGGGTTGTGTCCTCCCGATACGCGATCAGCCGTGCCACCGGCTTTCCCGCCTTCCCGATGATGATCTCCTCACCGGCGGCCGCCTGGGCGACCAGGCGCGACAGATGGGTCTTCGCTTCGTGGAGGTTCACGATCACGCGACTTAGTCTAGGCGGACTAGGTTGATCGGCCGCCGCGACCACCGAGCGGGTGCGGTGGCCGGCCATCACCGATCCTCCGGCGGTGGACGCTCGTACTTCGGATGACGTGGATCGGTCGGCGGCACCATCTCGCGGGTGCCCGTGCCCTCGACCAGGCTCCAGCCCTCGAGCGTCTTGAGCCGATGGTCGGGATGACACAGCGGCTCGAGCTCGTCGAGCACCGTGTGATGCGTCAGCGCCCAGTCCTCGCTGTGGTCGTATTCGAGTCGCGCCGCGCGCCCGCACCCGAGGCGCGTGCAGATCGGCTGCTCCCACAACATTGCGATCTTCTGCGCGACGGTGGGCCCTCTCCCGAGATGCGTGACGTTGCGCACCTCGACGCCCTTCGTGAGCACGAGCTTCACCACCGACGCACCCAGCATCTCTCGTGCCGTCGCGACCGACACCGGTCCGAGCCCCGCAATCTCACACGTCTCACCGTTCTCAACTCGGCCGCGCGTGAGCGCCGCGAGATCGAGCCGGAGCACCGTGAGGTGACGGATCGGATCGCGCTGCTTGGTCTTGCGGTTCGGCTCGCCGCCGCGCAGCGTGGCGTCTGCCATCTCGACGAGCGCGTCGAACATGTAGGCCTCGAGCGGTTCACGAATGCCTTCCGCGCGCGCCTTCTTGAACTGCTCGTCGGTGAGGGTCTTGAGCGCTTGGTCGATCACGGCCATCTGGCGCTTGGTACCGACTGCGTGCAGGTGCGCGGCACCCTCGGCATCGTTCCAGCGACGCACGCCGCGGTTCGCGTGGATGCGCCGCTCGATCGCTTCGATGTCTTCCTTCTCGGTCTTCGCCTCGGCGCACTTCCGTCGCAGCTCGCCGACGGATCTCTTGTCCGCGTGATCGAGCAGCGAGTCTTCCGCATCGGGGTTGACGGCCGTGGCATCGGCAATCGCCGCAGATTGGTCGGGCGACAGTTGCCCGGCCGTTGCTGCCGCCCTGGTCTTGCGACGCTTGCGGAGCTGCTGGCCGGTAGCGATGGCCGTCTTCGCCTTGGACGCGGTCGTGCCCGTGGACTTCGCCATCCACTCGGCCGCGTCGCGCGTGCCTGCGTCCGGCGGCGGTCCGCACTCGTCGAGCCGGGCGGCGGCCATCGCCAGCGCGGCCTCCGCAGCATGCGCGATCGACGACCACTCGTGCACCGCCACGATCACGTCGTCCCGCGGCATCGATGCGGTCTCGAATCGCGATGCCGCACCGCATACGGCCTCGCGCAGCGAGCGCAGGACGTGGGTATCGGAGCAGGGCGCAGCCTTCGGAGCGGGCATCAGAACCTTCGAGTCGCCGGTGGGCGTATGAAGGGAGCGACCGCTCCGAGCGCTCAGCGAGTGAGCGTGAAGATAATCGTACAGGTGTTCGACCACCGGCGGCAAGGACTTTTCGAGAAATCTGGAGGACCTTCAGCGAGCGGGAATCGACTCCTCGGTTGCGGCTTGTCGATTGATCGCCGGCGGGT
>Ga0299913_10000359_pt1 | contig 27808 bp, 14 predicted proteins | sample RVTome_9_FD_201360 | JGI IMG/M metagenome (GOLD analysis project Ga0299913, IMG submission 201360) | Soil microbial communities from uranium-contaminated site in the Upper Colorado River Basin, Wyoming, United States - RVT155D38 (version 2) ... | reverse complement strand
TGGCGATCGGCGCGTGTGCCGGGATGTCAAGGGCGATCGACCGGGTCAGATCCACTCCGTGCCACAAGGGCGTTGCGTACGCGACCGGCTGGAGCCAATCGGGGAGCTGATCGATCGGGAAGAACGTGCCCGAGAACAGGAACATCGGAACGATCGCGAAGCGGAACACCGAACTAAGCCGGCTCTCGTTCTTGGCCACCGCAGTGAATGCCATGAGGGGCGCGCCGAACGCCAATCCGGTGAGGACGGCGCCAGGGATCGCGGCGAGCAGGCCTCCGATGGCGGTGGCCCCAAGCATTCCGGCGACCAGCGCGAACGCGCCGCACGCCATCAAGGTCCTCACGCCGATCCATATGAGCTCGCCGGCTACGAGGTCCGCGACACCGATCGGTGTCGCGAGGGCCGCGTGGTAGGTACGCAGCCACTTGATCCCGGCCATGACCGGCCATGTTGACTCTCCCGCGGCGGTCTGCATCGCGGTCGCCGCCAGCAGCCCGGGCGCGATGAATGCGATGTAGGAAACTTCGCCGACGCCTTGCTCGACGAGCGCTCCAAGGCCCTGACCCATCGCGAGCAGGAACAAGATCGGGTTGACGAACGCGGTGACGACGCTGCCCTTCCAGACGCGTCGGTAGATGCGCGCCCTGGCTCCGGTTACGCGCAGCGCATAGGGGCCGATCATTCGACCAACGTGCGCCCGGTGAGCTTCAGGAAGACGTCTTCCAATGTGCTGCGGCGCACGACGACGCTTTCGGGCTGGATGCCCCGATCGTGAACGTCACCCGCGGTCCCATCGCCGTTGGCCGTGTAGAGCAATACGCGGTCGGGTAGTTCCTCGATCCGGTCGGTGACGCCGTCGAGCCGTCCGATAGCCGCTTCCTGATCGGCGGGAGCGAAGCGCAACTCGACGACCTCGCGGGTCGAGAACTCCGCGATCAGCTCGGCAGGGGAGCCTTCGGCCGCGATCTTCGCCTTGTCCATGACGACGAGGCGATCGCAGAGTTGCTCGGCCTCGTCCATGTAGTGCGTGGTGATGATCAGCGTTACGCCTTGCTGCTTCAGGCGGTAGAGCCGATCCCAGAGCGCGTGACGTGCCTGGGGGTCAAGGCCGGTGGTCGGCTCGTCGAGGATCAACAGCTCAGGTTGGTTGATGAGCCCGCGGGCGATCGTCAGCCGGCGTTTCATCCCGCCGGAGAGGGGTTCAACGACGCTGTCGCGCCGATCGCTCAGCTGGACGAACCCGAGAAGTTCGTCGATACGTTCGCGTAGCACCGAGCCCGCGAGACCGAAATAGCGGCCGTAGATGTAGAGGTTCTCGTAGACGGTCAGCTCGGTATCGAGAGTGTCCTCCTGCGGAACCACGCCGATACGAGCTCGGATCTCGGCCCCGTCGTGAGATGGGTCGAGGCCGAGGACGGTGAGCGAACCCTCCGACACCGGCGAGACCGCTGCGATCATCCGCATCGTCGAGGTCTTGCCGGCCCCGTTCGGGCCGAGGAACCCGAACGCCTTGCCCTTCGCGATGTCGAAATCGATGTCATCGACGGCGACGAAGTCTCCGAAATGCTTCGTCAGGCCGCGCGCGTGAACCAGGGCTTCGTTCTGCATCCCGAGCAGCGTAGCGCCGCCCTTCTGTGCAAGTGCACAAAGGGCTTCCCGGGCGGACGGTCAACCACCATTGAGGAAAACGTACAGACCTCGATGGGGAAGGGGCCGCCCTCTTGCGATCTCGACTACTGACTCTTGCCGTCGCGCTGACCGCGTTCAGCGCGTTGTTGATCCCGCCGGCATCCGCCGCGCTCCGTGACGATGCCGACTGGAGCGAGCACTACTTCCCATCGTCGGACGGCGTTACTCGCCTTCATGCGGATGTCCTCCGCCCCAAAGGCATGCCGTGGGACGAGCAAACACCGGTGATCCTGACCGTCAGCCCGTACACCAACCACAGTGGGTCGTTGAGTCCGACTGAGGATCAGAACGGCGTTGGACCCAATCCTCGCTTCTACGATTTCCTCGACCTGACCGGTGCTCTGACGAAGGGCTACACCTACGTGATGGTCGACCTTCCCGGCGACGGAGGGTCCGGTGGATGCAACGACTGGGGCGGCGTGCGCGAACAAGCCGCTGTTTACGCCGCGGTCGAGTGGGCTGCGTCACAGACGTGGTCGACCGGTAGCGTCGGCCTGATCGGGAAGTCCTACGACGGCTGGACTGGGCTGATGGGCGTCGCGACGCAGCCCAAGGGTCTAGAGGCCGTCGTTTCTCTGGAACCCGTGTACTCCGGCTACCGCTACATCTGGATGAACGGGGTCCGGAGGACGAACTGGCCCTACGGCACGAGCTTCACGCAGGTCGATGCGATGCCGGGGCGTCTCAGTGATACCCCCGAGTACCACGCCAACGGCGCGCCTCAAGCGTGGTGCTACCCGGTGAACATCGCGGGTCACAACCTCGACGATAGTGAGACCGGCCCATACTGGGCCGAACGCAACCTAGTGCCAACATCCCTCGGGAAGACCACGCCGGTGTTCTTGACCCAGGGGTTCCTCGAGACGAACACCAAGTGGGATGGCACGTCGCAGTACTGGAACGGCTTGTCGGGCGACCACAACCACGCGTGGTTCGGTCAGTTCAACCATGTCCGTGGCTGGGAGAAGACCAGTGACGGCGAACGCTTCCAGACCGGACGCTCGGTATTCATCGACGAGATGATGCGGTTCTTCGACGAGCATCTGAAGGGGATCCAACCGGAGGTGATCGATCCGGTTGTCTCGGTGCAGGACAACCTCGGACGCTATCGAGCTGAGTCGCAGTGGCCACCGGAAGACTCGCACCTCTACCAGACAGCCCTGAACGTAGGGACCTACACCGACAGTGGCTCCGGGCATGGGCTGAGGCCGAACGAATCTCAAACGATGTGGACCGTCTCCGAGCCTCTTGCACACGATGTTTGGTTCTCGGGAGAGCCCGTGTTCACGGCCGGTGTCGACTCCATCCCGAACACGAACATCGCAGCGAACGTCTACGACATCTCACCCGACGGGGCCGTGCAGATGATCTCTCGCGGCGTGAGTCTGCTGCGTGGCACCGGTCCTCGCAGCGTGAGCTTCACGATGTACGGCCAGGACTGGGTGATCCCGGCGGGGCACCGTGTTGGTGTCCTGATCTCACCGGCTAACACCGATGAGTTCAGGTACTTCGCGACGAGACAGGACGTGACGGTGCGGTGGGCGAAGATCGACCTTCCGTTCCTTACCTACGACCGGACCGAGTTCCTCGATGGTGGGTCGACCCCCCGGTTGGAGTCGTACCTGGGTGGCAACAAGACCGTCCTGTCTGCGGAGCAGCTCGCTTCATACGAAGTGGGGTTCACGTTGCCCGGACCCCTCGTCACGCCGGAGCCACCACCGCCAAATGTCGAGTAATGCGGACCGGCTTCGCCGGTCCTGTTGCTAGCCCGGTGTCGGCTGTGCCGACACGTGTCCTAGTAATGCGAACCCCGGCTTCGCCGGTCCTGTTGCTAGCCCGGTGTCGGCTGTGCCGACACGTGTCCTAGTAGCAGCACCGTAGGCTCAGGGGATGGACTTCGATCTTTCCTCGGAGCAGCAGGATTTCGTTAAGACCGTCCGGTCGTTCGTCGACGACGCGATCCGCCCCAACGCGGAACGCTGGGACCACGAGCACGAGCTGCCGATGGATGCCGTCAAGCAGATGGCCGACCTCGGCCTCTTCGGATTGCCGTTCCCGGAGGAATACGGAGGGTCGGGGGCCGACTTCTTCACCCTGTGCCTCGCGATCGAAGAGATCGCTCGGGTCGACTCGTCGCTGGCCATCACGCTGGAGGCCGCGGTCGGTCTTGGGGCGATGCCGATCTATCGCTTCGGGACCGAAGACCAGAAGCAGCGCTGGCTCCCCTCCCTCGCCGCAGGGGAGTCATTGGCCGGATTCGGCCTGACCGAACCGGAGGCGGGGTCCGATGCCGGGGGGACCAAGACCACGGCTCGCCTCGACAACGGTGAGTGGGTGATCAACGGGTCCAAGTCGTTCATCACGAACTCCGGGACCCCGATCACGTCATTCGTCACGGCGACCGCGATCACCGACACATCAGGAGGGCAAAAAGAGATCTCGGCGATCATCGTGCCGAGTGGAACTCCCGGCTTCGAGGTCGGCAAGAGCTACCGCAAGATGGGGTGGTGGCACTCCGACACCCACGAGCTGTCCTTCAACGATGTCCGGGTGCCGGAGGAGAACCTCCTCGGCGATCTCGGCGAGGGCTTCCGTAACTTCCTCAAGATCCTCGACGACGGACGGATAGCGATAGCGGCCCTCTCCGTCGGACTCGCACAGGGATGCGTCGACGAGTCGATCAAGTACGCGCACGATCGCCAAGCTTTCGGCAAACCGATCGGCGCGTTCCAAGGGATCCAATTCAAGATCGCCGACATGGCAACGAAGACGGAGCTCGCGCGCCAGGCCTACTACCGCGCGGCATGGCTGGCAGAAGTCGGGCGTCCATACAAGAAGGAAGCGGCGATGGCGAAACTGTACGCATCCAAGATCGCCGTCGACGTCGCGCGTGATGCGGTCCAGATCCACGGCGGGTACGGCTACATCGAGGAGTTCCCCGTATGCCGCCATTTCCGCGACTCGAAGATCCTCGAGATCGGCGAAGGCACTTCCGAGGTCATGCGGATCCTGATCGCGCGCGAGCTCGGTCTCCCGGAGGTCTGATCGTTCTAGATCCGAAGAAACTCGCCACGACCCCCACGCGCGACGTCGCGATGGTCGCGGAGCGATCGCGAGCCGCGGGCGAGATCGGGCTCGATACGGAGTTCATGCGCGAGCGGACCTATCGTGCCCGGCTCTGTCTCGTGCAGTTGGCAACACCCGACGAGATCTTCATCCTGGATCCGCTCGAGGCCGAGGACCTGTCCGAGATCGGGGGCCTCCTAGCCGACCCGGCCGTCGAGGTTGTCGTGCATGCCGGTCGTCAGGATCTAGAGATCTTCTTCGAACGCTACGGCTCGGTTCCCAACCGCGTCTTCGATGTTCAGCTGGCGGCCGCGTTTGCCGGGCTGGGTGCATCACTTCCCTACGGGCGGCTCGTCGAGGAATCGATCGGGACGAAGGTTAAGAAGGGCGAGTCCTACACCGACTGGTGCCGCCGGCCCCTGACGAAGGAACAGATCGTCTATGCGGCCGACGACGTCCGCTTCTTGCTGCCCGCGGCCCGCGAGCTGAAACGCCGGCTCGATGAACAAGGACGTGGTGGGTGGGTCACCGAAGAGCTGAAAGCCCTGGAGACACCCGACGCGTTCGAGATCGATCTCGACGAGGTCTACAAGCGGGTCGGCGGCCGCGGTTCGCTCTCGGGGAAGCAGCTGGCCGTCCTGCGCTCGATCGCACGCTGGCGCGAGTCCGAAGCCCAACGCCGGGATACCCCACGCGGGTGGGTGATCAAGGACCCGACGCTGATCGAGATCGCTCGCCGTGCCCCGACCACGATCGCGGCGCTGTCCAAGATCCGAGGTCTGAACCAGCGCGAAGCCGAGCGCTTCGGCCCGGCGATCCTCGATGTGGTCCGCGCGGGCCTCGAGGCCGAAGAGATCAAGATGCCGAAGGCCGCACCGCGGTCGGCTCAGATCCGTGCCCGGGTCCTCTCCGGTCCGTCCGATGCGATCGTGCGGAGCCGGTGCGAGGCGGCCGACATCGCGACCGAGCTCGTGTCGACGCGAGGGGAGCTCGAAGCGCTCTTGACCGATGTCTCCGCCGGTGTCGCGGATCTATCGCGCCATCGCTTGATGCAGGGGTGGAGACGAGAGCTAGCGGGAGATCATGTCGTCGCGTTCGCCGAGGGCCGCGTGACCCTCCACGCCATGGACAAGCCCCCCTACATCGAAGAGATCGAGAGGTAGCTCTGCTAGCGCATCCAGGTGCGCACGATGGCCTTGCTGAAGCCCCATGCGTATTTCAGGCTCGTCGGTTTCTTCGTCACGCCCGACGCGCGCTTGCGGAACGTGATCGGCACCTCGATCACGTTGAGACCCTTGCGGGCCGAATCGAGGATCACCTCGGAGACATAGAACTGGTCCTGTTTGAGGTCGAGTTGCCGAAGCGCATGCGCCGTCATCGCCCGGTAGCCGGTGGACGGGTCCGTGATCTTCGTTCGGCTGAGAGCACTGAGTAGTCGCGCGAAGACTCTCACGCCGTACATCCGCACGTTGGATTCGATCTCGAACGACCCGAGGATGCGCGATCCCTGCACCATGTCGCAGTCGCCCTTGAGGAGCGGCTCGACGAGACGGCTCATCTCCTTGGGATCGTGCTGGCCGTCGGCGTCGAGCGTCACGACGACCTTCGCGCCGGCCTCTAACGCAGCCTTGTAGCCGAGGCGAACGGCGGCCCCCGATCCACGTCGCAGGTCACGTCGGATGACTCCCGCGCCGAGCCGCTCGGCGACCGTTTCGGTTTCGTCGGTGCAACCATCTGCGATCACGATCGGCATCGTCGGAAGCCCTTCGACGTCGGCCGGCATCTGACCGAGGACCGCAGGGATGTTGTCGGCCTCGTTGAAAGCGGGGATGACTACCGCGCACGAGCCCGGGAGAGGGATCCAGCCGCTCTCCTTCAACCGCTGGAGGGCCATGTAGTCGACGAGGTCTCCGAGCTCGTTCGAGAGTTGGTCGTCGCGCGACAGCCCGCGGAAGATCAACGCCAGCGAGAGCAGGTTCGAGATGACGAGGAGACCGATGATCCGGCGTTCCTGGCCCCGCTCGAAACCGAGTGCCGAGAGGACCGGGTCCATCAGGTCGGGGACCAGGGCCGCGACCATCAGCCCGGCGATAACGACGCCGATCAGCAGTGTCTCGCCGCGCCGCAGCTGGTCCCGGCGGTAGCGCCGGATGGCGAAAGCAGCGAGCAGTACGGCACATAGCGCGCCGAGCAGCCTGATGCCGGTTACGGGGATGGTCTTCTCCTGTTATCGCAGGTCAGAGCAGGTTTTCGGGTCGGAACCAAGGGTAGCACGAGGCCTTGACCGGAGCTGAAGGTTAGTAGTAACTTACCGTAAGTGAGGACTTACGAGAGAGCCTTGGAGGCTCTGGCAGACCCCACCCGGCGCGCGATCGTCGACCGTCTGCGTTCGGGCGAAGCTTCGGTCGGAGATATCGCCGCCGCCCTCCCGGTCTCACGGCCCGCAGTGTCGCAGCACCTGCGCGTGCTCGAAGGAGCAGGTCTGGTCTCGCACGAGACCGCCGGCACCAGACACATCTACCGCGTCGAGCTGGACGGTCTCGGTGAGCTGCGCGCGTACATCGATCGGATCTGGGACCAGGCGCTAACTCGGTTCAAGACCGAGGTCGAGAGAAAGGACCGCGATGGATGACACGATCGCACCCGTGGTGCGCGCGATCGACGTGAACGTTCCCATCGAGAAGGCGTTCCGGGTCTTCACTCAGGAGATGGGCAGTTGGTGGCCGTTCCAGAGCCACAGCATCTTCCTCGAGCGCGCCGAGGCGGTGGTGATCGAGGCGCGCGCCGGGGGCCGTGTGATCGAGCGGTCGAAGGATGGTCACGAGGCATCGTGGGGCGAGGTCCTGGTTTACGAGCCCCCGGAGCGATTCGTCCTGGCATGGAAGCCGAATTCCACCCCTCTGCCCCCAACCACTGTGGAGGTCCGGTTCACTGCAACCGGCAGCGGGACCCACGTCGAGTTGATCCACACCGGGTGGGAGGTCCTCGGCGACGAGGCCGAGGAAGCTCGCAGGAGCTACAGCGAAGGGTGGATCCCGACCCTAGAGAGCTACGCGGCGGTCGTAGACGCTATGTAGGACGGTGGTTCTATTGTCCGCGTGTTCGAGACATTCGCGGTCATCTTCGCGTCGATCGTTATCGAGGCACTTCCCTTCGTGCTCCTCGGCGCGATCGTCAGTGCGGCGATAGAGGTCTTCGTACCCGACAAGACATTCCTAGCCATAGGGAGGCTGCCGGTGGCCCTTCAGCTGCCCGCAGCTGCCCTCGGCGGTTTCGCGTTCCCGGTTTGTGAATGCGGTTCCGTACCGGTGGCTCGGAGGTTGATCGCGCGGGGCGTTCACCCCGCTGCCGGACTGGCATTCATGCTCTCGTCACCGATCCTCAATCCGGTCGTGCTCGCATCCACTTGGGTGGCCTACTCCGGAAGACAGCTGGGCGTTGAGATGGTCCTCGGGCGAGCCGGCTTGGGGCTGGTTCTGGCCATCGTTGCCGGTTGGGCGATCGGGACCACACAGGCATCCGAGCTCTTGCGGCCCCGGCCCGATGATCTCCCGTCGGGAGATCATCACAGCGGGGGCCGGGCACAGGCTTTCGTCGGTCACCTCGGCAACGACTTCTTCTTCATGGGTCGGTTCATCGTGATGGGTGCGGCCCTGGCGGGTCTCCTCCAGGCCGTCATCCCGCAGAGCATCGTCGCGGGCATCGCCCGCACGCCGGTGGTGAGCGCCCTCGCCCTGATGGCCATCGCGTTCGCGTTGTCATTGTGTTCGGAGGCCGACGCGTTCGTGGCCGTCTCGTTCGTGCAGTTCCCCTTGGGCTCTCAGCTTGCGTTCCTGGTGTTCGGTCCCGTCGTGGATGTGAAGCTGGCGTTCTTGTACGGAGCTACCTTTAGGAAACGTTTCGTGGTGAGGCTTGTCACGGTCGCACTGCCGGTCGTACTCGCCGGATCGTTGTGGTTCGAGGTCTTGATAGGACGGATGTCATGAGTCGGAGATTCCTCATCGCCTGTGTGATGACCGCCTGGGGGGCGTTCCTGTTGTGGTTCGCGTGGACGAACACGATGGCGCGCTTCCTCGGTCCTCGTACCTACTGGGTCGCGTGGTTCGGGGCCTTCGGTCTGCTGCTCGCCGGAGTGGCCGGGCTGCGAGGAGCCGTCCGCGGCGGCTCGGCCGCGACGCTAAGGGACATCGGTGGAGCTGGGCTGATGGTGATCCCTCTGATCCTCGTACTCGTGTTGCCCGCGCCTCAACTCGGCGCCCAGGCGGCGTCGCGCAAAGCAGCCGGGGTCGGGGCACTGTCGTCATTCGTCCCAGCACCGTCCGGAGGCGGAGACATCGGCTTGAAAGAGATCCATTACGCGTCTCTGTCCGCCGATTACGCCGACACCCTTGGGATCACCGATGGTCTGGTCGTCGAGCTCACCGGGTTCGTCACTCACCCCGATGAAGCGGGGGAGGAGTTCGGCCTCACGCGTTTCTACATCTCATGCTGCGCGGCAGATGCGGTGCCTTTCACAGTGATCGTGCGTCCCGGTGATACCAGCGCGTTCTCGGATGACACGTGGTTGACGGTGGAGGGTGAGCTTGTGAGGAGCGGTTCAAGCTTCGTGCTTGAGGCGACCCGCATCACCAAGGCCCAGGAACCATCCGCGCCCTATCTCTACTAGTCTGCCGCCCACCGTGAGGATCTCTTCTTGAACAAGCGCGTCATCGCGATCGTCGTCCTCGCTGTGCTTGCCGGTGGGGTCGCGGCCTACGCACTTCGCCCGGAAGACCGCGTTCCTTCTGATGCGCCGACCCTCGACGAGATGGCTGCCGCGGTGGGGGGTCCTGTGATGCTCCACCTCGCGCGGGGCCATGCTCCGGGGCGCTCGGGCGACATCATGGTGGTGCCCAAGCCTCACCACTACATGATCAGCAGCTGGGAACTAACTACGTTGGGCGAAGGCGAGCCCGAGATCAAGACCACTCATCCGAACCCATGGTCGTATCTGACAGAGGTGCCGATCGTGGTCCGGGGGATGGACGTGCCGTCGGGCCGCGAGGTCGACGATGCGGTCGACATCTCGTCGATCGCCCCAACCTTCGCGCGCGTTCTCGGGATGGACGATTTCGAGTCGCCCTCGTGTTCTCTCGAGGAGGTCATCCCCTGCGATTCGCGTGGAGGCGTCGAGGACAAACCTCGCGTGCTGTTCACCGTCGTGATCGATGGGGGTGGATGGAACGTGCTCGAGCGATACCCGGATGCTTGGCCCAACATCCGACGGTTGATGGACGAGGGCGTCACCTATACGGGAGCGACGATCGGATCGGCTCCATCTACCACGGGTGCTCTACACGCGACGTTCGGGACCGGCTTCTATCCGGATGAACATGGGATCCCCGGCAACGTGTTGCGTGATGATGACGGTGAGATAGTCGACGTCTACCTCGACAAGAAGACCGACACCCGCTACCTGGAGAAGCCGGCGGTCGCGGAGATATGGGACGAGCAGAACGGAAACGAGGCTGTCGTCGCGACCGTCTCTTACGAGAACTGGCACCTCGGGATGATCGGTCATGGCGCCTTGCGTGAGACCGGCGACAAGGACATCGGGGTCCTATGGGATCGCGAACGACAGAAGTGGTTCGTGAACGAGGACTTCTACACACTGCCCTCCTACCTGCAGCGCACCGACATCCAGCAGCTCGAACGTTATGAGGCAGAGCTCGATGGCCGGGATGGGGAGGAAGACGGCGCATGGTTCGGCAATGACATCGAGCCGATCCTCGATAACAAGAACGAGCGTCCATCGACACCGGCCTTCGTCAAACTCACCGGCGACGCGGTTATCGACATACTTAGGAATGAAGAAGTCGGATCCGACGACATCACCGACATGATCTGGATCGAGATGAAGCCGGTGGACTCGGCGGGTCACGCGTGGAACATGCTCGATGCGTCGGTTGGAGATGTCCTGGAAGAGACCGACGCGCAGATCGGTCGCTTCATGGATGAGCTCGATCGGACCATCGGGCGTGACTCATATCTGTTCGTTCTCAGCGCCGATCATGGCCAGCAACCCCTGCCGGATGACCTGGGTGGCTGGCGGATCAACACGTCCGAGCTCGAGCTCGACATCGTCGCCCGCTTTGGAGACGTCTTGGGGCAAGCGACTCCCGCCGACATCTACCTGGATGCTGATGGACTCGAGGCCGAGGGGGTGACGGCCGAGGACATCGCTCGCTGGATCGGTACCTACACGCTGGGAGAGAACATCCCTGAGGGGGCCGCAGGGGCGGACCTCGTCCCGGAAGAGCGCCTTGACGACGTCCTGTACGCGGGGGCCTTCAGCTCGGAGTTCCTCTCACGACCGGACCTGGACTTCGATGCCTTCGGTCGCGGTGACTACGGACGATTCGGCGACTTCCCCGTCTCCAACCAGACCTAGGCCCCGTACTTGCCGCCCGGCATGACCCAGATAGGCCATGCCATATATGGCCCATCTGGGTCATATATGGCGGCGTCCTAGCGGCCGAATCTGTAATCAGAAGGCAGTTCTCGGCAGAAAGACGACGATGCTTCGTGCTCGCTCTCATGTCTCGTAAGGATCCCCCAGCGCTGAGCGCGCCTCGTATGAAGTACTTAGTCCCTTTTGCGCCCACTACGTATGCACGGACGAGGGCCTGACCACCACACTTGTGGGGAGTCCGTTTTGCTAGCAATCCGCCGAACCTTCCGGCAGAAAGCAGGCGCACGATAAGCACTGCGCGCGCTACACGTCAGACATCGTGGTTCCTATCCATCGCACTCATCGCGAGCTTGTTCGTGCTGTTGCCCGCGACGCCTGCCGCCGCGCAGACTCCAACGTTCTCGATCACGAATACGACGTGGGACGTGCTCGGACTCGACAGCAACCGTCCCGCCGCGAGACAGGGTTACAGCCCTCCCGGAACATTCCCGGTCGGGGCGCGTATCTGTAACACCAGTAGCGTCGTAGCGAGCTCGGTGTGGGCAACGCTCGCGCTGGGGACCGCCACCAAAGGCGCCGGGTCAGGAAGCGATCCGTTCAGCGCAGCCGTCACCAGCCGCGACCTGGGTTCCGTTGCTGCCAACTCATGCGAGGAAGCGGTCTTCAACGTCAGCGTCAACCAGCACAAGAACTCCTTCTTCTGGAAGAAGGCCTACACGATCAGCGCTCGCACGACATCGGCGACGGGCACGATCGTGGCCACGACCCCATCCACGCGCGCTCTGTACGTGGAGAAGTTGGTGTCTCAGAACCGCAACGCGACGATCAGCATCACATCGAACGCGCCGTGGGACGCGACGAACAGCCGCTACAAGCTCAGCAAGGGTGAGACCTACAAGTTCACCCTCAATGCAAAGTCGGCGCCGGGCGGCTACGAACAGACCGAGGCATTCATCAACTTCCCCGAATCGGTTTTCGAGATCCAAACGATCAAGTCCTTTTACTCGACCCCCACGGGAGGGACGGCCGACGGCATCTACGCGGACGCGTGTGGTTTCGATAACGACTCGACCAGCCTCACGTGGAGGACCTGTATCGGCCCGGCCAAGTACACGGGCGGCAAGGCCGGTGGTAACCCGATCAAGGTCGTGTACACCGTGAAGGTGGTTGGGACGAGCGCGAGTGGTGGCCTGAGCGCGATGATCTACGACCTCTCCGGGTCGTCGTATCACTACAACGGCGACTTCAGTACCGCGACGAAGTCATTCGAGGCGATAACTTCCGCTGACCTGAAGTTGACCAAGACCGACAACGGTGCGTTCGTGAGGAACGGCACGGGCCAGTACACACTGACCGTCACCAATAACGGTCCCGACCCCACATCCGGCAACGTAACCATCACCGACACGCTGCCCAGCGGGTTGACCTACTCGAGCGTCGACGCGACGAGCACGTCCGGATGGTCGTGCAGCGCGGCTGGGCAGACCGTGACGTGCAACAACGCCACCGTGATGGCGTCGGGTGCCACCAGCACGCTGAAGATGAACGTTGCGGTCGGTGCAAGTGCGACGAAGGGGACGATCACCAACACTGCAACCGTCACTAACAGCGTCTCGGATCCCGATACATCGGACAACACCGCGACGGATACCGGGACCATTGCCGATCCCCCAGAAGCGGATATCTCGATCGCGAAGACCCACTCCGCCGCCTATTTCCCCATCGGCAGCAACAGCACGTACAGCATCGCCGTCAAGAACGAAGGCCCGGCGGCGATCGCGAATCAGGTTCGAGTTACCGACACCCTCCCTGCGGGCCTGACCTACGTCTCCGCGAGTGGCTCCGACGCCAGCCGCCAGTGGTCGTGCGGCGCGTCCGGACAGACCGTCACGTGTGATCTGCAAACCCTGCTAGGGGCGGCGTCCGGACTTACGACGAACACGCCGGCTCCAATCCTGACGCTGACCGTGACTCCATCGGGCACGACCGCTACCAAGGTCACGAACACCGCATCGGTCGCGGTCCTCGGGACGGGCAACCCGGTCGACCCGAACACGACGAACGACTCGTCGTCCGACGAGACATTCATCGGGGCGGCCGATCTCGAGATCACGAAAACGCACTCGGGCGACTTCCCCATCCCTCCGCCCACTCCCGCACAAGGGACGTTCAGCTTGTCGGTCAAGAACAGCGGGCCTAATGCCGCGCCGGGTCCGATCACCGTGACCGACACTCTGCCAACCGGACTGACCTACTCGTCCGCGAGTGGTACCGGCTGGTCGTGTTCGAACGCGAGCCAAACCGTTACGTGCACGAGAAGCACGGACCTTGCCTCCGGGGATACCGCACCCGCCATCAGTCTCGTCGTGGATGTGGCCAGCACCGTCCCGGTCGACTCGACGACCAACCGGGGGATCCTGACGAACATCGCAACCGTCGATGGCCCCTCCACCCTTTATGACCCCGACCCGGACGATGACACGAGCGAAGACGTCGTCGCGCTGACCAAGCAGCAGGACCTCTCGGTCACCGTGAGCGACTCGCCGGACCCCGTGACCGCGCCGAACGCACTCACTTACACCGTCACGGTGACCAACGCCAACACTGATTCCACCGGCGTGACCGCGAGTGGGGTCTTCTGGGACATGGATCTCCCATCCGGGACTACCTTCACGTCGGTCGACCCGGACGGTGCCGGTGCAGCAACGGCACTGACCGAGGCCGACCTGGAGTCGACCACTGCCGACCAGCCCTGCAGTTACTCCAGCACCGGACACTTCCTCTCGTGCGAGCTCAATACTGGTACCAGCTCGCTAACCGCCGGCAGCGCTCAGAGCGCGTTCGTGATCGTAGGGACCAGCTTGAGCACACCGACGTCCATCTCAACCAACGTCGAGGCGTTCATGGACCAATCCGACGGCCGAACGGACAACAACACTGCCAATACGTCGACGACGGTCACAGGCGGCAACTCACCGCCCACGGTCACGGTCACCGCGACTTCCCCTGTGGACGAGCACGCCACGACTCAGCAGACCATCACCTGGAGCGCATGGGACAGCTCGGGGACGGTCAACTTCGTCTCCACCTCGTGCGGTCTTGCCGGCACGAAGGTGGCCAGTTCGGATACCACTCCGACCGGTTCGGGGACGCAGGCGAGTCCCAAGACCGCCACGTTCAAGTGCATCTTCGACAACGGCCCCGCCACGTCCGAGGTGTCTATGACTGCATCGGACGGCACCAACACCAGTACGGGCACGTCGACCGTCACGGTCACGAACGTGAACCCGACTGCGACGTTAGTGGCTCCATCGTCGGCACAGACGAACGCATCGTTCACCGTGGAGCTAACCAACGCAGATGACGTCTCGTCTTCAGACGACACCGCAGGATTCACCTACGACTTCGACTGCGGCTCCGGCTACGACGGGACGTTCGGATCTGTGGCCTCGACGAGCTGCACCGCTCCTTCGAGCCCGGAAGCCAGAACCGTGAAGGGGAAGGTCCAGGACCAGAACGGCGGCACGACCGAGTACACGGCATCGGTCACCATCGTCGGCCCGCCGACCGCTGATGCGACATCGGCGAGCCTGTCGCACAAGTCCGCCGCCGGTGTGGACGTGACCCTGACCGGCCAAGACACGACCGGAGCGGACCTGACCTTCTCGATCGTCTCGGGCCCCGCGATCGGAACTCTCGGCTCGATCACCGGCACGAACTGCACGGGCACCACCACTAAGACGTGTACCGCGACCGTTCACTACAGCAACCCGGGGACCGACACCCTCGGCAACACATCCTTCACGTACAAGGCGACGAGAACCGGCCCGGTCGACTCCAGCGCTGCTACGGCCACGATCACCCGTACCGATGCAGCCCCCACGGCGACCGTGGCCCTGAGCCCTGACACGGTGACGACCAACTCGACCCTGACGGGGACGGCAACCAAGAGCGACGCCGATGGCGACACCGTCACGCTCACGTATCTGTGGAAGGTCACGCGCGACAGCAACACCTGCACGGTCAAGACGACGAGCGGCTCCGCCAACCTGACCGACACGCTCGATCTCGGTGCGTCGCACACGACGACGGATTGCTCGGGAACCAACCCCGTGTCGCTGAACCCCGCAACGGGCGACGTGGTCGAGGTGTTCGTGACCCCCAACGACGGTCACACGAGCGGCACGGAAGTGAGTGCTTCCAAGACCATCGGGAACTCGGCCCCGGTCGCCACGGACCAGACGGATGGGTCGAAGGCCACGACGAACGAGGACGTCAACAAGACGATCACGCTTGCGGGCACGGATGCCGACTCAGACACCCTGACGTTCAAGGTCACGAGCTTGCCGTCGAATGGGAGCCTGTGGGACGGGCCCGACGCGACCGGCCACGAGATCACCTCATCCGAGGCCACCGCGGGATACACGGTTACAGACGCCAGCAAGCGCGTGACGTTCGTGCCGACCGCCAACTACAACAACGGAGCCTCCACCTTCGGGCCGAGCTTCACGTTCACCGTCACCGATCCGGCAGCCGCTTCCGACTCGGGCACGGTCCAGATCGACGTCAACCCGGTCAACGACACCCCGACCTGGAACGCAACCGTCTCGATGAGCTCGGGAGGATCGCTCGATCTCTCGACGGTTTCTGCCGACGTCGAGACCGCAGACGCGAACCTGAGCTACACCTTCGTCGGCACCGACGGCGGCGCCACCAAGGGGACGCCGACGATCACCGGCCAGACGCTGACCTACGCACGTGATGGGGGCGCGACCGGGACCGATTCGGTGACCATCCGGGTCACCGACCGCGGCGACCCCGACAACTGCGGGTCGGTCGTTGCCGGTGCGTGCACCGCAGCCGCGACCGCCGACAAGACCATCACCATCAACCTCGACAACGAGACCCCGGTGGCAACGCCGCAGACGGGCGCGTCGAAGGTGGTCACCGACGAGGACACGAATAAGGTCATAACCCTGGCGGGCACCGATGCCGACAGCGACCCCTTGACGTTCAAGGTCACGAGCCTGCCGTCCGACGGATCGCTCTACGACGGCTCCGGAACCGGCGGCCACTTGATCACCTCGAGCGAGGCGACCGCCGGCTACACCGTGACCGACAGCAGCAACCGGGTGACGTTCGTGCCGACCGCCAACTACAACAACGGCGCTACCGCGACCGGGCCGAGCTTCACGTTCGTCGCCACCGATGGCACCGACACGTCGGCGGCTGCGACCGTCGCCATCGACGTCGACCCGGTCAACGACGCCCCGGCCGCGGCCGACACCACGATCACGACGTCATCGGCGACAGCGACCGTCAACCTCGTCAACATCACCACCGACACCGAGACCGCATCGGCCAACCACACCTACAAGATCACCGCACTGCCGGCCCAAGGGACCCTCAAGGACGGTTCCACCACCATCACCTCGGGCGCGTTGCCCTACACGATGACCAACGGGACGACCGTGACATACACGCAGCCGGCCAACGACACGACCGACGACTCGTTCACCTACACCGCCACCGACCGCGGCGACCCCGACAACTGCGGCACCGTGGTCGCGGGAGCGTGCACCGCAGCGCTCAGCGATGCCGGCACCGTGACCGTCGACGTCACCAACGCGGGCCCCACGGCGACATCCCAGACCGGCGGCACAAAGGTGTCGGTCACCGAGGACGGATCGACCCTGATCACGCTCGCCGGCACCGACCCCGAGGGTGACACCCTGACCTTCAAGGTCACCAGCCAGCCGTCCAACGGCAAGCTCTACAAGGGCGCCTCCACCGATGCCGCCGACGAGATCACCGGCGCCACCTCCGGCAGCCCGATCTCGCTCACCGGCGCGACCGTGACGTTCGTGCCGACCGCCAACTACAACAACGGCGCTTCGGCCTCCGGCCCGAGCTTCACGTTCACCGCGACCGATGCGACCGGGTCCAACACCACGAGCTCCGCGGCCACCGTCGACATCGACGTCAACCCCGTTAACGACACCCCGACCTGGAACGCGACCGTCTCGATGAGCTCGACCGGAAGCCTCGACCTCAAGGACGTGTCGGCCGACGTCGAGACCGCCGATGCCAACCTCACCTATGCGATCGTCACCAACGGCTCCAAGGGTACGGCGACCCGCACCGGCTCGGTCATCACCTACACCCGCAATGCCGACGAGACCGGCACCGACTCGATCGTCGTTTCGGTCACCGATCGTGGCGACCCCGACAACTGTGGATCGGTCGTTGCCGGCTCGTGCACCGCGGCGGAGACGGTCAACAAAACCATCACGATCAACCTGGAGAACACGGCTCCGGTCGCAACCGACCAAACGAGCAATGACAAGGCGTCGATGAACGAGGACGCAAACAGGACGATCACCCTGGCCGGGACCGATGCCGACGGCGACACCCTCACCTTCAAGGTCACGGGCCTGCCGTCCAACGGATCGCTTTACGACGGCTCCGGAACCGGTGGCCACTTGATCACCTCGAGCGAGGCGACCGCTGGGTACACGGTGACGGACGCGAGCAAGCGAGTGACGTTCGTGCCGACCGCCAACTACAACAACGGCGCCTCCGCCTTCGGGCCGAGCTTCACGTTCACGGTCACCGATCCGGCAGCGGCTTCCGACGCGGGCACGGTCCAGATCGACGTCGACCCGGTCAACGACACCCCGACGTGGGATGCAACGATCAGCATGGGATCGGGCGGATCGCTCGACCTCTCGACGGTTTCTGCCGACGTCGAGACTGCAGACGCGAACCTGAGCTACACCTTCGTCGGCACCGACGGCGGCGCCACCAAGGGGACGCCGACGATCACCGACCGGACGCTTACCTATGTGCGTGACGGGGGCCAGACCGGGACCGATTCGGTGACCATCCGGGTCACCGATCGCGGCGACCCCGACAACTGCGGGTCGGTCGTTGCCGGTGCGTGCACCGCAGCAGCGACCGCAGACAAGACCATCACCATCAATCTCGACAACGAGACTCCCGTCGCCACTTCCCAGACCGGCGGGACCAAGGTGTCGGTCAACGAGGACTCCTCGGTGCTGGTCACCTTGGCGGGCACCGATGCAGACGGCGACCCATTGACGTTCAAAGTCACCAGCGTCCCGTCCAATGGCAAGCTTTACAAGGGCGCGTCCACCGCCGGGACCGACGAGATCACGTCGGCGTCGTCGGGCAGCCCTGTGACGCTCACCGCCGCGACCGTGACGTTCGTCCCGACCGCTAACTACAACAACGGTGCTGCGGCGACCGGCGCCAGCTTCACGTTCGTGGCCTCGGACGGCACCGACACATCGGCTGCAGCGACCGTCGAGATCGACGTCAACCCGCTCAACGACGCCCCGGCCGCCGCAGACACCACGATCACGACGTCGTCGGGCAGCGCGACCGTCAACCTCGTCAACATCACCACCGACCAAGAGACGAGCGCGGCGAACCACACCTACAAGGTCACCGGGCTCCCGACAGATGGGACGCTGAAGGACGGCGCCACCACGATCTCCTCGGTGCCTTACACCATGACGAACGGCACGACCGTGACATACACGCAACCCGCGAACTACAACACCGATGTCAGCTTCACGTACTCGGCAACCGACCGCGGCGACCCGGACAACTGCGGCACCGTGGTCGCCGGTGCCTGCACCGCGGCGCTGACCGATGCGGGGACCGTCAGCGTTGACGTCACTAACGCGGCCCCCTCGGCGTCCGCCCAGACCTTGGCAACCAACGAAGACACGGCCAAGCTGATAACCCTCACCGGGACCGACCCCGAGACCGACGCGCTGACGTTCAAGATCACCGGACTGCCGACCAACGGTGTCCTGAAGGATGGCACCACCACGATCACATCGGGCATGCTGCCGCGAACCCTGGTGGGTGCACTGACGTATGAGCCGGCGGCCAACCACAACTCCGGTGCAGGGTCGCCCGAGTCGTTCACGTTCAAGTCCAACGACACGTTCTCCGATTCAGCTAACGCCACTGTGACGATCGACGTCGACCCGGTCAACGACACCCCGACGTGGGACGCCACCGTCGGTGTGGGGGCTGCCGGTTCGCTGGATCTACAGACCGTCTCGGCCGACATCGAGACACTCGACGCGAATCTCGTGTACTCGATCGTCACCAATGGGACGAAGGGCACGGCAACGCTGGCCGGTTCGACCTTGACCTACAGCCAGTCGGCCGACAAGAACGGCACCGACACGATCACGGTGCGGGTGACCGACCGCGGCGACCCCGACAACTGCGGCACCGTCGTCGCCGGTTCGTGCACGGCGACCCTTACGGCCGATAAAGACGTCACCATCACCCTGGTTCAAACCGCACCCGTTGCGACGAGCCAAACGGGTGGGAGCAAGATCGTGATCGATGAAGATGACGCCGGTGAACTGATCACGTTCGCCGGTACCGACGCACAGGGCGACACGATCACCTTCAAGGTCACGACCTTGCCGTCCAACGGCAAGCTCTACGTTGGGAGCTCGACGGCCACGACGGACGAGATCGAGTCAGCGGACCTTCCTGCGACCACCGGATCGGTCACCTTCGTTCCCACCGCCGACTACAACAACGGTGCGTCGGCGTCCGGTCCCTCGTTCACGTTCAGCGCAACCGACGCTCTGGGCTCGAACTCCGCCGGCAGCGGCACCGTGGATGTCGACGTGAATCCGGTCAACGACCAGCCAACCTGGAATACGACGGTTTCCATGGGCGAGTCGGCGAGCCGGGATCTGAAGTCGGTCTCGGCAGACGTCGAGACGGCCGACGCAGATCTGACCTACTCGATCGTTACGAATGGAACCAAGGGGACGGCTACCTTGACGGGTGCCACGCTCACGTACGCGAAGACGGCAGGACAAACCGGCACGGACACCGTGACGGTGCGTGTAACCGACCGCGGCGATCCCGATAACTGTGGGAGTGCCGTCGCCGGCGCGTGCACCGCAGTCAAGACGGCCGACAAGGCGGTGTCGATCCTGCTCGACGCCAACAACCCTCCGACGGCTACGGTCACGCTGCATACGCTCCCGAACACGGGCGACGCGGCGGTCCTGACATCAACCCAGGCCCCCAAGACGAACGACAAGGTGCGAGCGACCTCTTCATGCAGCGATTCCGATGGCGACAACGTGACGCTGACTTTCGTGTGGAAGGTCACGCGCCTCGACAACAGCGTCGCGACGGTCCAGACGACCACAGTCTCGGCGGGTCAGTGCTCGGGAACCTTCACCGACACCCTCGATCTCTCCAAGACCGGTTTCGGGGACAAAGGCGAGACCGTGAAGGTCGAAGTAACTCCGAACGACGGAAAGGTCGACGGATCGATCGCGACCGGATCGACCACGGTCGTCATCACCGACACACCGCCCACCGCCACTGACCGCATCATCAAGACGGGCGTCGGGCAGGCGAAGGAGGTCATCCTCGAAGGTAGTGACGTCGACGGGGAGTCCGTGTCGTTCGGTATCACGCAGCAGCCGGCCACCGGCACCCTGGTCCTGGCAGCCGATTCGACGAAGGATTGCTTCGTTGCCAACGGCACGTCCGGGACGCGCGGCTCCTACACGAGCCCGGGTACCGAGACCTGCCATCTGAAGGGCACCTACACACCGGCGAACGGCATCACGGGTTCGATCACCTTCAAGTACAAGGTGGAGAACAGCGCCGCCGCATCTCGCATCGCGACCGTGACCGTTCAGATCGAGGCGAACGTTCAGACCGGAACCAAGCAGACCGATGATGCAGAGCAGGAGACGGTGCAAGGTGCACTCGTGTCCACCGGATCGACACCCAGCACCGACGACCCGGTAGAGACCCAGATCGTCGCGGCACGTAATGGGCGCATCATCATCAAGGAAGAGCCCATCGACGAGACACCCCCCAGCGGGTTCTCGTTCTTCGCGCAGCAGATCGATATCCAGGTGCTCGATGGGAACGACGACCCCGTCACCACATCGGCGAGCGAGCCGCAGCGCTTCACTTTCCTCCTTGATCAGTCGATGCTCCCCAGCGGTAAGACGGTTTCCGACATCGAGATCTATCGCAACGGGGCAAAGGTCTCCGCTTGCACGGGTGGCTCCGATCTCGTGCAGCCCACCCCGGCGTGTGTGCTCAGTCGCACGCTGACCTCCGGGACGATCAAGATCGAGGTTCTGACGACCGCGGCAAGCACCTGGCACTTCGCGTTCCCGGTTCCGGTTTCGAGCGGTGGCGGAGGGGCGGCCCCGGCGCCGACCCCGACCCCGACCCCGACGCCCGAGCCCACCGAGCCGACGGATCCCAGTACCGAGCCCGAGCCTCCGTTGGCGGCGCTCAAGATCCACAACCCCAAGCTGGTGCGGGGAAGGATGGTCCGCATGACCGGGAAGCTCCGGGTCTGCCCGGGTCACGAGGGCACCCTCCTGCACTTGACCGCAAAGATCGATGGGGCGACCGAGGCAAAGACGCTGCAGATCAAAACGCTCGACGAGACGTGTCATGTCGACTATCGCGTGCGCGCGAAGTTCAAGCGGGCCCTGTTCAACGTTTACTGGCCGCCACAGGACGACGACCACCATCGTGGCATCGGCATCCCGCACTGGGCAGTTACCCGCCGCCTGCCGGGCCCTCTCGCCGTGCTGTGGGTCTCCGATCACAGTCCGGAGCGTGGCCAGTTGCTGACGATGTACGGCTGGCTGCGGCGCTGCCCGGGTCATCGTCACACCAAGATGCACCTCGTGGCGAAGATCGACGGGGCCAAGGAAGCCGAATTGATCTCGGTGAAGAAACTCAACGGACGCTGTCGCGCCAAGTGGACGGTGCGTGCCGACTTCGACCGCGCGATCTTCAACGTCCGGTGGCCGAAGCAGCACCACGATCACAAGAAAGGCAACGGCCGGCCGCACGTCGTCGTGACTCACTAGGCGGTCTGAGGCCAGCAAAGCGCTTGTAGGGTGCCCCGATGCTCAAACGGGGACTCAGATTGCTCGTCCAGCGGCGCGATTTCGCGCTCCTGATGGCGACCCAGTTCGCAGCCCAGGCGGGCGACGGAATCATCCAGGCCGCGCTCGCCAAGCTGGTCGCGTTCGGCAACCAGAAGGGTTTCGATCTCGAAGGGGCGCGGTCACCCGAAGAGCTCCTTCGTATCACCCTCTACCTCTTGGTTCCGTACACGATCCTCAGCCCGTTCCTCGGAGTGGTGATCGATCGCTGGGATCGCCGGCGGCTGTTGTTCGTTGCGAACGGGATCAGAGCTTTGGTGCTTGTGATCATTGGGCTCGTTGGCACGGGCGCGGTTCCGGATGGCGCGCTGTTCGGAGCCTTCTTGCTGACGCTCGCGTCAACGCGCGTCGTCCTCGCAACGAAGTCGGCGGCGTTACCGGCGACGCTCGAAGGCGAGAGCCTCGTCGAAGGAAACGCCGTCTCCCAGCTCGGTGGAGCGATGTTCCAGCTCGGAGGCGTGGCAGCAGCGTTCATTGCGGCGGAATTCCTCGACACCTCGCCGATCGTCGTCGTCGGTGCGCTCGTCTACGCCGTGGGGTCGGCAACTGCCTTGGTGATCAAGCGTGCAGGGAAGGCCCACGCAGCCACGACATTGGGCCAAGAGGCAGCGCGCGTCGTCAAGAACATCGTCGCGGGCATCGCGGAGGTGTCCCGCACACCGGCCGCGGGGGCCGCGATCACAACCTATTTCTGGTTCCGCCTGCTGTGGAGCTTTTCGATCGTCGGGATCGGATTCATCGCTCGCGAGCTCCTGGCGGACAATGACCTCCAGATCCTCATCATCACGGGAGGAGCAGGCGCCGCTGGGGTCGTGCTCGGGTTCCTCATGGCAAACCGGATCAATGCGCGTACGAGGAGCAGTGGTCAGCTGGCCCTCCTCGCGGGGTCCCTCGCCGGCGCCGCGGTCGCGATCCTCGGAGGGATCGAGATGAAAGCAACCTTGGCAGTGATGACGTTCTTCCTCGGCCTCGGCTTCTTCCTCGGGAAGATCTCTCTCGACACGATGGTCCAGCAGGCGTTGGGGGACGACTTCCGTGGTCGCGCGTTCTCGCTCTACGACATCGCGTACAACTTGGCATGGATCGTTGCTGCCGGTGCGATGAATATCTTCTGGACCGGTTCGGCGCAAGGCGTCTTGCTCGCCGGTATGGGCGTCGTATTCCTCATCGGCATCGCTGGGCTCGCTCTTTGGTATCGGAAGACCGGGCTGCTCGGCGCGCCCTCGTAGCGGGATGTCGATCGCCCGTAACCGAGTCGCGGTCGCGGCGGCGATCGCGAGTCTCGTTGCCGTGACGGCCCTCGTCGTCTACCGATCGGTCGAACGTGCCGAGGTCCTGAGCTTCGAGGACCAGGCCTGCGGGTTGCCTTCGGCGTGGCTCGAACGGACCCAGCGCGGCTACTACGAACCCCGATCGGGGCAGATCTCGTTGTTGCCCAAGACGCCGGCTTATATGGCCAGCGGGGGAGATGGATGGAGTCACTCCGGCCCGTGGCCGTACCTGCAGGACATCCCGCTCGCCTTCTACGGCCCGGGGGTGATCGAGGAGGGTGTAGAGGTGACGCGTCCCGTGACGCTGGCGGATGTGGCACCGACGTTCGCAACGCTGTTGGGCGGCACGGTGCGATCGGGCGACGGGGCGAGCCTGCCCGAGGTGGCAACGCTCGAGGAGGTCGTAACGCGGCCCAAGCTCGCGTTGATCGTCACGATCGTGTGGGACGGCGGCGGATGGAACGCGCTGGAGCTTTGGCCCCATGCATGGCCCAACCTACGGAGGTTGATGGATGAAGGTGTCAATTTCGTCGCGGCAACCGACGGGTCGTCTCCGTCGGTAACACCCGCGGTCCACTCCACCCTCGGCACCGGCGTCTTCCCATCAACCCACGGGATTACCGGTGTTCCGGTCCGGGATGAACAAGGGGTGGTGGTCGACTCGTTCTTGGAGGGCGAGTCGTCGCGCTTCTTGGAGGTCCCGACGATCGCCGAGCGATGGGACGAGCAAACCGGCAACGAGGCGATGGTGGCGATGATCGGATACGAGCCCTGGCACCTCGGCATGATCGGCAAGGGGGCAGAGGTCCCCGGCGGCGACAAGGACCACGCCGTATGGCTGACGGCCGACAACGAGTGGACCACGAACGAGGCGAACTATTCGATGCCGGCCGCGGTCGATACCGCCGACGGCGTCGAAGCCGATCTCGCGAGGGTCGACGCGAGTGACGGGGCCCAAGACGGCAGCTGGCGCCGGGTTCCTCTGGACGATCCCAAACGGACCGAGGAGACACCCGCGTTCGTGCTGCACCACGGACGCGTCCTCGAGGACCTGATCGAAGAAGACGGATACGGTCGTAACGACGTAACCGACTTCATCTACACGAACTTCAAACAGATAGATCGCATCGGCCACTACTACAACATGGCTTCGCGCGAGGTGCGCGACAACATCGCCGTCTCCGATCAGGTGCTCGGTAGCTTTCTCGAATTCATGGACGATGTGATCGGACGGGGGCGTTACGTCGTCGTAGTGACCGCCGACCACGGCCAGCAGCCCGATGAAGAAGCAGTTGATGGGTACGGGATAGATCCGAACGAGGTCGAGCGTGACATCGATGCGGAATTCGGTGGCCCCATCGCGCGCGCGGTATGGCCGACCGAGGTCTTCCTCCTCGAAGACGAGATGGATCGCCTCGGAGTCACGGTCGACGATGTCGCGCTCTTCCTCGGTGACTACAGGATTCGTGATAACGCCACCGAGCCTGCCCACGAAGCCCACGGGTCCGGCAAGTTCGAGCCCTACGACCGGATGTTCGAGATGGCGATCCCCGCCCGGATGCTCCCCGGTCTCGATTGTTCGGCCCGGTAGGATGCGGCCACCCATGGCCGATGCGACCTTCATAAAGCGCGCCCACCCGCATAGTCCGCTGATGTCGGGCGGTCGTTCCGAGCGCGGGCTCGGTAGCAAGTGGGCGTTCGCGCTGACCGCCCTGATCCTCCTCGCGATCCCCGGCTGGACGTTCGTGGCGAACCCGGATCGTCCGGCCGCCGCCGACGACCCTGCGTACTACTCGTGGCGCACCGAGGCCTTGCTCGAGAACGAGCCGCGCACGTTGCTCGAGATCGACGGGCCCATGGATATGTACTCGGGCGGCTACAGGGTTGCGACACCGGTGATCGCAGGTTTGATGCGGCGGATCGCCGACGTCGGGCAATTGACCCCGACGATCGTCCTGAGCGTCGGTCTGAGGGCGCTGGTGCCGCTGCTGCTTGCCGGATTCGCCTACCGCTACAGGCGAGATCCATTGATATGGCACGCGGTCGCGCTCGGATCGGGGAGCTTGCTCCTGACGCCACCGTTCGCGGGCTACCTGGACAACGTCATGACGCTGCTGTTCCTGACCGCGGCCCTCTATTTCATCGAGCCATCCAAGACCTCCTGGAGAGCCCGCATCGCGTTCTTCTCTTTGCTCGTGATCTCGGGACTGACCCACCCCACGACGCTGGCGATCTTCTGTGTCGTGCTCGGGGCGATGGCGGTCGCTCGTCTGATCCTCCGGGGCTTCACCCTTCGAAGCGTCATCCGCGATGACGGGCCGATGCTCGTTACCGGAGCTCTCGCCGCGGTCGCGGTCTACGCGATCTGGAAGGTGGGCATCTGGGGCGAGCCTGCGTCGCTGAGCGAAGCTGCCCTGCCGCCCCCAGCCTCGGCCGACTTCTTCAAGACCCGCCTCGGTGACTGGATCACGGCGATGCGCCCCGCCCTCAACGGACCATTGTTCCTGGTCGGTCTGGTGGGTCTGATCGCTGCCGGCCGCAACGCAGCGGAAGACGAGCTCGCGCGCGTCTCGGTGATCTGGCTCGCGCCGCTCGCGGGGGTCTTCGGCTTCCTCGCTGGGGTCGCGTATCCGTACTACCGCTTCTTCAACACGACGCTGGCTTGGGTGCTCCTCGTCGGCATCGGCATCTTCTTCCTCGGCCGCTATTTCCTCGACCTCATCCGGTCGGGTGGAGCCGGTCTGATCGCGGTCGTGGGCATCGCTGCCCTGCTATTCGTGATCGGAGGCAACTTCAAGGCGGGTATCGAATCGACGCATTGGAACGACGCGTCCGACGCGTGGATCAAACCGGACGAACGCATCGACCTCGATGCGCTGCGGTCCGAGCTTCCACCCGCTCCGGTCGTTTTCGTCGTGGACGACGAAACCCCCGAGCCGGTGCGGGTATACGGGTTCGCGAAGCGTGCCGGAAACGTGACGCGCTACGGAGTACCGGGGGAGTCACAACCCGAGACTTCGTTCTACCTGGGCTCGCTTGAGAATTTCCTTGCCGGTAAATCGACCGAGCGGGACGACTACTACGAAGAGCTGTCCGCTGCTTCCCTGGAGGACGCCGCGCTGATCAGTGGAGACGACCCCACCGTTGTGGTCGTCCAGACGTTCAACCGCACCGGATCCAATGCAGCCCTCTTCGAAGGAGGCGCCGAGCCACCCGAGGGGGTGCTCCTCGTGGCCGAGGGTGAGGTCACGGCGGCAACAGGTGGGGACGGCACGGGGTCCTCGGCGATCCCGGACGTTCCTCCGGCGGACACAGAGAACATCCTGCTCACGATCTTCGGCTCCCTCGCGCTGTTGCTGCCCGGGATCTTGCTCGTGCGGTTCCTCCTTCCGGGCGCATCGTTCGGAGAGTCGTTCGGCATGACGTTCGCAGCGGGTGCTGCGGCGCTGACACTCGTGGCGTTCGTCCAGCTAGGGATAACCGGTTCGGCCCTCACCGCCTCTCAAGCATGGCTCGCGTGGTCGATCACGACCGTCCTCGCGATCGTTGCTTTCTTGTTGTCGGGGTTCGGCGCGACACCGCGTGAGCCGGACTTCAGCGCGGTCGGAAGTTGATCGGCGGGTCGCTGATCGCTCGGCTCGACCGACTCCCCGCGGCGAACCCGGGACGCACCGCCCGGGCCCTGTGGGTGGTCGTGCTGGGGGCGACGCTCCTGGGGATCGTCTCCTGGGCCACATGGACGCTGCAGGGAGGTGTGATCGCACTGTGGAGCTTCGTCGTTGCCGCGATCGCGATCGCTCTAGTGTTGCCTCTGCCGGCGGCGATGGTCTCCCCATTGTTCATGGGGACCGCGGGATGGCTCGTCGACATGCTGCCGCTGGTGATTCTCTCCGGGTGGACCACCGTGGTCCTGAGGTGGACCTGGACCCTGGTGAGAGAGAGGCGGCTGCCGCGCGGTGGGCGGTGGATATGGCTCCCGGTCGGCTTGATCTTCTGGACCGCTCTGGGTATCAGTCAGATCGACCTGTCCCTCGATCTCAAGCATTTCACCCTGTTGCTGGGTATCCAGGTCCTTGCCAGCGGCATCGTCCTCATGGTCGTAGACCAGCTCACAGACCTTGACCGCCGCAACGCCGTTGTGGTCGGCCTCGTGGCATTCATCGTCTTGCTCTCGGCCGCGGTGTTCCTCGAGTGGATCGGAGGCCCGATCCAGGAGCTCCAGAACGACGAGACACGCAAGAGGGTAGAGGAGACCTACGGGGTTGACGCTTTCTCCAACGACCTCGGGATGCTGAAATACGCGCGTTCGAGCAAGGGGGGCGCGAAGG
>Ga0299913_10000358_pt1 | contig 27816 bp, 35 predicted proteins | sample RVTome_9_FD_201360 | JGI IMG/M metagenome (GOLD analysis project Ga0299913, IMG submission 201360) | Soil microbial communities from uranium-contaminated site in the Upper Colorado River Basin, Wyoming, United States - RVT155D38 (version 2) ... | reverse complement strand
ATTTTTGCAAATTCTATGATATTTGCACTGCAATCGCTGTTTATGGTTATATTCAACTGTGGCAGACTTATTATTTGAAAACCTTATATTGCAACTTTCTTTACCACGAGCCATGAAGCGTGTAGAGGCTATAATAGCTGCCGAGAAGGTTAGCGCTGTTAACGAAGCTCTGAAAAAGGCTGGCGTTGGCGGAACGACAGTCCTTGACGCAAAGGGAAGAGGAAAGGGCGAAAAGCCGCAGGTCCAGAGTGGAAGGGGAACAAAGAGACTTGCCGCCGAATTCTCTGTCAGGGCTAACGTCATGACCGTGGTCGACGACTCGGAAGTCGAGAAGGTGATCAAGGCCATACTCGACACAGCAAGCACCGGTTCGACCGGCGACGGCAAGATATTCGTCTCCGCAGTCACCGAAGCAGTGGACATCGGGACGAAAAAGCGCGGCCAGACGGCCGTCGTTTAACCTTTTTTGTTAAAGAATTTTTTAGTTTCTCCTAGCGTCAGCACCTCTGCTGCCGCCACCCTTACCACCACGGGCAGGTCGCACACCGCCTTGCCTATCGCCAGGCAGTGCCGCTGGGGCAGCGTCCTGACTATTGAGCGGATGGTGTCGTTGTCAGCCAATGAAACTTTTGCTATCTTGTCAAGGTCGGCGTCGTTTGTAAAGTTGAACAGGAAAATGTTGTCCACCTGCCGGTAGATGCCGTCGCCTATCGCGTCAGGCTGGTTCGTGATGAACGTGGTGTAGATGCCAAAGTGCCTCATGCGGGTGACGATGTCCTCCCAGTACGTGTCGCGGACGTAGAGGTGCGCCTCCTCTGCAAAGAGAAAGATGGGCGGGATGGCCTTCCGCTCGAGCAGGTCGACGAGCTTGCTCAACACCAGCTCTACCACCATCCTGCGCACGGTCGGCGAAACTTCACCCATGTTGATCACCATGGCCGCGCCGCTGCTCCCCGCAATCACGCCTTCGAACCGGAACCCGCCGTCGGCAAAGAGGCGCGACGACTGGATGACGTGGAACCTTGAAACGAGCGCGTCACGCACGAGCTCGTTGATGTTCCACGTGTTGACGGCGTTGCCTATGCCGTCTATCGAAAGCGACTGCTTGTTTTCAAGCGAGTCCCATATCCGGAAAAACTCGCGCAGCGACGCGGCCGGCATGTCAAGCGCGTTCTTCAGCATGCCGGACACCGCGCCCTTGCCGCAGTAGTTGAGGTTGAACTTTAGCGTCTTGCCCGGCTCCAGTATCTTTACCTGCCGGTGGATGACGGAAGGGGTGCCGTCTCGGTTCCACCCGAGGCCGCTGTATTCGTTGTTCAAGTCGAAAACGACCACGAACGCGCCGTGCTGCACCAGAGTCTTGACCAGCATCTTTGACAGGTGCGACTTGCCAGACTCTTTCTTGCCGGTAATGACCGTGAGCTTGCCGTCGAGGTCTTCTGCATAGATTTCAAACTCTTCGCTGTCGCCGGTCCGGCCGAGCGGGATCGGGAATATGCCCCGCCTCCCGAGAAACGAGTCAAGCTCTTTCATGGAAAGCCGCCTTATCTTCGACTCGACCCTAGACGGTAGCCACGTGACGTCGCTTGACAGTTTCCCGTCGCTGATCGACGCCCTTATCTTCGCACGAAAAATCCGGGCGTCCCGCACCAAGCGCGACAGGCTGCCGATGTTGAGCGGGTCGTGCAGGTTCTCCACGCTTGACGCGTTGACCACCTCTTCCCTGACAATGTCCTCGACGAGCGCCTGCGACGACAGGTATTCTTCGTCGTACACCTGCACCACCATGCCCCTGTTCCTGTCTTCGATGAGCATATAGTCGCCCTTGCCGGCCGAATCCTCCTTCATCGCGAGCAGCAGCAGCTCGTTGCCGTTCTTTGAGAGGATCTTCATACCGAGATCGACCCCAGCAGCATGCTGCGAATGTCGTCTGCCGCGAGCTCGATCACGTCGTAGCTGTTCAGCACGTGGCTCCTGAGGCACGTCATCTCGGTGCCCGTGAAAGTAGAGATGTAATGCGCAAGCCTGAGCGTCTCGGGGTAGCCGCCTCCCACCGGGTCGTTGCCGAGCAGCATGCCGAGCGACTCGCCCCTGTCGCCCACAACGTCCGCGCGAAGGACAGGGCTGCTCTTTTCCAGCTTTACCATCGAGTTGCTCCCGACCGTGTTCCTGATAAGGCTCTTGATTATCATGTCGACTTCGATGTAGGCCGGCCCCGGCACCTTTGTCAGCGGAGCTGCCGCCCTGTAGAGCACCTTGAGCTTTGTGCCCTTGCTTATCCCGATCATCATGTTCTTGCGGAGCATGCAGCTCTCTGCGATCCTGCCGATGCTGCGCTGCCTGTCTTCAAACATGGACGCCTTGAGCGAGCCGTCGACCAGGATTATCGAGTTCGTGAAATGGCTCGCGAGCTCTTTCTGCACCGCCCTTTCAGCGCGCACCCTTACCAGCCTCTTGGCACTGTCGTCGTCCATGAGCACGAGTCGCGCCAGCCGCTCTTCCAGCTCTGAATCCTGGATCGTGCTTTCGCTCAGGTAAAACAAAACAGGGCCGATTTTAAAGTGCATGAGCGCCCGGCCGGCGTACGCCATCGCGACGCCGCACTTGATCGCATAAAGGCTGCCCTCCTCTGTTTCGGCTATCTTGACGCTGCTCGAATCGATGGCTGCGACCAGCGCGTTCTCTTTTATCGGGCGGATGGTGTTCACCGTAGTCGCGACGTAGGGATTGGACTTCAGTCCCCAGCCGTCGACCGGCACCATTTTCTTGTCGTCGCAGCTGAACACTATTTTCTTGCCCTTCAGCTCGTCAAGCTTGGGAGCGAGGCAACTACTCACCGACTCGACTATGCCGAGGTCGCCGAGGCTCAGGCTTCCGTGAAAAGGCGGATTTAATTGCGTGGCCATGTTGTTCAACAATAACTGCGGGCACAAATATATTAATATTGTGCAACATGGGCAATATGGTCAGCAACAGGTTTATCAATAGCATGCTGAGGGGTATATTTAAGGATGAGCGCCCGGCCTGCTGAGGAAGTCAAGATAAAGCTAAAGCATGGCGAGTGGGAGGTCGAGATAACCTGCATCGAGAGCCGGGTCAAACAGGTCGTGGAAAACGTGCTCTCCAGCCTCGACACTGCCAAGATGGTCGGGCCGGCGGTCCAGGGACAGCTCGATGAGCTGCGGCGGGAGATAGAGTCGCTAAAGTCAAGATCCGTCGAAGCCCGGTCGCTTGCGGACGGCGACTCGCAAAAAACCGTCAAAGGGGGCATGACTTGCAGGGGGCTTCTCGATACCCTGTGGCAGGAAGGGTACTTTACGGCTGAAAGGGCGCTTGGCGAGGTCCATGAAGAACTTGGCAGAAGGGGATACAACTACGACAGGACCGCAGTCTCACACTCTCTTGCAGACATGGTAAGGGAAACCATATTGACAAGGACCGGGACTATGCGAAACTTTAGGTACATACAAAAGAGGCCGCTCGGCGGCTAGTCACTTTGATTTTTTCGCTATAGTAGAGTTGAGCCAGTGTATGCCCGCGGTCGTTATCCTGTATTTCCCGGACTCTTTTTCGTCGCGAGCGACGTAGCCGGCCTTGGCCATTTCAGAGATCCTGGAGCTTATTGATTTCGGGTTGAGCGCGGTGGCCGCATGCATCTCTGACACCTGCATCGCGTCGTCCTGCAGCCTGCCGAGATCCTTGGCTATTCTGGTCGCTATCAGCTGCAGCGCCACCATGTCCTTGTCAGACAGCCGGGCATTAGAGTCAGGGATCACGCGCGGGCCCTCCGGGGTTATCTTGATGAGGTGGGAATACGCCTCGATCAGCTCCTGCGCTGAATAGTTGAGCGAGATCTTTTTTGCGAGGTCCATCGAAGGCACCTGCTTTGCCAGAAAGCTCATGACGGAGGCCATGACCGACTCGGCAGAGCCGCTGAACTGCACCTTTACGTCGCCCACGGTCACGGTAACGTTCACGTTGTCAGACTGGCTCATTTTCATTTCTAAAAAAGTGGCGGCCTATATATTGAATTCGTTAGGCTGCAAGGTGCCGGCGCTCCTTGCTCTCCCTCCGTTTGTAGAGCGCGTAGGTCGCCGCGAGCAGGCCTGCCGACACCCCGACGGTGATCGCTGTCGTACCAATGTCGCTGTCGACTGCCTTGCACACGAACTCGCCGGTGGAGCATCCGGCGGCAAAAAAGACGCCGTTCCACGCCGAATGCGTGAGCACTGCGAACCATCCCTTGCCGCTGACCCACGTCCGCAGGCTGAAGAAAAGTGACGGCAGCACGAAGAGCAGGTTGCCGAACGCGAGGCTGTTGACGGAAAGGTTTTCGGTGTTGAGCAGGTGTATCGTGACCCACACCGCCCCGGTGACAAGCACAGTGTAGGCGTTGCCGAAAATGTAGAAAGGGATTCCGAAAAATATCGTTTCTTCAAGCGGGCCGGCCGCAAGGACGCCGGAAAGCGACCGGGGGTTGCTCGGATCTTCGTGGTCCGGCAGGACCTGCTCTATCACAACCGAGCCGATGAGCAACAAGCCAATTCCAATGCCGTGGTAAAAGAACAGCATCTTTGTGAGGTAGCCGACCGAGGTGCGCCTGTACTTTGACAGCCAGGACCTTGGGTGAAAGTCTGCCTTTTCGTCGGCGAACCTGTCCGTCACGACCCGGTCTACAATGCTGGCAATAAAGAATGTTTCTGGATTACATCCAGTCTTCCCAAGTCGACGTGTACTTGTGCAGCAGAGCGCGGGCAGGCTGCGACAAATCCATTGATTTTTGCACGTGTGCAAGGCAGTCGACAAATAATTTCAGCGGGCTTGGCACGCGCTCTAGCGCCATCATGTCCCTGTCACATTCCTCAACTATCCTGTCGACGTTTTCGTGGTACATCTTGCTCGCGGCGCCAATGATGCCCTTGATTTCGCTTGACGACACAGTCTGGTCTGCGAGCTGCTTTTCAAGACTAGAAGAATTTACGGAAAAGGATTCGACGTAAATGTCCCTGGTGGATCGAGGCTTGTACATTATTTGACCAGCTTTTGCAACTTTTCCTTCAGCATCGCGTTTATCTTTTGGCCGTCGGCCTTGCCCCTGTACTCTGCCATCGCCCTGCCCATGAGGGTGCTCAGCGCGCCCATGCCTTTTTCATTTATGACTGCGATGTTGTCGCTGATTATCCTGTCAAGGCCGGCGCTCAACTCCTCGTCGCTCATTGAAGTTGCGCCGCTCTGTTTGATGGCATCATCAACACTTTTAGCTTCCTTTGTCATCAATTTCTGAATGATCACCACTCCAGATTCTTTTGCGATTACGCTACTGTCAATTTTCAAGAAAATATCTGTCAGTGCATCATCTGTCAGAACCGCTGGATCGAGCCTCTGCCTCTGCAGACTTGTAATGTCTTCAGTAAGCTTGGAGGCAACAAATGTAGGCGTTATGTTTTTGATCCTGACCGCGATTTCTTCAAACACGCCGAGGAAGTCAGAGTCAAAGATCTGGCTCGCCAGCTTTTTGTTGAGGCCGTATTTCTTGGCGAGCGAATCCACTATCTCGTCCCACGGCCGCGGGACCCTGTCTGCAAGCGATTCAAGCATCGTGTCCGTAACGGGGATGGGCGGGATGTCAGTTTCGGGGTACATCCTCGCCGCGCCCGGCCTCGGCCTCAAAAACACCGTCTTGCCGTCCGGAGTCGCCGCCCGGGTTTCAGCGGGCACGCCGTTGATCGCAGCCTGCAGTCGCCTGGTTATCCCGTCGGAAGCAAACCCGACCCTGTCCTCAGGGCCGCCCACTATGACAAAGGCGTCGTTTTCCCCGGCCTGAAGCCTCGACTTTATCTCGGCGACTTCCTGCTCTGTTATGCCATAGTTTGGAAGCTCGTCTGAATGAAACACGCCGTCTAGGTCGTAGAACCTGACAAGCTTGCCCAGCTCTTTTCCGATCCTGATCTCCGGGTACGGCTCAAAGCCGATCGTGCCGGCGAACCCCGGAATTCTTAACGCTTTGAATAATCCTTCGCCGTCAAGGATCTTTTTCACGATCTTTGACTGCGCCTTGCCCAGAATGTCGGTGACGTCTTCAATCTTGTCGCCTACTCTGCTGACATCGACTCTTCTTTCCTTCAACTTTTCCGCGATTACTATCAGGCCGTGCTGCCTCTGCATCTCGTGCTCTATGACTTTTATCAATTGATCAAGCTGCTGCACGCCCTTGACCTCGACCACGGCCCCGTTCTGCACGGAGACGTTGACGTCCTGCCTGATGCTGCCCAGCCCCCGGGCAACCCTCTTGCTCGCCCGGAGGAGCCTGCCAAGCGTCAGGGCAACCTGCATTATCTCGTCAGGCTTGCCGGTCACCGGCTCTAGCGCGATCTCGACGAGCGGAACGCCCAGCCTGTCAAGGCCGAACCTGCGCATGCCTTTTTCGTCGCCTATCAGCTTGGCGGCGTCTTCTTCAAGGCAGATGCTCTGGACGCCCACCTTTTTCCCTGCAACTTCAATGTGGCCGCCGGACGCGACGAGCATCGTGCGCTGAAAGCCGGTGGTGTTTGAACCGTCGATCACCAGCTTGCGCATGACGTGGACCTCATCCATCACTTTTGAGTGGAGCGCGAGCGAAAATATCAGCGCGGTTTCAAGCGCTTCTTTGCTGACGTCGTGCGGCGGCTCCTCATCCGCCTCCACGAGGCAGCTGGAGCCAAACGCCGTGTGATATTCCACGGTGCGCATCTTGGTAAATTCAAACATTGCCGCCGGGTCGTACGCCCCGAGCTCGCTCTGGGTCGGGCGCAACTTGCGCACAAACGACTGGCCGTACTTCTGCGCTTCTTCGCAGCTGCAGTTGCAAAAGAGCTTGCTCCTTGTCGCCAGCTGCTGGTGTATCTCAAAGCCGACCTTCAGGTCAAGGGATGCCGGGTCGATTGCCACTGAAATAGAAAATCTGCTGACGCACGTATTAAGTCTTGCCTACAGCGGGATGCTTGCAGACATTTCGTTCGCAAGGTTTTCCTGCATCGCCTTTTTCGCGTCCTTTGCGTTTGCAAGCGCCCACATCGCCTTTACGGTGGCGGTTTCGGAAATCATGTCAGACAGCGGCACCACGCCGATGTCGAGCAGGTCCCTGCCAGTGTCATAGACTGTCATCCTGACCCTGCCCCAGATGCACTGCGACGTCATGCAGACCAAGAGGCCTGCGTCAACTGCCTTTTTGAGGGCGGGAAAGCACTCTTTGTTCACGTGCCCGAGGCCGGTCCCTTCGAGGATTATCGCCCTGTAGCCGGCCTTGGCCGCGTGCTCGATCATCTTGGGGTCAAAGCCGGGATGGTACTTTAACAGAGCGACCCTGTCGTCAAACTTTGGCTTTGCAGCCAGCTTGCCTTCAGACCTCTTTGCAAGCGCGATCTCGCTCTTCTGCATCTCTATCGCGTTGTTCCTGACGAGCGCTACCGGCGTGACGTCCATCGACTCGAACGCGTCGCGCCTACTCGTGTGGTTCTTTCTTACGCGCGTCCCTACGTGGCATGCAATCGCGTCGTCAGACGTGCCGGCGTGCATCGCCACAAAGACGCCTGCGTATTCTGATTTTGCCGCAAATACAGTAGCCCCAAGCAAATTCAGGGCAGCGTCGGAAGAAGGCCTGTCAGACGAGCGCTGCGCGCCGACAAGCACCACCGGTATCGGCAGGCCCTGGAGCGCAAAAGAGAGCGCGGCAGCAGTGTAGTGCATCGTGTCCGTGCCGTGCGATACCACGATGCCGCGGTACCTGCCGCTCTTTACCTTCTCGGCGACCTTCTGTGCTATCATTGTCCAGTGCTCCGGCTTTAGGTTTTCACTGTACTCGCTCAGCAGCACCTCCGGGTCGATTGAGGCGTGGCTGGCAAGCTCGGGCACCGACCGATATAGTTCGGAAGCAGAGAGTGCCGCATGCACACCGCCGGTACGGTAGTCTATCTTGCTTGCTATTGTCCCGCCGGTGCTGATGAGCGCGATTTTCGGAAGATCTTTGTTTTCCGCGATTTCATGAGTCTTGGCAACTGAAGCGGATTCACTCTTTGGCAGCTTTGTCATCGACTTGATCTTGCCGGTCTGAATGCCGGTGTTGTAGCCGCTCTTTAGCTTTATGACGATGAAATCTTCGTTGGCAGACTCGTAGCGGGGCATCAGCACGCCGGACCTCTCGCCGTCCTCGGTGGCGACCCTGACGCTGTCACCCACGGACACGCCGTGCTTTGAAAGCAGCTTGGCGCCTGCTCCCCTGTAGCCGCCACTGTCGCTTGCCAACGCCATGGAAGGCGATTGCTGAATATATTAACAAATCTGAACAAAGAGCTCCCGGGCCCCATCAACGATAAACTGTACTGCGATGGCCGCAACGAGCACCGCAAATACCCTAGTGACAATTATGGAGCCGCGTCTTCCGAGGACCCTGTAAATCCTGTCGACGTACCTCAATATGACGTAGGTTATGCCTATGACTATCATAATCGATATCGCGGTTACAACCAACCCGGCGGTCTGGAACGAGATCATCGCCGCGGTTATCGCGCCGGAGCCGGCAAGAAGCGGAAATGCAAGCGGTACCACTCCTGACTCATCTTGGGCGCCCGCGCCGCCGAACCTCCACCCACCGTGTGTCAGGAGCTCTTTCGCCACTATGAAGAGCAGGACTCCGCCGGCCACCATAATGCTGGCAAGGGTGATTCCAAAGATCGAAAGCAGCTGCGTTCCTGCCACTGCAAACCCGAAAAGCAGGCCGGCTGCGGTGATGATCGTAGTCTTGGTTACAGACGCCCTTCCGACTCTTTCCATCTTTTGCGTAAGCGCAATGGACACCGGCACGATGCCTATGGGGTCGATATCGACAAATAGCGCGACAGTAGACCTGACAAGATCCGCGATAAAGTCAGCCACGCACTGTACTGGCGCGCATCGATTATTAGCCCTGCTCTGTCACAGCGATGTTCCTTTCTTCCAGGATCTTTAGGATCGCCTTTTCAATGTCCTTCTCGGTGATGTAGCCAAAGTCCCACGCGTCGATAAAGTGGCGGTATTCGACTTCGAGTGAATTGGCGGTGTTCTCGAACTCGGCCATCCGATCAAGCGTGTCCGGCGACCTGAAACCCTTGGCCACCATTATCGGGCAGCGCTGGTCCATGCCAATCGGGATGTACCACGCGTTCTTGGCGAACCTGTAGCGGCCGTCGGAGATCAGAGTGTACATGCGCATCAGCTCTTCGTTGTTGAGCTTTTGCACGTCGGCGTACCACGGCTCGTTGACAAAGCTCGACGCTGGCCGCCCTGCGTCCCTGTCGTTATTCCTGCCGCCAAACAACGCTATTCTATGGCATTCCAGCTAGAAATATGTTTTTCAATGGCGGGTGCGTTCGGCGATTGCCTTAACCCTCTCGACGCCGCTTATCTCCTTGATAATCACGGCGACCGGGGCCGGCACCAGGCTCTCCCACGCTTCGCCCGTCGCCATCTTTTTGCGGACCTCGGTCGCCTGCATCTCGCGCCTGTCTAGTAGCGGCGCCTCCACCGTCTTTACGCCCCTTTCCCGGAAAAGCATCAACGTGAAAGGGTCGTTGGCAAACACGACGTCGTATTTCGGCACCAGCACGTCGACCTGCCGCGTCCACAGCGAATGGACGTCGACGTCCGGGACCGGTATTATCAGTACCTTGAACATGTCGACCTTGTCAGAGTCGAGCGACTCTTTTATCATCCTGACGCGCTCGTCGGCCGTGAACGGGTTTTTTGACTCGTGGCTCTTCTGCGCGCTGCCCACCACGATCACGAGCTGGTCTACCTTGCCAAGAGCGAACTTTACCGTCGCCAGATGGCCTTTGTGGAATGGCTGGAACCGGCCGACGAAAAGCCCCGTAGTCAACATGCTATGCTGGCAGAGAGGATATTTTTAAGCATATATCGTGAAAAAAGAAAAAAGGAGTGGAGGGGGCTCAGGTTGCCGATTCTCCTGCCATCGCTGCCGTTTTGCCGTTTATGATTCCTGTACAATGTAGGTGACACTCACGCTCATGGACACTTCTTGCTGGCCCGGAAGGATCTGCGTATCTGCTGCCAGTTCCCTTGATAGCACCGGGAAGTAGACGTCGTTCAGGTTTATCGACTGGATTCCTGACACTTCCATTCCAACTGCCTCGGCTGCAATGTCTGCCCTCTGCCTTGCGCTGGCTATCGCGTCGGCGATCAGCTCGTCGCGCACTTCTTGCTGGATTTCAGATGAAATGAAGTAGTACCCGCCGCTGACAGCGTTTGCTCCCGCTTCAGCTGCCGTGTCGATCACCTGCCCTGCCTCGATTCCGCCGTCTGCGTGAAGGGTGACGCTTATGCTGTTCGATGCCCTGTAGCCGGTGATCTCTTGCTCTGGCAGGCATTCAGGAGGCGGCGGGTAGATCATTATGCATACCTCTGTAGACTGCATGTGCCCGTAGACTGGAAACACGCTGTAGCTGCTCGTGCTGATCTGATCGTCCGTCACGCCGAGTTCCTTGAGTGCCGCAATTATCTGGGCGATCAAGTCCGCGTTGCTCGAAGCGGCCTGCTGTGCCGTCGTGCCGTTGGCCTCGACTCCGACCGTAACCGTGAACCTGTCTGGCTGCACATTTGTCGTCGCCGTGCCTAAAGTCGTTACCGTGGACTTTGGCTGCGATTCTTCCTGGTCATTCGAGTTATTCTGGGCTGCCGCGCTTTGCACCATCTGGGTGCCTGCAAAGACGGCCGCGAAGAGCCCTGCCGCAAGTATCCCTGCGAGCAGGACAAACTTTGGATTCAATTTCTGGTCTGACATTTTGGTTACCTGTCAATAGGATGCGTAGTAGGTAAGCCTAGGCCTTAGAACGTGTTTCACGTTTCGTTCTAAGTTTCAGAACGCGGATTATCTTGGCAATTGACGAGCTGGACAGTCGCCAGCTTTTGCTTATGAGAAACCAAGTTTATCTCGCAGCTTTAAACATATTTAAGTAAAGTAACAATCGGTACGGCATTGACGGAACCGGTCAGAATCGACGGCTCTCAGGGCGAGGGCGGCGGCCAGATACTGCGGACCGCGGTTTCGCTCTCCGCGGTCACCGGCACGCCCATCGAGGTTACAAACATCCGGGCAAGGAGATCGAACCCCGGCCTGCGGCCGCAGCACATGACCGGCATAAAGATAATCGCCGACCTTTTCCATGCAAAAGTAGAAAACCTGCAGGTGGGGGCGGAATGGGTCAGGTTCGCGCCGTCAGACAGGTTCGAGGGCGGCTCGGTAAAGGTCGACGTGGGGACGGCAGGCAGCATCCCGATGATACTGATGGCAGTCGTGCCGGCGGTTTCGCTGTCAAACAACGGCGTAGAGATCGAGATCACGGGCGGCACGGACGTCAGGGCGAGCCCGACCATCGACTACGTCCGGCACGTCGTCGCGGCAGGCTACCGCAGCGTCGGGGTAAAGTTTTCAGCCGACGTGTTACGGCGCGGCTACTACCCAAAGGGCGGCGGCATCGTTAAAACATTCATCGAGCCCTGCATGGCGCCCGGCACCATGGAGCTCTCGGCCGCGAGGGATGTCGAGCCAAAGATCACGAGCGTGTGCGGCCAGCTTCCGCGCCATGTGGCAGAGCGGCAGATATCCTCTGCCATGATCGCGCTGGAGAAAAAGGGGATCCGCTGCAGGAACTATTCCGCGTCGATCGAGATGTCGGCCTCGCCCGGCTCTTCGATCCTGATCTACTCGGCGTCTGACTTTGGGCCGTACGTCGGCGGCGACTCGATAGGCGAGCTTGGCAAGCGCGCCGAAGCCGTGGGCGGCGAAGCCGCCGAGCGCTTGCTGGAGAGCGTGCTCGCGCCGGCGCCCGTGGACCCGTTCCTTGCAGACATGCTCGTTCTGCCGCTCGCGCTCACCAAGGGAAAATCAAAGTACAGGGTTGCCCGGGTAACCGAGCATCTGCGCACAAACCTGCAGGTGGCGAGCCAGATGGTGGGGTGCAAATATAAAATAGAACAGCAGGGCAACACCCACGTCGTGGAGATCGATGGCTAGATACCGCCGTCCATCAATGCCGCCAACAGCAGGATGATTATCGACAGGACGACGATCACCTCGCCCAGTACGATTATCTTTTTCCTCACCGACTGGACGTAGACGTTGCCGCCCTGCCCTGACATTATCTTGCGCTCCATGTCAGCGTTCAACAGCCTGACGTGCACGACATACGTCCCCACGGTTGCGATCACGAGTATGACTTTTACCAGCAGGATCATGCCGTAGGTCGTGTCGAGTATCGCGGCCGGGTCGCCGAGAAACCCGCGCGAGTTGTAGATGCCGGTCGCTATCAGGATGCCAAACGCGGGAACCGTTATCTTGTTGAAGCGGCTGCCCACCTTGACCATCAGCGCGACGAGCTCTTCGAGCGACTTTGTGTACGACTTGAGCACCGGCACAAGGACGATGCCGATAAAGATCGAGCCTCCGACCCATATCGAGGAGCATATCAGGTGCACCCACGTGACGAGGCTGTCGGCAAGGACCATCGTCCTTTTCACAGTTCCGCATTATATTATCGATGCTGCTTTCGAGAAAGGTTTTAATCAGCTCTGCGGGTCAGCTAGGATCGCTTGATAATAGGTCCAAGGAGGGTGGCGCTAATTGGAGCCATCGCGGCAGTCGTCCTTACCATCGTGTTCTACCCGCTTCTTGTGGCCACGCCGTTCGATCTTGAAGACATCACCGTCCAGCTGGGCAGGGTCGTGCTGGCTTCGGGCGGCGTAGAAGAGCAGCAACTCAGCCTCCGGATTTCGCTCAACATCTCCAACACGAGCGATTTTACTCTTACTACGTCGAGAATAGATTACGAGCTGTTTGCAGACGGCGATCCTGTAGGATCACATACCCTATCGTACGAGGACATCCCGGTCAACGGCAGGCCCGCCCTCTTTTCCAACGAGCCGGCGATTACCCTATCGGACACGTTCACGCTGCAATACTCTGACGGCAATGCAGAGATGTTCAACAAGATCCTGAATGGCAGCGAGGACATTAGGTGGAGCGTCACAGGCACAGCCTCGATCGAGTCGGGCACGTCGTTCCAGGAAAAGACGTTCTCCTCTGAAATGTAAAAAAGTGCGGTCACCGGGATTTGAACCCGGGTTACGGGCTGACCTCGCACCTGCGTGCATGGAAGGCCAGTGTCCTAACCAAACTAGACGATGACCGCTTACTGTAGCCGACATTGCCAAGGATATTAAAACCTAGTCCGGGAAGATTATGTTTAGCACCGCGTCGAGTGCCTTGTTCTTGGCGCGCTGCTTGTAGTATTCCACCCCCTTTTTCGGGGCGTCGAGCGCCTTCTCATTCTCAACCTCGCCGACGGGCCGATGATCCAGCGCGCCGTAGAACTGTATCCTGTAGCCCTTCATCTTTGACAGCACCGTGGAGTTGAAGATGTCGTGCAGCCAGACCGAGCCGATAAAGTAGACAAAGGGCGGGTTTGGCTTACTCTTTATCATCTCTGCCACCCTGTCGATGGTCTGCGCCATGTTGCCCGAATCCGTATCAATGGCGATAATGTCCTGCTTTACGCCGCTCTGCACGAGCGCCTCCTTCACCTTTTCAGCAGGCCCGGATTCGCCGACGATCATGACCATCGTCTTGTGCTTGTCCGGCCTCGACCTCATGACCATGCCGTGGGTTTCGAGCCCTATCTTTACCCGCTCTAAAACGTAATCAGGAAGGCCGCCGTCAGCCGACTTGCCTTTATGCACCGCATACAGGACAATCAGGTTGCCGTCGGTAAATCTGTATTCTGACATCTAGTACCACGTGGTTGCCACTTTTTTTGGTGCCGAGATCTGCCTTTCGATTTCGTCCAGCCGCTGGAGCGACTCGGGGCTCTTTTGCAGGTCCTTGAACTGCTTCTCGTGCCTTATCCTGCGGACGACGTTGAGCACTTCGTCCATCGTGACCCCGTGCTTGATGTCGTATTCAATCTGCTTGGCACAGCTGGAAACCGTGCTGTATTTCTTGTAATTTCGTTTTTCAAAGGAAGAAGCGTCAGGGGAGATGCCTTTTACAAAACGGACAATAACCTTTTCAACATGTTCAAGATGCCAGTCCTTCATAGCAAAATTATTGGGCTTCATAACTCCAAGTGCCCCTTACGTTTGAAGGCTATTTAATCTCTTGTCCGGTTTCGCTAGAGGTAGTCAGAAAGCTTCGTCTTTTCCTCGCCCGGGATTTTCGCGATCTCGAATCCCTCTTTTGATTTCAAAAGCGAAGCGGTCGCGTCGATGCCGACTTTTGTCGTGAGCAGGTTCGCCTGGTCGCTCGACGGATCGAGGCTGGAGCCCTTGGTGTTTGGGATAATGATAAAGTCCCTGTCTGCCTGGCACCTAGTCGCTATCGCATATTCGACAGCTACGGGATCGGTCGGGTCAATGTCGGCGTCCACCACCGTCGCCATTTTGAGCGAGGGGTGGGCAGAGAACGCCGCCATCAGCGCGTTCTTTGGTTCTCCCTCTAGCCGCTTCTTGATCTGTATGACCGCAGAGAGCCAGTTGCTGCCGCCGTCTGTCAGGTGCACCGCCTGCGTTGTGGGCACGACGTTCTTTACATGGTCGAACATTTTCGCCTCCACCGGCAGGCCCATCAGCAGCCTGTGTTCGGCGTAGCCGGGCAGTATGTCGTGGTAGACAGCATTGTCGCGGAACATTATTTTTTCAAGCTCGAACACGGGCTGCTTGCGCTTGAAGTCGTATGTGCGTAGCATCTCGACCATCCACTCCTCATGCGTCTTGTCCTTGAGTATCCTACCCTCTATCACGATCTCGGTATTGGTTGGTACGTGCAGCTGCGAATAGCCTGCCTTGGAGAGCGTAAGTTTGCCTTCCAGCAGCGAATTGGCTATCATCATCTCGTCAACCCCATACGCCGCCTGGTACGCTGCTGCAATGCTGACTGCCGGGTGGACGCCTATCGCAATCGCGACCTTCAGGTCCTCTCCGTGGTCGCGTGCGTAGGAGAAGCACTTGTGGAGGTGCCTGCCCTCTACCATCCTGATCGCCATGTGCCTGTCGTCGAGGCGCAGCAGGCGGTGGGTGGACTGGTTCTGGTTGCCCTTTTCCTGGTCATTTGCAAAGACCACCGACGAAGTGATGAAGGGTCCGGCGTCCTTTTCAAAGTGCGTGACTATCGGAAGATCATTAAGGTTCCTCGAAGAGTTCTTTTCAAACGGCGCGGCGCCTTGGATTTTTGTTGGCGCCGACAGGCTGGAGAGCGCCTCGGTTATGCGGGCGTGGTTCGCCTTCTTTACGTCCGCCTGGCCGGCCTTCCGCGTCCCCGCGACTGCTAGGTAGAATTTTTTTGCAGTGCCGACTACGTTGCACGCGACTCCGATCTTGCTCCCGCGCACCTTCTCAAACAGCACAGCCTGCTTGCCGTCCAGCTTGGCAGTCACTGCAGCCAGCTCGAACTCTGCACTAACGTCCTGCTTTATCCGCACCAGCTCGTCCTCTTGCTGCAGGAGCGAGAGGAAGCTGCGGAAATCGGGGTTATTGCCCCTCATGCTTTTTGCTACCAATGATGTTCATAACCTCTTCCATAATTGCCTTCATGTCGTCGAGCTGGAGCTGGCCCTTGCTGTGAAGCGATACCAGGCAGATGCCGTTTATCATGGATGATACCTTTTCAGCGATGGTATTGATAAAGATTGAATCGTACTTGCTCGGTATGATCTTGGCAACGTTGACCTTGTTTGACGCGCTGATTGCGACGGACAGCGCGCCGATGCGTGGCTCGCCTTCAAATATCACTATAAAGCAGCCGTTCTGAAAAAAGGTCGGCTGAAGGGAAAAATTTCGCCCGGTGCTGGAGCTGACGACCTTTCCTTCCCCTGCGTCAGGCTCATTATCCATCGGCTTATCTTGCGCGAACAGTGATGGGCTTGGCGACTTTCAGTTCCTGCTTCTTTGTTCTCGCCCTGAGCTTTGCCTTGTACTTCAGGTTCCTTGGCTTTGTCCGGAGCCTGTAGCCGCAGCACGGACACCACAGCCCGTCCCACTTAATGAATATCTCGCAGATCTGGCATCTTTTCTGCCCGCTAGCGTAGCGGCCAGAGCCGACTGGCTTTTGAGCCTTGTGACGGATGCATATACCCTTACAAGTCATTTTTTTATTCACCGGTTATAACCGACCAACGCACATGCTTTAGTTAGTTACTTAACCGAAGTTTAGTACACATATTATCTATTTAAGATTTATACAAATATTTTATTTACAAAAGGCAAGATTTGTCAAAATTTGTATAATCGTGCCCAGATCGATATTATAAGAGTTCTAAATAAATTGTTAAATAGTGGTATTTATTGAAGGTATTTCCTTTCCAAAATGGAATATTCCTTCAACATTTTATTACAAAATTTATCGACGATTGTATAAAATACCGATAAAACCCAGAAAGCTCCATCTATTGGATCTAGAGCCAGTGCTGGATCTTGAGAAAGTCGTCTATAGGCTCCTTCCGGAGTAGCTTGAGTAGCGCCTGGGCCTGGGGTACCGACAGCATCGGCTTTTTGAAGTGGTTGTCGGTGGCGATCCTAGGGCAGGCGACCTGCACAAACGCGTCGATTCCCTTGAAGACCATCATGCGATCGTCCGTGATTTCTGTCAGCGCTATCATCTGCACCTTCCTGCCAACTTTTTCAAATTCCTTTTTCAATTCCAGCGCGCGCACGTGGGCGAACTGGCCCTCCTTGAGGCCGATGACTATGCCGATCTTTTCGGCGTCAAGCGCCTTGTATATTGACAGAATTGCGCGTTTTTGCATGCCCTGCGCGAACTCGTTTACCTGCGAGTACTCGTTAAAGTACGGGTCGAGCATGAACGTCGGCTTGTCCGTAGACATCGCCACGCTCGCAGAGTGGAACATGCTCTGCCCCAAAAAGACGTAGGCGTCGACCTGCTTTTGGATGCTGTACGCAGGGTAGAATTCGCAGCCAAACACCTGCGCGTCGCGGAGCTGGCCCTTGCCCCTCCCTATGATGACGCTGTAGCCGTGGTCCTCGAATATCTTTTTCGCGCCTTCTACTTTATGGAGGTGCTGGCTGTCGGTCAGCAGCGATATTGTCTTGTGTTTTCCATGCAATCCTTCCGCGCACTTTTTCGTGACAGAGTCAAAGCTGATGTCGTCAAACGCGCCGATCATTACCACCTTGTCTCCAAAGGTCTCCATCGCGATCGTGTGACCGATGTTGAAGAGGATGTCCGCGCCAAGCATGTCCGCCGCGTGGGTGTTGAGGTCGCACGAGCCCCAGCACGTGTCGCCGATGACGTACGCCTCGATTCCGAACTTTTCGGCGACGTGGTCGGCCGCGTCCTGCAACTTTGGAATAATGCCCTCGGGTCCATTGATCGCTACGGATCTCGGCTTCCGCTGCTCTATGACTTCAAACATCCTCTTTTCGTCGATTATTATCGTCATGGCTTGCTCACCCTTATCGCGAATTTCGGGCAGACCGCTTCGCACCCGAAACAGTAGATGCAGTCGCGCTCCCTTGACGGCAGCGCCTTCCTGTCCGCGCCTTCGCCCTGCCAGTCAAACACGTTGGTCGGGCAGACTTCGATGCACGCGCCGTCGCCGACGCAGAGGTCAAAGTCGACTGAAACGTCGGTGCCGTAGATCCCAAGATCGCTTGCCTTGTCCTTCCATACCTTCAGGTTCTCGAATGTCGAGGCGGTCCTGTTTGCCTGAAAGTCTGGATCGATGGGCAATATGAGAAAAAGACCTGCCGAATTCAATTTAAATCATGCTGTATTTGGCAAGCTGTTGAGTGGACTATGTAAAATTCCGTCATAGCATATTCACAATATATGTAGTTAAATACCGGGAAAAATCCATCGTCAATTAATGAGCTTGGTGCTCGTCAGCACTCGGAAAGGAGCATCGAGCACCAGCTATGGTCAAGGGTATAGTCCGAATCCTGTTCTGATTAATGCTGGGGATACGATTGTATGGACCAATACAGATACGACTCCCAATACCATAACATCGGGCGAAGATGGGATACCGGACGGCAGTTTTGACTCCTCGTCGAACTTCAGTCCAATTCTTGCTCCAAGCCAAACATTCAGTCAAATTCAACAAAGCAGGCGAATATCATTATTTCTGCGCGCTTCATCCAAACGAAGTCGGTGCAGTAATAGTCGAGAAAACCAAGGACAAAAAGCGTAAGATCCCAAGAAGAGTCGAAGGTCCTGTTCATGTTCATTTCTTTTTCGTAGATTTCGTCGGCCTGTTAGATTCAGAGAAGGGCGGAACAGAAAACCAGGTAGAAAAAATCTTGGTCTTGCAAGATTCCATCCGCAAATGTGGAGCCTATTCGTCTACCCAACGCGGAAAGATGCTAATCAATTTGACAGGGGACGGGATGGTCATAGGGTTTCTCAGCGGCCCTGAATTGCCCCTCAAGCTTGCAATTGAGCTCCATAAAAGACTCAATAAATTTAACAAGGACAAGAATACCGAGGAAAAGGTGGAGGTCAGGATAGGGATACACAGCGCGCCAATACTGATGTACAAGGATATTCTTGGAAAAAAGAGCGTGTGGGGTGACGGGATAATTCTTGCAAAAAGAATAATGGACCTTGGTAACACAGGCGACATACTCCTATCTGACAAGACGGCAGATGACCTGAAGCACTTCGATCAATACCGCAAGGTTATCGACTATGTGGGGGAAGATAAAGTCAATCATGGCCGGCCTGTCAAGATCTTTTATGCTCACAGCGAGGGTTTTGGAAGTGCAAAGCCTGATCTGTCCCATAAAGGTGTGCAACAGGCTCTACAAGGAATCATAAGCAAAGAACGAAGACTAACCAACGGACCTGTAGTGCAAATTGTCAATTTTGGAGTAGAACCTCCTTCTCCAGCAGATGCGGACACTACAAGGTATCATCCGAACCTGAGGAATGACGGCAATATTCCCGTGAGCAACGTTCGCATTTATTACAAAGTCATGGACCGGGTTGTTGGTCTGAATGATATCGTAAGAATCGAAAACGAGATAAAGAAACAAGCAATACTATACGAGGGCAGTATTCTACCTGCCCAATCTGCTAAGGTCGATTCTGTGGAATTACGGAAAATGGCAGAAGAGACAAGCGCGATTTTCTGGCTTGTCTATGATTTTGGTGACAATGAATCGACGGAGATTGTCTTCGATGTTCGCTTCAAAAGCTACAAGCATACAAGACACATAACGTATCTCTATTCCGACATTGCACGAGCAAAAAACGATTGACTACCCTTTCTATAAGAAAGACGCAACAGTATCCCTAATGGAAGACCTAGGCAAAAGCTTAGAAGGTAAGCCAAAGTAACAATACCTATGTCCAAGTTGATGCTGGAAATAGAATCATGTTCCGCTCGCGGTTATTCAGGCGCTGGAGCTGCGATCCAATGATGTCGTTGCGTTTGTGCCCGAAAAGGGAAGGATCATTCTGTGGAAAGGGCTATTGAAGCTTGACATCGGCTAAGCAGTCTCGTCAATGAGCTTGGGTGTATTGAATGGTCGATGCTAAAATGCTATCACTTTTTCTTGGAGCAGGTTTCTCAAAATGGGCATCTGACTTACCTTTAGTGAAAGATTTGTTTGACTTTGATATTTTGATTAGAGGCTCTAGAGAGGAGGCAAAACTTGATCGTATCAGAAAACTCAAATCCTATTGGGATTATCACAATCCCTCAGAGCATCCTGAAAAATTCATTGCTTATGCTCATGCGTTTTTCAGAAAGACCTTGAAATTCTTCTTTGGTATATCGTTAGGAGACTCAGCGATCCTTTTCTGGTGAACGATCCGTGGAGTCCAAAAACACGAATACCAATGATGGATGAAAAGATTGTATCACAAATTCATGGAGTAATCAAGGCTCGCATGTTTCTGAATATGTGCAATTCATTGAAAATTTCAGGCATAATCACAACCAATTATGATTTGTTGGTAGAATATGCTCTAGGAACAAGTGGGTTTAACTATGGAACGCACAGTCAAGGTCTTCAAGGAAGAGGAAAGTACTCCGTTGCAAAATGGAATCGCGGAGGAGTAACTCTGTCTGGACATATACCTTTAACAAAATTACATGGAAGTATAAATAGAGATCTTACAGGTTATTACAGTGAAGGGCGAAGAGGAATAACAGGTAAAGCACTAATTGTTGCGCCCGTCCCTGAAAAGCAGCCGCCATTGGAGTTACAGGCTGAATGGGATCTCGCTTTTAAGATTCTACAAGGCTCTTCCAAGCTTATAGTTTTTGGATTCGCTTTCAATCCTTATGATAAAGCTGCCCTAAATTTGCTAAGGGATGGCGGAAAGAATCGGTCATCAGTACTCCTCATTAATCTGACCTCAAAGGTGGATATTGCCAAGAATTTGTGGCCCAAAGCCAATATCACAACATGCCTGCCTCCTCAAGATGAGTTCGACCGAATCGAAGAATGGTTATGTTCGTAACTATTGCAGCTAGGTCCATGCATCGCTAATTCTCCATCTTTAAGCAAATCGAAGGGACGAACTCAATAGTTTAGGCAATAGAAGACAGGTCATTTTTCATCCGCTTAATTCTTTTAAAGAAGCTGGATAACAGGTATAAAAGAACTAATTATTTTCTGGACTTGCAGCACTGGCAACGCGCGCATCCCCCTGCATAAGCAAGAATGGAGGCAGCCGGCCGGTACCACCGCTGGCAAAAGGCCCCATTTCAAGCCCCGCGAGATCCACCACGTAGACGTGCTAGCATGGTTACGCCGCCTTAGAGCTGCTCCCTCCCGGACCTCGCCCATTTCGACGATGCGCAGTCGAGACCGCGCCTTCGCGCAGTTTGCCGCTCATAACCATCCGACACGGCGTGATTTCATTTCAGCAGAGCAAGCGGGAACCTCCTACCAGAGGATTTACCCGGCCGTTACTGATCCTGGCATAAAGCCGATTTCCAGTGTGGGGCACGGCTATCGCCCCGATCCTCCCTGCCTCCGCCAAGTATTTTGCGGGATGGCTATATTTGCTTGTTGGATAGTATGCCGACGGTCTTGCACACCGAGCAGACGTCGCCTGTGGAGCCGCGGCCGCACGCCGTGCACTTTTTGCCTTCAATGCCTGGGGCGCTGCGCAAAGTCTTGGCTATCTTCATCATGGAATTGTAGGCGTTGTGCTTTATGCCGGGGTGGTCGCGCTCCAGCTTGTTGAAAAATTCCCGTAAATCTGTCCTGATGCTCTCGTTCATGTAGGGGCACTCTTCAGACTGGAATGGGATCTCGCGCTGGAGCGCATAGAATGCGATCTCGTATTCATAGATCTCGATAAACGGCTTTACCTTTTTCATGCCGGTCCCGTACTGCACCGGCTCGGGGTGGATCCAGCCGATCCGCTCGACGTCGCCGGCGAGCAGGTTTATCGTGAACGTTTGTAATTGATCGTCCATGTTGTGCGCGGTCGCGACGATGTCGGCGTCGACTGTCTCCGCGGCAATGTCGATTGCGCGCCGCCGGAACGTTCCGCACATCGAGCAGGACGACATCTTTTCCGACGGCCTCAGGACCATCGCCTCGTCCATGTCGACCCCAAAGAGCGACTTGTAGCTGAGCACCCTGCTCTCCACTCCAAGCTGCGCGCAAAAGTCCTTCACTATCTGCAGCGATTCGTCGCGGTAGCCCCTGATGCCTTCGTCTATCGTGACTGCGACCAGCTCGTTGCCGTTGTTTGGGTGCTGGTCAAACAGCATCTTTAGCACGTACAGCATCGACAGGCTGTCCTTGCCGCCCGACACTCCGACAGCGACCCTGTCGCCGTACCCGATCATCGAATACCTTGAAATCGTCTTTGCAGTCTTGTCTTCAATAGAGCGCATGAAGCATCTCTTGCACAGGTGCTCGCCGGAATACGCCCTGTGTAACGCGCTCTCCGCCTTCCCGCACTTGCTGCAAATCACCAAGTGCTAGCGCACTGGAAGGGTTATTAATCATTCTAACATGAACCGTTATTAGATCAAAAGTCCCTACTCTTCTTGTGATCTTTCAGTCCGAACTGCTTGACGAAATCAACCTAAAGATAATAGACATGCTCACCCGCGACTCGTCGCGCCCTTTCGTAGAGATGGCGAAAGAGCTTCAAATTTCAGACGCGACGGTGCACATACGGGTGCGCCGGCTGGTGGCGGCCGGCATAATACACAGGTTCACCATAGCGACTGACAGCCGGCTCCTTGGCTACGACCACCTGGCCTTCATGGGGATAAACATGAATGAGGGCTCGGCCGACGAAGTGACGGACCGGCTGTCAAGGTTTGACGAGATATTGGAGATACACGAAATTCACGGCCGGTTCGACCTGCTCCTGAAGGTGCGCGCGAGGAACCTCGAGGAAATGAGGTACATCGTCGTGAACAAGATCCGCCGGCTCCCGCAGATAACGGATGCCGAGCTGATGGCGGTCCTGACAACGACAAAGCAGGAGCATTCGGTGTCTTTGAAAAGGGACATTTCGGACGCTACTGCTGCCGCAACGTGATTATTTTTGCTGCTTTTCCTTCTTTGACGACTGCCACCAGTCGAGGTAGTCTTCGTGGTGCCTTCTCCTCGGGTCGTCCCGGGAATTTTCGGCCTTGTTGCGCAGCTCGTCTATCTTTTCGCGGGTGGCAAAGAGGCCGCAGCTTTTGCAGATAAAGTTCTTGCTAGAGAGGTCAAGTTTCAGCTCGCCTCCGCATTCGGGACAAAAGCTTGCCAATCGTAATCCTATTTACTTCTCGCTAATAAAAGGTTTTCAAGCGCGACTTTCCAAGCAGGATCTATGCGGTACTCTGTCTCTGTCAGGTTCAGCTCAGACGGGCGCATTGACGTAAGCGGGGACGAAATAGCGATATCGATAGAGTCGCCGCCAGAGCGCGGCAGGGCAAACAGGGAGCTGGTGAAAAAGCTGGCGGCGCATTTTGGGACAGGCGAAGACAGGATCAGGATTATTTCAGGCCTAGCGTCGCGGAAAAAGGTAGTCGAGATATTGAAATAAAAAAAGAGGAGGGGGTTAGTTTACAGTGACCGTTCCGTACATCGCCGGGTGGAAAGCGCAGAAGTATTCGTAGGTGCCGGGCTCTTCAAACGTCACCGTGAACGTGTTTACGTTCAGGAAAGTCTCCACTTCAGTCTCTGTGGCGTTAGGTTCTGCCATGGCCGGCTCTTCCGTTTGTGTCATGTTCTCTGCGGCAAACTCTTCCGGGAACATTTGCGCAAGCATTGCCATGAGATCTTCTTCAGGCGGGAAAATGAGGCCAGAGCTTACAGTGTCTTCCTCGCCCGTCAGCGTATATGAGACGTCTGTGCCGTTCAGGTACTGTATATTTCCTGCCATATCAACAGTGGACGGTACGAACGCCACCTTGTTGAGCGTCACCAAGATCTGCGTCCCGTTGGGGCCGGGCTCGATCCATGGCTCGCCCAAGTCGTATGGAGGCAGCAGTTCAAACTGCGGCGCGGTTGACATCGAGAATGGCAGTATGATGTCGGACATGGTGGTGTTGTCGAGCGGGAAAATCACGTTGTGGATTTCCGGCGTTGGGCTGAAGAAGGTCACGCTTTCGCCTGCACTAATCTGCAAGTCCTGCGGGTAGAACTGGTTGTACGAGACTGTCAGGTTACCCATGCCGACCGATACCATGGTGGCATTGGCTGCGGTAGTTGCAGTGGAATTGTCGTGTTGTGCCGACGCCGTGCCGGTCGAGGGCAGGGGTGCTGCTGCGAGCATCATGGTTGCGGCGCTTGCGATGGCGATCAGGATGGCCAAGCTTGTGTTTTTCAAAGTCATTGTCAGCAAACGCCGAAAATTGGATTTAAGAGGTTCTTATCCATGTTCGCAACCTACATTCGGAAATATCTTGTAACACACCGCACGGTATTATGTTACAGAAGATCACAGCAAACTGCTTTTAAGCATACAGCCATTGCAATTGGGTGGAGAATGGATTTGCAAAATCGACAGAGGGACGAAGTCACTAGGGACGTGCTGCAGACTGCGATGGGACCGGGCGCGGGCATTTCAAGGATAATGTTTAGCGCGTGTCTGAGCCACTCTCAGGCGACGGTGTACCTGTCGCACATGATGGAAGTCGAGCTTGTGGTAAACGACGTCGAGCGGGGAAAAAGGTACTACCGCACGACGCCAAAAGGCGTGGAATATCTGGCCGCGCTCAATAGCATGTGTGAGCTGTTGCAGATGGATACCCGGACGTCGCAAATCTAGTTTCGGTGCATGGACTTTGGTCGTCATTCCGCTCGCGCAGTCAGTTCGCCCGTCGAAGCACCATGCACCGAATGAACGCTATTATGTTTTTTGAAAATTAAACCTTTACTATACCGCTATCCGCTTCGACCCTTACAATCGTGCCCTGCTTTATCGCCGGCGCGCCCTTGTGCAGGTCGACCACCGGTATGTTGGCTATTGCGCAGCCTGACGCTGTGGTGATGTCAGCCTTGGAGCAGACGATCGCGCTTGGGGCGGATCCGTACTCTCTGAATGAATAGATCGCATAGGCGCCGACGCTGCTTCCCACCGCGTACGGGAACACGAGCACCGCGCCCTTTAACGACTTTTCATACAACTCGTGCTTTGGATCTGTAATCCTGCCTGTCTTGGGGTCGACCATTGCTAGAAAGTTTATCGGCTGCACAGTGACAAGGGCCGGGCCCTCACCAGAGCCGCCGACAATTTTCTTGCAGTTGTTGATTATCATTCTGTATACTCCTTTGTTATCGTCCTGAGATCCTTGAGCGCCACCTTGACCTTGTTGGAGTTGTTCAGGTAGTAGGCGCCCTTGACGCTGTTTGACACCACTGAGTCGTGTTTTTCCTTCGTGACGTAGGGGGTGAGGCAAGTGCACGAGTCGCACATGAATTCCGCGCCAGACCTTTCGAGCCTGCCGGTCAGCCCCACCTTGGCAGCCTGGCCGTGTATAGCCCTTGAGCAGAATATCATGCAGCGCTTCGTGAACTTTTTGCCTTCAGTGAGCTTTGCCAAGAGATCGAGCTCGTTCATGCCCAGCTGGGGGCTTCCAAGCGTAATGACGTCACCGTCTTCTGCTGTGCTTAGCTCGTCCATAGCCGCTTTCGCCTCTTTTCTGGTAAAGGAGATTTTTTCACCGCGCCCCTGCCCGACGGTGAACATGCCGCAAGAGCCGGACGTCCCGATGGCTGCGGATAGCGCCTTTGCCTCAATGGTCGACGGCATGGCTATGCCGCTAAAGGCGACCGAGCTTTCCTTGACGGCCTTGCCGGCAAAGTAGCCCATAAGGCCATAGTCGAGCTCGCTTTCAAACTTGAAATCGGCTTCAATGCCCACCTTTGGGTTCCTCGCTTCTTCGAGCCGGAGGTCAGAGAGCGGCGCCTTGCCCGTGATAGAGCTAGCGAGCGCGGACAGCGCGCTCTCCTTGTTTGTCATCAGGCCCAGAAGCGAATTTGAAAACACGGCGGCGTTGCTTTCGGCAAAGCTGACTGCCGTGCCCTTTTGCGGGATGTCGAAAACTTCATACGGCGTGCAGGTGAATGACGGCGTGACTCCCATCCGCCCGTACGACTCTACAATGCTTGCCTGCTTTTCTTGGAACTTTTCAGGGATGCCTTCTGGGTGGTCCCTGTCGTAGCCTATCGGGTTCACGGTCGTCTTTACGGCGACCCTGGCCGTGCTGCTGAACTTGTCGAGGAACTGGACGCCGGCGTCCCCGATCGTGTTGTAGTTGACGCCGGAAACGTGGGCCCATTTTATCGGGACGAGCTTTGCAGCGCCCGTGGCCTCGCCTATGGCAACAAGAATCCTGTACGCGGAAGCCAGCGCCTCGCCTTTCTTGCCGGCGAGCGCCTCTTCCTCGTCCCTTGCGAGCTCCAAATCCAGCTATAGTTTCAGTGGAGAGTATAAAATTATATGTTCTGCGGGCGGACATTCATGCATTGGCAAAGCGCCCGATGGGCATAATAATTAAAAAGATGGAGCAGGCGCTCAACCGGGAAAAGCCGCCCCGGCTCACCGCGCTACGCGGGCTCCAGATGGAGGAGCAGGGCGACCCGTTCAAGATCCTGATAGGCACGATACTGTCCGCCCGAACCCGGGACGAGAACACTACCAAGGTGGTGAACAGGCTGTTTGCAAGGTTCAAGACCCCGCAGGATCTGGCAGCGGCCGATATTGACGAGGTAAAAAAGATAATCCACAGCATCGGCTTTTACAACGTCAAGGCAGATCGCATAAAGCAGGTGTCGCAGATGCTGGTGAGCAGGTTCGGCGGCCAGGTGCCCTGCGACATCGACCAGCTGCTAGAGCTTCCCGGCGTCGGCAGAAAGACCGCCAACTGCGTGCTTGTCTACGCGTTTGACAAGCCGGCGATACCCGTCGACGTGCACGTGCACCGGATTTCAAACAGGCTGGGGCTCGTCAGCACCAAAATGCCAGAGCAGACAGAGCTGGAGCTGAGCAGGCTGGTCGACAGGAGGCTGTGGACAAGAGTGAACGACACGTTTGTGATGTATGGACAGAACATCTGCCTGCCGGTAAAGCCAAACTGCAAGGCGTGCGGCTTGAAAAAGATGTGCCGGTACTACTCTACTCTGGCTTCCTCTTCTTGAATATCAGCAGGCCGACTATCAAGCCGCCGACTCCGAGCGTCACCCCGATAGGCACATAGTAAACTGGCGACTCGTTGAAACTCCCGAACAGTATCTCAAACCCGATGTCGCCTGCGTAGGTGTTGGCCACCGACGTCTCGCCGTCGTTGCCATACACTGCGATCGAGCCCGCCGCAAAGCCGTCGAGACTTAGCCTGTCAAGGACGATCCTCTTGCCGTTTGTGACCGTCAGGCCCGAGTTCTCGCTGTGCGTCAAGGATATAGGGCCCTCTGTCGTCCAGCCGTCCTGCCGGTTGTCGTACATCCTGGCGTACCCAGCCTCTGGCGTGTTCACCGCGACCCAGTACCTTTTTGACTCGCCTCCAAACGTTACGATTTCAATGTATTTCTCGCTTGGCGCCGGCTCCTGTATCCTGATCACGGTCTTTGAGTCGCTGCTCGGGATGTAGGACATGTTGTTCTGTATGAGCATTATCCAGCTGGGCTGCTTTGGCTCGTCAAAGGTGTAGACGAGGGGGCTGTCGTCGTCATGGTTCGACGCAGTGTAGGGGAGCGTGAAGCTTTCGCTCCTCTCCGACTTGATCACGTTGTAATCCTGCGCAAAAGCGAGGGCAGGCAAGAACAGCAGGAAAACCGCGATTGCCGCAAGCAGCTGGCGCATGGAGCAGCTGAGTCGCTTTAGTAATATAATCGACTCGGGGACTTACATCGCCAGCTCTTCCAGAGGGTAGTCGCTTCTTTCCGGCGCGCCCTCCATGAACGGCCTTTCCGCTGTGCCTGACGATCTCTTCGGCAAGCGTCTGCTTCCATTTCTCCCTCATCCGAGCTTGAGGCGGTTTACGTTGCACTTGGCGAGCATGCCCTGTTTGGAATAGCATTCCTTTTAAGTCTGATTGCAGCCGCGCCCGCCGCACATCGCCGGCTTTTCCTACCTAAAACAGGTGGAACGGCCGTTCCAAGTATTCCTGATATAATGGCTACCGAAAGTAATAGATGGTAGTAACAGGTTGTACACCGCTGCCGGTTCATTGGTAAATAAAAAAACAGTTATCGCCCTGCCCCTATTGGTGATTCTGGTCCTGCCGCTGTCGGCATATGCAGAATCCTTTACGGTGACCACTAACAAGGACATCTACACCCTTGACGAGACGGCAAGGATTGTCG
>Ga0299913_10000357_pt1 | contig 27817 bp, 24 predicted proteins | sample RVTome_9_FD_201360 | JGI IMG/M metagenome (GOLD analysis project Ga0299913, IMG submission 201360) | Soil microbial communities from uranium-contaminated site in the Upper Colorado River Basin, Wyoming, United States - RVT155D38 (version 2) ... | reverse complement strand
AGCCGGTGCCGCCGCGCGAGGCGAGCGGGCTGGGGATCATGAGGATCGAGGACGACGGGCGGATCGTCGAGTTCGTCGAGAAGCCGAAGGAGCCGTCGCTCGTCGAGCACCTCGCGCTCGACCCGCCGACGATCGAGCGGCTGCGGCTCGGCGCGGCGCCCGGGGAGCTCCTGGCCAGCATGGGGATCTACGTCTTCCGGCCCGAGGTGCTGCGCGAGCTCCTCCACGAGACGACGACGACCGACTTCGGCCGCGAGGTGATCCCCGGCGCGATCGAGGGCCACCGGGTCTACTCGTTCGCGCACTCGGGCTACTGGCGCGACATCGGGACGATCGCCGCCTTCCACGAGGCGAACCTCGAGCTCACCGCCACGGTGCCGCAGCTCGACCTCTACAGCGCCGACCGGCCGATCTACACCCATGCCCGCTTCCTGCCCGGGAGCAAGGTCAACGCGGCGACGGTCGAGCGGGCGATCCTGTGCGACGGGTCGATCGTCTCGGGCGGCGCGGTGCGGCGGTCGATCGTCGGCGTGCGCTCGGTGATCCGCGAGGGGAGCGTCGTCGAGGACAGCGTGCTGATGGGCGCCAAGCGGTTCGCCCCCAGCGACGATCCGGGGATCCCGCCCGGCGTCGGGCGCGACTGCCACGTCCGCAACGCGATCGTCGACATGGACGCCCGGATCGGCGACGGCTGCCGGCTGGTCAACGAGCGGGGCGTCGAGTCGGCCGACGGCGACGGCTGGTGCATCCGCGACGGGATCATCGTCGTCTACCGCGGCGCCGAGATCGCGCCGGGCACCGTCGTCTGAGCCGGTGCCGGCCGCCGACCCGACGACGCCGTCCCCGCGGAGGTCGCGCGCCGCCGCCGCGTCCGCCCCCTCCAGCCGGCCCGCCCCCACCCGTGCCGATCGGCCCGCGCCCGCCCGTACCTACCGGATCTGCGCCGTCTCGGCCGAGGTCACCCCGTTCGCCAAGACCGGCGGGCTCGGCGATGTCGTCGCGGCGCTGACCGCCCACCTCGCGGCCCGCGGCCACGACGTCCGCACCTTCCTGCCACTCTACGGCCGGATCGACCGCGAGCGGTACGGGCTGGTGCCGGTCGACTTCGTCCAGGGCGTCGAGCTGCCGGTGGGGCAGGAGCGGGTGCGCGTCTCGCTGTGGACCGGGCCGCTGCCCGGCGGCGGACCGTCGGTCTACTTCGTCGACTGCCCCGACCTCTTCGGCGGCCCGGAGATCTACCGCGGCGGCGACGGCGACGCCGTCCGCTACGCCGTCCTCGGCCGCGCCGTGCTGGAGAGCTGCCAGCGGATGGGGTTCGCGCCCGAGATCCTCCACCTCCACGACTGGCACGCCGCCTACGCCGGTCTGCTCGCCCGCACCGTCTACGCGTGGGACGAGCTCTTGCGCGGCGCCCGCACCGTCGTCACCCTCCACAACGTCGGCTTCCAGGGGGAGTCGGGGACCCACCTGATCCCCGCCCTCGGGCTCGCCGGCCATGAGGGGGTGCTGCGCGGCGAGGACCTGGCGGCGGGCCGGGTCAACCCGCTCGCCGCCGCCATCCTCCACGCCGACCGCATCACCACGGTCAGCCCGACCCACGCCCGGGAGATCCAGACCCCGGAGTACGGCGCCGGCCTCGACGGGCTGCTCCGCCACCGGGCGGACCGGCTGCGCGGCATCCTCAACGGGATCGACGCCGAGGTCTGGGACCCGGCCGCCGACCCGTACACCGCCGCTCCGTTCGACGCCGACGACCCCTCCGGCAAGGCCGCCTGCCGCCGCGACCTCCTCCGCCGGATGAACCTGCCGCCCGACCCCGGCGGCCCCGTCCTCGGCGCGGTCACCCGGTTGACCTGGCAGAAGGGCTTCGACCTCCTCGCCGGCCCGATGCCCGACGTCCTCGCCGCCCACGACGTGCGCCTCGTCGTCCTCGGCAGCGGCGAGCCCGACCAGGAGGCCCTGCTCGACGGTCTCCAGCGCCGCTTCCCCGGCCGCGTCTCCTTCTACCGCGGCTTCTCCGAGGAGCTCGCCCACCTGATCGTCGCCGGCTCCGACGTCCTGCTGATGCCGTCGCGCTACGAGCCCTGCGGCCTGACCCAGATGTACGCCCTCCGCTACGGCACCCTCCCGCTCGTCCGCGCCACCGGCGGCCTCGCCGACACCGTCGAGCCCTGGGCCCCCGAGACCGGCCGCGGCAACGGCTTCGCCTTCGAGCACTTCGACGCGAACGGCCTCTCCTGGGCCCTCGGCCGGATGCTCGACGCCTGGTCCGACCGCACGGCGTGGGCCGCGATGGCCGCCCGCGCCATGGCCGAGGACCACTCCTGGGAGCGCCGGGTGGGGGAGTACGAGGAGGTCTTCGCCGAGACGGCCGGAGCGGCCTGAGCTACGCCTTCGCCGGAGCGGTCAGCCGGTGCCTCTCGACCTTGCCGAGGGCATTGCGGGGCAAGCCCTCCACCCGGTGGAAGCGGCGGGGGACCTTGAAGGGGGCGAGGCGGGTGCGGCACCAGCCGGCGAGCTCGTCGTCGGCGGGCGGGGCGGCCCCGTCGGCGGCGACCCACCAGGCCTCGGGGACCTCGCCTTTGTCCGGGTCGGGGACGCCGGCGACGGCGGCCTCGCGCACGGCCGGGTGGGCGGCGAGGGTCTCCTCGATCTCGCGCGGGTAGACGTTGTAGCCGCCGGTGATCACCAGCTCGTGGCGGCGTCCGAGGAGGACGAGGTGACCGGTCGCGGAGTCGCGGCGGCCGAGGTCGCCGGTGCGGAACCAGCGGCGGCCGTCCGGGCCGGTGAGGAACGTCTCGGCGGTCTTCTCGGGGGCGCGCCAGTAGCCGGCGGTGACGTTCGCGCCGCGCACGACCACCTCGCCCTCCTGGCCGGTGGAGACCTCGGCGCCCGTCTCGTCGACGACGCGGAGCGACACGCCGGGCAGCGGCCGGCCGACCGTGCCGGGCAGGCGCGGGCCGGCGTAGGGGTTCGAGGTCAGCATGCCGGTCTCGGTCATCCCGTAGCGCTCGAGCGGCTCGTGACCGGTCGCGTCACGGAAGGCGGCGAAGGTCTCGGCGGCGAGCGGCGCGCTGCCGCTGGCGAAGAGGCGGGGGCCGCCGCGGGCCGGGTCGAGCCGCCCGGGGAGATCGGCCTCCCCGGCCTCGCGCCGGCGGGCGAGCTCGTCGACGAGGCGGACGTACATCGTCGGCACGCCGAAGAAGAGACTCGGGCGCGGCGGTCCGGCCTCGCCGAGCAGCGCCGCCGCGACCGCCGCCGCGTCGAACCGTGGGTGGAGGACGATCGTCGCCCCGGCCGCGAGCGCGGTCAGCGCGCCGACGACGAGGCCGTGGGTGTGGAACAGCGGCAGGGTGAGGAGCAGCACGTCTTCCCGGCGCCAGGCCCACGCGGCGAGGAGGCCGGTGATCGTCGCCAGGAGGTTGTCGTGGGTGAGCATCGCCCCCTTGCTCCGGCCGGTCGTCCCGGAGGTGTAGAGGAGCAGGGCCAGGTCGCCGCCGTCCGGGCCTGGCGGCAGCTCCGTCGGCGACCGCGCGGCGGCGAGCTCGGCCAGCTCGTCGGCCCACAGCACCCGCTCGACGCTGCGCCGCTCGCTCGACCCGAGCTCGTCGAGGAGGCCGCGCCGGCCCGTCTCGGCGAGGAGCAGCCGCGGCTCGGCGTCGGCGAGGAGATGGGCGATCTCCGGCCGGGTGTACGCCGCGTGGACCGGCACCCCGACCGCGCCGAGCCGGAAGGCCGCGAGGTAGACGAGGAGCAGCTCCGGCCGGCTGTCGAGGTGGAGAGCGACCCGGTCGCCGGCCCGCAGGCCGGCGGCGGCGAGGGCGGCGGCGAGCCGGTCGGCGTCGTCGAGCAGCTCCCGATAGGAGAGGTCGCCGGCCGCGGCATCGGCCGCCCGGTGAGCGATCGCCACCCGGTCCGGCGACTCGCGACGCGGGATCGCGAGGAGATCGAGGAGGTTCATCCGGCTGCCGAGCTTATCGGCCCTCCGCCCGGCGTCGGCTAGACTCGCGCGGTCTTGAGCGGCGGTCAGACGTCCCCGACGCTGTCGGCCTTCGCGCACGAGCTGGCGAAGGGCTGGCAGAAGCTCTCCCTCTACCAGCCGGGGCATCCCGCCCGGGCGGAGGTCGGCAGGCGCCTGCAAGAGGTTCTCGTCGCACTCGCCGGGCCGGCCCGCGCCGTCCGCCTCGGGGTGAGCCGCGACGCCTTCCTCGTCCCCGACGACCGCATCGGTGGCGGTCCCGTCGGCGCGCTCGCCGGAGCCCTGTTCGATCGCGGCGTCGCCCTGCTCCGCTTCGACGAGGGGGTCGGGGCCGAGGAGCTGGAGTCGTTCCTGACCTTGGTGCCGCGCTCCGCGCCGAAAGAGGGCGAGCCGCCCCTCTGGGACCGCCTCGCCACCGCCGGGATCGAGCGGGTCGTCGTCGAGCCGGCCGACTTCTCGGCCGTCCTCTCGCAGGCCGAGGTCGGGAACGGCCCGGTAGAAGAATCCCGGGACGGCGCGCCCCGCGCGTTGTACGAGGCGCTGATCGCCACGCTGCTCGCCGACGAACGGATCGTCAGGATCGACGGCGAGGAGGAGGCCGAGGCCGTCGGGTCGCTCGACGAGGTCCTCCGCTTGGTGCGCCGGGTGCTCGAGCGGCATGGCGTCGGCCCCGACGCGCCGTCCATCGCCACCTTGACTCCCGCGGCGGCCGCGGCGCTCGCCGCGCTCGCGGAGAGCGTGGGCGGCGCCGCCGGGGCGGCCATCCGGCGGGCCGTCTCCCCGTCCGCGCGCGGCGCCGCGGTGCGGGAGCTCGGGACCCTCCTCGAAGCGATCCCCTCGGTCCTGCGCGAGGGGGTGCTCGACGCCGCGGTGCGCGACCTCGCGACCGGTGAGGCGGGTCCAGAAGGCCTGGACGAGCTGTGGAGAGCCGTTGCGCCGGCCCGGGTCGTCGCCTCGCTCCGCCGGTTGCGTGCCGAGCGTGCGCGGCTGTCGGCGAGCGTCGTGGGCGTGGTCGAGGACCTCGCGCTCGAGGTCGCGTCGCGGCCCGCCGAGCGGATCGATCTCGACGGGGGAGAGCTGACGACCGATCTGCGCCGCCTGCTCGCGGAGGAGGAGAGCGACGGCGACCTCGACCGCGCCGCCGCCGCCGGCACCCGCGACCGGATCGCCCTCGAGCTGCAGTGCGGCCGTCCGGGACGCGTCGATCCGGAGCGCTTCGCCGCGGCCCTCGACTCGATCGCCGAGCCCGAGGTGACCCTCCAGCTCTGCCGGACGCTGCTCGACCTCGTTCAGAGCGGGGTCCTCGACGCCGAGGCGCGCGCCGCCGTCGCACGCTCGATGCAGCAGGCCGTCGAGACCCTCCTGGCGAGCGGCCGGCTGGCGAGCGCTGTCCGTCTCGTCCACGCGCTCCGGGCCCTGGCGACGGACCCCGGCACCGCCGAGCCGGTCCGGCGCGCCGCCGGGACGTGTCTGGACCGGCTCGCGCGGCGGGACGTGATGGCCGCCCTCGTCGAGGCGGTCCCGACGCTGGCCGGGGAGCCCGCCGGAGCCGTCGGACAGCTGCTCGAGCTCCTCGGCGCGCCGGCCGTGCGCGAGCTCCTCGTCGCGATGTGCGAGGAGAGCGACCTCGGCCGCCGCCGCCAGACCTTCGACCTGGTCCTCGATCTCGGTCCGGCGGTCGCGCCCGCGGCCGTCGCTCTGATCGAGGACGAGCGCTGGTTCGTCGTCCGCAACATGCTCGCTTTGCTCCGGCGGACGGGAGACACGATCCCCGGCCCGGCGCTGCGGCACGCGCTGGAGCATCCCGACGCGCGGGTGCGACTCGAGGCGGTGAAGTCGCTCGGCTCGGCCGGGGAGCCGGTCGGGGAGGCGGAGATCCGGGCTCTTCTCGCGGACCCCGACCCGAAGGTCGCGGAGAGCGCCGCGCGGGCGGTCGGCGCTCTCCGGCTCGCCGCGGGCCGGGCTCCGCTGCTCGCGCTCCTGCGCCGCACCGACCCGCTCGGCCGCCAGACGACACTGCGCTGCGCCGCCCTCGCCGCCCTGGGGGAGCTGGGCTCTCCGGAGGCGCTCGACGAGCTCGGTCACTTCTTCCGCGGCTGGCTCACCGTGGTCACGCCGGACGAGCGCCGGGCCGCCTTCGCCGCGCTCGCCGGCTACCCGCCGGACGCGAGGGCACCCTGGCTCGAGAAGGGACTGCGCTCGCCCGACCCGGAGGTGCGGGAGACCTGCCGGCGGCTCGCCGGGGAGGGGGACCGGTGACCGCGGTCGCCCGGCCGAGCGAGGCCCTCGCGGCGACGACCGGCCTGCTCACCCGACTGTCGCGCGCGACGGCGAGCCGGGCGATCTACCCCGCCGAGCACCCGACGGTCGCCGGTGCGGTCGACGACCTCGTGGCGGCCCTCGGGGCCTGCCTCGAAGCGCGCGGTGCGGACGAGGTGACCTTCTTCGTTCTCGACGAGGAGGTGGTCGTCGACGACCGGCCGGTCCGCGCACGCACCCTCTACCTCGTTCCCTTCGTACGCTTGATGGGGCGGCTCGGCGTCCAGCGGCTGACCCTCGCCCGGGGCCTCGAGCGCGAGGAGGCGGGGCATCTGGTCGAGTCGCTCGTCGAGGGACCGGTCGCCTCGAGCGACCACGCGACGGTCGGACGGGTCGAGGTCACCCCCGCCGGCGTGTCGCGGCCGGCGCAGAGCGAGTCGCTCTCCGAGGAGGACCTCGACCGCGGCGCCTGGGCCTTCGCGGGTCTGCCCGGCCGGACCGGGCCGAGCCTCGAGGCTCTCGACCGGATCGTCTGGAAGGTCGCCTCCGGGCCGGCGGCGGCCGACCGCTCGCTACTCCTTCTCGCGCCGGTCGAGACCGCCGGCGAGCGGCTGTTCCTCCATTCGATCCACGTCGCCACCCTCGCCGTCGCGCTGGCCCGGTCGCTCGGCGTCCGAGGCGGTGCTCTCCACGACGTCGGCCTGGGGGCGATGCTCCACGACGTCGGCAAGCTCGCGCTGCCCGAGTCGGTGTGGGACGGGAAGGGACCGGCCGAGGAGGCGGGGTGGCAGGCGCTCCGCCGCCACCCGGAGCTCGGCGCCGCGCTGCTCTGCAGGGCGGCCGCGGTCCCGCCGCTCGCCGTCCTCGTCGCCCACGAGCACCACCTGCGGTGGGACGGCCGGCCGAGCTACCCCGCGACCCGCCGTGCGCCGGGCCTGGCGAGCCGGATCACCGCGGTGGCCGACACCTGGGACGTGCTCGCTTCGGCGTCGGGCGACCTCGTCGCCCCCCGTCCCCAGGCGCTCGAGATGTGCCGCCGGCGGGCGGGCACCGTGCTCGACCCCGACCTGGTCGACGCCTTCGTCCTGTCGATGGCCGGGTCGGGCGAGCCGGCGGGCTGAGCCCGGATCCGACGCCGCCCAACGGTCGGGACCGCCTCAGCCGTCGACGTGCGCGACGAGCTCGGCGAGCTCGTGCTTCCAGCCGCCGATGTTGTCCTGGCGGTCCGCCTCCCGCTGGAAGCCGCTCTCGGTGAGCTCGAGGACGGTGCCGCCGCCGGGGGCGGGGGAGAGGCGCCACTCGACCCGGGTCGAGGGGCCCTCGTCGATCGGCGTGTCGCGCTTGCGTGACCAGCGCCAGACGAGCCGCTCGTTCGCGACGACCTCCTCGACGCGGACGGCGAAGCGGCCGTGCTCCTCCCAGCCGAACCAGCCGTCGCCGCCGGGGCGCAGGTCGAGCTCGGCGCTGTCGCCGAACCAGGCGGCGATCTCGTCGGGCTCGGTGATCGCGCGCCACACGCGCTCGGGCGGGGCGTCGAAGGTCAGGCGGCGCTCGATCGTCGCGTGGATCTGCGGCGCGTCGGCGGGGTTGGCGGCGTTCTTCGTCGTGGTCATGGTCGTTCCTCCGGGTCGGGGCCCTGCGGCGGCCTCTCGTCGAGGTGGGCGCGGAGACGGGCCAGACGCTCGTCCCACTCCTCCGCGTAGGGTCGGAGCCACTCGTCGACCTCGCGGAGCGGCGCCGGGTCGAGCCGGTGCACCCGCTCCCGGCCCTCCCGCGTCACCCGCACCAGCCCGGCGCGGGCGAGGGCGTCGAGATGCTTGGTCACCGCCTGCCGCGTGACCGCGAGGGGCGCGGCGAGCTCCGACAGCGACAGCGGCCCCTGCTCGCGCAGGCGGGCGAGGAGCCGGCGGCGCAGCGGGTCGGCGACGGCGGTGAAGACGTCGGCGGTCACAGGGGCGACTATACGCAACTCGTAGGTTGCATGTCAACGGCCGGATCCTCGGAAGTCGTGCGAGGCCTCAGGGGCGGAGTCGATGTTTCAACCCGTCGAGTATTAGGGAAATATGCAGACTTGACCATCCAGGGCAGGCTGTATCAATCTGTCGTCTGTCGTGTATCCCGGCTCGCGCTGCCGAAACCTCCCGCGAGGGTCCGCAAGGATCGTGGCAGGATCTCGGCGGGCACGGTGAAGATCCCCAGCCGGCCGGCGAGGGGGATCGGCTCCGGCAGCACCCGCGAGTCTTCGAGGACGAAGCCGTAGGGGCCGGTGAAGAAGCGGCTCGGGTGGTCGGTGACACAGTCGACGATGGTCGTCAGGCCCACGAGGGCGCCGGTGGTCGGCGAGTACAGCGACGCGCTCGCGAGCCCGAGCAGCCCCAGCAGGCGCGGTACCGCCGCGACGTCGACGTTGCGTGAGGCATGGATCAGGATGCGACCGCGGAACCCGGTGCTCCAGGAGCGGTTCTCGACGTCTTTGATCCCGGACGCGATCAGGTCGGCCCAGGGTTGCCGGACGGAAAGGCAGGGAAACCTCTCGGATCGCATGATCGGGGCCGCCCGGCAGGCGCGTGCGGGCGCTCGAGACGCGGACCGTAACATCGAAGCCGAGCCCGGCGCAGAGGTCCGCGGCGGAAAGGAGCGCGACCGATGGCGGGTCGCTCGCTGATCCTCTACCGGATCGTCCATCTGTCGACCAGGAAGGTCGTCCAGACCGAGGAGCGCCGCCCCCGCGGGGGCCGAGACCGGGAGACCGCGCCGGTGTTCACCCGGCTGGAGCTGACCGAGGACGCGGTCGGGCGCGGATACTCGCGGGCTCGGTTCGATCACCGCGAGGGCGTCCGGATCGACGGCCTGTGGCGCGACCAGCGGGTGCGCGAGGTCGTGGCGGTCTCGTCGTTTCCCGGCTTCTACCACCGCAGGAAGGGGCTGTTCGTCCTCGAAGCCGGGCGGCATCTCGGCAAGGCCGCGGTGGACCGGCTGCACAGAGAGCGCCGGGACGAGGTCTCGCTGACGCCGGTGCGGCTCGACTTCCGCCGTCTCCTCGAGGGATTGCCGCCGGAAGCGTCGATCCACGGCGCCTGGGCGAGCGACCCGGCGGCGAGCGGCATCCGCAGCCGGGCCGCCTTCGGGGAGGATCTCGCGGCCCACGCCGAGTTTCGACGGATGCGCGACGCCGGCCGGCTGTCCAACCTGAGCCTGAGCTACCCCTTCGCCGGCGACCTGGTGCGGGTCAGCGTCTCGCGCTCTTGCTCGGCCTACCTGTTCGGCAAGATGTCGCTCGAGAACCGGCTGCGCTTCATGGAGCACCTGGCGACCTTCCAGGACCCCTCGGCGGCCCCGCGCTCGAAGCGACGGTCCGCTCGCCGCAAGCCCGCGGCGACCGGCGAGGCCGAGGGCTGACGCGATGGCTCGGAGCCCCGAGCATCCCTTCTGGCAGGCCGGCGGCGATCCGGTGGCGACGACTTATCGGTTTCCCCGGCCGGGTGCCGGCGTGCCCGCGTCTCCGTCCGCCGCTCCTCCGGCAGCGGCCGCGGCGGTGTCCGAGGCCGGCTTGGCGGCCCCGGCGCCTGGGGCGCTGCCGGTACCGCTCCCGGCGGCGTCGCCGGGAGGTTCGGTGGGGGCCGCGACGCAGTCGGTGCAGGTGCCGGTGGCGGGCTCCGCGATCGGGATCGGCTTCAACCCTTTCGAAGACGGCATCGAGATCGATATCGGTGAGCTACCCGGCCCGGGCGAGGACCCCGAAGGGCCCGGAGGGGCCGGAGGGGGCGGCAAGCCCGAGCTCGGCGGCAAGGACGACGGAGGGGACGACGACGACCCCGGCTACGACGAGCCCTGGGAGGGAGATCCGCTCGAGGAGGACCCCGGCCGGCGGGGCGGAGGAGGCGGGGGAGGATGAGCGCGACGGACACCCGCTCGCCCGACGCCGCGGCGGACGATCTCCTGCGCTCGCTGGTGCGCGATCTCCTTCCGCACCTGCGCATCGACCAGGTCATGGACTCCTGGGTCGGCTCTGCCGACGGCCTGCTCGCCTGGTGGTCGCGGTGGACCGGCCCCGGCGACCCGCCGCGAGCCCGCTCGCCCGAGGAGGTGTGGACCGAGATCCGCGACCGCTACCCGCGCGCGGCGGTCTTCCCCCTGGGAACCGTCGCCGAGCGTGCGCTACGCCGGGTCGTCATGGGACTCCTCGGCCCCGCGCCGGACGGCGACGACGCCGCGGTACGCGCCGCGCTCCGGCGCGTGAGCGCCAGCCGGCTGATGCACCGCTACCTGAGCCTGCTGCTGTTCGAGGCGGCCCTGCTCGACCTGAGGGGAAGCAGCGACCAGGTCCACCGCGACTATGGCTTCTGGTACCACTGGCGCCCCGACGGCGCCCTGCGCAGCCTCGAGGAGGAGGCCGAGCTGCGCGCGCGGTTGTGGCGGGCCTGCCTGCGCCGCGGGGCCGCGCTCCTCCGCGCCTGGGTGGAGCGCCGGCCGGGACCGGCCTGCCCGCGCGACGAGGACCTGGACGCGGCGCTGCGCGATGTCTTCGAGCTGGGGCCGGCGCCTCGGCGGCGCCGTCTGCGGCGGCCGGCCGTCACGGTGCTCGGTCTCCGGCCGGACGCCGAGACGACCGCCCGCCACGGCCCGATCGCCTACGACGCCCGCGAGATCGTCGTCGACGGGACCGGCGCCAACGTACGACTCGATGACCGCGAGCTGCTGGCGGCCTGCGGCGGCACGCTGGACGGCCGCCTGCGCGACCTGATCGAGATCGCCGTCACCTTCTACCTGGCCGACATCTACGTGCCCCGCGGCACGCTGTTCGAGCGCGACCTCGTCGTGCTCATGCCGGTCCGCAATCCCGAGCTCTGGTCGCGCAACGCCGCCGCGATCGAGCGGCCGGTGTCCTTTCTCGTCGGCAACACGGTGCGCTTCCGCTTCGTCGCCGGCGCCGCGGGACGCGGGCGGTCCGTGGGAGACCTGCGGGTCGACGACGACGGGCGATGCGTCGCCCTGTTCTCCGGCGGGCTCGACAGCTTCGTCGGTGCCGCGCTGGCGGTCGCCGAGGGCCGCGAGCCGGTGTTGCTGTCCCATGCCCCGTCGCCCGCCCTGCTCGGTCTCCAGCGCCGCCTGCTCGCGCGCCTGCGCGGCACGGGGGAGACGCCCGAGGCGGTCGTCGTGCAAGCCGGCGCCGAGCACCGGCAGGTGGCGAGCATGGACCGGCTCGGCCGGCCGCCCGAGCAGGACCTCTACCAGCACGGCCGCTCGTTCCTGTTCCTGTCGCTGGCGGCGGCGGTCGCCCTCTCGCGCCGGATCGGCCGGATCCACGTCTGCGAGAACGGCCCGGTCGCGCTCAACCCGTCGTTCTCCGAGGCGCGGTTCAACACCCGGACCACGCACCCGGTGTTCTTCGCGCTGTTCGAGCGGCTGATCGAGGAGGTCTTCGGCGTCCATCTCGCGATCGTCGATCCGTTCGAGCTGAAGACGAAGGGCGAGGTCGTCGAGCTCCTCCCCGAGGACTTTCATCGCGATCTCCGTGCGACCAACTCGTGCTGGTCCTACGCGCACGTCAAGCCGTTCGCCGCGGACCTGGGAATCGAGAAGTTCTCCGGCGGGCACTGCGGCCGCTGCGTCCCCTGCGTCTGGCGACGGGCGGCGGTCCGGCGCGCCAAGCTCGCCGAGCTCGACGACACCTACCTCTGGGACGTCGTTCCCGACCACGCCTGGGACCGCTGGCTGGATCGCCGGCACTTCACCGTCCTGCTCGACCTCTACCGGTCCTGCTGGGGAGCGCTGGAGGCACCTTCGGACCAGGCTCTCCTGGACCTCTGCCCCGATCTCGCGGAGATCGGTCCGGGGAGCCTCGCCGACCGCCTGGACCTCCAACGGCGGCATGCGCAGGAGATCGTGGACTGGTTCCATGCGGCGGCCGCGAAGCTGGTCTACCGACTGGATTGAACCCTTTCGCGCACGATCCAGACCGCGCGCCCCAGCAGAGTCGATCGTCCGACCGCCAGCCCGTCGAGCGCTCGGACGGCCCGGAGCCCCCCGAGCGCCAAGCGTAGAAGCCGACCGATCCCGGGCCCGGGGTCAACGGCCGCTCCGGCGCGCTGCCGGCCGGCGGCCGGCGCGGCGCCGGCGGCGGTAGTGGCGGTGGACAGAGCGATCGGGGCGAGGACGGCCTCGAGCTCCTCGGCCGGGCACCAGGTCCAGCGGAAGTCGGCGCCGTCGGGTCGGCGGCGAGTCGGCGGCGGCGGAGGGCGTTCGCCAGCTCGGCGTTGAGGAGGTCGAGGTCGGCGGCTTCGGGCGTCTCGCCGGCCGCCGCCGCGGCGGCTTCCCGGAGGTCGAGCGCCCGGCGGTGGACGGCCGCCTCGGGGCGGCGCCGGGCACGGTCGAGGAGAGCCGCCTCTCCGCCTCGCCGATCGCCCTGGCCTCCCGCGACCAAGCCGAAAGCTCCGCGTCCCGAGTGCAGGCGGCGCTGCTGCCGGCGGCGGACCAGACGGTCGAGGGCTGGGATCCCCCTCGACTACCAAGTCGGCGAGGGCCTCCTCTCAGACGATCCGCTCGAGGATCGCCAGGGCGTTCAGCGCGCCGCCGCGGGTGAGGTTGTCCATCACAGCCCAGACCCAGTAGGCCGGGCCGGGGCCGCCGGCGTCGTCGCGCTGGACCGGGCCGACGAGGACCTTCTCGTGCGCCGCGGAGTCGATCGGGCCGAGGAGGTCGTCGCCGCGGTCGTCGGGCTGGCTGAGCTCGATCCACTCGCTCTCGGCGAGGCGCGTGCGGAGCTCTTCGGCCGGCAGGTCGTCGGCGAGCCGCACCCGGAGGAGCGCCGAGAAGCCGTGGAAGACGGCGCCCTGGAGAAGGTGGACCGCGAGCCCCGGGGCGCCGCTCCCGGTCCCGCCGGCGGCGAGGACGGCCAGCGCCTGCTCGGCGATCCGCCGCGGCGGCCGCGGGGCGGGGTAGAGGTTGAAGGCGAGCTGGCGGCGGAAGTGCTCGCCCTCCTCCTGGCCGGCGAGCGCCACGATCCGGCCGGCCTGGGCGAAGAGCTCGTCGAGGGCGCCGCGGCCGAAGAGCGAGGCGGGCTGGACCAGGGTGGCGACGCACTCCTCGAGGCCGGCGCCGGCGAGCGGGTGGAGGAGGTGGGCGAGGAGGATCGCGCCGGGGTGCGGGCTGAGGAGCGCCTCGCCCAGCGCCGCGTCGTCGAGGTTGATCCCGGCGACGACCGGCCGCGCGCCCTCGCCCTCGGCGTCGGGCGCGAGGTAGAGGACGGTGGCGTCCGGCCGGCGGCGCTCGAGGAGGTCGCGGTAGAGGTCGAGGGCGCCGCAGACGACGACCACGTCGGCAGTCTCGATCGCCCCGGCGTCGGCACGGGCGACGAGCCCGGCGGCGCCGGCGGCCTCGGTGAGCTGGCCGATCTCGTCCTCGTCCGCCGACAGCAGGCTGAGCCCGCCGGCGAGGTCCGGCCGCTCCCGCTCGACGGTCTCGACCAGCTCGCGGCCGAGGAGCGAGGCGGGGTCGAGGACGGCGATCGCCGTCACGGCGCGCCCCCGGGCGGGGGCTCGGGGTGGGTGCCGCGGAGCGGGATGTCGAGCGGGCTCTCCCCGCGGCCGGCGCCGGGCGGTGGCGGTGGCCCGGCCGGCGCGGGCTCCGCGGCGTCGTCGCCGGCCGCCTCCGCTGAGCCCTCCTTCGCCTCCGCGCCCCGCCGCGGCCCGACGCTCCGTCGCAGACGCCCCCAGGCCCAGCCCACCGGCCCCGACAGGGTGTAGAAGACGGCGACCGCGAGGAAGAACGCGCGCGGGTGAACGGCCGTGATCAGCACCACCGCGGCGATCGGGACGATCGCCCGGTAGCTCCAGCGCTGGCGGAGGTCGATCTTCTTGAAGCTGTGGTACCGGAACGTCGATACCATCAGCAGGCCGATCCCGATCAGCGCCACCATCATCAGGCCGACCATGTACGGCTTCCACTCGTCGTCCGGGGCGAAGAAGAGGATCGAGCAGATCGACGCGGCGGCGGCCGGGGTCGGCAGGCCGACGAACCAGCGCGCGTCGACCACCTTGACCTGCACGTTGAACCGCGCCAGGCGGGTGACGCAGCAGACGGTGTAGAAGAGCGGGATCAGCCAGCCGATCCGCCCGAAGGCGTGGAGGCCCCAGAAGAAGGCCAGGAGCGCCGGCGCCACGCCGAAGGTGATCGCGTCGGCCAGCGAGTCGTACTCCTTGCCGAACTCGCTCTCGGTGCCGACGAGCCGGGCGATCCGCCCGTCGATGCCGTCGAGGATGCCGGCGACGAAGACGAGCAGCGCCCCGCGCATGAAGAGGTTGTCGAGGTCGAGATCGAAGGCGCGGAAGCCGAGGATGACGGCGTAGAAGCCGAGCAGGATGTTGCCGATCGTGAACAGGCTCGGCAGCAGGTAGGCGCCGCGCCGCGGGCGGCGGCGTTGCCGCGGGGAGGCGGACTCGTCCGGGCCGGCCGGTGCCGCGCCGTGCCCTGCCGCCCGCCGCGCCTCGGCGGTGCGTGAGCGCGCGGGCCGCTCGGCGCGGGCTCGGGGGGGGCGGGTCAGGCGGTCACCGTCTGCCCGGCCGCGGCGTGCAGCTCGTGCCCGGCCGCGGCGCGCTCGCGGACGATTTGCTCCATCCGGTCCTTCAACGCGAGCTTGTGGAGCTTGATCCGCTTCTCTTCCATCTCGTCGTCCTGGGAGAGGAGGGTGCGCCCGTTGAGCGTCTCGAGCCGCCGCTCGCACTCCTGGTGCTCCTCGTGCAGGCGGCGGAACTCGTCGTCCGTGGCGATCAGCTCCTCTTTCAGGTCGTCTCGGGTCATCGACGTCGTCTCCTTTCGGTCGGTGTGGGTAGGTCTGGCCCACCGTCCTGCCCGGGGGAGCCCGGGTGCGGGCGGGCGAAGCGCCGCGGGCTGCCGGGCCGCGGGCCGGGTGTGGGTGGTGTTGCGACGGGTGAGGCGGTGCGGCGGACGATCGGGCGGCCCGGGCGCGGTGGGGAGCGGGGCGGGAGGCGGCCCCCACAGCGGTCCTCGGGCCGGCGCGGTCAGCATCCGGAACGCGCGGAGCGGCGGGGAAGACGGAGGGGAGCCGGGGCCGTCGTGCGGGCGGTCGGGCGGCAGGGTGGCCTGCTGCAGCCTGTCGAGCGCATCGTCACGCTGGCGTCACGATAGCACCCGCTCCCGGAGCGTTCAACCCCGCGGCCGACCGGCGCGGCGGCCTCGGACAGGGTCCCGAGCCCGCCCGACGGAGGCGGCGTAGAGCAGCGCGTCGGCGCCGTCGTGGTAGTAGGCGGGGCGGTGACCGATGCGGTGGAAGCCGAGCCGCTCGTAGAGGGCGACCGCGGCGCGGTTGTCGACGCGGACCTCGAGGAAGCAGGTCGTGCAGCCGGCCGCCGCGAGACGGTCGGAGCCGGCGGCGAGCAGCTCGCGGGCGAGGCCGCGGCGGCGGCGGGCGGGGTCGACGGCCAGCCGCAGGAGCTCGGCCTCGTCGGCGGCGAGGGTCCAGGCGGCGTACGCGGCCGGGGGACGCGGGGCCGGAGCGGCCTCCTCGCCGCCGTCGACCCCGGCCGGTCCGGTCGCGCCGGCCGTGACGGTGCCCTCGTCCGGGAGCTCGGCGAGGAGGACCAGGGCGCCCGCGCGGGCGACGAAGGCGGCGAGACCGGCGCGCGACCAGGGCTCGCCGAAGGCGGCCCGCTCGAGCTCGGCGAGGGCGGGGAGGTCGGCGGGCGTCGCCTCCCGGACGGCGAGCGGCGGGGCGGTCACCGGCGCGGCCGCGGCAGGGTCGCGGCGGGGGGGCGGAAGTAGATCGGCGCCGTGAGGGTGCCGGCATCCCAGGGGTGCCACGGTCCGGACACGGCGCGGCGGGCGGCGACGGCGGCGAGCGGAGGCGGCTCGGCGAGCTCGAGCCCGGGGGGGAGGGAGAGCCCGGGCGGCGAGCGGTCCCCGTCCTGGCCCGGCGAGGCTCCCCCTCGATGGAAAGCGACTGCGAGGCCCTCGATCCCGAACCCGATCGCGCGCACCGGCGTGTCTCCCGCCAGCCGCGCCGCGAGCGCCCCGGCCGGCACGCGCTCCGCCGCGCCGGTGGCGACCGGCGGGCCGCCGCCCTCCGCCGGCCGGTACTCCTGGGCCGCCCACTCCCCGCGCAGGACGTCGACCGCCGCGACCACCCGGCGGGGCGGATCGCCGTCCGGAGACGGCGTCTGCGATCCGGCCAGCGCGAGGACCTCGAGGGTGGGGACGGCGACCGCGGGCACCCCGGTCGCCTGGTGGAGACCGAGGACGGTCGCCAGGCCGATCCTCAGCCCGGTGAACGAGCCGGGGCCGGCGAGGGCGACGAGGCCGCCGAGCTCGCCGGGCCGCAGCCCGGCCTCGGCGAGGACCTCGTCGATCATCCCGAGGAGCCGCCGCGACGAGCGGCCGATCTCGATCGACCGCTCGGCAAGGCTCGGCCCGTTGCCGCCGCCCTCGCCGTCGCGGACGAGGGCGACGCTGACCGTGGGCGATCCGGCATCCAGGGCGAGGACGGAGGCGGGTCCGGGCACGCCCGGCAGTGTAGCCCGGCGCCTGCCGGAGCCCGGGCGTCGGAGCCGCCGGCACGCGCCCGGGCGTGCTTCTGCGGTCGCTATACTCCTGGGCGATGTCCCCCAGCCCGTCCCGGCCCCCCTCCGGCGCCGCGCCGGCCGCCCGGCCGCCGCAGCGGCTCACCCCGATGCTGCGGCAGTACCTGGAGATCAAGGCCGCGCACCCCGACGCGATCCTGCTCTACCGGATGGGCGACTTCTACGAGATGTTCTTCGACGACGCCGAGCGGGCGGCGCCCATCCTCGAGGTGCAGCTGACGGCGCGGCAGAAGGGGACCGACAGCGAGGCGCCGATGTGCGGCGTGCCCCACCACGCTCTCGACGCCTACCTCGGCAAGCTCCTCGCCGCCGGGCTCCGGGTCGCGGTGTGCGACCAGGTCGAGGACCCGGCCGAGGCGAAGGGGCTGGTGCGCCGCGAGGTGACCCGGGTGATCACCCCGGGCACCGTGTCCGAGCCGGAGCTCCTCGACGGCAAGGAGGAGAACCTGCTCGCCGGGGTCGTCTGGGACGGCGACGACCGTCGCGGCGGTGGCGGCAACGGCGGCGGTGCGGGCGCCTTCCTCGACGTGTCGACCGGCAACTTCTTCGTCCGCCGCTGGCTGGACGCCGGCGAGGGGGTCGACGACCTCGAGGTGCTGCGCCCGCGCGAGGTGCTCTACGACGAGGCCGGGCTGCCCGAGCCGGTGCGCGGGTGGATCGAGCGGCGGGTGCCATGCTCGGCGGCGCTCGACGGCGACCGGCTCTTCGACCGCGGCCGGGCGGCGGAGCTGCTCGAGCGCCACTTCGGCACCGCGACCTTGCGCGGCTTCGGCCTGGCGCCCGGCGAGCCCGCGGTGCGCGCCGCGGCCGCGGCCCTGGCCTACGCGCGCGAGACCCAGCACAGCGACCTCGCCCACGTCCGCTCGCTCGCCCTGCGCGAGAGCGGCGAGCGGATGGTGCTCGACCCGACGACGCTCGCCAACCTCGAGGTCTTCCGAGGTCTGCGCGAGGGGGGGCGGCGGGGGACGCTGCTCGCGGTGATCGACCGCACGGTCACCGCGCCGGGCGGCCGCGCGCTCCGCGACTGGTTGCGCCGGCCGCTGCGCGACCCGGCCGCGATCGCCCGCCGGCACGACGCGGTCGGCGAGCTCCTCGACGACGCCGCCCGCCGCGAGCGGCTGCGCGAGCTCCTCGCCGGCACCGGCGACCCGGAGCGGCTGCTCGCGCGAGCGGTCCTCGGCTCGCTGACGCCGCGCGAGGCCGCCGCCCTGCGCGACGGGCTGGCGCTCGTCCCCGAGGTCCTCGCCCGGCTCGCCGGCTGCTCGTCCCAGCTCCTCGCCGAGCTCGCCGCGGCGGACCCGCTCCCCGCGCTGGCGGCGGAACTCGCCCGCGTCCTCGCCGACGAGCCGGCGGCTTCGGCGGCCGAGGGCGGGGTGATCGCAGAGGGGGTCGACCGAGAGCTCGACGACTGCCGCTCGCTCGCCCGCGACACGAAGCGCCACATCCTCTCGCTCGAGGCGAAGGAGCGCGAGGCGACCGGGATCGGCTCGCTGAAGATCCGCTACAACAAGGTCTTCGGCTACTTCGCCGAGGTCACCAAGGCGAACGCCCACCGGGTGCCGGACCACTACGTCCGCAAGCAGACCCTGGTCAACGCCGAGCGCTACGTCACCGCCGAGATCAAGGAGCTCGAGGAGAAGATCCTCGCCGCCGAGGAGCGGCGGCTGGCGCTCGAGGAGCGGCACTACCGGGAGCTCGTGGCGCGGGTCGCGGCGGAGGCCGAGGGGCTCGGGGCGCTGGCCGCGGCGCTCGGCGCCCTCGACGTGCTCGCGGCCTTCGCCGAGCAGGCGGCCCGGGGCCGCTACGCCCGGCCGCGGATCGACCCGCCGGGCGCGCCGATCGACGTCCGCGCCGGCCGCCACCCGGTCGTCGAGGCGACGAGCCGCGAGCCGTTCGTTCCGAACGACGCCGAGCTCGACTCCGAGTCGTCGCAGATCGTGCTGCTGACCGGCCCGAACATGGGCGGCAAGTCGACCTACCTGCGGCAGGTCGCGCTGATCGTGCTGATGGCCCAGGCGGGCAGCTTCGTGCCGGCCGAGGCGGCGGCGATCGGCGCCGTCGACCGCATCTTCACCCGCGTCGGGGCGAGCGACGACCTCGCCCGCGGCGAGTCGACCTTCATGGTCGAGATGATCGAGACGGCGAACATCCTCCACCACGCGGGGCCCGAGAGCCTGGTGGTGCTCGACGAGGTCGGCCGCGGCACCGCCACCTTCGACGGCCTGTCGCTCGCCTGGGCGATCGTCGAGCACCTCCACGAGCACGGCCGGCCGAAGACGCTCTTCGCCACCCACTACCACGAGCTGACCGAGCTCGCCTCCGTCCTGCCGCGGGTCGTCAACCGCACTCTGGCGGTGAAGGAGTGGCACGACGACATCGTCTTCCTGCGCCGGGTCGTACCGGGCAGCGCCGACAAGTCCTACGGCATCCAGGTGGCCCGGCTCGCCGGCATCCCCGAGAGCGTCGTCGCGCGCGCCGCCGAGGTCCTGGCCAACCTCGAGGCGGGGGAGTACGACCTCTCGGGCCGGCCGCGGATCGCCCGCGGCGGCGGCCCGGAGCCGGCGGGCGGCGACCAGCTCGCGCTGTTCGCGCCCGAGGAGCAGGCGGTGGCGTCGATCTTGCGAGGCGCCGACGTCGACCGACTCACCCCCCTGGAGGCCCTGAACCTGCTGCATCGTCTGAAGGCGAGGTTGCGATGAGAGCCGCGGACCTGCTGGTCGTCGGCATCCCCGACAAGGACCTCGACGGCGACACCGCGAAGCGGCTGGAGGCGCTCGGCCCCGGCGCCGTGCTCCTGCTGCCGCGCAACGTCGAGGACATGGAGCAGCTCGTCGAGCTGATCGGCGAGCTGCGCGAACTGCTGCCCCAGGCGCTGGTGACGATCGACGTCGAGGGGGGGCGGGTCGACACGCTGCAGGCGGTGATGGGCGGCACCCCGTCGCCGACCGACCTCGCCGCCGGCTCGGCGTCGCTGGCGCTCGAGACCGGCCGCTGGGTCGGCCACGCGCTGCGCCTATTCGACGTCGACTTCGACCTCGCCCCGGTGGTCGACCTCGACCGCGGCGAAGAGAACAACGCGCTCGACGGCCGCTACCTGGGCGCCGAACCGGAGAGCGTCCTGGTGCGCGCCCGCGCCTTCCTGCGCGGGCTCCACACCGCCGGGATCGGCGGCTGCCTCAAGCATTTCCCCGGCCTCGGCGGCGCGACCGACGACACCCACTTCATGGGCTCGTCCGTGTACCTGCCGCGCGAGGAGCTCACCCGCGACCTCGAGCCGTTCCGCGAGCTCGGCGAGCTCGCCGGCGCGGTGATGGTCGGCCACGCGAACTACCCGGCCTTCGACCGCGACGGGCTGCCGGCGACGCTCTCGCCGCGCATCGTCGGCGGGCTGCTGCGCGACGAGGTGGGCTTCGACGGGGTCGCGGTCTCCGACGACCTCGAGATGAAGGCGCTCGACGAGTGGGGCAACCCGGCCGAGCGGGCGGAGGCGGCGCTCCTCGCCGGCTGCGACCTGCTCGTCGTCCCGCACGACCTCGACGCGGCGGAGGCGATCGCCGAGCGGCTCGACGGAGAGCGCTTCGCCGAGCGGCGCGAGGAGGCGGGCGCCCGGCTCGGCCGCTTCCGCGAGCACCTCCAGGCGCTCGGGGTGCGGCACGAGCAGGAGCTCCTCGACTCGGGGGTGCGCCGCGGCTACGACCTCGACCTGGTCCAGGAGAAGCTCGCGGTGCTGCGCGAGGCCGCGGCCCGGGCGCGCGAGGAGCGCGGGGGAGGCGAGGCGGTCGCGGAGTGACCGGCGCGGTCGGGCGCCGTCCGGAGCGGGCCGCTCAGAACGGGATGTCGTCGTCCTCGGGCTCGTTCGCCCCGCCGCTGCCGGAGCTCCCGCCACCGCCGCCGGAGCTCCCGCCACCGCCGCCGTAGTCGCCCCCGCCGTAGTCGCCGCCCCCGCCGCCGCCGCGCTGACCGAGCATCTGGAAGTTGTCGCAGACGATCTCGGTCATGTACTTCTTCTCGCCGGTCTGCTTGTCGTCCCACGAGCGGGTCTGGATGCGGCCCTCGACGTAGATCTGTTTGCCCTTGGTCAGGTACTGGCCGGCGATCTCGGCCTGGCGGCCCCAGCAGACGATGTTGTGCCACTCGGTCTGCTCCTGGCGGTTGCCCTCGCGGTCCTTGTACCGGCGGTTGGTCGCCAGGCTGAAGGTCGCGACCGGCTGCCCGGACGGGGTCGAGCGCACCTCGGGGTCGCGGCCGAGGTTGCCGATCAGCATCACTTTGTTCACCATCGCGAACGATCTCCTCTCACTCGTCGCCGGCGAGACGGACGCCGGCGTGATGGGCGCGCCGCCGTCTGTGGGGGCGCGCGGCGGGCGCGCCGGGGCGAGGAGCGGAAGCTATCATGGCCCCCGGCTCCCCGGGCTGCGTACCTCGGCCCCGGCGCGGGCCCGTACCCTGAGAGACGCGAGACGATGCGGTTGATCTTGCAGCGCGTGAGCTCGGCGGCCGTCCGGGCCGGCGGCGAGACCGTCGGGCGGATCGGCCGCGGCCTGCTGGTGCTCGCCGGCGTCGAGCGAGACGACGGCCTCGAGGCGGCCGCCCGCGCCGCGGACCGCCTGGCCGGCCTGCGCTGCTTCGAGGACGCCGAGGGGAAGATGAACCTCGCCGCGGCCGACGCGGGCGCCGCCTTCCTGGTCGTCTCCCAGTTCACCCTGGCGGCCGATCTCTCCCGCGGCCGACGCCCCTCGTTCGGCTCGGCCGCCCCGCCGGAGCAGGCCGAGCCGCTCGTCGACGCCCTCGTCGCCGACCTTCGCGCCCGCGGGTTCGAGGTCGCCACCGGCCGCTTCGGCGCCCGCATGGAGATCGAGCTGGTCAACGACGGCCCGGTGACCTTCGTCCTCGACGTCTGAGCGGTCGAGCGCCGACGCGCCGTGCCGCCTACGGCCGGGGGATGGTGATCGCCCACTGCTCGACCGGCACCGGCATGAAGCTCACGACCAGGATGGCGAGCGCCGCCCAGGCGAGAGCCGTCCGCCCGGGGCCGAGCTCCCGGGTCTCGTCGCGCACCGGCGGGTGGGGGAGGCCCATCAGCAGGAGGATCAGGCACCAGACGATCCAGCCGGGGAAGAGCAATGCGGCGGCGGCGAGCCCGAGCCACGCCGGCAGGGCGACCTTCCGCTGGAGCCTGGCGTTCACGGCGTAGAGGATGTGGCCGCCGTCGAGCTGGCCGACCGGCAGGAGGTTGATCGCGGTGACCAGCAGCCCGAACCAGGCGGCGAGCGCGAACGGGTGGAGATGGAGGAAGGTGCCGTCGGGCAGCGGGCCGTGGAGCAGGCGGGAGACGGCGGTCAGCGCCAGCGAGCGGCCGGGGACCCACAGCCCGACCGGCAGGCGCCCCGCGGGGGCGGCGTCGTCCGGCCCGGCGAGCAGCGACACCTCCACGGGCTCGGACCAGGCGACGCCGAGGAACAGGAAGGGCAGGAGCGCGACGAAGCCGGCGAGGGGGCCCGCGACCCCGACGTCGAAGAGCTGCCGCCGGCAACGGATCGGCGCCCGGATGCGGATGAAGGCGCCGAGCGTGCCGAGCCCGATCGGCAGCGGCAGAAAGTAGGGCACCGTCGACGGCAGCCGGTAGAAGCGGCAGGCGACGTAGTGCCCGAGCTCGTGGCAGAGCAGGATGCCCAGCGCCGGCAGGGCGAAGGCGAGGCCGAGCGACAGCCGCCAGGGATCGCCCCAGACGTAGGACAGGGTCCGGGGCGAGAGCCAGGGCCCGACGTCGGCGAGGTAGGTCGGGTGGAGGTAGAGCGCCCACACCGAGCCCAGGGTGGTCGTCGTGGCGAGGGTCAGCGCGAAGAGCAGCGCGGCGAGGCCCCAGCGGGGGCGGTGCGGCCGCTCGGGCCGCGTCGCGACGCCGGTCTCCGGCGGCGGCAGCAGCTCGATCAGCCGGTGGCGGGGCCGGGCCGGTGCTGTCGGCGCGGGCGGGCGCGGCACGGGATCGCGGCTCTCCCAGGCCCGCCCGGACGCGCCACCCGCCGCCGTCGACGGCGGCGGGAAGTCAGAGATTCTTCAGCTCCTTGCCCGGCTTGAACCGCACCGTCTTGCCCGGCGTGATCGCCACCTCGACGCCGGTCTTCGGATTGCGGCCGACCCCCTTCTTGCGGTCCCGCACCTGGAAGACGCCGAACCCGCGCAGCTCGATCCGCTTGCCGTCCGAGAGCGCGCTCTTCATCGCGTCGATAATGGTGTCGACCGCCTGCGCGGCCTTCACGCGGGGCAGGTCTCCGGTGTCGGCGACGCGGTCCACGAGGTCGGCTTTGATCATCGCTCGGGCGAGGCTCCTCGGTGTCGGACGTTCCGCGGGCGGGAAAAGCGCGCGGAGCTTAGCAACGGGCCGAATCGGGTGTCAACCGACCGACGGGCCGATATGACCTTGCCTTTTCAACAGGATAGCCCGTTCCAGGGCGTTGGCGGCGCGGGCGGTCAGGGCGCGCAAGCCGCCGAGGTCGATCCGCCCGAGCGGCTCGTCCAGGCAGTCGCCGTAGGCCGCGGCGACGAGCCGGCCGCCGATCCGCAACGGGAGGACGACGCACTCCCGGGGCGGTTCGCCGCCCAGCAGCTCGACCAGGCCGCGGTGGGCCGGCATCGGGGGGAGCGGCCCGACGTGGATCCCGCTCCCCCCGTGCAGATTGAGCAGCACCGAGGGGCGGTCGAAGGGGAGCTCGAAGTCGCCGACCCCGCCCTGGACGACCCCCGGGCCGGCCGCCATCCAGCCGCTCGCCGCCCCCCGCCGCACACCGAACAGCACCACCCGGTCGAACACCTCGCCCAGGGCAGCCAGGAGCACCCGGCCCACCTCGTCGCGGTCGCGCGCGGCGTCGAGCCGCTCGCTCCAGGTCTCCTCGTCCCGGGCGAAGAGCCGGCTGCGCTCCTCGGGCGACAGGGCGACCGAGGTCGGCCGCCGCCGGGGGGGGAGAGGGAGCGGGGGCGGCACGGCGGGCTCCGGCTGCCGTTCCGGGGGCGGGGCCGAGGTCGAGGCGATGTCGAGCACCCGCTCGGACGGGCGGGGGGGCGCGCCGGGCGGGCCGGGAACGGGTGGCGCCGCGACCTCGGGAGCCGCTTCCGCCGCGGGGCGCCCGGGCCCGCGCGCGGGCGCCCGCTGGCGGTCGAGCCGGTCGGCGAGCGCCGCGATACGGGTCGGCATCGGCTGGCCGTAGAGCCGCTGGATCGCCTGCCGCACCCGCGCCTCGGGAGCCGCGAAGACCCTGACCTTCGAGCCCGCCGCGAAGGCGATCTCGTCGACGGCCCCGACGTCGGACGGCTCGGCCATCGCCAGGTCGACCCGCCGTGCGCTCCGCCGGAAAGGGACGGCGCAGTGCTTGAGGGCGAGCCGCGCCGGGACGGCGGCGGCGGTGTCCGGCGGGACGTCGCGCAGGTCGGCGGCCTCCGCGGGCTCGACGCCGTGGACGGCCGCCAGGGCGCGGGTCAGCTCCGCCTCCCCGACCGACCCCAGCTCGAGCAGACAGGTGCCCAGCGTGCCGCCCATCGACGCCTGCGCCCGGGAGGCGTGCTCGAGCTCGGCCTGGGTCACCCAGCCGCCCTCGACGAGCAGCTCGCCCAGTGATCTCCGCATGCGCTTCCGATCGCCCCCTGGTGGTCCCTCCGCGGTTCCGCCCCGTTCGCCGAAACCCTTGTGTCGACGAGGGTTACAACGGTCGGGGATTATAGGTGCCCGGCGCAGGAAATGTAAAGGCTGGCGGCTTGTTGGAGCACGTGCCGGCTGCTATCTTCGTGCCGCCCGCGCCGACGATGACCAGGTCCCACCGTCATACCCCCCGTCTTCTCGCCACCTTGACGGCCGCCCTGCTGGCCGCGCCGGCGAGCCTCGCCGGGGCCGGGCCGGTGGACGAAGCGGTGAACGGCGAGACCGCGACGAACGGTGCGGTCGCCCGCGCCGCCGACGCCGAGCCCGGCTACCGCTTCGCCGTCGCCAAGATGCTCGCCGCCGAGGGCGACCTCGCGGCGGCGGTCGACGCCCTGCGCGCCGTCGTCGACGAGGTCCCCGACGACCCGTGGGTGCGCGTCGAGTACGCGGCCTTGCTCGCGGAGACGGCGGAGAGCGCCGACGGCGCCCCCGACGGCGTGCGCGCCGCCCGCGAAGCGGTCGCCCACGCGGAGGCCGCGGGACGGCTGCTGCCCGACGAGCCCGAGGCGTGGCGGGCGCTCGCCCGCGCCCGGCTGGCGGTGGCCCGCCGCGACGCCGCCGGTGTCCCCGCCGCGCTCGAGGCGCTCGAGCGGGTCCGCGACCTCGCCCCGGAGGACCTCCAGAACGCGGTCACTCTCGGCCAGCTCTACCTCAACCTCGACCGCCCCGACGACGCCGCGGAGGTGTTCGCCCAGGTCGCCGAGCGGACGAGCGGCAACCCCTACGTCGAGGGGCTCCTCGCCCAGGCGCTGCTCTCCGCCGGCCGGGAGCCGGAGGCCGAGGAGGCGCTCCGGCGGCTCGTGGCGCTCGAAGCCGACAACCTGCGCGCCCGCCTCACCCTGGCGGGTCTCGAGAGCGGCCGCGGCGACCACGCGGCGGCGCTGGCCACCCTGCGGGCGGCGCCGCCGGCCGGGGGCCAGGCCGCGGAGGTCGAGCGGCGGATCGCCCTCGAGCTCCACCTGAGCGGCGCGAACGACGAGGCGCTCGCCGCGGTCGAACGGATGCTCGCGGCGCCCGGGGCCCGGCCCGAGCCCCCGCTCCTGGCGCTTCAGGCACTGATCTTCGCCGACGAGGACCGCCACGCCGAGCTCGCCGAGGTGCTCGACCGCCTCGCGCCGGACGACCCGAGCCAGCGGCGGCTCGCCGACCTGCTCGAGCAGCGCGGAGCCGAGCGGGAGGCCGAGCGGGTGCTCCGCCGGGCGCTCGAACGGCTCGACGAGGGCGATCCCGGGACCGCCTGGACGTTGCGCCGGGAGCTCGCCGCCCTGCTCGACCGGCAGGGGGAGCTCGACGCGGCGGTCGAGATCCTGGCGCCGGGTCTCGCGGCGGCCGAGGCGGCGACCCGCCGCCAGGCGACCCTGTTCTCGGCCGACCTCCTCTCCCGCGGCGGCGACTCCCGGGCCGCGCTCGAGCTGCTCGACCGCTCGGAGCTCGAGCCGGCGCTCGCCGCCCCCGTGCGGCTCCAGGTGCTGCTGCGGGCCGGCGAGGAGACCGACGCGCGCCGCCTGCTTCGACGCCTCGCCGGGGGGCGTGACGAGGCCGCGGCGCTCGCCGCGATCCAGGCCGCCCAGCGCGAGGAGCGGTGGGAGCTGACGATCCCGCTGCTCGAACGGCGGTTCGGCGCCGAGGACGGAACGCCGGCCGCCGGCGGGCGGCTCGACGGGCTGTTCCTCCTCGCGGTCGCCTACGAGCGCACCGGCCGCGACCGGGACGCGATCGCCACCTTCCGCCGGCTGGTCGCCGCCCGGCCCGACGACGGCCGGGCGCTGAACTACCTCGGCTACATGTGGGCCGAGCGGAACGAGAACCTCGACGAAGCGCTCGAGCTCGTCCGCCGCGCGGTCTCCGGGCAGCCGGACAACGGCGCCTACGTCGACTCGCTCGGCTGGGTCCACTACCGGCTCGGCGAGTACGAGCTGGCGCTCAAGTACCTCCAGCGCGCCGCGGCGCTGGCGCCGGAGGACCCGGAGGTCTTCGAGCACCTCGGCGACGTCCACCGCGCCCTGGGCGACCGCCTCCGGGCCAAGGAGTTCTACATGCGGGCTCTCGCCCTCGCCGAGGACCGCGACTCCGAGCTGCGCCACAAGCTCGACGACCTCCAGCTCGACTGACCCGCGCCGGTTGGCACCGCCCCGTTCCCACCGGCCCGCTGCCGCGCTGCTCGCGGCCGCCGCCGTCGTCGTGGCCGCGTACCTCGGCGGCTGTGCGACGGCCGGCCGCCGGACGCCACCGCTGCCGGTCGCGGCGGGGACCGCGCCGTGGGAGCTGCCGGCGGCGGCGCTGGGCACGCAGCGGCTGTTCCGGGTCTCCTACGACGGTCCGGACGGCGACGGGAGCTTCCGGCTCACCCTGCGGCTGGCGGCCCCGGGCCGCTACCAGGTGGTGGCGGTAGACCCGTTCGGCCGGTCGCTGTGGACCCTCGACGCCGCGGCGGGCCAGGGCCTGTGGATCGACCACCGCGCCCGCGCCGCCTGCCGTCTGTCCGGCTCGTTCGACGTCGTCGCCTCCCGGCTGACCCCGTTCCCCCTGGCGGCGCTGCCCGCGCTGTTGCTCGGCCGCCTCCCCGAGCCGCCCGCCGCAGGCGAGGGGGCCGACGCCTTCGACGCCCCGCCCAGCGAGGACGGCCGCCTCGAGTACCGCGACGACGCCGGCCGCCGCTGGACGGCCACCCTCGGGCCGGCCGGCCCGCGGAGCTGGAGCTTCGCCGAGCCCGACGGCGAGGTCCCCTCGGTCTTCTGGTCGCGCGCCGAGCCGAGCGGCGAGGCCTACCTCTCCGACCGCCTCCGCGGCGTCCAGCTCCGCTGGCGCGAGACGGTCGCCGAGCCGCTCGCCGCCCTCGAGCCGCTCGCCGTGCCGCCGGCCTTCGCCGAGGTCCCCTGCGACGAGCTCTACCCCCCGCTCCGCTCGGCGACGACCTCGGGGAGCGGGCGGCGCCCCGCCACCGGCTGAGTCGCCGCGAACGCGGGGCGGGTGATTTGACAGCCCGCGGGGGCGGCTCTTAGCATGGGTGGGATAGGGCGCGGTGCGCGTCGGGGGACGTGTGCCGGGCCGGTGGGCGCCTTCTTCATGGAGGTCGTGTCGTCGTCGCGGGCGCCGTCTGTCCGCGAGTGAGGGGGGGAACGAAGCGATGGAGATCACCGAGGTCAAGGTCTTCCCGATCCAGGAAGAGAAGCTCAAGGCGTTCGTCTCGATCGTCTTCGACCGCTGCTTCATGGTCAACGACGTCAAGATCATCCAGGGGCGCGACGGGTTGTTCATCAGCATGCCCAGCCGCAAGAAGAAGAACGGCGA
>Ga0299913_10000356_pt1 | contig 27896 bp, 24 predicted proteins | sample RVTome_9_FD_201360 | JGI IMG/M metagenome (GOLD analysis project Ga0299913, IMG submission 201360) | Soil microbial communities from uranium-contaminated site in the Upper Colorado River Basin, Wyoming, United States - RVT155D38 (version 2) ... | reverse complement strand
AGAGCCCGGCCGCCTGGGCGTGGCCCTTGAGGATCTTCCAACAACCCTGGCGGCTCAGGCGGCCCCCCCGGGCGTTGAGGAAAAGAGCCCCCGCGGCCCCCCGTGCGGTCGCCTTGCGGACCAGTTCCGGCCGCAGCCGGGTCAGATAGTCGGCCACCGCCGCCCTGCCCATCCGGCCGAGGGGGACCCGCCGCCCCTTGCCTCCCTTGCCCGAGCGAACCAGCACGCTCCCCTCCTCGAGGTCCACGTCGTCGACGTCCAGCGAAGCAAGCTCGGAGATCCTCAGGCCGGCTCCGTAGAGCGCCTCGAGGATCGCCCTGTCTCGGATCCCGAGTCCCTCCGTCGCCGGCGCGTCGAGCAGGCGCTCCACGTCCTCCAAGGCGATCGCCTTCGGCAACGAGCGCGGCTTCTTCGGCGTCCCCACCGTGGCCGTCGGGTCGACCTCGAGCTTCTCCTCGCGCACGAGGAACCGGTAGAACGCACGGACCGAGACCAGCATCCGGGCGACCGACGAGGGGCTGTAGGTGGTCCGGAGCTGTTCCATCCAAGACGTGACGTCGTCCGAGCGCGGATCCAGCACCGCTGTGCCGTTGTCCTCGCAGTAGGAACGCCACACCATCAGATCGCTCCGGTAGGCGGACAGGGTGTTGGCCGACAGCCCGCGTTCGTACTGCAGGTGCGAGAGGAACTCGTCGAAACTCTTGTCTGCGGTCGCAGGACCCGAGCTCGAGCGCGTTGAGCGGCGCGCGGCCGTCTTTGGCGACACAGGTCAGACGAGCGCGTCTAGCGAGACGTACTCCAGCCCGTGTGCCTCTGCGACGGGCTCGTAGGTGCACTCGCCCTTGTAGGTGTTGACCCCGAGGGCGAGGGCAGCGTCCCGCCCGACCGCGTCTTCGAGACCGTGCTCGGCGAGCGCGACGACGTAGGGAAGCGTCGAATTCGTCAACGCGTAGGTCGACGTGTGCGGAACGGCCCCCGGCATGTTGCCGACGCAGTAGTGCACCACGTCGTGCACGACGTAGGTCGGCTCGCTGTGAGTCGTCATGCGCGACGTCTCGAAGCACCCGCCCTGATCGATGGAGATGTCGACGATCACCGCGCCCGGCTTCATCTCCTTGACGACGTCCTCGGTCACGATCTTGGGGGCCAGAGCCCCCGGCACCAGCACCGCCCCGATCACCAGGTCGGATTCCACGACGGTCTCCTCGACGGTCGCACGGTTGGACATCAGGGTGAGGATGCGCCCCTGGTGGATGCGGTCCACATCGCGCAGCTTGTCGATGTTCTTGTCCAGGATCCTGACCTCCGCCTCCATCCCCTGGGCGATCCAGGCCGCGTTCATCCCCGACATGCCGGCGCCGATCACCAGGACCTTCGCGGGAGCCACCCCCGAAACCCCTCCCATGAGGACCCCACGACCCCCGTGCTCGCGTTCGAGCATCTTGGCTCCGACCTGGGGGGCCATGCGTCCGGCGACCTCGCTCATGGGAGCGAGGAGCGGCAGGGAATGGTCGGGCATCTCCACCGTCTCGTACGCGACCCCCGCGGTCTCGGACTCCAGCAGCGCCCGGGTCACCGGCTCGCTCGCCGCGAGATGCAGGTAGGTGAACAGGATCAGGCCGGGACGGAGGCGATGGAACTCCTCCTCGATGGGCTCCTTCACCTTGAGAACCATGTCGGAGTCGGCAAAGACGACGTCGGCGTCGCCGACGATGCGCGCCCCTGCCCGCTCGAAGTTGTCGTTGAAGATCGCGGAGCCCGTCCCTGCCCCATCCTCGATCAGGACCTCGTGGCCGGCGACGACCAGCTCGCGAACCCCGGCGGGAGTGATGGCGACGCGGTACTCGTTGTCCTTGAGCTCGCGCGGGACCCCGACCCTCATGGGGCCAACCCTATGGCCTGGCCTTCCCTCGGAAGGAACGCCCTACGAGGAGATCTCGGAGGAGATGTCGGCGCTCCCCACCACGCGAACGTCCTCGACTCCTCCGCCGGCACGGCTCCGAGCGGCTCCCACGAGCCCCTTGAAGAGGGGGTGTGGTCGGTCGGGCCGGCTCTTGAACTCGGGGTGGGCCTGGGTCGCTACGAACCACGGATGGTCTCCGAGCTCGATCATCTCGACCAGGGTCCCGTCCGGGGATTCGCCGGAGCAGATCAGCCCCGCGTCCTCCAGCCTGCGGCGCATGCGTGGGTTGACCTCGTAGCGGTGGCGGTGTCGCTCGTAGACGAGCTCGGTCGCGTAGGCCTCGGCGGCCTTCGACCCCGGTTGCAGCTTGCAGGGATAGGCCCCGAGACGCATCGTCCCGCCGAGGCGGTCGAGATCTTGCCCGGCGAGGATGTCGACCACCGGGTACTTCGTCGCCGCATCGAACTCGGAGGAGTTGGCCTCCTCTAGAAGCGCCACGTTGCGCGCGAACTCGATGACGGCACACTGCAGACCCAGACAGAGGCCGAGGAAGGGAACGCCGTTCTCGCGGGCGTACCGGATCGCCTTGATCTTGCCCTCGATGCCTCTCACCCCGAATCCGCCGGGAACCAGGATCCCGTCGACATCACCGAGCGCCTCTTCGGGGTCCGCGGTTTCGAGGTCGTCGGACGCGATCCACTTGATGTCCACGTGGGTGCCGTGGGCGAACCCCGCGTGCTTGAGGCTCTCGACGACGGAGAGATAGGCGTCCGGCAGGGTGACGTACTTGCCTATCAGCCCGATCCGCACCGACCCCGTGGCGGACTCGACGCGGCGGACGAGGTCGGTCCATCTCGTCATGTCGGGGTCGGGGGAATCCGTCAGATCGAGGTTCTCCAACGCGATGTCGTCGAGGCCTTCAGCCTGCATCACGAGAGGGATCTCGTACAGGTTCGAGGTGTCGACGGCGGAGATGATCGCGTCGGGGTGAACGTCGGACAACAGAGAGATCTTGCGCTTGAGCTCCGTACCGATCGGTCGGTCGGAGCGGCACACGATCGCGTCGGGATGGATCCCGATGCTCCGAAGCTCGCGGACCGAGTGCTGGGTCGGCTTCGTCTTGAGCTCTTCCGCAGGGTTCATGTAGGGGACGAGCGTCACGTGCACGTAGAAGGTGTCGTTGCGGCCCAGTTCCTGCTTCAGCTGCCGGATGGCCTCGAGGAAGGGCAGCGACTCGATGTCGCCGACGGTTCCGCCGATCTCCGTGATCAGGACGTCGGCCCCCGAATCCTCAGCCAGAGAGAGGATGCGCTCCTTGATCGCGTTGGTGATATGGGGGATCACCTGCACCGTGTCGCCCAGGTAGTCGCCCCGCCTCTCCTTCGCGATCACCGAGGAATAGATCGCGCCGGTGGTCACGTTAGATGCGCGGAAGAGGTTCTCGTCGATGAAGCGCTCGTAGTGACCGAGGTCGAGGTCGGTCTCGCCCCCGTCCTCTGTAACGAAGACCTCGCCGTGCTGGAAGGGGTTCATCGTCCCGGGGTCCACGTTGATGTAGGGGTCGAGCTTCTGCATCATCACGCGCAAACCCCTGGCCTTCAGGAGACGCCCGAGCGAGGCGGCGGTGAGCCCCTTGCCCAAGCTGGAGACCACGCCACCAGTCACGAACACATGCTTCGCCACCTGCAACCCTCCTGAAGAGTTAGTCACTACACCTAGGTGACGACCCCCGGGAAACCGGGAACGAGAAAGCCCCGAAGTATCTCGGGGGTGTCGTCCCAAGTTAGCACGCGGCGCCGCGCGCTCGGTTGGATCTCGCGGGAGATTTATTCGCGGATCCGACCCCAACCGTCGAGCGCTCTCAACACCGGTGTCCGTTCGATGACGGCCGAGAACGAGACCTTCTCGGACAATCCGTTCAACACGATCACCAGACCGAGCGCTATCCACAGACCGGGGCCGCGCAGCGACAGCCCAAGGCCGAGACCGAGAACGGCTCCCAGAGGATTCGCCCCCGCATCTCCGAGCATCGCTCGCTCGCCGAGGTCCTTCCCGAGCAGCGCGACCAGCGCGCCCAACGACCCCGCGGCCGCGATCGCCCACGCTGTGTTGCCGAGGACGATGAGCGCCACACCCATCACCAGGCCCACCTTCCCGGTCCGTCCGGGAGCGCGATCCAGCAGGTTGAAGAGGTTGGCGGTGGCCGGAACGAGCAGGGCGAGCGCGACGAGATGAGACGAGCTCACATCCTCCGCCGACGCCAGTAGAGCGAAGGCCGCGCCGGCCGCGAACAGGCCCGCCACGATCTTCATCACGCCACCGGTCAGTCGCCCACCGCGCAAGGCCTCGAGGTGGCCGCCGAAGCCCCGGTCGGCCTCGTCGCCTCGCCGGTCGTCCCACGCCCCGGCCACGAACATCACCCCGCTGACGACCGCCAGCGTGAGCCCGATCCGCCCGACCCGGCCCGGCTCCCATCCCGCGGCCCCCGCCATCGCGACCACGGCGAGCGTCGACAGTCCCCCGATCACGAGCGGGCCACCGAGCACGGCGGGCACGGTCGCGCCGCGATGGTTGACGCGCATCAAACTCTGCGGCGGCGCGGCCAGCCGAGCCATGGCGAGCAATGAAGCCAGCGCCGCGCCTCCAAGAGCCGCGGCCAGGACCGTTACGGCTTCGTCGGTCGTCACGCCGGGGCCTCTCGCTCGCCCCTGTCGATCGAGAGGTGAACCAACAGGGCGACGGGCACGAGGTACGCGCACATCATCGCGGGGATGACGATGCCGGAGTCGTTCACTGCGAAACCAAGGATCGCGAGGATCGCTCCGGCGATGAGTCCCGCGCGGACGCGCGGGTGGGTACGCGCTACGGCCTCCCACCTCCCACGCGGGAAGAACAACAGCGCCGCCAGGAGCGCCAGCGCGGGAGGCACGACGAAGGTCCAGATCGTCGAGCGGAAGACGCGCAGGTTCGTGCGCACCTTGCGCTTGATGGTGTCGTTGAAGACCTCGAACCCCTGGGAGCGAACGTCTTCGTAGAGACGCCCTAGATGGGTCCGTTCGTCCGGGGGCCGCGAGAGGTCCAGCGCGAGGAAGCCGGCGAGCACGACCACACCGGCCGCCAGTGCCGCCACGACGAGCCGAGCGTTCAGCTTCCGTCCCGCGATCAGGAACCAAGCGAGTGCCAGGCCGGGCACCAGCGCCAACGCGCCGCCGACGTCACTCCCCCACTGCGGGGCACCGTCAACGACGATAGTCACCGCGAATATCGCGGCCGCGGCGGCGAGGATCTTCGGCGCGTCGCCGAAGCGATGCACGACCAGCGCACCCGTCAGGACGCTGGTAGCTGCGAGGATCGCGAACCCGATGTTCCCGATGCCGGCGAACCGCCCCGCAACTATGGGCGAATAACTGAAGACCGTGTTGAGCTGCAGCGGCGCGCCGATCATCAGATCGACGATCAACATGACGAAGGTGACGCCGACGACTCCGAGGAGCCGCTCCAGAGGCTCGTCGAGGAGCCAGATGACGAGGGCCACGAGCGCGGCGTCGATCGCTACCAGCAGCACGCCGTACAACCACGGTCCCAAGGGATGCCCTTGGATCACACCGACGAGGTAGGTAGAGAGCGGGAAGGCGGCGAGAGCCAGCCCGGCGGTCTCGAGCCACTTCCGACGCGGCAGGCGGCCTTGGATGTCCCTCCGCCGGAGGACCCAGATCGTGACCGCGTACAGCGCTACCTGAGCGAGGACGAAAACAGTCGAGACCGGCGTCCTGACACCGTCGATGAACACGGCCTCGTCGTCGAGGTCCAGGGCACCGGCTACGGGATCACCCGACGCAGATATGTCGAACCATGCGCGACCCAGCATCGATGCCGGTCGCTCGATGCCGAGATGTTCCAACACGGTGGGCGCGACGTCGGGCAGGGTGACGATCCCGTCCCGGCGGGTCGATGCGGACACGAGGGTCGTACCTGCTTCGAACCCCGGTCCAACCGCCACCGCGATCCCGAAGTGCGTGTCGTCGTCCCACGACGGCGACGTCGGCGACACGATCAACAAGAGATCGTCCTCATCGAGATGCTTCTGAACCGTTCCCAGAGCGACGTCCGCCGCGAGCAGTGCATCCCGGCGAACGTCGTCGAGAGGATCGCCTGCGTTCTCAGCGGCCGCGTCCGCCCGGGTGAGGTCGCCCTGATCGATGATCGCCGAAGCGCAGCGTCCTTCGAGTTCGACCTCGAGCGCCTGTTCGAAGGCGACCGGATCCGTTCGGACCCCGAACGGGGCATCCGCATCCGGGGTCACCAGTTCGTCACCCACGATGCCCAGCGCCTCTCCTTCGCGGTCCATCACAGCCAGCAGTGAGTGGTGGACGACGCCTGCGGGCCCGGCCTCCGGCCCGAAGCCAGAGGCCCCGATCGCGATGAGCCCTCCCCGGCCCAGGGAGCTTCCGAGCGATCCGGCCCTCGACGTGCTGTAGCCCTGGATCTTGGCCAGCTCATTGATGTCGTCCACCCCGGGAACGCGCCAGGCCTTCCCCCGATCCTCCGGTTCGCCGGGTATCACCGGTGTGGGAAGAAACCCCAGGTCCTCGGCCTGGGCCATCGACACGGTCGCATCCATGCGGGAGCCGGCACCGATGGTCGTGAAGCCCGACGCGTAGGTGGTCAACGACGAGTTCGTGCGCACGGCTACAGAGCCCGCGGCCCCCTCCTCGACCGCGGCGAGAACGTTCGGAGGCGACCATCGCTCCACGTCGTGCCACGTCACCCCGGGCAAGGTCAAGATCACCGCGCGGCGACAGCCGTCCTCTTGCGCCGCGGCGGGCGGGGCGAGCGCCAGGAGCATCGCACCCACGAAAGCGACGGCCACCCACCTATGCACCGGCGTACAACTCCTTTAGGCGCGCCAGCATCCTCTCGGTCGAGAAACGAGCGCGCAGGGCAACACCGGCTGCATCGGTGTAGGCCTTGGCCAAACCGGCATCGCCGAGCACCTCTCGCAGTGCCGCGCTAAGCGCCACGTGGTTGTTGGGCTCCACCAAGCGGCCGGTCCTCCCGTTCTCCACGATCTCGGGCATGCCGCCCACGCGCGTTCCCACCACCGGGGTGCCGAGCAAGATCGCCTCCTGTACCGCGAGGGGGACCCCCTCCCATACCGATGACAGACAGAACACGTCGGCGGCCGCGACCAGATCCGCCACGTCGGCTCGGAAGCCGAGGAAACGGACCCTGTCCACGAGCCCCATGTCCGTGACCAGCGCGCGCAGCTCGGCCTCGAGCTCTCCCTGGCCCGCGATCGCAAGGACGGCTCCGTTCACGGAGCGCAGGGCCTCGAACATCACCGGCAGGTTCTTCTGTGGCTGCAACCGCGAGACCGTGACGATCAAGCGCGAAGCCTCGTCAAGACCCAGCTCGGCCCGGACCTCGGCCGCGGGGCGGGTCGCCTCCGGCGTCTCGCCGATCCCGAGATAGAGCACCTCGATCCTGTCGCCGGCCCTCCCCGCACGCCGGCGCAAACGCGTAGCGATCTCCTCCGAGACCGCGAGCGTCTTGTCCGAAAGCCTCACGACCGCGGGCTCCGCCAGCCCGTAGAGCCCTGCAAGACGGCCCTTCGTCTCCCCCATGACGAGGTTGTGGATCGTGACGAGACGCCGGACGCCGACCCGTCGGGCCGCGACGCAGGCGTCGATCCCCGCTCGGAGCCCGTGTGCGTGAACGACGTCGTACCCGTCGTCACGAAGCGGCCCCATCAGGAACCGGATCGGTTCGAGATGACCGCGGCCCCCGTCCGGGATGGTGACCGGATACTTCAGGTTCGGCATGGCGAACGGTAGGCCGGGGGGGCCGGCCACGTCCACCGTGAAGCCGTCGGTGCCGTCCAGGGTCTCGGTGACCTGAGCCACGTGGCGAGCGATGCCTCCGGCGGAGCGGCCGAGCACCTGAAGGACGCGAGTCATCTCTGCCTCCGCACCAACGAAGACACGCGCTGCAGCTCCGCGGATCGCATCCTCCACATCAGCAGGAGGTAGACGCCCGCGCCGACCGCGGCCGTTCCGAGCAGGTTCAAGAGCAGGCCCAACTTCGACGCCTCCGGCAAGACCCATTCGACGAGCGTCATGACCGCGAGGCTCAGAGCGCCCACCCCGAGCGCCCTCACCACGGAGGCGGTGACGCGCGTCCCTCCCGCCGAGCCGAAGCGCGACTTGAAGGCTCGGGACAGCAGGAACGTCCCCAGCGCGAAACCGACCGAATGAGCCAGCGCGAGGCCCTCGATACGAGAGCTGGTCGGGAAGGTGAAGAAGAAGAGGACGCCGATCCCACTTGCCGCGGCCACGCTTATCGCGTTGTAGAGCGTCGGGAGCCGGGTCTCCCCCAGCGCGTAGAAGGCGCGCGTGAAGACGAGGAACGCCGAATAGGTGGGCAGTCCCAGGGCGAACGCCTCCAGGACGCGACCCACCTTGGCTGCCCCCGCCTGAGTCATCACTCCGTACTCCAACGTCAGCCGCGCCAGGGGCTGCGATGCGGCGACGAGGAACGCGGCGATCGGAACGAGCAGGAAGACCAGCATCGAGAGCCCGTCCCGCAATCGTTCGTGGAAGTCTCCCTCCTCTCCACGCGAGGCGTGCTCGGCCATGGCGGTGAAGAGAACGTTGAAGATGGGCACCCCGAACAAGGCGTGTGGCAGATAGAAGAACGTGAACGCCCACTGGTACGCGGCCACGCCCCCTCGGACCTTGTTCGCCAGCAGCATGACAACGATGAGACCGGCCTGGTAGCCGCCCGCGTACCCAAGGGCCCACGCTCCCAAGCGCGCTCCCTTGCGCACCGCGGGATGGCCCGGCTGCCAGCGGAAGCGCGCCTTCCAACCGAGGCGACGGAGTTGCGGGATGAGACAGAGGGTCATCGCGACAACACCCAGGGTCGTGCCCGCCCCTAGGATCCAGACCTCTCCGTCGGTGATGCCGGCAACGGACGGCCGCGCGTCACCTCGCATCGCGGCGTAGGTCAGGTAGACCGCGATCACCACCACGTTGTTGAAGATGGGAGCGGCGGCGGCCAGGGTGAATCGCCGGTGCGCGTGGAGTGCACCCGTCATGATCATCCCCGCGCCGTAGAACACGATCTGAGGCGCGAACAACCTCAGGAAACGTGCGCCGAGAGCCACCTCCCTCTCTCGCAGGGCATCGTTGGATATCCCGATGGTTAGGAGCTCCATCACCAAGGACGCTGCCAAGGCGACCACCAGAGCGATCCCGACCAGCCCTATCAGGGCGATGGACGTCAACGCGTTGGCCGCCGTCCAACCTTCGTCGCGCTGTCCCCGCACGAGGTAGTCGACGAAGGTGGGGACGAAGACCGAGGTGAGTACGCCGGCAGCCAACAGCTCGAAGATCACGTTGGGCACCGTGTTCGACGTCTGATAGACGTTGGCCAGGAACGTGGTTCCCAGCGCGCCGGCCACCACCACCACCCGTGCGAACCCCGTGACGCGCGAGATCGCGGTCGCGGCGGTTATCCCCAACGCGCCGCGAGCGAGCGAGTGGCCGGCGCTCAACCTCCGCTCGACGCCTCGGGTAGCGCCTGCTCGGCGCCGTCCTCTTGCCCGTAGTGGCCCACGAGGCCGCGCTCGACCTCGTCGAGAGCGAGGACCACCGCGATCCGGCCGGGGATCGTGTCGGCGTTGTCCACCGTCGATACCTGCGTCTGAGCCTTGCCATCGTCCCGGAAGGCGGTCACGAACCCCCACGCCCCTCGCGTGGTCCCCGCGGCGAGGGCGGGAGCGCCCCCATCCGCCAGGGAGTTCGCCAGGGTGAGGGCTATGGGGATCGCATCGAAGGCCGGTTCCCCCTCGGATCCCCCCAGCAGCATGAAGAGCGTGCCGGCAGGAACGAGCGCGCTGTCCTCGTCGGAATCGACACCGATGAAGTCGTTCTCTCTTAGCTCGGTCATCAGCTGCAAGAACCGTTCGTTCACGGGCCCACCGCGTTCCGCGTTCCTGCTGGCAGCCGCCGACATCTCCTGGCCCAACGTCGTGGCCACCTCGGTTCGGAGATCGCGCGCGGTATCAGAGCTGGACCCCAGGATCAGCGCGAGCTGATCGCGTTCGGTCCGATCGCTGAGAGAGAAGCGTTCGGTCAGAACGAGCGCCGTGGCGACCTCACCCCCTGCCCGCTCGATCGTCTCGCGCACGCCTTCCACCAGGGCTCCGTCGGTCCCCTCGATCTCGATCAGAACCACCGTCTCGCCCAGCAGTGTCTCGTCGATCAGCGGGGCCTCGGCCGCGCTCGCGAACTCCTCGAACGCGGTCAGGCGACCATCCAGGTCGTTGATGCGGGCGCGTAGATCCCCGTTGGACCGGATCGTTTCCGACACGCGGGCCTGCAGGCGTTCCACCAGGCGGTCGTCGAGGACGACGGAGCCCATGAGGATGCCCAGCCCGAGGGCCAGGAACACCGCGATCAGAGAGATGAGGTGGTACCGGAAATCGATCAAAAGATGGCCTCTCGTACAGCGAACAGCCAATCCCTGAACTCTTCCCAGTAGGTCTGCAGGATCGTGAGGTAGGGCTTGCCGGCAACCACCAGCGTTATCCCGATCGTGATCAGCGCGGCGAACACGAACAGCATCAGGTCAGACCTGCGCACGCGGCCTCGGTAGAGACGACTCACTCCCTTCGCGTCGACCAGGATCGGCCCCACGCGCAATCTCACTAGGAACGTGGATGCCATCCCCTTGCGGCCCTTGTCTAGGAACTCGATCAGGTTCGCATGGGTGCCGACCGCGACGAGCAACTCCGCGCCGCGCTCGTAGGCAAGCAGCATCGCGATGTCCTCCGACGTGCCGGGTGATTCGAAGATGACCGCCTCGAGGCCAAGCGCGTGCAGACGTTCCACACCCGGCGCCTTCCCCCCAGAGTACGCGTGCACCACGAGCTCGGCCCCCGACAACAGGGCCTCTGTGGTCACCGAGTCCATATCGCCGATGACCATGTCCGGCTTGTGGCCCATCTCCATGATCGCGTCGGCCCCACCGTCCACTCCGATCAGCAGCGGTTTCACCTCGCGCATGTAAGAGGTGAGGGCGTTCAGATCGTCCTTGTAGTCGTAGCCGCGTACGACGATCAACACGTGCCGCCCGTGGAAGTCCGTGCGCACCTCCGGGAGCCGCGTGGCCTCGAGGAGAACATCGCGCTCGTCCTTGATGAAGTCGATCGTGTTCTCGGCGAAGCGTTCGATCTCCCCAGCGATCGACTGCTTGGCGGCATCGAGCCTTCGCTCGACCTCCTCGACCTCGAGGAGCTCGCCGCGGGCGATCTCGTGCAGCCCATCGGCGTCGTCCCGGAACACGCGGTCGCCGTCGATCAACAAACGATCGCCTTCAGAGATGCTCATCACGTCGGGCCCGGCCGCGTCCAGGAGCGGGATGCCGGCGGTGCAGAGAAGGAGGGGGCCGAGGTTCGGATAGCGGCCGGAGATCGAAGGAGAGGCGTTGATGACCGCGCGAGCCTGCCGCTGCACCAGCCCCTCGGCGGCGATCCTGTCGATATCCGCGTGATCGATGACGGCTATCTCGCCCGGCTGGAGCCGCGCGACCAGGTTCTTGGTGCGGCCATCCACCCGTGCGGACCCGGTTATCGCGCCGCTGACGCTGTGCCTGGCCGGCGTGCGCCGCCGCAGCCGTCTGGCCATCCCTAGCGCCCGGCGGCGAGCTCTAGGAGTTCCTGTGCATGCTCGCGCGCTCTCTCCGATCCCGGCATGCCCGAGAGCATCCTGGAGAGCTCCTCGATGCGATCCTCGCCCTCGACCCACCGAACGGAAGCCCGCACCCGGCCCGCGGCCTCCTCCTTCACGACCCTGAAGTGCGCGGAAGCGAAGGCGGCCACCTGCGGGAGATGGGTCACCACGATGGCCTGCGCGCCATCTCGCGCGAGATCCGACAGGGCCTCGCCGACGGCCCGGGCCGCCTCCCCGCCGACACCGGCGTCGACCTCGTCGAAGATCATCGTCGTGGCACCCCTCTCGCCTCTGATCAACAGGTAGAGCGCGAGCGAGATCCGCGACAGTTCACCTCCCGAGGCGATCTTGGCCAGAGGCCTCCCCTTCTCTCCCGTCGACGCGAGTTGCAGCTCGACCGTCTCCACACCGCCCTCGTAGAGCTCGCACGGCGTCAGCGACACCTCCACGCGCGATCCGGGCATGGCGAGTCGTTGGGCCGCGGCGGTCGCCTCCCGCCCCAGTTCGGCCGCGGCGGCGCGGCGAAGCTCCGACAGGCTCTTCGCCAGCTCCGAAGCTCTAGAGGCCTCCGTCTCGGCCGTCTCGTTCAGCTGGGCCAGCGAGCTGTCGGCGGACTCGAGCTCGACCACCCTGGCGCGAGACGCCTCGAGGCGGGCGAGCAGGGCGGCCTCGTCCTCGGCCCCGTACTTGCGCCGGAGCCTGCCCAAGACGTCGAGTCGCTCACGAGCCTGCGCCAGAGCCACCGGATCCGGCTCCACCACCCTCCCGGCCAGCTCCTGGCCGACGTCAGAGACCTCTATGGACGCGGCCTCGAGCCGCGTCGCGAGCTCCTTCAAGGAAGGATCCCTCTCCGCCGACGCGACGAGAGCATCGGAGGCGCGCCGCAGCGCGTCACCGGCCCCGTTGTCGTCACGCAGCAGCGCGAGTGCCTCCGCGGTACCCGACGCGATCGCCTCGGCGTGTTCGAGACGGTGGACCTCGGCGGACAATCGCGCCCACTCACCGGCCGCCAGCCCCGCGCCGTCAATCTCTGCCACCTCGTGACGAAGGACGTCGAGTTCCCGAACCCGCTCTTCGCGGTGTGCCTGTGCTTCCTCCGCCTCGCGGCGTGCCGCGGCCGCGGCCCTCACCGCCGAGACGACGTCACGCGCGAGCCCCACCGCGTCGTCGCCCGCGTAAGCGTCCAGCAAGGCGCGCTGGTACGCCGGCGTCCCCAGCCGTTGATGTTCCTGCTGTCCGGCGATCTCGACCAGAGAGGCCCCCAGCTCCTGCACGAGACCCGAGGTCGCCATGTGTCCGTTGACTCGGATGCGGCCGCCCCCGCCCATCCCGATCGTGCGGAAGATCACGATCTCCACCGGGGCTTGGGCGGGCGGCTCGCCGAGGATGCCGTGGTCGAGCAGTATCGCCACCGCGGGGTGGGACGGCTCCACCTCGAAGCGTCCCTCGATGCGGGCCTCGCCCGAGTCCTGCCGCACCATGCTCCGGTCGGCACGGCCTCCCAACAGCAGTCCGACGGCCGCCACCACGAGCGTTTTGCCCGCGCCCGTCTCGCCCGTTAGGGCCGTATTGCCGGGCTCGAGCGAGAGTTCGGCGCGCTCGATCACGCCCAGGCCCTCGACGAGCAGCTCTCTGAGCACGGGTGAATCCTACGGACTCCCCCCGATGAGGCGGCGAATTAGCCCGGCAGGCCCAGTTTGACCCTCAGACGCTCTATGAATCCGGGCCCGGAGAGACGGATCAGGCGCAGGGGTCTGGGGTGCCGGCCGACCGAGACGGTGTGGCGTTCGTCGATCTCGGTGGCGAGAACCCCGTCCAATACGAGCGAGGCGCGCTGGGCGCTCGCGTCGAGCCTCACCTCGACGGTCTCGTCCGCAGCGAGCACGAAGGGCCGCGAGAAGATCATGTGCGCACTGACCGGCGCCAGCACGAGGCACTCGGCTCGGGGCGAGACGATGGGACCTCCGGCGCTCAGCGCGTAGGCGGTCGATCCCGACGGCGTCGCGATGATGACGCCATCCGCGTTGAAGGCCGTCAGTTCCTCTCCCCCGACACGCACCTCGAGCCGAACCAGCCTGTGGAAAGCCGTTCGCTCGACAAGAACCTCGTTCAAGCCAACGAACTCGTTGGCATCGTCGTCGGGCGAGACGGTGCAACGCAACATCATCCGCTCCTCGAGCGTGTAGTCACCATTCGATATCCGTCGGACCGCTTCCTGTGCGTCGGAAGCCTCGACCTCGGTGAGGTAGCCGAGCCGCCCGAGGTTGACCCCGAGCAAAGGCACGTCCAGACGATGAGCGATGCGAGCGGCGCGCAGCATCGTGCCGTCGCCGCCCAGCGAGAGAACGAGATCGGGCGAGTCATCGTCGATCTCGATGCCACCCTCGACCAGGTCGCGTTCGAGCGAGGCCTTCAGCTCGAGCGCGGTCGACTTGCCGTCGTGCACTACGAAGGACACCTTGGAGACACTCATCGCGGTGCATCCTCCACCGCGCGGTCGAGGAGGTCACCCCTCCCGGAGGCTCCCGCCTTGAGGTGGACGAAGAACTCTCTGTTCCCCGCGGGTCCGGGGTGTCGAGAAGGGGTGGCCCCGGCAAGTCCCAGACCCTCCCGGGCCGCGGCCTCCACCACGCTCGCAAGCGCCCCCCTCCATAGGTCCGGATCGCGGACCACTCCGCCTTTGCCGACCTTGTCCCTGCCGACCTCGAACTGCGGTTTCACCAACAGCACGAAATCGGCGGCGGGCGTGGCCAAGCGAACGAGGGCAGGCAGCACCACGGTCAACGAGATGAACGACAGATCGGCGACTACCCCATCAGGCGCGAAGGGGAGGTCGCCGGGAGAGAGGTTGCGCACGTTCGTCCGTTCGAGGACGACGACCCGCGGATCGTTGCGCAAGGTCCAGTCGAGCTGTCCGTAACCGACGTCGGCCGCGATCACCTTCGTCGCACCTCCCTGCAGGAGACGATCGGTGAAGCCCCCCGTCGAGGCTCCCGCGTCGAGCCACAGCCGTCCCTCGACGGCCACCTCCAGATCGTCGAAGGCGTCGTTCAACTTGGCGCCGCCGCGCGAAACGAACGGCAGCGACCCGGTCGTGACCGAGAGCGCGTCCGCTTGCGTCACCATCGTCGACGGCCTGGTCGCGGGTATGCCGCCGACGAGAATCTCACCACCGGCGATCAACCGCTGAGCTTCGGTACGGGACGCGGCCAGCCCGCGCCGAACCAGCTCCAGATCCAAACGGACCGTACGAGCCACCGCCCGCGCTACGGCTGGGAGGGGTTGTCCGATCCCTCCAGGCCGGATTCGAGGGAGCGGTAGAGGTCCTCGAGGACCTTCAAACGGGTCTCGTCGTCGGCGGCCTCTGCCGCGTCGAGGCGAGCCTGATCGCTCGCGAGCGGCGACGGATCGGGGGCGGGGTCGGGGGAACGTTCGCTGGGATTGTCCATGGACCGATTATGACGAGCCGGGGCCGGAGGGAGCCGCATCTGAAGGGCCCGTATCGGCCGCAGGCCGGGCTATCGGCGGCGTGGTCGACCGCGCCTCCCCTGCGGGGCTCGCCTTCCTGGGTGGAGCGCTCGTAACGCTCTTGCCCGCGGTCTTCTTCTTGCTCGCGGGCTTCTTGGTGGAGGTTCTCTTCGCGGGCTTCTTGGCGGAGGTCCTTCCCTCCAGGCGTGCTATGCGCCTCTCGAGGCGCTCCAGATCACGCCTGTTGGCGAGCCCCAGTTGCGAGATCTGGTTGCGAATCTCGCCGCGTACGAACTCGATCAGCATCTCCCGGCTCTGCTTGCTCGTGGTCACGAGCTCTCTCACCGCGTCGGACGCCTGCCTACGCCGCAGATCCCCCTTCTCGACCATGTCCTTGACGAGCCGTTCGGCCTGATTGCGCGTGAGCTCGGCGACGCCAGAAGTGAAGAGAGCAACCCTGCGAAGCTCGTCGAACATCACCTACTCCTTCACGCGGGGGCCTGGGTCGGCCCAAACCTATACTCGGTGAGTGGCGGCGCTCATCCCGATATCCGACGCGAACCCCACGCGCCGTTTCCCAATCGTCACGATCGCCCTGATCGCGATCAACGTGGTCGTGTTCTTCCTCGTGGAGCCGGGCTTCGGGATGGACGCAGCGGCCACCGAGTACTTCTACGAGAACGCCCCGGTCCCATGCCAACTCGAATCGTGCCCAACCGGGATCGAGGACGTCGGCACCACCGACTTCCTCGTGGCGTCGGTGTTCTCGACCTTCTTGCATGCCGGGTTCATGCACATCATCGGGAACATGCTTTTCCTATGGGTCTTCGGCAACAACATCGAGGACCACCTCGGCCGCGTGAAGTACGTCGGGTTCTACCTCCTGGGTGGCCTGGCCGCGTCGCTGGCTCATTCTCTCTGGACGCTTCGCGTCGACCCCATGTCGATCCCCGAGATCAACGCGTGCCTACAAGGCGCGAGCGACGCCTGCTCCGGTATCGGGCAATACGTGCCGTCCGTCGGCGCGTCGGGCGCCGTAGCGGCCGTCATGGGCGCGTACATAGTCTTGTATCCGAAGGCGAAGGTGAACGTGCTGGTTCCCATCTTCATCCTGCTCACCGTCGTGCAGATGTCGGCCATAGTCGTGCTCGGCATCTGGTTCCTCTATCAGTTCCTCATCGGCGCGCCCGACATCGCGGGCGTCGGCGACCACAGCGGCGTCGCATGGATGGCGCACGTGGGTGGCTTCGTGTTCGGGGCCGTGGGGATCCTCCTCCTGGGAGGCCGTCCGCACCGGCACCCCCCCGACGCGAGGTTCCAGGTGGGCCGGGAATGGCCGACCGACGATCGCTACGACCGCTAGATCAGCTCGGCGATCGACCCCAACACGCGATCGGGCTGCGGCGCCGCGCCGGCAACGTCCGACTCGGCGGTTACACCGGTGAGAACCAGGACCGTCGGCCACCCGCGGGCCACCCCGCCCGCGAGATCGGTGTCGGGCCGGTCCCCCACGACGAGCACCTTCGCGTCGGGCCCCACGCGATCGGCCACCACATCCATCATGGGCGGATGCGGCTTTCCCATGATCTCGGCGCGGCGTCCGGATGCGGTCTCGATCGAGGCAAGGATTGCCCCGGCCCCCGGCCACAATCCCTCCTCGGCGGGGAAGGAGGGATCTTCGTTCGTCGCGACGAAAGCCGCGCCGTTCAACACCGCATGGGTAGCGCGCTTCATTGCTTCGTACGTGAAACCCGGATCGAAGCCGACGACCACGACATCGGCGCGCCGCACGCCGGGATCGTCCTTGACACTGATGCAGACGGACGACAGTGCCTCCCGCACGCCATCGCCTCCGACCACGATCGCGGTCTTCCCGGCGAAGCCGCGCTCCCGTAGTACCTCCGCGGTCACCACGGCCGAGGTGATCACGTCCTCGGGAGCGGTTGGGATACCCATGGCGGAGAGCTTGGTTACGTAGTCGCTCACGGTGGAGCGGGAGTTGTTGGTGCAGAACACCACCCGGACGCCTCTCGCGCGCAGCCCGGCGATCGCCTCGGCCGACCCCGGGATGGGAGTGGAACCCCGATAGATGACGCCGTCCAGGTCGCAGACGAGAGCATCGAAGCCCTCCCCTATGCTCCCCGCCATGCCCGACCTCCGACCTTTCCGCGGCGTCCGCTACGCGCCCGACGAACCGATCGCGGACGTCGTGTGCCCACCGTACGACGTGATCTCCGACGAGCAGAACGAGAAGCTGCACGCGCGCAGCGAGCACAACGCGATCCGTCTCGAGCTCGGACGTTCGGAGGCCGGGGACGAAGCCCGCTACCAGCGGGCGCGCGAGACCTTCGACTCCTGGCTCGAGGCAGGAGTGCTCCGCCGGGACGAGACACCGGGCCTCTACGTCTACCGGCAGGATTTCGCGGCTCCCGACGGCTCCCGACGCCGAGTGATCGGCACCCTGGGGGCGCTCGCCTTGGAGGAGTTCGGGGACACCTCCGGCGTGCTTCCTCACGAGCGCACGATGGCCGGCCCGAAGGAGGACCGCCTCAAGCTCCTGCGCGCGCTCCCCGTAAACATCTCGCCGATCTACGCGATCTATCGGGGCGCCGGAGGCCTAACCCCCTGGTACGAGGCGTTGGAGAACCGGCCGACCGCGGCGCGCTTCGCGGACGATGCGGGAATCCTGCATCGGCTCTGGACCGTGACGGCCCCCGCCGAGATCGAGATGGTCCGCGCGGCGCTGCGCCCCGGCCCCCTGGTGATCGCGGACGGGCATCATCGCTACGAAACGGCGCTGAATAACCATCGCGAGAGGGTCGCCGCGGGAGATGCGGGCGAGCACGACGCCATCATGACCTTCGTCGTCGACGCGGACTCCGAGGGCCTGGTCGTCCTTCCCTACAACCGCGCCGTGCGAGTCTCCGCGTCGCGTTCCGAGATCGCAGCCAAACTCGTCAAGGAGTTCTCGGCGCGTCCGATCGAGGCAGAGGACGCCTACGACGAGCTCGACGGCTCGCAGGCCGACCACCCGATGGTCTTCGTGCTCGGAGACGAGGCCCTCCTGGCGGAGGCTTCCGACGCGGACGTGACCGAGGCCACCGGGCCGCGCCACGAGGACTGGCGCAAGCTCGACGTCGTCGCGCTCCACGAGGCGGTTCTCCCGCGCGTCGTGGGCGACGCGCAACCCGAGTTCGCGTTCAGCAAGGACGCTCGAGAGGTGCGAAGCCTCGTCCAGGAGGGATGGACCTTCGGAGTGCTGCTGCGGCCGCTCAGACCTGCCGACATCGTGGACGTCGCGCGCTCGGGCGAACGGATGCCGCAGAAGGCGTCCTACTTCTGGCCGAAGGCGATCACCGGCCTGACCTTCAGGCCGCTGGCGGGATAGCCGCTAGGAGGCGGAGACGGTCTCGACCGTCTCCTTGTGCGGCAGGGGTGGACTACAGACCCGGCAGGCCGTCAGGCCCTCTGCCTCCGCCTGGTCGACCGTCACGGTGGTCAGACCACCCTTGCCCTGGAGGATCCTGCACTCGGCGCGGTGGTAGGTCGACTCGGCCGCCACTACCTGGCGCTTGTCGCCGGCGCCGTTCGACGAGATCGACAGACGATTGAGGTTGCGTCCGAGGAGGCGGACCATCTCGTCCATCCGCTCGATCATGACGTCGCGCTCCGCGCGGATCGTCGCCAGGAACAGCAAGGTAGAACCCGTGAACACGAGCGCGAGGCCCATGAAGCCGCCGGACAACAGATAGGGGAACTGACCGGTGATGAAGTTGCGGCTGGCCGCGCCGTTCCACGCCAGCCCGATGGTGACGAACCCGGCGGTGATGAAGATGAACCCCAGTAGGCGGCCGACGCGGATGCGCCGATCTCCCTCGCCGAAGAGGGAAGACCAGAGAGCCTTCAGACGTCTCATCGATCCAAGCCTAGCCTAGTCACCGACCCACCTCTCGTAGAAAATTCGCGCTGCTAAACTCCGTCCCCCAACAGGACCAAGGGCGGCTCTGTTGAATCAGAACATCATGGGTCCCAGGGGGGAAACCGTGTATCGGTCCAGGTTCGCCAAGAGGCTGTTCGTCTCCTGCCTCTTGGTCGTGGTTGCCCTGCCCGCCTTGGGGATCTCGGTTGCCCTAGCAGACCAAGCCGAGCCGACCCTCATCTCCACCGCCTGGTACTGGAAGCAGCAGCAGAACCAGGAGGTCGACACGCCCAACGGCAAGGTCGTGGTCGAGCTGACCAACCCCTACTGCCCTACGCCCGAGAAGAGCCTCGGCGCCCCGCCCGAGACCTGTGCCGAGGGGCGACTGCCGATCGAGGTGGTCAACGGCGACTACGACGAGCCCGACAAGATCTCCGCGCTGACCTTCGACCTCTCGATGGTCCCCCTCGGCTCCGAGGTGAAGAGCTTCAAGGTCACCCTGCTCGAGGCCGAGGCGGGTTGTCAGGAGAGCGAGTCCTCGGCCACCGGACAGCAGTGCGAGCAGACCGATCCACAGAACGTCGAGGGCAAGCAGGTCCAGGCCTGCGAGGTCACCGAGATCTTCGGTGACGGCGAGGCGCGCCTCTATCGCGAGATCCCCAAGTACACCTGCACCGACGCCGACCCGATCGGCACGCGCAAGGAGATCGAGAACAACGCGGAGAAGGACCCCGACGACGCCACCCCGGACCACACCTGGACCTTCGACCTGACGTCTTACGCCCAGGCCTGGGCCGAGACCCCCCCGCTGTGCACCTGCATCATGCTCTTCCCCGTCGAGCCGCAAGGCGACGCGGAGGGAGCGAACAACTGGCGCGTGATCATGGCCGGGCCCAAGGCCGAGAAGGGCGTCGTCACCAAGATCGTCTACGAGCCCGGCGAGCTTGGCGGCGGCACGATCCCTCCGCCCACCGTTCCCCCGCCGGCCGGCACCGGAACCACCGGATCGACCGGTGGGTTCACGACCGAGACCGGGTCGTTCGGCGGCGACACGGGCTCGACCGGCACCGGTGACCTCGGCGGCGATGCCGGGACGACCGATACGGGAGACGAAGGCGAAGCACCCGTAGCGGCCGAGCCCACCGGATCCACGATCCCCGCTCCGGAGGCCATGCCCGGCTACGTCTGGCTGGCGATCCTGGCCGGGCTCATCGGCTTCTCGATGGTCCGCTCCATCGTCCTCGAGCGTTCCCTCGGGCATCGCCCGAAGGGCGTGCTCTCTCAGATCCACCAGCTCAACCGCGGACAGGGCGCCGCTGCCGCCGTGGCGAGCGACCCGGGTCCGTGGGACGCCCTGCGGACCGGCTTCGGGAAGGTGGGCGCGGCGCTCAGCCCCGTTACCTCGAAGGTCGGCTCGGCGTTCTCCAAGATGCGCACCCTCGTAAGGAGATAGCAACCACCATGTCGCGAACCCGGCTCACCCCCATAGCTCTTCTCCTGCTCGTCTTGCTCGTCACCGCCGCGTGCGGCCAGAAGCCGAACGTGGCCCAGCAGATCGAAGGTCCTCAGGCGCTGGGTGGCGGCCTGCCGGCCGGCGCGACCGTGGACGAGGAGGGCAACATCCTCAACGCCGAGGGCGAGGTCATCGGCAACGTCGAGGAGGGCATCACCGACCCCGAGGCACTCGCCGGGGGCTCGACCGGATCGATCGGATCGACGGGCGGATCGAGTTCGACCGGCTCCACCGGCTCCACGGGCTCCACCGGCTCCACGGGCTCCACCGGCTCCACCGGCTCCACCGGCTCGGACACGGAGGGAAGCTCCGGCGGGATCGAGGGCGACACGCTCATCGTCGGCATCCACGCCCCTCTGACGGGAGCGGCCCCCGTGCCGTCCGACTCGGTAGACAAGGGCAAGGACCTCTACTTCCGCTGGATGCACGAGGTCCAGAAGCAGAAGGTCAACGGCTACACGGTAGAGGCCGTGCTCAAGAACGACCAGTACAACCCGTCCACCGCGGTCGCGGTGTGCAAAGAGATGGTCGAGAAGGATCGCGTCTTCCTGCTCTCCGGGGCCGCCGGGGCGGATCAGATCCAGGCCTGCGCCCGCTACTCCGAGTCGGTGGGCGTCCCCTACATCTCGGCGGGTGTCACCGAGAGCCTGGTCAACAACTTCCGCACCTACTTCGCGACCTCGATGACCTATCCGGCCCAGGGCCCGTTGCTCGTCGATTACATGACCAGCAAGCTCGGAGCCAAGGGCGAGAAGAACGGGATGGTGTTCTTCAACTCCTCGACCTTCCAGGACGGCTGGAATGCGTTCCAGTCGGCCGCCGACAAAGCGGGCATGAGCATCGACTACGAGAAGCAGGTCTCCAAGAACGCGGGGACCTCCGAGGCCCGCCAGGTGATCCAGGACCTGCAGCTCGGCCAGATCGAGAACGTCTTCGTGCTGACCTCGCCCGTGTTCTTCATCAACATGCTGAAGCAGGCAGGCGCCCAGGGCTACCATCCACAATGGGTGGGGATCGGGATCTCGATGACCTTCGACACGGTCGCAGCCGTCGGCTGCGCGGACGCCGGAGGAGCGATCGACAGGGCCAAGTTCTTCGCTCCGTTCCCGGCGTGGATCGACAGCAACCGCTTCGACGCGGACTTCCGCAAGGCGTCCAACCAGTTGACGAACAAGAACGACGGCGACGACTTCATGTGGCTGTCGTGGATCGGCGGCAAGGCCATCTGGGAGATGTTCAAGGCGTCCCCGAAGCCCATCAGCCGCGAGGGCTTCATCCAGACCGTGGAGAAGATGCGGGGCCTGAAAACGAACATCGGCCCCGTGCTCAACTTCTCGCCCACAGATCACTTCGGCGCCAACGAGGTCCACGTCAGCGAGGCGCGCTGCTCGGACCGCAGGTGGCACACGATCGAGACATTCGCCAGCGACTTCTAACGAGTCGCTTGCTTTGAAGGAGTAATTGCCTGCCATGAGAACGGCGATCGTTGTTGCGGTGCTCGCCGCCTTCATCGGCGTGGTCCTGTTCCTCGGAGCAGACGACCCGTCGGGTCCGAACGCGTCGGTCGTCATCGGGCTCGTGACCGGCGCCGCCTACGGGCTCGTGGCGATCGGGCTCGTGCTCGTCTACAAGGGGGCCCGGGTCTTCAACTTCGCACAGGGCGAGTTCGGAACCCTGGCGGCCTTCATCGTGTTCGTCCTGCTCGAGCAGGTCACCTCGCCCACGATCCCCTACTGGGCAGCAGCGCTCATCGCCGTCTTCTCGGTGACCCTGATCGGGATCGGGATGGAGCGCGTGGTGGTCAGGCCGTTGATGAATGCGCCGCGCGTCACGCTGCTGGTCGCCACGATCGCGTTCGCTCTCCTCGCGATCGGCGTCGAGATCATGCTGTTCCTGCCCGAGGCGAAGTCGTTGCCGCGCGTGATCGAGGCCGTCAACGAAGCGGGACAGCCCGTAGGCCCGGAGGTCTTCGGGTACTCGATCGAGCCTCAGCTTCTCTTGATCGTCGCCGTCCTGCTGGCACTCGCCGCGATCCTCGGTTGGTTCTTCTCCAAGACCGACCTGGGCCTTGCGATCCTCGCGACCTCACAGGATTCCTTCGCCACCCGCGTCGTCGGCATCGGCGTCGAGCGCACCTCGCGCTTCATCTGGGGGGCGGCCGCGTTCCTCGGGGCCGTGGCTGGCATCCTCTATATCCCGCCGTCGTTGCCTCTGGCGCCGGGGATCATGACCGCGGGGGTGCTCATCGCGTCCTTCACGGCGGCCGTCGTGGGCGGCATGACGAGCCTTCCCGGAGCGTTCGTCGGCGGCATCGCCGTGGGCTTGATCCAATCCCTCTCACAATGGGCCTCGGGCGCGTGGGAGATCGGCGGTAAGACGATCGACACGATCGTTCCCGGCGCCCCCAACGTCGCCGTCTTCATCGTCCTGCTGCTCGTGCTCCTGATCCGTCCCCAAGGTCTCCTGGGAAGCGAAGCCTGATGGCCACGGCGCAGGTGGCGGCCACCGCCCCTCCGGCGACCCACGCAGGCCGGTTCTCACCGAGCATGCGGGGTTGGTTCGCGCGCATCGGGGTGCTGGCGGGTCTCTTCGCCCTTCTGATGTGGGTCACGGCCGTGGTCCCCGGCTACTGGGCCGACCGGATCTCGCTCGCGGTGATCTTCGCCATCATCGGCATCTCGCTGAACATCGTCCTCGGTTACGTCGGACAGGTCTCGCTCGGGCACCACGGCTTCGTGGGCATCGCGGCCTTCGTGGCCGCCTACTACGTGACGGAGCAGGCTGGGTGCACGCCCGAGACCGGCTGCACGATCACGGCCTTCTCGACGGGCATGGTCGTGGCGGCGGCCAGCGGGGCTCTGGCTGCCGGACTGCTCGGCATCGTGGCCCTTCGCATCAAGGGCCTCTACCTGGCCCTGATCACCTTGAGCTATGGGTTCGTCGCGGAGACGTCCATCTTCGAGATCCCCTCGCTGACGCGAGCGGGTTCGGGGATGCCGGCCGCGCGTCCGACCGCCTTCGACTCGGACACCGAGTTCGCGTTCCTGACGTTCGCGTTCCTCGCGCTGGTCATCTACCTCGACTGGCGCTTGATCCGGTCCAAGGTGGGCCGCGCGATCCTCTCGCTGAAGCACTCCGAGCCCGTCGCCTCCTCGTACGGCATCAACGTCACAGCTTTCAAGATCCTCGCGTTCGTGATGTCGGGCCTCTTCGCCGGCATCGGAGGAGGGCTCTACGCCTTCCGACTCGAGAACGTGGTGGCCAACGACTTCCAGTTCACCTCGTCGCTGCTGTGGGTGCTGATGGTCGTGGTCGGCGGGCTGGGCAACAGGACGGGCGTCATCATCGGCTCGGCCTTCTTCGCCGTGTTCCCCTTCCTCGTGGAGTTGATCCCGGGGGCCGAGCACTTCTTCAACGACACACTCAGCCGCAACATCTCGTACCTGCCGATCCTGATCGGTCCCGCCCTCGCGATCATCACGATCATCCAGTTCCCCGGAGGGATCGCCGAGCAGATCTCGCCGATCACGCGCTGGCTGCGCGGCGAGCGCTTCTCCCTGCATCCCGAGGGTCACGGCTCGCATTCCAAGAAGGACACCCGCAAGGCGATGCTCGCCAAGTTGGGCCTGGACAAGAACGGCGAAGGCGAGGCAACCGAGGCGCCGACCGAGGAGATCAAGCAGGACAGCGAACCGGTCGTCCAGGGGCAGCCCGAGGAGCCTCACGGCTCGGCTGGCCACGACGACACGAAGGAGGGTGTCTCGTGACGGCCGTCCTGGAGGTCAAGAACACGGGGATCCGTTTCGGGGGGCTCGTCGCCCTCGACGACGTCAACGTGTCGGTCCCCGAGTGGGAGATCGTCGGGCTCATCGGTCCGAACGGCGCGGGCAAGACGACGTTGTTCAACTGCATCATGGGGGCCTACACACCCAACACGGGCCAGGTCTTCTACCGGGGCCGGGACATCTCGCTGCTCCCGACGCACCGACGGACCGCCCTTGGCATCGGGCGCACCTTCCAGAACATCGGTCTGATCCGCGGTCTGACGGTGGTCGAGAACTACATGGTCGCTCAGCACTCTCGGATCAATTACGGCTCGTTGTCCGGCATCCTCGGTTCACCGCGGGTGCTGGCCGAGGAGCGCAAGCTCAGGGCCAACGCGATGGAGGTGCTGGACTTCATCGGCCTCGCGCATCTGGCCAACAGCCACTTGGACGGACTTCCCTACGGGACCTTGAAGCTGATCGAGGTTGGAAGCGTTCTGGCGACCGACCCCGAGCTGCTGTTGCTCGACGAGCCGTCCTCGGGGATGGGACCCGACGAGGCCCATGAGTTCGGCGAGCGCCTGCTCGAGCTCCGCAAGACGCTCAACCTCACCGTCCTCATGATCGAGCACCACGTTCCGCTGGTCGTCGGGGTCTGCGACTACGTCTACGTCTTGAACTTCGGGAAGCTGTTAACCGAGGGCAAGCCGAACGACGTCCGCAGGCACCCCGAGGTCATCGCCGCATATCTCGGCGGCGAGGTCGACCACGAAGGCACTCAGGAGGCCGCCGGTGTCACTGCTTGAGGTCCGCGACCTGCACGCCGGTTACGGCTCGCTTCCCGTGTTGGGCGGGATCAACCTCGACGTCGAAGAAGGGGAGACGGCCGTCCTCCTCGGCCTCAACGGAGCCGGGAAGACGACGACGGTCCTGACGCTCGCGGGGCTGCTGAAGCCCTCCAGCGGAACGATCAACTTCAACGGCGAGCAGACAGCAGGGCCGGGCAAGCACAACAAGATGCACAACATGGACCCGCGCGAGCTCGTCAGCAAGGGGGTCGTCCTGGCCCCCGAGGGACGCCGCGTCTTCCCCCAGCTGACGGTCGCCCAGAACCTGCGTCTCGGGGCCTGGCCCTACCGTCGCGATCGCAAGGGGACGCGCGACGTGGTCGAACAGGCCGTGGAGTACTTCCCGCGCTTGCGCGAACGCTGGACCCAACTCGCCGGAACGCTGTCGGGTGGCGAGCAGCAGATGCTCGCGATCGCACGCGCCATGATGGCCCGGCCCAAGCTCCTGCTGATCGACGAGGCCTCGTTGGGCCTGTCCCCGAAGTTGACGCTCACCGTGTTCGAGGTAGCCGAGCGCATCAACAAGGACGGCACCACCGTCTTCCTCGTCGAGCAGAACGTGGGTGTTCTCGACATCGCCGACCGGGTCTTCGTCATGGAGAAGGGCACGATCATCTACTCGAAGTCGAAGGCCGCCGGCGAGCGCATCGATCGCTCCGAGATCAGCGAGGCCTACCTGGGGGTTGCGGAAGCCGTCTAGAGCCCCAATCGGGCCAGATCGCGGGGCTCGTTCAGGTCCACTTCGAGGCGGGGATCCCCCGCCAGATCGTCCGCCGCGTCGATCGCCTCCGCCACCAACTCCTCCGATGCCGTCCGCGCACGCGGCCATCGCCCCGAGGTCTGCTCGACGATCACGTAACCGCGCGACCACCGTTCGCCCAGAGGCGGAACCGCGGACCTCTCGCCGGCCCGGCAGGCGATGAGCCGGTCGACCCCTGCGGCCACCGCCCCTTCGGCGACCGCGGCGATGACCTCCGTATCGGTTGCGCTGCGACCGAGTAGGACCACGCTGCGACAGTTCTGCGCCGCCCGCTCGACGAGATCGGGGTCCGTGGGATCGCCCACGGCGACGTGCACGCCGAGCTCGCGCCACTCCTCCGCCTGGTGAGCCCCGACGAGGACCCGCACCTCGTCGCCTTGGGCGAGGAGGCGCGCTGCGACGGCCCGGTCGAGGGGGTCGTTGCCCCGCGGGAAGACGAGGATGCTCATCAGACGAGTACCTTCAGCACGTCGGGCACGATCTCGAAGCGCGCGCTGGAGGCCGCGGGGAGGGGCTCGCCGTCGACATGGCGTGCGAAGGGCTTCTCCGCCTCGATCTCGAAGCGGTCCAGATCGCTCTGGTACAGCACGTCGGGGTGATGCACCAGATCCCCGGACACCGCGGCGCGCCACGCATAAGCCGGAAGGGCCTCGATGCGCATGGTGCGCAGCGCGAACACGTCGAGACCCCTGTCGAGCTCGACGTCGGGCGCGACGTTTATCGGCCGCCCCAGCAGATAGGCATAAGGCCCGGTGTTGCATGCGATGGCCATGGCGACCTTCTCCTCGCCGAAGGGGCCACGCAAGGTCAAGAACGGGGAGCGCAGGCGATAGCTCCCTCCGAGGACGCGTACCGCGCTCCAGTAGAAGAAGAGCTCGCCGAGGCGTCTTTTGGCCGGGACGTAACGCTCGACGCGCTCCGCGGCTTCGGCGTCGAAACCGCATCCCGCCGAGAACGTGAAATAGCGCTTGTCCATCCTGCCCAACGGAACGGTTCGCGGAGAGCGTCCGATGGCCGCCCGCAGATCGCGCGTGGCCTCGAATGGATCGAGCGAGATGCCGAGGGCGCGGGCGAAGACGTTCATCGTGCCGCCGGGGACGATCCCAAGGACGGAGTCCGTGCCGGCCACCCCGTTGGCCACCTCGTTCACGTGCCCGTCCCCGCCGAAAGCGATCACGAGCGGGGTCGACTTCTCGGCCGCCACCTGAGCCGCCGCGATGCCGGTATCGCGCGCGGTGGTTGCGACGACCTCGAGGTCGAAGCGCGCCCGAAGGGCGTCGATGACATCGTTGCGCACCGACGACGACAGTCGACCCGCGTTGGGGTTGACGATCAGCACGCCCGGGGGCCGCGTAGCCGCCGCTATCATGCGCCAACTATGCACGCGCCCGAGCTGATCGACACGAACATGCACGGCTTCCCGGGCGTGACGGCTACCTACGTGCTGCGTGGAACCGAGGCGGTGGCCCTGGTCGAGACGGGGCCCAAGTCCCGTGTGGAGGACGTCCTCGCCGGTCTGGAACGCCTCGGGATCGACGAGCTCCGTTGGATCGTCGTCACCCACATCCATCTCGATCATGCGGGCGCCGCGGGCACGATCGCGCAGAGGTTCCCCAAGGCCACCGTCGCCGTGCATGGGGTCGGGGCCCCCCACCTGATCGATCCCGCCAAGCTCTGGTCGAGCGCCACGCGGATCTACGGCGACGCCATGGAGCGGATGTGGGGCGGGATCGATCCTCTGCCCAAGGATCGGGTTCGGGTTCTGGCCGACGGCGACACGATAGACCTCGGCGGGAGGACCTTGACCGCCGTCGAGACCCTCGGTCACGCCGGACACCACCACGCGTTCGTCGACGACGCGACCGGCGCCATGTTCACCGGCGACGCCCTCGGGGTGCGGCTCCGCGACGTTCCCTTCGTGCGGCCCGCGACGCCACCCCCCGAGTTCGATCTCGAGAGAGCCGTCGCGTCGATCGAACGGATCCGG
>Ga0299913_10000355_pt1 | contig 27928 bp, 21 predicted proteins | sample RVTome_9_FD_201360 | JGI IMG/M metagenome (GOLD analysis project Ga0299913, IMG submission 201360) | Soil microbial communities from uranium-contaminated site in the Upper Colorado River Basin, Wyoming, United States - RVT155D38 (version 2) ... | reverse complement strand
TCGTGATCAGCATCTTCTTCTTCAGCCTCATCCCGCGCGCCGGCGTTCCCCTCTGGGCGCTGTTCGCCAGCAGGATCATCCTGGTGCCGATCATCGCCGCCTTCGCCTACGAGCTCGTCCGCTTCGGGGCACGCCACTATGGCAACCCCGTCGTCCGCGCCGTCTACCAGCCAGGCCTGTGGCTCCAGTCGCTGACCACGCGACCGCCGGATCGGCCGATGCTCGAGGTCAGCATCGCCAGCCTCGAGTCGTGTCTCGCCTCGGACCGGGAGGCGGCCGCGGCCACGTCCGCGAACGCATGATCGACCGGCTCGCGGAGCTGGAGGCGCGTTACGAGGAGATCAGCCGGCAGCTGTCCACGCCGGAGATCAGCGCCAATCCCGCGCACTTCGCCGACCTCGGTCGCGAGCTCTCACGCCTCGAGCCGATCGTCGCCGGCCTTCGCGAGTGGCGAGGCATCCAGCAGGAGCTCGACGGTGCGCGCGCCATGGCCGAGGATCCCGATGACGGGATGCGCACGATGGCCCGCGACGAGATCGAGCGGCTGACCGCCCGAGCCTCGGACCTGGATGGATCGTTGCGGCTGCTGCTCATCCCGCGCGACCCGAACGACGATCGCAACGTCATCGTCGAGGTGCGTGCCGGGACCGGCGGCGAGGAGGCATCGCTGTTCGCAGCCGACCTGTTCCGGATGTATGCCCGCTACGCCGAGCGTCGGCGCTGGAAGATCGAGGTCATGACGAGCTCCGAGTCGGAGGCTGGCGGCTTCAAGGAGATCATCGCCGAGGTTCGCGGTGACGGCGCCTACTCTCGGCTCAAGTACGAGTCCGGGGTGCATCGCGTCCAGCGTGTGCCGACCACCGAGGCGCAGGGGCGGATCCACACCTCGACCGCGACGGTATCGGTGCTGCCCGAGCCGGAGGAGGTCGATCTCCAGGTCGACGAGAAGGACCTGCGGATCGACGTCTACCGCTCGAGCGGCCCGGGCGGCCAGAGCGTCAACACCACGGACTCCGCGGTGCGGATCACCCACAAGCCGACCGGCCTGGTGGTCGCCATCCAGGACGAGAAGAGCCAGCACAAGAACCGGGCCAAGGCGATGTCCGTTCTCCGCGCCCGCCTGCTCGAGGCGGAGCAGGAACGCCAGGCGGCGGAGCGCGGGGAGGAGCGCCGCTCGCAGGTCGGCTCCGGTGACCGATCGGAGAAGATCCGCACGTACAACTTCCCGGACGACCGGCTGACCGATCATCGCATCGGCCTCACCGTGCATGGCCTGCCCGGGCTCCTGGGCGGCGACCTCGACCGCGTGATCGATCCGCTGGGGGAGGCGGACCAGGCCCGGCGCCTCGAGGAGCTCGGCGATGACGGCGGCGCCTGAGGCGACGATCGGAGCGGCCATCACCCGCGGCACCGACACCCTCCGCCGTGCCGGCTCACCGACCCCGCGCCTGGACGCCGAGGTGCTGCTCGCCCACCTGGCGGGCCGCGATCGCACGTGGCTGCTGGCGCACACTGACGATTCGCCGCCCGATCCCGATGCCTACCAGGCGCTCCTGGCGCGCCGCGCCACCGGTGAGCCGGTCGCCTACATCCGCGGCTTCAAGGAGTGGCGGTCCCTGCGCATCCGGACCGATCCACGGGCGCTGATCCCGCGGCCCGAGACCGAGCTGCTGGCCGAGGCGGCGATCGCGGAGATCGTGCACCGGCTGACGCGCGATGACGCTGCGATCGTCGCGTGGGAGGTCGCCACCGGGTCCGGGGCCGTGGCCGTGGCGCTGGCGCTGCGGTTCCGGGAGGCGCTCGCCCTCGGCCGGCTGCGGCTCATCGCCAGCGATCTGTCGCCCGACGCCATCGAGCTGGCCGCGGAGAACCTTGCCGCGCACGGGGTCGAGCGGCTCGTCGACCTCGCCCTGGCCGACCTCCTCGAGCCGGCCGGCTCCGCGCTCCCGCGCCCCGACGTCGTGGTCGCGAACCTGCCGTACGTCGCGACCGAGGAGGTCGAGGCTCGCCGCGGGTCGCTCGGGTTCGAGCCGCGCATCGCGCTCGACGGGGGCCCTGACGGCCTGGCGCTCCTGCGCCCGATGCTCGCCGGACTGGCCTCGCGCGCGGCTGCATCGGCCACTGCCTTCCTGGAGATCGGGCTCGAACAGGCCGATGGGATCCGCTCGCTGGCGCCGGCAGGCACATCGGTCACCATCGTTCCCGACCTCGCCGGGCTCGATCGGGTCGTCCGGGTCGACCTGTAGGGCGGCTTGCCGCGTCCGATACGCTCGTCCGAAACATGCGAGGGATTCCCACATGCGCGTCCGAGCCTGGCTGCCGCTCATCACGCTGCTGTTTGTCATGACCGCCTGTGCGGGGGAAGGCGGCGAGCCGCCCCGAACGGGTGACGCCCCCGATGGGTCGGTCGCCGCCGAGCCATCCGCCCCCGCCAGTGACGGATCGACGGCGGGGAACGTCGAGCTGCCCGCCGATCTGCCGGTCGACCTGCCCGAGGGCGGACGCGTCGACGGCGTCTACGAGCCGGTCGAGGGGACGGGGCAGGACGCCTGGGTCGTCCGCGTCCTCTACGCCCCGGAGACCTCGGACTCCCTCGTCGAGTTCTATGACAGCTGGTTCGCCGATGAAGGCATCGACGTCGAGGCCACCCGCGGCGGCAGCAGTGCCCGATGGGTGAACCGGACCGACGACTTCCCGCTCCAATGGGTGACGATCAATTTCGCGGACGCGTTCTACGAGGGCAATAACCGGCTCGAAGTCTGGTACCGGCCGCCCGAATGAGCGTCGCATGACGGACCGCCTGCCGCCCACGCCGGAGGGCATGACGCGCGCGGCCGAGCTCCTCCGATCCGGCGAGGTCGTGGCGTTCCCGACCGACACGGTGTACGGCGTCGGGATCGCCACCACCCACCCGGAACGGCTACCCGCGCTGTTCGAGCTCAAACGACGGCCGGTCGATCGGCGCATCCCGATTCTCGTGGCGACCCTCGACCAGGCGATCGCGGCCGGCGCCGCCGTCGACGATCGCGCGAGGAGGCTGGCCGAGCGCTTCTGGCCCGGCGCGCTGACGATGGTGCTGCCGGGGACGGCCTCGGGGACCCAGGCGTACCGGGCGCCCGATCACCCGCTCACTCTCGACCTCATCGGCCGGGCCGGGCCGATCTACGCGACGAGTGCCAACATCTCCGACCAGCCGGACACGCTCGGCGCCGACGAGGTGCTTATCGCGTTCGCCGTCGACCAGGACGAGCTGGCGGCGGTCATCGATGGTGGGCCCGTCCCGGGTGGCGTGGCGTCGACCGTCGTCGATCTCTCCGTATCGCCCGCCCGCATCCTCCGTGACGGCCCGATCGGCCGCGACGTCCTCGAGCCCCTCCTCGACCTGGACTGAGGAAGCGCGGCCGCCTCAATCGACGGCGTCCAGCCAGCTGTGCCTCGGCTCGTATCCGAGCAGGTCGCGAGCCCGGTCGATCGAGAGGAGGGTCTGCCGCCCGTCGACGGCATCGCTGAGCGGCACGTCGTGATAGACCTCGGCCATGAGGTCCGCGCTGTCGCGCCGCATGCAGGTGTCCGCGGCGGCAACGATGACGACCTCGGCACCGGTGGACTCCGACTCGATGCCCAGCCGGACGGCCTGCGCGACGTCGCGCGCGTCGACGTAGCTCCACAGGTTCCAGCGGCGGACGGTCGCGTCGTCCTGCCAGGAGGCGAACCGCGCGTAGTCGGGCGGTTCCATGATGTTCGAGATCCGAAGGCCGAGGAAGGCGGTGCCGGAGCGCCTGGCGAGCTGGTCGGCGAGCACCTCCCCGACCAGCTTCGAGAGCGCGTACGAGGACTCGGGCCGTGGAGGATGCGTCTCGTCGATCGGGGCGAATGCCGGCGGCTCGTCGAACGGCAGCCCGAGTACCGTCTCGCTCGAGGCCCACACCACGCGCCCGACGCCCCGATCGACCGCCGCCGAGAACACGTTGTAGGTCGACAGGGCGTTGTTCCGGAATGTGTCGCCGGCGGGGCGCATGTCGGGCGCGGGGATGGCGGCGAAGTGCACCACCGCATCGGCGCCCGCGACGAGCTCGTGGACCTGGCCGAGGTCCGTTAGGTCCGCCAGCACGCACAGGCCGTGCGGGCTGCCGTCGTGGACGAGGTCGACGTTCAGCACCTCGTGTCCCCGCTCGCGCAGGTCGCGCACGACCCATCGCCCGCCCTTGCCGCTTCCGCCGGTGACCACGATCCGCATGTCCGCGCCTCCCTTCTCATCCTGCTCGCCACTGCAATCGTATGCCCACAATCGTGCTACATTCGGTCCGGGGACGAATTCTGCCCGGAGGTGGTGTGCCATGGCCGACGTGAAGCTCGGCGTCAACCTGTGGTCGCAGGCGAGCGACTGGCCCCGGTTCCTGGAGGCCGGCAGGCGCGCCGAGGAGCTCGGCTACGACCACCTCTGGACATGGGACCACGTCTACGCGATCTTCGGCGACCCATCGCAGCCGATCCTCGAGGGATACACCGCCCTCGCCGCGCTCGCCCAGGCGACCGAGCGGATCCGACTGGGCCTGTTCGTCGGGGCGAACACGTTCCGGAACCCTGGCCTGGCGGCAAAATCGATCGTCACGATCGACCACGTGAGCAACGGCCGGGCGATCATGGGGCTCGGCGGTGCCTGGTTCGAGCCGGAGCATCGGGCCTTCGGCTTCGACTTCGGCACCGGCTTCGGGCAGCGTCTCGACTGGCTGGCGGAGGCGGTGCCGGCAGTACGCACCATGCTCGAGGGCGGCGAAGTGACGAGCAGCAATGGCGCTTACGCGTTCGACCGGCTGCGCATCGCGCCGCTCCCCGTCCAGGAGCGGCTGCCGATCATGATCGGGGGAAGCGGTGAGCGGAAGACCCTTCGCATCGTGGCCGAGCACGCCGACATGTGGAACGCCTTCGGCGAACCCGACGAGCTGGCGCACAAGGACGAGGTCCTCCGTCGTCACTGCGAGACCGTGGGGCGGGACGACCGCGCGATCGAACGGACCGTCGGCTGCAAGGTGACGATCCGGGACACCGAGGCCGATGCCGAGCGCGTCCGACGATCCCTCCTGGAGCACAACCGGACATCGCTGGCGAGCGTCGAGGGCGATCGCACGTTCTGGACCGGCACGCCGGAGATGATCGCCGAACGGATGCTCGCCTATCGGGCCGTCGGCTTCCACACGTTCATTGTCGAGCTCCCGGCGCCGTACGACGACGAGACGATGGACGCGCTCGTCCGGGTCGTGAAGCCGATGGTCGCCAGCGCCGCCGTCGGCTGAGACCCCGTCGACGACTCTGCGGCAATGATCGGCGAGACCCCCTTGACTTCCACTGCAATCGAATACTAGCATTCGATTGCATACACGTCGCCAGCAGCTTCGACCGCGAGCGATGCCCTGCTCGCGGGTCGTCCACGACACTCTCTCGGAGCTGCACCCGAGCTGGTGGCCAGGGACACAGGTGGGTCTCGCGTGCCGCCGTGCGGCGGCCGCCGGGCTTCGCCGCCAGGCGCGAGGTGAGATATGCCAGCTCGAGGGAGGATTCACGCGGGACGGACGGCGGCAGCCGCAGGTCGAACCCCACCCAGGTCCGGGCGACGGGCCGTTCTCCCGGCCGGCCGGCGGGGTGCCGTTCCGACCACCCTGTCCGCGCTGGTGCTCAGCCTGGTCCTGGTCGTCAGCCCGGTCCTGGGCGCCGACCCGAGCATTCCGCCAGAGGTTGACCCGGGAACGCCGACGTATGTCGGCCTCGACGATCCCGTTCCCGACGAGCCGGTCGGGTTCGACCCGGCGGTCAACATGCTCCAGGCCATCCACGATGCCGACGCGGCGGCCGGCGGAGGCTCCTTCTGGATCGACCGCATCCTCGAGCGGCCGGCCGGGGGCAGCGGTGGCGACGAGCTCTACACCCGCGGGCGCGCGCTCTTCATGTACACCCACGACGAGGACGACCTCGGCTTCGGCGGCGGCTGGGCCTACCGCGAGCGCCCGACCGGCGGCAATCAGAATCTCTACACGGTCGACGTCTCCGACACGGATTTCGACGAGGACGAGGGCCAGCGTGCGCAGTATCCGAGCCACTGGACGAGCGTGCATGTCGATCCCGCGCTGACAGCCGAGCAGGCGAAGTTCATCACCCACAACAACGTGGCGGTCACGCTGCTGACGCTCACGAACACCGGCGACGGGCCGACGACACGCACGGTCACCGCCTCGGCACCACCGGCCGAGGAGGCTGATGGCGACGAGCTCACCGGCCGCGTACTCACGCGATACGAGGTCACAACGGTCACACCACGATTCAGCGCCGACGGATTCACCGTCGACGGCGGCGCCCTGGTGCGCGACGTCACGCTCGACCCGGGCGCATCGGTGACATTGAAGTTCCAGCTCGGCGCCACGACGGCCGAGCTGCCCGATTCGAACACGGAGTACGAGCGGTACCGCGACAATACGGCGGACGAGGCGCTGGCGAGTCATCTGGCGGAGTACAACCAGTGGTGGGCGGACAACGTCCCGTTCATCGACGTGCCGGACGAGAACGTCGAGAAGATGTCCTACTACCGGACGTTCCTGAACCGGTTCAACTACGTCGACGCCAACATCCCGGGCAACGACTACCAGTTCCCGGTGTCACTCGAGGGCGTGCTCGGCTACAACAACGCCATCCAGCTCACGCAGGGCATGCACCTGCAGGACCTCAAGTACTTCCGGGACCCGATCTACGCCTACGGCAACGTGCTGTCGTCCGGCGAGATGTCCCGGTGCGCGGCATACACCGACAACCCCGGCTCGCACAGCTGGGGCAACACGTACGAGCAGTACAACTCCCGTGAGGGCTGGAACGCGTTCAAGGTCCACGGCGGAGACGACGCGTTCATCAGGAACTTCGCGCATTACGCCGAGTGCGACGTCGATGGTCAGATCGACAAGTACGACACGAACGGCGACAACCTGATCGAGTACCCGCACGGCTTCCTGACCGGGAACGACGCCGACGCCATCTCATTCCGCTGGGCCCACCCGAACGCGGGCAACCCGGCGAATCGCCAGGACCGCACGGAGTCCGCGTTCTGGTATGCCGGCGCTCGGGCTGCCGCCGAGGCGTACGAGCTGCTCGGCAATGCTGCGAAGGCCGCCGAGATGACCGCGCTTGCCGACGGCATGCAGGCGGAGATCCTGGCCCTGTGGGACGACGCTCCGGTCGAACCCGAAGGCGACGAGCGGCCGGGCCACGTGTTCAAGCATCGGCTGGTGAGCAACGACGAGCTCATCCCGTGGAAGGACCAGCAGGTCTTCGCGCCGTTCATCGAGCGGGTCGCGCCGACTGACGATCCGAAGTACCGGGAGGCGTTCCGGTACTACGCCGACGCCGACGAGTTCCCGATCGTGCCGTTCTACACGGCCAACCAGGCCGACAATGATGAGGCCGCGTCGATGGGTCGCGGAGGTTCGAACAACTTCTCGAACATCAACTCGACCCTCCAGGCGCAGGCGTTCTCGGCCGCCATTCGCGACTACCCAACCGAGTACGTCACCGAGGGGATGTATCGGTCATTGCTCGAATGGCTCACCTGGGTGCAGTACGCAGGCGGTGACAACCGGCTGCCGAACAACAACGAGTTCTTCTTCAACTGGAACCCGGCGACCCAGACGTTCGGGCGGTCGGGGATCGACCACAACATCCTGGGCGCCTACAACTTCATGATCATCGACGACATCGCCGGTGTCCGACCACGGCTCGACAACGTGCTCGAGCTGTGGCCGATCGACGTCGGCTACGACCATTTCGCCGTCAACAACCTCAGCTACCACGGCAAGGATCTGACGGTGGTCTGGGACGGCGTCGATCAATACGGCGGCGTCGTGCCCGACGGCTTCTCGGCCTACCTTGACGGGCAGCGGCTGTTCACGCTCGACCGGCTGGCGCACGTGTCGTTCGACGGCGAGACCGCCGAGGTGTCGGTCCTCGACGACAGCGGCGCCGAGATCGCGTTCGGCGTGACCAATGAGCCGCCGACCAACCGGAACCAGTGCCGGAGCGGTGGCTGGCAGACCTTCTACAACCCGTCGTTCCGGAACATGGGCGCCTGCACGGCGTGGGTTCAGAGCGGCGGTAGTGTGCAGGGCGGCATCATCGGGCCGCTGCTGAGCGCAGCCGACATCAGCCTGGTGGGCAACGACCGGATGGTCGACATGCTCCAGAAGGCCGGGCGGGACATCTCGCCCGAGACCGGCCACGCGGAGAACCTCGCGGAGGGCCAGCCGGTCAGCGCGTCGTTCACCACGACCAGCCCGGCATCCCGGGTCACGGCGCCGGAATTCGCCGTGGACGGCTACACGATCAGCGGTCTGCCCGCGACGGCCGGCGGAAACAACTTCAGCCGGCCCGGCTACGTGTCGCCGAACACCATCTGGGGCACCGAGGGCTCGGCGAACCCCGAGGACTGGCTGGAGGTCGACCTCGGGTCAGCCCAGGCGATCGACAACATCAAGCTGTACTTCTACAGCGACAAGGATTACGACCCGCAGCAGAACTCCGACGGTGACACGTACCGGGAGCCGGTGCTCTATCGGCTGCAATACCACGATGGTTCGGACTGGGTGACGATCTTCGGGCACCGAAGCCCGGAGGGCCCGCTGCCGAACCTCAACGAGGTGGCGTTCCCGCGGGTGACGACCGACCGCGTGCGGCTGCTCGTCACCCCGCAGGACGGGTACGGAGTCGGCGTCAAGGAGTTCCAGGTATTCAACACCGGGATCGACGTCGAGCCGATCACCGCGCCGGTGGTGCACGCCTTCGCATCGCCGACGTCCGGCATCGAGCCGCTGACCGTGCAGTTCACGGGCATCGCCGACGACCCGCAGGGTGGCGACCTCGCCATCGAGTGGGCCTTCGGGGACGGGGCGACGTCCGACGCGCTCAGCCCCGAGCACACGTACGAGACGCCCGGCATCTACACGGCCACGCTGACCGCCACCGACGGCGACGGCGAGACCGGCTCGGCGTCGGTGGAGATCGAGGTCACCGAGTTCGACGGCAACTGGGCTCCGTTCGCCACGATCACATGCACGGACACATCCCCGTGGGAGAACTGTGAGGGTGTGATCTCCGGTGTCGACCCGTCGTCGAGCAGCCCGGGCATCGGCGTCGGCTGGGGCACCTGGCCGAACGGCGGCGAACAGTCGATGACCTTGGAGTGGGGTGAGGCGATCACGACCGATCGCACCGAGATCTTCTGGTACGACGACGGCGGCGGCGTGCAGACGCCGGGCTCGTGGGTGCTGGAGTACTGGGACGGCTCCGCCTGGGTCGAGGTGCCGAACCCGAGCGGGTACGCGACCGAGGAGGACGTGTACAACGTCACGACGCACGATCCGGTGACGACGACCGGGATGCGCGTCACGGTCCAGACCGCGGACGGGGTGCAGGCCGTGGGGGCGCTGCAATGGAAGGTCTTCGAGCCGGGCTCATGACCGACTGCACCTGACGCTTGTCATCCGCGCCGGTCCGGGTGCTTCCACCCGCCCGGACCGGCACGGCCCAATCACACGGCTTCTCCCGGGCACATGACAGGAGTGATCTGCCGATGAGACGCCGACCGCTCGCAATCTCCACGCTGGTCGCCCTCCTCTGGTCGTTCTCCGCGACCGGTGTGGCTGCCGACAACCCGATCGTCACGGAGATCTACACCGCCGATCCGGCAGCCCTCGTCCACGACGGGAGGCTCCACGTCTACACCGGGCGCGACGAGGCGGAGGTGGGCCAGAACCAGTTCGTCATGCGCGAGTGGCACACCTTCTCGTCCCATGCGCCTGAGCCCGAGCAGGACGCCTGGACCCACCACGGATCGCCACTCTCGCTCGAGGACTTCGCCTGGGCGGACGCCAACGCCTGGGCCAGCGAGGTCGAGATCGGTCCGGACGGCCGCTTCTACTGGTATGTATCGGTCGACGGCAACACCGATCCGGGCTGGATGAACATCGGCGTCGCCGTGGGCGACAGCCCGACCGGCCCGTTCGCCGATCCGATCGGCGGACCGCTCATCCGCGACGACATGCCGAACTCCTCGGCGCTCAACATCGACCCGACGGTGCTCGTCGACGACGACGGCGCGGTCTACATGTGGTGGGGCTCCTTCTGGCAGCCTCGGATGGTCACGCTGGCGCCGGACATGACGACGATCACCAGCGAGATCATCACTCCGGCAGGGCTGACCGCCTTCTGGGAGGCGCCATGGATCTTCAAGCGCGACGGCACGTACTACATGGCCTACGCCTCGAACGAGAACATCGGTGGCGACGGCTGCGTCACCTCGTCGAGCTTCGCCTGCATCCGGTACGCGACCGCGGACGATCCGCTCGGGCCGTGGACGCATCGGGGCATCGTGCTCGACCAGGTCAGCTCGACGACCAACCACCCGGCCATCGTCGAGTTCGAAGGTGCGTGGTGGATGGTCTACCACACCGCGGACGCGCCGGACGGCGGCAACTTCCGGCGCTCGGTGGCCATCGATCCGGTCCTCTTCAACGACGACGGCACCATGCAGAAGGTCGTGCAGACGCCGATTCCCGTCGAGCCCGACCCGGTGCCGACGGACAACGCCGCGCTCTCGGCGGCGCCCACCTGTTCGTCCACCTCGCCCTGGGAGAGCTGCGCCGCGATCAACGACGGCATCGATCCGCCGCAGTCGAACGATCCCGTGAACCCGCGCTGGGGCACCTGGCCGAACGCCGGCACTCAATGGGTCCAGCTCGAATGGTCGCGGCCGGTCAGGGTCGACGCATCGGACATGTACTTCTTCCAGGACGTGCCAGACTCGGTCGATGGCGGCGTGAAGCGCCCGGCCTCGTGGTCGATCCAGTACTGGGACGGGGCGGCATTCGTCGACGTCCCCGACCCGAGCGGATACCCGACCGAGCTCGACACGTACAACCACACGGCCTTCGGGTCGGTGGTCACGACGGCCCTGCGGGCGACCCTCGAGTCACAGGTCTTCTCCGGCGCCGGCGGCGTCGGCGTGCTGGAGTGGAAGGCGTACTCGGTCGAACCGGCCAGCGTCGACCCGGTGGAGGTGACGACGCCGGCCGGCGTCCAGCCCGACCTGCCCGAGACCGTCACCCTCCGCTACGACGACGGGGTGAGCCTCGAGGCCGGCGTCTGGTGGGAACCGATCCCGGCCGAGCAGCTCGAGCGGAGCGGCACGTTCACCGTGCGTGGAGTGATCGAGGCGAACATCATCGAGGCGCTGGCGACGGTCCACGTGGACAGCTGCCCCGACGGATTCCCGCCCGACGATACGATTGCGTTCGGCGACGTCGACTCCGGGATGCCGAACCGCGACCGCGGCGACGGATGCACGTTCCTCGACGTTGTGTGGGCCGAGGCGCCGTTCACGAACCATGGGGACCTGGTTGACACGGTCGACATGCTCGCTGCGGCCTGGGTCGAGGATGGCCTTCTCACGGACCGCCAGCGCGGTGCGATCGTCGCCGCCGCGGCGCGTTCGGACCTGCCATGAAAATGCCAGAACGGGCTCAGCCCTTGATGGCTCCCGACATGAAGCCGCGCATGTAGTAGCGCTGGAGGAAGACGAAGAGGAACAGGCACGGGACGGCCATGACGATCACGCCCGCCTCCGTCGCGCCGTAGTCGATCGCGCCCATCGTCTGCTGCCGCAGGACGGCGATTGCCAGCGGGAGGGGCTGCTTGTCCGGGTCGCTGATGAGGATGAGCGGCCCGAAGAAGTCGTTCCACGCCGCGAGGAATGCGAACAGCCCGACGGTGATCAGTCCGGGGACGACCGCCGGCATGAGGATCCGGCGCAGCACCTGGAAGGTCCCGGCGCCGTCGACCATGGCGGACTCCTCGAGCTCGCGAGGCACGGCCTCGAACGAGATCCGCATCATGTACGTGGCGAAGGGCAGCTGGTACATCGCCAGCACGAGGCCGAGCCCGACCAGCGAGTCTCCCAGGCCGAGGGTTCGCAGCAGGACGTAGAGCGGGATGAGCAGGGTGGCGTACGGCACCATGAGGATCGCGAGCGTCCCGAGGAAGAGGATGTCCTTGCCGGGGAAGGCGAACTTTGCAAAGGCGTACCCGCCCAGGATCGACACGGCCAACGTCGTGACGACGGTGACCGCCGAGATGATCGTGCTGTTCAGGAGGAACTGGCCGAGGCCGGCCTGGAACTCGAGCAGGGTGACGTAGTTGCCAAGGCCGTAGCCATCGACCTGTCCCGTCGCCGGCTGCGGGCTCACCGAGGCGATCGCGCTCCACACCAGCGGGAAGAGGAAGATGATGGCCAGCCCCCCGGTCAGGACGTAGGAGGGCGTCCGCGTCCACCCGGCGGTCTTCATCGTCCGCTCACTCCGTCGCCGGCTTCCGCAGGCTGCGGAACCAGAGCGCGTTGAGGGCGAGCAGCGCGACGAGGAGGACGATCGAGATGGCCGCCGCCTTGCCGAGATCCTGGAGCTGGAACGCCTCGCGGTAGATGAGCTGCACGATCGTCACCGTCGTGTTGTCCGGCCCGCCCTTGGTGAGCAGGAAGAACTGGTCGAACGCCAGCAGCGAGCCGGTCACGGCCAGGATGAGCGAGAGCGCCAGCGCCGGGCGCAGCAGCGGCAGCGTGATGTGCCGGAACGTGCTCCAGCGACCGGCGCCGTCGAGCGCCGCGGACTCGTAGATGTCGCGCGGGATGGACTGCAGGCCGACGAGCAGGATCAGCATGTAGAAGCCGGCGAACTTCCAGACGATCAGGAAGACGGTCGACATCAGCGCGTTCGTCGGCGTGCCGAGGAAGCTGATCGGCGACTCGATCAGGCCCGCGCCCTGGAGCATCGGGTTCAGCGGTCCGATCGAGTTCGAGTAGAAGCCCCAGAAGAGCAACGAGGCGGCGGCGAGACCCACCGCCAGCGGGAGGAGGAAGACGGTGCGCAGCATGCCGCTCCATCGACCGGACTCCTGCACCACCAGCGCCATGAGCAGGCCGAGCGCGATGAGCAGGACGGTCACGATGAGCGTGTACCGGATCGTGAACTCGACCGCCGGCCAGAACAGGCGGCCGGACCCGAGGTCCGCGTAGTTCTCCGGGACGTTCAGCCCGCGATCGCCCGAGAGGAGGGTCCAGTCGCTCGCCGACATCTGGACCACCAGGAGCAGCGGCACGATGAAGAAGACCGCCACCATGATCGCCGTCGGCAGGGCGTATCCCATCCCGATCAGCGTGCGCCGCCGCCGCCATCCCTCCGGACCGAGCAAGCGGCCCGGGGCCAGTCGATCCGAGATCGCATTCATGGTGCGCGGCGGACCTCGATCCGAGCGAGTTCGTGCGGTGCGGGCCGCCGGGACGGTCCGCACCGCCGCGTCATCGGGCTACTCGCTGAGCGACTGCGTGATCGTCTCGTTGAGCTCCTCGATGGTAGCGTCATCGGCCCCCTCGAATACCGCGGCTCGGAAGAGCGGGATCCACGGTCCCTGGGGGTCGTTGTACGTCTGGCCGAACCGGAGGGCGAACGGGGTCTCGCCCTGGCCCGCGATCTCGTTGAAGATCACCAGCCTCGGGTCGGCGGAGCTGTACTCGTTGCCCGCCAGGTCGGTTCGCGCCACGACGTTCCCGCCCTGCGCGACGACCTCGACCTGCGCCTCTTCGTCCAGCATCCACGCCAGGAAGTTCCACGCCTGGTCGACGTTCTCGCTGTCCTTGCTGATGCCGATGCTGTCGCCACCGACGAAGGTGGATTCGCCGCCGCTGATGCCGGCAATCGGTGTGACGCCGATGTCCTCGTCAGCGAGGTTCTCGTTGGCCATCCCCTGCAGGCTGGCCGGCATCGGCATGATGCCGATGCTTCCCTCCGGGAAGTAGCCGATCCAGGTCGGTCCGGCTTCTGCCTGCGAGTCCGGATGGATGACGCCTTCCTCCCAGAGGGCCGCGAACGTCGAGTAGACCTCCTTCATCGCATCGTTGTTGTTGAGGGACTCGGTGCCCTCCTCGTTCATGATCGGCTCGCCCTCGGCCCACGAGATCGGCCACCAGGTGAAGACGTTGCAGCCGCCACAGTTCCCGCCGAAGAACGTGCCGTACACGCCTTCGCGGTCGAGATCCTGGATGGCGCGTGCCGCATCGGCGAACTCGGCCAGCGTGGTCGGCGGAGCCTCTGGATCCAGGCCGGCCTCCTCGAAGAGCGCCTTGTTGTACATCCAGACCGACAGGTCGATGATGAAGGGCAGGCCGTACTTGGCGCCCTCCCACGTCGACGCCACGATGTGCGCCTGGCCGACATCGTCGATGTAGGGCAGGCTGTCGATCCGACTCGTCAGGTCGGTGAACAGGCCCTGGGACGTCCAGTTCGGCATGAACACGACGTCCGCCGAGAAGAGATCCGGCAGCTCATTGTTCGGCGCCGCGGCCCCGACGACCGTCTGGTAGTCGTCGGTCGGCACGATGCGCAGCTCGATCTGATTCTCGTGCGACTCGTTGTAGGCGTCCACCAGCGCCTGGGAACGCGCCTCGGTGGCGGCGCGGGTCCACATCGTCAGCTCCGTGCCGTCGTCGACGCCCTGCCAGTCCCCGGCGGGACTGCCGGCGCCGCCGGGCGCCGTGCTCTCGGACGTGCCCCCGTTGCAGGCGGCAAGCAGCAGGATCAGCCCCGTCGCAATGGCCGGTACTCGCAGATGCCCCTTCATCCCGTCCTCCTCCATGTTCGCACCAAGGTCCATGAGGCTCGGCCGTGGCGCGGACCACGGCCTGCGCAGCCGCTAGGGTACCACGCCCGGAGACAGCAATCGAGTGCGTACATTCGATTGCATGAACGCCGCCGCTACTTCACGGCCCCGCTCAGGAAGCCGGAGACGTAGTAGCGCTGCAGGAGCAGGTAGATGGCGATGCAGGGCAGGATCGCGATCGAGACGCCGGCCTGCAGCATCCCCCAGTCGGTTCCGCCCAGGCTCGTCTGCGTCCGCGACAGGGCCAGGATGACGGGCAGCGTGTAGCTGGAGTCGCGGTTCATCATCACCAGCGCTCCGAGGAACTCGTTCCAGGACATGACGAACGCGAAGAGCGCCACCGTGACGAGGGCCGGGACGACCGCGGGCAGGAAGATGCGGACCAGCACCTGCCACGTGTTGCCTCCGTCGACGACGGCGGCCTCCTCGAGCTCGCGCGGGACGGCCTCGAAGCTGTTGCGCATGATGTAGAGGCTGAACGGCATCTGGATGGCGGTGTGGATGATCGCCAGCCCCACCAGGCTGTTCGTCAGCCCGATCTGGGCGAAGATCAGGAAGATCGGCGTCAGCAACGCCTGGTACGGGATGATCAGCGCCAGGAGCAGGAAGACGAACAGCAGCTCCTTTCCGGGGAGCGGGAACCGGGCGAGGGCGTAGCCGGCCGGGACGGTGAGGGCCACCGTGAAGGCGATCGTCAGGAACGCGACGCCCAGGCTGTTGCCGACGTACGTCATGAGCCCCGATTGGAACTCCCAGAGCCGCTGGTAGCTCTCGAGGCTGAACGTCTGCGGGACGTACGTGGGCGGCACGGCGGCGGACTCGCCGGGTGACTTCACCGAGGCGAGCACCGATACGACCAGGGGCGTGAGCACGATGACGCAGAGCAGGATGCACATCGCCCCCACGAGGTACGAGCTGCGGCCCGGGCGCAGGCGGGGTGAGGTGCCCGTCGCCATGCGGGCGGCCTCGAGCGCGTCTGGCCGCTCCGTCATGCGTAGCTCCGGCGCGTCAGCATCACCTGGACGACGGTGAAGAGCAGGATGATCGCCGCCAGGATCAGGGAGAGGGCCGCCCCGTAGCCGAGTCGGAGGAACGGGAACGAGTTGAGGTAGACGTAGAACACGGACGTCGCCGTGGCGTTGTGCGGCTGCCCGGCGGTCATGATGAAGAACTGGTCGAACGCCAGCAGTGAGCCGATGACGCTGAAGAGCGTGACGAGCAGGATGGTCCGCAGGGTGAGCGGCAGCGTGATGCGCGTCACGCGCTGCCAGTAGCCGGCGCCGTCAACGGTGGCCGCCTCGCCGACCTCGCTCGGGATCGCCTGCATGGCGGCCACGAACAGGATCATGCCGAACCCGAGCACCTTCCAGACGACCGATGCGATGACCGCCCACATCGAGATGTCGGCGTCGACGCCGAGCCAGAGGACCGGCGTCTCGATGGCGCCGATATCCGAGAGCGCCTGGTTCACGAGGCCGTTGCGCGGGCTGAAGAGCCAGTACCACAGCAGGCTCGATGCGCCGAGGCCGATGACGACCGGCACGAACACGACGCCGCGCGTGAACCGCCGGAGCGGCGTGTTGGGCGCGGTCAGCAGGGCAACCAGGTAGCCCCCCACGATCAGGATCGGCGTGATGAGCAGCGTGTACTTCAGGGTGAACGTCAGGGATCCCCAGAACTGCCGGTCGTTCAGGGCGCGATCGAAGTTGTCGACGCCGATGAAGCGTGGCGGTTCCAGCAGCGACCAGTCGTGGAGCGACATCCACACCATCTGGCCGAACGGGTAGGCGGTGAAGGCCAGCACGAACAGGAGCGCGGGCGCGAGGTACAGGAAGCCGATCAGCTTGCTTCGTCTGCTGGAGTACATGCTCCGACTCCGACGTGCGAGGGCCGCGGCGTCCCGGGTGGGGCGCCGCGGCCGCGTGGGTGGTGCGCGCGATGACGCCTATTCGTTGATGATGCGCTCCATCTCCTCCTTGGCGTCCGCGATCACCTCGTCGAGGTCGTCATCGGTGTAGTAGACGCGCTGGAGCATCTGCAGCCACGGCCCGTTCGGCGAGTTGATCAGCTCGAAGAACTTCAGCGTGTACGGCGTGCGGGCGATGGGGATCGCCTGGGCCGTGTCGAGGACGTCCTCGTTGGCGTTGAAGTACTCGTTGTCGAGCAGGTCGGTGCGCGTCGTCATGTTCAGCTCCTGGGCGTAGACCTCGAGCTGAACCTCGTCCGAGAGGATGAACTTCATGAAGTCGACCGCATCCTCGACCCGCTCGGAGCCCTTCGGGACGGTGACGATGTCTCCGCCGGCGAAGGAGGCCGACGTGCCCGCCTCGAGGCCCGGGAGGACGGTCACACCCAGGTCGAGGTCCGGGTTCTGGTCCTGGAGCAGGGCGACGTTGAAGTTGCCGGTGCCCATGATGCCGACGTTGCCGGATCCGAAGACCTCGGCGAACGTCTCGCCGGTCTCGGCCTGCGCGGCCGGGTCGATGAGGCCTTCGGCGTGCATCATCCGCGCCCATTCGAGGACCGGCTTGATGTCACCGACCATCGCCTCCTCGCCGGGGAACGAGGGCTCGATCTTCGAGTCGGCATCGGATGCCCAGATCATCGGCGCAAAGGTGAAGATGTTGCAGCCGGCGCAGTTGCCGGGCAGGTAGTACCCGTACGTGCCGTCCCCGAGCTCGGTGATCGCGGCGGCCATGTCGTGGATGTCCTGCAGGCTCTCCGGCGGCGTCTCCGGATCCAGGCCGGCGGCCTCGAAGAGGTCCTTGTTCCAGAACAGGACGGAGACATCGGCATACAGGGGAACGCCGTACAGGCGGTCATCCCAGGTGGCCACCTCGATGTGGCCGGGGCTCGCCGTGTCGAGTGTCGAGTCGCCCTCGAAGTAGTCGGTGATGTCCTCCAGGTGGCCCAGGCTCGCGAACTCCGGGCCATAGATGAGATCCAGGCCCATGAGGTCGGGCACGTCACCCGACGCGATCGCGCGGGCCAGGTTCGGGACCATCTGGTCGTGCTGGACATACGTCAGCTCGATCGGCCGGTCGGGATTCGCGTCGTTCCAGGCGGCGACGAGGGCGTCCACCATCGGGGCATTCCCGCCGGTGCGCTCCCACATCACCATCGGGTCAGCCTCGCCGTTGCCGCCCTGGGCGCTCGCCGAGGCCGCGGGTTCCGATTCCGCTGCCGATTCCTCCGCGCTCGGGGATGCGCCCGGGCCGCCGCACGCGGCCAGCACGAGGGCCGCCGCAATGGCGACACCGGGAAACCTTGCATGCGTCCGCATCACATGCCTCCTCCATTCGAACCGGCCCGGGGTGTCGGTTGGCGGATTTGCCGGGACCGCGGCCCTGGCCGAATCGCAGCCTACCACGCCAGCGCAAACGCGTGCGTACATTCGTTTGCACTCATCAGGCTCAGGCGGTTGACCTGGGCCGAAACGCATGCCTACATTGCATTGCATGATCCCTGTCTCAGCCGTGATCCCCGGCCCGTCAGCCTCGCCACGCCGCCGTCCGATCGGCCTCACCGGAGTCGCCGTCACCGGCGGGCTGTGGGCGGACCGGATGCGCCGGAACCGAGAGGTCAGCCTCCTCCACGGTGAGCGCCAGCTGGAGGCCGCGGGCAACTTCGCCAACCTGCGTTCGGCAGCCTCCGGCGGGGGCGACTACGCCGGGGAGGCGGACGACAGCGGGCTCACGTTCCCGTTCCTGGACTCGGACGTCTACAAGTGGCTCGAGGCCGTTGGCTGGGAGTCTGCCCGCGGGGCCGACCCGGGGCTGATGCGCATGGCCGACCGGGCGATCGATCTGGTCGGCGGCGCCCAGCGCGAGGACGGCTACCTGAACAGCTACTTCCAGATCACCTCCCCGGATCGGCAGTTCGTCGACCTCGAGTGGGGACACGAGCTCTACACGATCGGCCACCTCGTGCAGGCGGCCATCGCCTGGAAGCGGTCGCTGAACGATGAGCGCCTGCTGGCGATGGCCGGGCGCGCCGTTGACCGCATCGGCGCGGAGCTCGGGCCGGGCCGGCGAGAGCTCATCGACGGCCACCCGCTGATCGAGATGGCCCTTGTCGAGCTCTACCGCACCACCGGCGCGGAGCGCCATCTCGAGCTTGCCGCCACGTTGGTCGAGCGGAGGGGACGCGGCCTGCTGAAGCCGGATCGATTCGGGCCGGAGTACTGGCAGGACCACGCCTCGGTGCGCACGGCGCGGGAGCCGGCAGGCCACGCCGTCCGGCAGCTCTACCTCGACTGCGGCGCGGTCGACCTGGCGGTCGAGACCCATGACGATGAGCTCCTCGCGGCGGTCACCCGGCGCTGGGAGGCGATGGTCGCGTCACGCACCTACCTGACCGGCGGCCTCGGGGCGCGGCAGCGGGACGAGGCCTTCGGGGAGGCGTACGAGCTGCCACCCGACGTGGCATATGCGGAGACGTGCGCGGCGATCGCCAGCGTGATGCTGGCGTGGCGGCTCCTGCTTGCAACCGGGGAGCAGCGGTACGCGGACCTCATCGAGCGCACGAGCCTGAACGGTCTGCTGTCGGGTCTGGGCCTGGACGGCACGGAGTACTTCTATGCCAACCCACTCCACGTGCGCCGCGCCGATGGCGCGGGGACGCGTGGGCCGACGAGCACGCGCCGCCGGCCGTGGTACCCGTGCGCCTGCTGCCCGCCGAACCTCATGCGGTTCCTCGCCACCTACCCGGATCTCGTCGCGACCGTCGACCCCGCCGGATTGGCGATCCACCAGTTCGTGGGCGGGACGATCGAGATCGACGCGCCCTTCGGCCACGTGCGAGTCGAGATGCGGACGGAGTATCCGTGGGACGGCGCAATCGACCTCAGGGTGGAGGATGCGCCGGGTGGGGAGTGGACGCTGACCGCGCGCGTCCCTGCCTGGTGCCGCGCCGGGTCGGTGACGGTTGACGGCGCGGTCGCAGGGATCGAGCCCGACGCGGACGAGCTCTCCTTCACGCGGGCGTGGCGGACGGGCGACGAGGTGCGGATCGCACTCGAGATGCCGGCGCGCCTGACGGTCCCCGACCGGAGGATCGACGCCGTCCGCGGGACGGTCGCCGTCGAGCGCGGTCCCCTCGTCTACGCGGTGGAGGAGGTCGACCTGCCGCCGGGGGCGGCTCTCGAGACGATCGAGGCCGATCCCGCCACGCCGCCGAGCCTCGCGGCGCCGGATCCGGCATTGCCCGGGATCACCGTCGTCGACGTGGCCGTTCGCGTCCGGGATCCGGACGGCGCCGGGGTGTGGCCCTATGAGCCGGCATCGGCGCCCGCGGAGTCGCAACGCTCGGCGACCGTTCGCGCGGTCCCGTACTTCGCCTGGGGGAACCGCGGACCCGGCGGGATGCGGGTCTGGCTCCCCCGCACGGACTGATAGCTCGGCGGACGGGCCGGCCGATGAATGCGTATGCCGTGCATGGTATGCTCGCAAGTAGCCCGCATCGTAGCCTTGAGGGGACCGTTGAGCGCAGACGACAGCCGTTCCGACGATGGTGGTCCCGTTGACGTAGGCGCACGGCGCGTGGGCCCGCCGGTGGTCACCATGCGCGACGTGGCGCGTGCCACCGGCGTGTCGCAGAGCACCGTGTCCCGCGTGCTGAGCGGCGCCCCGACCGCCGTGCCGATCGCGGATCAGACGCGCGAACGGGTGCTCGTCGCAGCGCGCGAGCTCGGATACCGGCCGAATCCCCTGGCCCGCGGCCTGCGCGGGATGCGCACGATGTTGCTGGGCGTGATCGTCCGCGACATCACCGATCCGTTCTTCGCCGGGGCCATCGAGGCCGCCTCCATCGAGGCCAGCCGCCGTGGGTACAACATCGTCCTCGGCCATGCGCATGGCCGGGCGGACGAGGCGATCGCGCTGTGGCGCGTGCTCGAGGCACGGCACTGCGACGCGATCCTGCTGCTCGGCGACATGAGCGACCAGCCACGTCTCATCGACGACCTCCGCGGCGCGCACGTCCCGGTGGCGGGCCTCTGGCAGGGAGCACGAGCGGACGGCATTCCGTCGGTTGACGTGGACAACCGCGCCGGCATCACCGCCGTCCTCGACCACCTCGTCGGCCTGGGCCATCGGCGCATCGGCTTCGTGGGAGGGCGGCGACTGGGCGACATTCTCGAGCGCGAGGACGCCTATGTCGACTACATGACGCAGCTGAGCGGCCCGCCCCCGGAGGGCTACCGGCAGCACGCGACGAACGATCCGACCGGCGGTGGCGATGCGCTCGCCGCCATGCTCGAGCTGGCCGAGCCTCCGACGGCCGTGGTCGCATCCACCGACGTGATGGCCATCGGCATGCTCCACGAGGCGCACGAGCGCGGAATCCGCGTCCCGGACGACCTCTCGGTCACCGGGTTCGACGACATTCCACTGGCCGCATACACCGTCCCGGCCCTGACCAGCGTTCGCATGCCCGTCCGCGAGATGGTGGCCGCCGCCGTGCGCATGGTCATCGACGAGGACGCCGAGCAGCATGTCCGCGGGCGACGTGCCGCGCGGGTGCTCGAGCCGTCGCTCGTGGTCCGTGGCTCGACTCGTCGCTCGGTCATCGGCGCCTGACGGTGAGCTCGATGGGTGCCAGGTACGCGATCGGCATCGACTTCGGAACCGAGTCCGGGCGCGCCGTGCTCGTCGACGTGGCCACCGGGGCGGAGCTGGCCACCGAGGTGGTCCCGTATCGGAACGGGGTCATCGACGAGCGGCTGCCGGCACCCGACGACGACATCACGCTCGAGCCGGACTGGGCGCTCCAGGATCCGACGGACTACATCCGGACCCTCCAGGACTCGGTGCCGGCCGTGCTGCGCCGGGCGGGGGTCGACGCCGGCCAGGTGATCGGCATCGGCATCGACTTCACCGCCTGCACGATGCTGCCGACGACCGCCGATGCGACCCCCCTCTGCACGCTCCCGGAGTACCGCCGCGAGCCGCATGCCTGGGTCAAGCTCTGGAAGCACCATGCCGCCCAGCCGGAGGCCGATCGCATCAACAGCGTCGCGGAGGCGCGCGGCGCCGATTGGTTGCCACGGTACGGGGGCAAGATCAGCTCCGAGTGGTTCTTCTCGAAGAGCCTCCAGATCCTGGACGAGGCCCCGCACATCTACGCGGCGGCGGATCGGCTCATCGAGGCGGCCGACTGGGTGATCTGGCGCATGACCGGGGTGGAGACGCGCAACAGCTGCACGGCCGGCTACAAGGCCATCTGGTCGAAGCGCGAGGGCTTTCCGCCCGACGAGTACTTCGCGGCGCTCGATCCGAGGCTCGCCTCCATCGTGGACGACAAGCTCTCGCGCGAGGTCAGCCCGATCGGCAGCCGGGCCGGCGGCCTGACCGAGGAGGCGGCCGGCTGGATGGGGCTGCGGCCGGGGACGGCGGTGGCCGTCGCCAATGTCGATGCGCACGTATCGGTCCCGGCATGCACCGTCACCGGTCCCGGCCGGATGGTGGCCGTGATGGGGACCAGCATCTGCCACCTCGTCCTCGGCAGCGAGCCGGTCACGGTCGAGGGCATGTGCGGCGTCGTCGAGGACGGCATCGTCCCCGGTCTCTACGGGTTCGAGGCCGGGCAGTCGGCCGTGGGCGACATCTTCGCCTGGTTCGTCGACCACGCCGTGCCCCCGCGCTACCACGAGATGGCGGTCGCCGACGGCATCGACGTGCACGCCGTGCTCGAGCGCGAGGCGGCTCGGCTGCGGCCCGGGGAGTCCGGCCTGCTGGCCCTGGACTGGTGGAACGGGAACCGGTCCGTGCTCGTTGACGTGGACCTCTCCGGCCTGCTGGTCGGGATGACGCTCGCGACCCGCGCACCGCACGTCTACCGGGCGCTGCTGGAGGCGACGGCGTTCGGGACGCGCGTCATCGTGGAGGCGTTCGAGGATGCCGGGGTGGAGATCGAGGAGATCGTGGCCTGCGGCGGCCTGCCGGAGAAGAACCGGCTCCTCATGCAGATCTACGCCGATGTCACCGGCAAGGAGTTCCGGGTGGCCACGTCGTCCCAGGCCCCGGCGCTCGGCTCGGCCATGTTCGGCGCCGTCGCGGCCGGCGCGTCAGCCGGCGGCTACGACTCGATCGTCGACGCGGCCGCTCGCATGGCGAGCCTCAGGGATGAGGTCTTCCGCCCGGATCCCGGCACCCGCGCGGTCTACGACGCGTTGTTCGCCGAATACCGGCGCCTGTACGACGACTTCGGGCGAGGTGGCAGCGACGCGATGAAGACGCTGCGGGCGATCCGGGCCCGCGTCCGGGAAGGCGAGCCGGAGGCCGTCTCGACCTGAGTCCGGGGTGTTCTTCGCGGGCGGGTTGAAGGCGCCTGCGCTCGCACGTCCGGCTGTCAGCGGATATATCAGTATTGCTATATTCGATGATGCGAGCGCCCATCCCCGCCGAAGCGGCCTCGACGGTGTCCGTCCGGGTCAGCCGAGGATCAGCACGTCCGGCCGCGCACGGCCGGCGACCTCGACGGTGGGCCAGGCGGGGTCGACGGTGATGACCTCGAGCCCCTCGTCGGTCCGAAGGAACGTGTCCTCGATCTTGCTGCCCGGCAGCGACGGGTTCCATGCCAGCGCCACCGCGGGGACGAGCTCGACGGTGCTGTCGGGCATGGCCAGCGCCTCGCGGCTCAGGTAGCCGGTCGTGCCGCCCTGGTGGTGATCCCGCTCGGCGCCGGCGTGGCCGAGGCGCGCGTAGGTGGCAACGATCTCCGCGTACACCATCCCGAGCGTCGCCCCGGGAAGCGACGCGTCAAGTGCCACCGCCTCCACCTGGCCAACCACGCCGGCGGCGGCCCGTTCGTCCCCGGTCGGCGACCGGAAGTAGGCGGTCCGCGTCAGGTTGGCGTAGAGACCATGGCGGCGTCCGCAGAAGACGACCACCACGCGGTCGCCGATGGGCTCCGCGGTCGGCCGCGGATGGCGGTATCGGTCGATCCGATGCGACCCTGCCACCAGCACGAGGGCGGGCTCGATCCCGCGCCTCCAGAGCGCCTCCGCGCCGATGCCGGCCACCTCGAGCTCGGTCGTCCCCGGCGTGATGCGGCCGACCGTCTCGGTCATGGCGGTCGTGGCCGCGCGCCCCACCTCTCGGTAGCGGGCGACCTCGGACGGCCCGAGGCGCCGCTTGGCAGCCACGAGATCCGCCGGAAGCTCGACCTCCCCGTTCACCGGCATGTCGCTCGCGATCGGCAGCGATCGGGCTGCCTCCCGGACGAATGAATCGATCTCGCCCGGGGACTGCCACGCGAAGGGCACGACCTCGATCGGCTCGGGGAGCTCCTCCGCCCGGAGGCGGCCGGCCTCGATGGAGCTCGTCAGGACCCCGATGCCGGCCGGGGTCGCGAGCACGTCGGCCACGCCACGCTCCGAGGCCAGCAGCACGGCGTTCGAGCCCCCGCAGGTCGCCCAGGCGAACCAGTCCTGGCCGCGCAGTCGAATCCCGCCGAGCCGGTGGCGCTCGATTGCGTCCTGCAGCAGGGTCACCTTGGCCTCCAGCTCAGCGGCGGTCGACTCCGTCGGGCTGGACGTCGCACGGGTGGTGGCCACCGCTACAGGCCCTGCGCGAGGTGGTGGTAGACCTGGTTCCAGCGGATCTCGTTCCGGAACCCGCGTGGGGTGGTGCCGGCGTCGATGCTCAGCAGCTCGACGCCGGCAATCTCGGCGAAGTCATCCAGGGTTTCGAGCCCGACGGCCTGGCTGAAGCAGGTGTGATGCGGTCCACCGGCGGTGAGCCAGGCCTCGGCGGCCGTTGCCAGGCTCGGCCTCGGCTCCCACAGTGCCCGCGCCACCGGCAGCCGTGGCATGTCCCGCTCCGGCTCGACGACGTCGACCTCGTTGGCGACCAGTCGCAGCCGTGTGCCGAGGTCGAGCAGCCCGACCACGATCCCCGGGCCGGGCGGGGCGGTGAAGACGAGTCGCACCGGGTCCGCGCGCCCGCCGATCGCCAGCGGATGGATCTCGCAGCGCGGCCGCGACGACGCGATCGTCGGGCAGACCTCGAGCATGTGCGCCCCGAGCACCTGCGGGCTCTCGGCTCCCAGGTTGTACGTGTAATCCTCCATGAACGACGTCCCACCGTCCAGGCCGGCGCTCATGACCTTCACGATTCGGACGAGCGCCGCCGTCTTCCAGTCGCCCTCCGCACCGAAGCCGTGGCCGTCGGCCATGAGCCGCTGGACGGCGATTCCGGGCAGCTGCGGCAGCGCGCCCAGGTCCTCGAACGTGTCGGTGAACGCGGTCGCCTCGTGCTCGGCCAGGAACGACCGCAGCCCGAGCTCGATGGCGGCCGCCTCCCGCAGCGACGCGTGGCGGTCGCCGCCGGCGCGGAGCTCGGAGACGACGTCGTACTCATCCTCGTACCGCTCGACCAGCCGATCCACCTCCGCGGGATCGACCCCGGCCACCCGCGCCGTGAGCTCGTTGATCCCGTAGCCGTTGATCGAGATGCCGAGCCGTGCCTGCGCCTCGACCTTGTCGCCCTCGGTCACGGCGACCTCGCGCATGTTGTCCCCGAAGCGGACCATCCGCAGCCGATGCGCCTCGTGCCAGCCAGCCGCCGCACGCGTCCACGCCCCGATCCGGCGCGTCACGGCCGGGTCCTGCCAGTGGCCGACGACGGTCTTTCGCCGATGACGCAGGCGGGTGGCGATGTACGCGAACTCGCGGTCACCGTGGGCGGCCTGGTGGAGGTTCATGAAGTCCATGTCGATGTCCGCCCACGGCAGGTCGCGGTTGTGCTGCGTGTGGAGGTGGAGGAGCGGCTTGGTCAGCGCATTCAGCCCGCCGATCCACATCTTGGCCGGCGAGAACGTGTGCATCCAGGTGATGACGCCGATGCAGTCCGGCGCCGCGTTCGCGTCGCGGCACGCCTGCTCGATGGCATCTGGCGTGGTGAGGACCGGCTGCACCTTCACCGCGACCGGGATGGCGTCGTCGTCGCGCAGCCCCGCCACGATCTCGGCCACGTCGGCCTCGACCTGCGCGAGCGCGTCAGGCCCGTAGAGATGTTGACTGCCGGTGAGGAACCACACCTCACGAGTGCCGAGATCGATCATCGGGTCACCAACGCCATCAGCAGGGCCGATACCATGAGCACGCCCTCTCGCAGGGTGGTTCGCCTCGGCAGAAGGACGACCGTCGCGGCGACTGGTCTTCGACGTCGTCCTGCCGCGGAGTGCAATCGAGTGTATGCACACGATTGCGTCGTGTCAAAATCTCTGGCCTGAGTGAGGAGGTCCGTCATGTCGCTCGCAGCTCTGCGGGACGAGGTCGTGGAGGCGAACCGCGCGCTGGTGGAGGCGGGCCTCGTGTCCCTGGCATTCGGCAACGCCAGCGGGGTCGATCGGGAGGCCGGCACCATGGTCATCAAGCCGAGCGGCGTGCCGTGCGACCGCCTGAGCCCGTCCGACCTGGTGGTCGTCTCCCTCGCCGACGAGCGCGTGGTCGAGGGCACGCTCCGGCCCTCCTCAGACACGCCGACCCACGCGTTGCTGTATCGCCGGTTTCCCGGGATCGGCGGCGTCGTGCACACGCATTCGGCCTTCGCATCGGCCTGGGCGCAGGCGCATCGGTCAATTCCGGCTCTGGGGACGACGCATGCCGACCATTTTGGCGGTTCGGTGCCGGTGACTCGTGCCATGACGCGCACGGAGATCGCCGGGGAGTACGAGCGTCAGACCGGCGAGGTCATCGTGGAGACGCTGGAGTCGATCGGGCTCGACCCGCTCGACATGCCCGCCGTGATCGTCGCCTCGCACGGCCCGTTCACCTGGGGACGGTCGGCGACCGAGGCCGTGACGAATGCCATCGCCCTCGAAGTCGTTGCGGCCCTCGCCTCCCGGACGCTCGCCCTGGCCCCGGAGCCCGGACCGATCGATGACGCCCTGCTCCGGCGTCACTTCGAACGCAAGCACGGCCCGTCGGCGTACTACGGGCAGGCGAACCGGGAGCCTGACGGCTCGTGAAGGCCCTGCGCCTCCATGCCGTCGGCGATCTCCGGCTGCACGAGGAGCGCGATCCGACGCCCGCCCCCGGTGAGTCATTGGTGCGCGTGACCGCGGTCGGCCTCTGCGGCTCGGACCGCCATTGGTTCGCGGACGGCGGCATCGGCGATGCCACGCTGACCCGGCCCCTGGTCCTCGGCCACGAGATCGCCGGCGTCGTCGAGGCGGGACCGCGTCGCGGCGAGCGCGTGGCCCTCGATCCGGCCGACCCGTGCCGCCGCTGCGAGGTCTGCCTGGGCGGCCGCGGTCATCTGTGCCCGGACATGCGCTTCGCCGGGCACGGGGAGACCGACGGCGGGCTGCGTTCACTGATGGCGTGGCCGGACCACCTGCTGCACCCGGTCCCGGACGCGATCGCCGATGCCGAGGCCGCGCTCCTCGAGCCGCTCGGGATCGCCCTGCATGCCATCGACCTGGCCAACGTGCGCCCGGGGACGAGTGCCGCGGTCCATGGCTGCGGTCCGATCGGCCTCCTGCTCGTCCAGCTGCTGCGTGGCATGGGCTGCGGGCCGATCGTCGCCACCGATCTGCTGCCCCATCGGGTCGAGGCTGCGCGGGCGGCTGGCGCCACGCACGCCCGCTCGGCGCTCGATCCGCGGCCGGACGCCGTCGTGGTCGACGTCGCCTTCGAGGTGGCCGGGGAGGACGCGGCCGTGGCGGAGGCCGTCCGCGACGTCCGGCCGGGCGGCCGCGTGATCCTGGTCGGCATCCCCGCCGACGACCGAACGTCGTTCCCGGCGTCGGTCGCCAGGCGCAAGGGTCTCGCCCTCCTCCTCTGCCGGCGGATGACGTCCGCGGATCTGCCGCGCGCCATCCGCATGGCCGCATCGGGGCGGGTCGACCTGGCGTCCCTCGTGTCGGAGCGCCATCCGCTCGACGCGTTCCAGGCAGCCTTCGAGGCGCTCGTCGAGCGGCGGGCACTCAAGATCGTGGTGGAGCCGTGACGCCACGGCGGCTCGCGCGGCGCCCAATCTCACGGTTACACTCGCCGGCATGCGTGTCGCCATCGGATCCGACCACGCCGGCTTCCATCTCAAGGGGGAGCTGTGCTCGCTGCTCGACGAGCTGCGCATCGAGTACCGCGACTTCGGAACGTTCGGCACCGACCCGGTCGACTACCCCGACTTCATCGCACCGGTGGCGCGGGCCGTGGCGCGCGGCGACTTCGACCGCGGGG